>Ga0308176_10000355_pt1 | contig 30068 bp, 26 predicted proteins | sample PhyCR2_3_FD_203890 | JGI IMG/M metagenome (GOLD analysis project Ga0308176, IMG submission 203890) | Soil microbial communities from UC Gill Tract Community Farm, Albany, California, United States - DLSLS.C.R2 | ecosystem: Environmental > Terrestrial > Soil > Agricultural land | place: USA... | reverse complement strand
GCCCGAGTCCAAGCCGACCCCGACGATCAACAGCAAGGCGCAGCAGCCGCAGGCGGCCGCGGCGGCGACCAAGGATCCGCCGAAGAACACGGCGACCAAGGGCGACGAGGGCCACCAGGGCGGCAAGGGCGACACCGAGCGCGCCCGGGATCCCAACGCCAAGGACGTCCCGCCCGAGCCGCCGAAGGTCCAGTTCTTCGAGGACAAGAACAAGAAGATCCTCGACAACATCATCGATCGCAACCTGGCGACCAGCCTGTCGAAGTTCACCGGCCTCCAGGGCACCACGCTGACCAAGGGCTCGATGGGCTTTGGCCCCGGCACCGGCACGGGCGTCGGCCCCGGCGAGGGCACCGGCACGCGCAACGGCAGCAAGAAGGGCGGCTCGGGCGGCGGCGGCAACGTCGAGGGTGACTTCGTGACCGGCCCCGGCAAGATCGACACCGGCACCAACCGGCCCGGCGGCGGCAACTGCAAGGGCGGCGGCTGCGGCACCGGCCCCAAGGCGATCGCGGTCGCGTTCTCCGCGCCGAGCGGCGACTTCGGCGGGCTGACCGCCGAGGAGATCGATCGCGTCGTCAAGGCGCGCGCCGGCATCTTCCGCGCCTGCTACCAGAAGGAGCTCAACCACACGCCCGGCATCGGCGGCAAGCTCGTCATCCACTTCAAGATCGGCGGTGACGGCACCGTGCAGGCCGGCAGCACCGCGACCTCGGGCGGCAGCACGATGCGCAACGACACCGTCGAGCAGTGCGTCAAGTCCAACGTCAACCGCCTGAAGTTTCCGGCGAAGGGCGGCATCGCCAACGTGAATTATCCGTTCGTGTTCACGCAAGGAGGCTAATCATGCGTCTCGTGGTTATTACAGGGGACCTCCCCGTCCCCTCTAGCCCGGCAGAGCCGGGCTATTCACCCCACCGCGCGTCGCGTCGCGCGGGCTCATGGCCGGCCGGGCGCCTGATGACATGTGGCCTTGTCCTGGTCGCCGGGATCATGGGAAGCGTCGGGTGTGCCAACGACCCGCTCTACATCCCCGCGCCGATGACGATCGAGGCCGGGGTCGCCGACATGACGGGCGCGCTCAGCCAGGGCAAGGCGTCGCTCCAGCTGCCGATCAAGACCGAGACGGCGGCCGACATGAAGACGCGCGCCGCGCTCGCGACCAAGCTCGCCCCGATCATGGTGCCCTACGTCAAGGTCGGCGACCTCGAGGTCGAGATCGAGTGGACGGTCAAGAACCTCGACATGAAGCCGGGCCAGGCGAAGATCGAGCTCAACGGCGCCAACGAGTTCTTCTCGTACGACCCCTTGCTCGTCAAGCTGGCGCCGCCCAACGACCCCGAGGCCCCACCGACCCCGGGGCTCGGCGGGGACATCCCGATCGACGTGCCGGCCGGCGGCGAGGTCTCGGGCCTGTTCACGGAGGACCAGCTCCGCGAGGCCTCGATCGATCTCGACCAGATCACGCGCGGCAACACGAACCCGTTCCGCGCGGAGCTGACGATCAGCAAGAACGCGCTGATGTTCCAGCCGATGACGCCGCTCATGCCCGCGGTGATGGACTACGTGCAGACCCCGGTCGGCCCGCCGATCCCGCGCGAAGCGTTCGCGCAGATCACCCGGATCGATCTCGTGTTCAAGCCAGACTCCCACATGGTGCTCAGCTACAACGTCCGCGTCCGCGATCTGCGCGGCATCATGCACCCCCTCCTGCTCGCGGCCGTCACCGAGAAGCCGGGCGAGCTGCAGAACTTCATGCCCGCCATGTTCACCGTGGGCGCGACCGCGGCCCCGGCCCCGTGATTTTCGGCCGCAAACGACCGATCGCCGCGTAGGCGATCTACCATCCGCAGCCATGGTCAGGTTTGCCGTTGTCGCGGGCATGGTCGCCGCCCTGTGCGGTGTCGCCGATGCACGGCCGGCGTCCACCGGCTGGTTCGCCGAAGGTGGCCTCGGCGCGGTCGGCTTCCTGCCGAAGGCCTCGCACGACGCCGCGCTCGGCCCATCGCTCGACCTCCGCGCCGGCCGCGATCTGTTCTCGTGGCTGTCGGTCGGCATCACGCTCGCCGCGTCGAGCCACGAAGCCACCGTCCCCCCGCCGCCGGTGGGCCAGTGGTTCCAGCTCTACCGCGGCGCCGCCGACGCCCGCGTCCGCGCCCGCCTCGATCGCTTCACGCTGTTCGCCGAAGGCGGCGCCGGCGCGGCGATGATCTCGTCCAACGTGCTCGGCCAGGTCAAGATCACCGACCCGGGCGAGCGGTTCTCGATCGCGTTCCAGGCCGGCGGCGGCGTCGAGTACCAGCTCGAGAACCGCCACTACACGGTCGGCCTCGGCGCCGACGGCTTCCTCCTGCCCCAGTTCGCGGCGATCCGCGCGATCGACTCGCGGATCTACCTCCGCTACACCTATTAGCGCTGCCGGGCATCGATCGCAGGCGTCGATCTCGCTCGGCTAGTCGTGCCCCACGAAGGACACGCAGTCACCCTGATTCTTGAAGGTCGGATTGGTGAAGGTCTGCCAGCCGTCGTTCTTGCACTGGTCCACGCTGGTGGGCGTGTTGGGGACGACCGTGACGGTCTGCTGGCAAGACGCGTGATTCCCGCCCGCGTCGGTCGCCGTCTGGGTGATGGTGGTCGTCCCGAACGGATAGGGCGCGTCGAGCGGCTGCCCATCACTGCGAGTCCCGACGACCGTCAGCCCCGAGCAGTTGTCGGACGCCGTGGGCGTCCCCGGATCCACGTTGGCGAACGGAGAATTCGGGATGTTGCCCTTCGCCGTGATATTGGCGGGACACGTGATCGTCGGCGGCGTGTTGTCGGCCACCGTCACCGTCGCCGTGCACCGGTCGGAAGCGCCGGAGGTGTCGGTCACGGTCAACGTGACGCTGGTGGCGCCGAGCGAGTAAGGCGGCGGCGGGGCCTGGCTGAGGGTCAGGGGATCGCCGTCGGGATCGCTGGACCCGTTGTCGACGGACGCGGTCGCGGTGCAGGACGGGCCGGCGGCCACCGTCACGTCTTGGCACGAGGCCTTCGGTGCATGGTTCCGCGCGGGGGCCGGGAGCGCGATGCTCGCTGGGCCGGTTAGACCAGGGATGAGCGCGACGATGGTATTGGTGGCCGTATCGATCACGGAGACGTTGTTGCTGTTGAAGTTTGCCGTGTACACGAAGGCTCCGTCCGGAGTGATGGCCGCAGCCGCCGGCGTGCGGGCGTTTCCAGAGGCGATGGTGGCGACGACCGTGGTGGTCGCCGTGTCGATGACCGAGACCGAGCTGCCGACGAAGTTGGCCACGTACGCGAAGGCCCCGTTGGGGGTGAAGACAATTCCATCGGGTTGGTTCGCGGTGGCCACGGTCGCGATCACGGTGTTCGTCGCAGTGGAGATCACCGAGATCCCTCCGATAGCCTGCCCGATATTGTTTCCAACGTAGACGAGGGTCCCATCCGGAGACACCGCGACCACGTCGGGAACGACACCAACCGGCACGGTCGTGACCACCGTGTTGGTGGCCGCGTCGATCACCGAGACGTTGTTGCCTCCCTCATTGGCCACGTACGCGAAGGCCCCATTTGGCGTCACTGCGATGGAAATCGGAAAACTCCCCACCCGGACGGTGGCAACCACCGTGTTGGTCGCCGTGGCGATCACGGAAACACTGTTGCCGCTCAGGTTGACGACGTACGCGAAGGCCCCGTCAGGCGTGACCGCGACACTGATCGGTAGGCTTCCGACGGGCACCGTCGCGGTCACCGTGTTCGTCGCCGCGTCGACGACCGAGACCGAGTTGCTACTGGCGTTCGCGACGTACAGGAACGCCCTGTTGGGGGTCAGGGCCACGCTGGCAGGGTTGCTCCCTACCGGAATGGTGGCGGTGATCGTGTTGCTCGCCGTGTCGATCACGGAAACGGTGTTGCCGTTTTCATTTGCCACGTACGCGTTGACCTGGGCCTGTACCGTATCGGCCTGGGACTCAGACGACGTATCCATGCTGGACGAGCAGGCACCGGAGCCGAGCGCTTCGCAGACCTTCTCGTGAGCAACGTGCCGCCTGGCAGCGCGGCCGCGCGTCAGCGCAGAGCGCGGCGGCCGGTGCCGATCAGCTCGACGAGCACACGGCGAAACGGCGCGCGGGCGTCGAGCATCCCGAGCACCGCGGCCGCGCCCAGGCGCTGGCGCCACAGCAGCAAGACCTTGGCCGGCAGCGCCAGCCCACCTGCGCCGAGCGCCCGGCCGGTCGCCTCGGCGAGCTCGCTCGCGTACTGCGGCGTCCAGGCAAACTCGCCGTGCGTGGTCACCGGCGCGGCCAGCGCGCGCTCCCAGTCGCGGTGCGCGTTCGACGCCAGCGTGTCGGCGCGGCGCAAGAGGCCCGCCCGCGCGAGCCCGAGCCGGAACCGCTCGGCGGCGGCTTCGCGGTCGTCGTCGAGCAGCCCCCACCAGATCTCGCGATCGGCGTCGCGCACGTCGCCCGGCAGCTCGAACGCGCAGCCGAAGTCGAGGCACCACACGGCCACGTTGCCATCGGGCGCCTCGTCCACGAGGAAGTTGCCCGGGTTGGGATCGGCGTTGCACAGGCCGTGCGCCAGCGGCGAGCCCCACGCGAACGCGTAGATCGCCAGCGCGGCGTGGCGGCGGAGCTCGGGGCTGCCGGTCTGGGCCGTCAGGGCCACGGGCTGGCCGCGCGCCCGCGTCATCGTGAGCACGCGCGCCGACGATCGCTCGCCGATCACGCGCGGAAACCGCAGCGTGGGGTGATCGCCCCACGCCGCCGCGAAGTTGGTGAGCGCGCGCGCCTCGGCGACGTAGTCGAGCTCGCCGCGCACCGCCGCGCCGAGCACCTGCAGGGAGGCCTCGTCGAGCGAGCGCCCGATCTCGGCGCCGGCGAGCTTGCGCACGAACGCCGCCTCGTCGAGATCCGCGCGCAGCGCCTCGGCGACGCCCGGGTACTGCACCTTGACGACCACGGAGGTACCGTCGGCGAGCGTCGCCGCGTGGACCTGGCCGAGCGACGCGGCGGCGAGCGGCACCGGATCCCAGGTCGCGAACAGGGCGTCCGGCGGCCGGCCGAGGTCGGCTTCGACGACGCGCGCGATCGCCTCCCCCGACACCGCGGGCGCGTGATCCCACAGCCCGCCGAGCACCGCGCGCGCCTGCGCCGTGGCGCCGCTGCGACCGCCGAGCGTGGCCCCCGGATCGTAGGCCGCGAGCTGGGCGACCTTGGCGAGCCCGCCCTTGAGCCGGCCGGCGTTCGCCGCCAGCACCCGCGCCGCCTCCTCGTCGACGACTTGATCGTCCTCGTCGGAGCCGGTCGGGTCGGTGCCGACGATCTGCTTGGCGCGCGCCCACAGCCGCGCCCAACCCACCCGGCGCTCGGCGCTGCGCCGGTCGGCCGTCTTGCCGCGGCGGCCCCCATCGCCGGTCATGGCCGGCCGTCCTGGTCATCGGGCGGCGGGTCACCGGGCGGTGGGCTCGGCGCCGCGGGGCCGGCCGCGCCCGCGATCACCGGCGGAAGCCGCCCGGAGTCGGTCTCGTCGCTCCAGAACAGCTCGACACGATTCTTGCCGGTCTTCTTCGCGCGATACAGCGCGCGATCGGCGCAGCGCACGAGGTCCTCGCCTCCGCTCGCCGTGCTCTCCGGGTACCCGGCGATGCCGAACGACGCGGTCACCCGCAGCACCTGGGGCGGCTCGCCGTCGGTCGTGACCCGCAGCTGGGCGATCGCCCCGCGGATCCGCTCGCCGACGTTGTAGGCGTTGACCATCTCGGTGCGCGGCAGGATCACGGCGATCTCCTCGCCGCCGTAGCGCGCGGCGGTATCGACGCCGCGCATCTTCGACTTGACGACATGGGCGATGCTTCGCAACACGCGGTCGCCGATGAGATGCCCGTGGCTGTCGTTCAGGCTCTTGAAATCGTCGACGTCCATCATCACGACCGAGAACGCCGTCCCGTAGCGCTTCGAGCGCTCGATCTCCTCCTCGATCCGGGCGTCGAAGTAGCGCCGCATGAACAGCCCGGTGAGGCCGTCGACCATGGCGAGCTCGTAGAGGTGCGCGTTCTGCAGCGCCGCGGCGATCTGCAGCCCCAGCGACTCGAGCAGGCGCTGGTGCCCGGCGTGGAACGCCTGCGGGTGCGTGCTCTGCACCGCGATCACACCCTCGCAGCCGCCGTACAGGAACAGCGGGACGCCGAGCCACGAGCGGATGCCGTGCGCGCCTCCGGGCGACGCGACATCGTCGTCGACGCGGAGATCGCCGATCCGCCGCGCCAGGCCGTGGACCATCACCCACCCGGCGGCCCCTTCGCCTTCCTTCATCGGGCGGCGGAAGAACTTGTCGCTCGCGCGATCGAAGCCGTCGATGATCAGGCCCGAGCGAGCGCCGGCGTGCCGGTGTACGAGCGCGACCGCCTCGGCCTCGGGGATCGCCTTGCAGGTCTCGCGCGCGACCGCCTCGACGAGCTCCTCGAGCTGCAGCGAGGCCGCCATGCGCCGCGCCGTGGCCGTGAGGATCTCGAGGTCATGCACGCGCGCCTCGAGCTGCTGGCGCGTCCGCGACAGCCGCGCGAATACCAGGTTGATCAAGAGGTAGGTCAGCGACAGCAGCAGGAACCCGAGCGGCTGATCGGGATCGTGGAGCAGGACGAGCACGACGCCGATCGGCATCAGCGACGCCTCGGCCGTGATCCCGGGCCAGGCGAGGTCGGTGAGGTAGCTGCCCCAGCTGCGGCCGAGCAGGCGCAGCCGCACACCCTGCAGCGCGTAGTGGCTGACCAGGAACACCGTCGCGATGGCGATCACGCGCCACGCGATCGTGGCCGTGCCGGCGTGCCGGCCGGCGATCTCGTCGGCGCCCCAGCCCCACCCGCACAGCGCGACGAGGCCGCCGCTCATGCCGCCGAAGTAGACGACATAGCCGAGCTCGGCCCACCACTTCGCCGGCTCGACCCGGCCCTGCTGGTGGGCGTAGTACAGCCGAACGGCTGCGTCGATCGTGAGCGCGACCGCGACGATGCGGCCCGCGCCGACCGATCCGACGCACAGCGTGGCCGCGACGTAGTACGCGGAGTCGAGCGACAGCACGCTCCCCGACGACATGCGGAACGCGAGCGCCCGGGCCGCCAGGATCACCACGGTGAACAGCGCGATCCACAACGCCGGCGTGGCGGGTGGCTCCGGAAGCACGCCCAGCGCCGGGAGTCCGAGCACCACGGCCCAGCCAGCCAGGCCGAGCGCGATCGTGAACAGAGGCCCCGTGAGCCGCGCCACAGCGCGTACGTAGCACTGTATCCCCACCGAAAGCGCGAACCGTCTCGCCCAGCAAAGGGCGGACGGGCCGTAGTTCGAGCCGGGTAAGAAGATCCCGGCGCCTCGCCGCGACGACCGCGGGCCGTGTCCGAAGGCGTGACGAGGAGCTCAGGCGGGAAACCAGCAGAGGCACGGACGCGGAGCGTCATCGAACTTCCGGGACCCCGCCTCGCGGGTGAGCGCTGCCTGGGTGGGCCCAGATGCCTTCAGGAAACCCGGCGGAGCCGCGGGCGGAGCCTCCTTCGAACTTCCTGGATGCCGCTACGCGGTCGCCAGGTGCTCCACGATGCTTTCAGCGGCGGCCCAACGCCGCCAGGTGATCCGATGCCGCGAGATATCGCTCGCTGCCGCCGGCTGCCAGATATAGCCAGCTGGCACTGGATGCCACTAGATATCGATGATCATCACGCCGCGCTCGGTCTCTTCACGAGGAGGAGTCACCGCAGGTCGCTCCACGTCGCCGCGATGGCGCTCGATGGGAAGCTCGACGCGGCCACGCTCGCTTTCGCGACGCTGCTCCTGTTCCTTCTTAAGGATCTCTTCGATAATCCAGGGATCCAACATGTTGCGGACCGCCTTTCGGGCAGATGTGCGGGGCTAACCAGTCGAACGCACGCTTTAGGTATCGGTAGCGCCTATCCAGGACCTGTGCAACCTCCAGGCCCTACGGCCCTGTTTCACGTATAAATATTCTAACGCATTGAAATCCGCGGAACTCCATTTCCGGAGTACAAATTTTTCAGGGAGGGAGAGCCCCAACGCCCACTGCATCATCGGGTTCTGGGAACCCCATGACGCATACAGACATCCGGGTTTCTCGAGCGGCCGCAGGATGTTGAGCTTCTTCGAGCCGCCCTTACCTTTTTGCGGACCCCGCCTCGGATTTACACCCCGCCAATGGCGTAGGTCTCGCCAACCTACCGAGCCGATCCGGAACGCGATGGGCCACCCCGCGGGTTGCCTCGCTGCGCGAGATCCATCGATCGCAGGTACCGTCAGTCGAGATCTTTCAACTTCCACGCGCCCTCCTCCTTCAGGAACTGGACCGCGTACCGATCCCCACCATAGCTCATCCGCGCGTCGTTGCCTCGCTCGATGATCGGCTCGTCGACGTTGGCCTCGAGGGTGTTGATCAGGTTCTCCATCTGCTCGTGGGAGGGGCCGGTGAACTGCGCCTGCATCTTCTTGGCGTCCATCTTCTCGCGGTAGCTGTTGGGCACGAAGCGCAGCATCACGTCCCAGCGCTCGAGGCGGTACGCGCGGATGAACGACCGCAGCGCCGCCTTCGGCGTCGATTGATCGTAGAAGCCCAGCGGGTTGGTCGCGATCTTCCACTGGCCGCCCTCCTGGACCAGCCGCATCGTGTCGCCGAGCCCGTACTCGAACTCCGCCGACACCTCGATGGTGCCCTTCTTGCCGCGCAGGCGATCGGCCGTGTCGCTCACCTCGCGCCCGTTGTCGCGCATCATCCGCACGTAGTCGTCGCGCGAGACCTTGCCGCGAAAGCTCGACGACATCAGGTCGTAGGCCGCGTTGAAGTCGTGGCTCTTGAGCGCCGCGCCGTAGGTGTCGAGGGTCTGGTTCGGCCCCTTGCCGGGGGCACACGCGGCGCACGCGGCGACCACCGCAAGGACAAGATGTTGCGCGACGACCCGCATCTCCTGCCGGTTATAGCAGCTAACCCGTCACGCGGCGGTCGGTTCCCCGGCGCGGGCGCGCGCGTGATCTGCGGCAAACCCCGTGGTCGCGATCGCCATGCAGATCGCCGCGATGACGAGGACGGCGGTCGGTACCCACATCGCGACCTGCAGGGTCGAGCGCTTGGAGACCTCGCCGACCACCCAGGACGACGGCGCGGTCCCGAGCATGTGCATCGTGAAGATCACGAGGCCCTGGGCGGCGACGCTCTTCCCCGGCGGCGCCAGATCGTCGACCGACGCGGCCATCGGCGCGTGGTACCAGCTGATGAAGAACAAGGTCGCGACGCCGGCCGCGTAGAGCGCCGGCCCGTTGGGCAGCTCGAGCGCCAGGACCGCGCAGGGCAAGGTCAGCGTCATGCCGAGGACGATCGTCCACAGCCGCCCGTTCGCGAGCCGCGCGCGCAGCCGATCGGCGATCTGGCCGCCGACCAGGATGCCGCCGACCCCGCCGGCGATCGAGATCGCCAGGAGGAGGTTGGCCTGGACCTCGGTCAGGTGCTTCTCGCGGGTGAGAAATTCCTTGAGCCACGCGGCGTAGCCGCCGGCGGCAAATGCCATCGCCACGGTCGAGAGGATCATCCAGCGCAGCGTCCGGATCCGGAGCAGGCCGCGCGCCTCGCCGGTGAACCGCGTGACGAACTGCGCCAGGTAGCGCCACCACGGGATCGCCGGCGGCGGCTCGGTGTGGGCCGGCACCGGCAGCCCTCCGATCATCGCGGCGAACACGAGGCCGGGGGCCGCGATCACGATCACGACGGCCGGGAAGCCGTAGGCGCTGCCGGCGACGATCCCGGCGACCCCGCCGAGGAACAGCCCCAGGTTGAAGATCGAGAGTCGGCTCGCCTTGTGCGGACCCTCGAAGAGCTGGGCGAGGATCGAGTTGGCGACCGGGACCACCGCGGCGGTGCCCAGGCCGACGCACGCCCGCGACATGGCGAGGCCGCCGTAGCTGTGGCCGAGCGCCCCCGCGGCCCCCGCGAGGCTCGCGAGCACGACGCCCGCGATGATCACGCGGCGCCGGTCGTAGCGATCACCGGCCCACCCGAACGGCAGGGTCGCCGCGGCGTGCGGCAGCATGAACACGGTCTGCAGGAGGCCGAGCTGCGCATCGTCGATCCCGAACCGCGCCTTCAGATCCGGATACACCGCGACGAGCCCGTTGCGCGCCGCGTACGAGACCAGGTTGGTCAGCGCGAGCACGATGAGGATCAGCGTGGGCCGAGCGCGTGGCGTCCCCCGTACGGGATTCCCTCGGGCCAAGGTGTTCCCCGGCCGCTTCCCCGCGCTCGATCGGCCGCCCCCGGTCACGGCGGTGCGGCGCCCTCGTTGATCACGAGCTCGTACGCCCCCTCGCCCGCGGCATCGGCCCCGTGGACGCGGATCACCGCGTGCGCCCCCGCCGGGACCGGCGCGGTCAGCCGCTCCGCCGCTCCCTTGCCGGGGTGATCGACCTTGGCGACGAGCTTGCCGTCGACCAGGAGATCGATCGCGAGATCGAGATCGTTCGGGGTATCGATCGAGACGTCGAGCGTCCGCGCGGCGTCCTCGGGAGGCACCGCGAAGCAGTCGACGTCCCCGGCGCTCCAGTGCGCGTGCAGGCTCTTGCGATCGGCGGGAAACGGCATCGCGGTCTCGGGCGTGTCGTTGGGCTCGACCTCGGCGTCGGGCGGGATCACCTTGGCGGCGACCCGCAGCTGGTACGCGGTCTCGGGGTTCGATCGATCGCCCTTCACCGTCAGGTAGTGAAACGGCGGCGCGCCCTGGGGCACGGCGGGCACGAAGCCGCGCACGACCAGCGGCGCCCCGCGGGGGCCCTTGCGCGTGACGATCGGCTGGCCCACGCCGTCGGAGATCTCGACCGACAGCGCGACCCCCTCGACCGCCGACAGCTCGACGTCGAGCGCGTTCTTGGCCGACAGCGCCTCGACCGAGACCTGCCAGACATCGGCGTCGCCGGTCCAGCCGACGTACCCGGTGCCGGTATCGCCGACGATCAGGTCGTTCGCCTGGCCGCGGTCGTCGTCGGGCTCGTGCTCGGCGCCCGCCGCCGGGGTGACCATGCTCGCGGTGATCTCGTACGGCCCGCCGGACGGCCTGGCCGGCTCGGGCGCGCCCTTCTTCGGTGGCTTCTTCCTGGCTTGCTTCGCCTGGACGACGGCGATGTAGCGCCCCGGCGTGACCCCGAGGTTCGGGACGCCCTCGCGAACCCGCGCGCCGCCGCGATCCGACCGCGCGACCACGTTGCCGCTCGCGTCTTCGATCTCGAGCATGGCGTCGAGCGTGTCGGGGGGGGAGACCATCACCGACAGCGCGCCGGCGGCGGTCACGTCGATGCGAAACCGGTCGACGTCGCTGTCCGGGTCGATCTTGCCGTGCACCGTGGCGCCGAGCGCGAGGACCGTCGCGACCTCGTCGCGATCGTTCGGCTCGACCTCCTCGGAGACCGTCCCGCGCGCGCCGCCGTCGGCCGCGACCGGCGTGGCCACCACCTCGACGGCCGCCGCGTCGCCGGTGCGCTTGCGGACGGCCTTCTTGCTGCAACCGGCCGAGGCCGCCCCCGCGGACGCGAGCGCCACGAGCACCGCGCGTCGGGCGAACCTCGGCACTAGCCGACCTTCGACTTCTCGGCGAGCCCCGCGAGAAACTCCGCCGATGACACGACGTTGCCGTCGCACTTGATCTCGCCCTTCATCTTGAAGATCTTGCCCTTGCGGAGCGGCACGACCTCGATCATGAGCTGATCGCCCGGCGTGACCGCCTTGCGGAACTTCACGGCGTCGATCGCCATGAACATCATCACGTGCGTGGTCGGGTCGAACGTGACCGTGCGCGCCGCCAGGATGCCGCCGGCTTGCGCCATCGCCTCGATCTGCAACACGCCCGGCATCACCGGCACCCCGGGGAAGTGGCCCTGGAAGTACGGCTCGTTGAAGCTCACGTTCTTGAGCGCGAGCACGCGGTCGTCGGTCACCTCGAGCACGCGATCGATCAGCAAGAACGGATAGCGATGGGGAAGCAGGCCGAGGATCTGCTCGGCTTTCATCGCGATGTCAGGCGCCATATGCGCCTGGTTGTATCACTTCATCTCGGCGTTGAGCTTCTGCGTCAGATCGACCGCCGGATCGGCCCACACCGTGGCGCTCTGATCGAGGATCAGCGACACGCCCTCGGCCTTGGCGATCGCCGCGATCTTGGGCTCGGCCACCTTGAGCAGGTCCTGGATCAGCTTGGTGCGATCCTGCGCGAGCTCGCGCTCGAGCTTGACGTAGGTCTGCTGCAGATCGACGAACTTCTTCTCGAGCTCCTCGCGCTTGCTCTCGAACACCTCGGGCTTCAAGATCGTCTTCTGCTTCACGAGGTCGGCGTCGGCCTTCTTGAGGTCTTCCTGCTGCTTGTCGAGCAGGCCCTGCTTGGTCTTGCGTGTCTTCTCGAACGCCTCGTTGGCGCGCTTGCCGGCCGGCGTGTTCGACAGCGTGTCCTCGATGTTGATGAGCCCGATCTTGGGGTTCGCCGGGACGGCACCGCTGCCGATCCCGATCCCGCCGAGCAGCGGGCTCGTCATCAATCCCAGACCGAGACAACCCAGAGCGACGTAGCGATTCATGAAAGACCTCGAGCGCTTCATACGATGACTTCGACGTGGTTCAAAGCGGCTTGTTCAATCTTCCACCGTCTCCCACCGTGGGCCGCCTCGGTCGTGGGCCTAGAAGAAGTTTCCGATCGTGAACTCGAAGACCAGCGGATCCTCGTGGATCGTCGGGGTATTCTGCGCGTCGAGCGGGATGCCCCACTCGAACCGCAGGGGACCGATCGGCGAGAACCACCGGAAGCCGAAGCCGACCGACTTGCGCAGGCCGGTGGTCAGCGAATCGAGTGGACGGAAGCACGGATCGAACTGGATCGGAATCGACTTGTTCTTGCTCTGCAGGCCCGAGCAGTAGCGGCTCTCGAGGTTGTACGCGTTGCCCATGTCGTAGAACACGACGCCCGAGATGCCGACCTTCTTGAACAGCGGGAACTCGACCTCGCTGTTGAAGATGACCTGCATGTTGCCGCCGAGCGGCAGGGTGCCGAGCGCCTGGCCGACGTCGCCGGGCGGCTGGGTCGCGAGCTGCGGCCCGAGCGAGAGCGGGGCGTAGCCGCGGATGTTGTAGATGCCGCCGACCAGGTAGCGCTCGCTGATCGGGACCCCGAGCGGATCCGTCGACGTCGTGACCCCGATCTCGGTGTTGACGTGCAGCACGAACGGCCCCCACAGCTGGCGGTAGTGCCGCAAGAACCCGCCCAGGCGGATGAACTTGTTCTCCGAGCCGGTGTACTGGCTCGCGTACTCGACGAAGACCGTATCGTACCAGCCGCCGGTCGGGAACAGGCGGTTGTTGCGCGAGTCCCACGACAGCGAGGCCTTGAGCGAGGACGTCGCGCCGCCGCGGAACAGGTTGGCCACGCTCGTCGCGTTGATCGGCGCCGAGCTGGCCCCGAGGCTCGCGAACCCGCCGGCGCCCGTCGTGATGTTGACGTCCTCGAGCTTGTAGGTCAGGTACGCGCGCGCCTCGTACGACAGCGGGTAGCCCCAGGTCAGGGTACCGCCCTTGGCGTTGCGGAAGAACGTGCCGAAACCCTGGCTCTGGTTGTAGAGATCGAACGCGAACGTCCACAGGGTGTCGAGGAAGTACGGCTCGAGGAACCGGAGCAGGAACAGCTGGCGGAGGCTCGACAGCTGGGCCTGCACGGCCAGCGTCTGGCCGCGGCCGAACAGGTTGTTCTGCGAGATCTGCGCCTGCGCGATGAAGTTCTCGACCGACGAGAACCCGGCGCCGATCTGGAACGTGCCGGTCGGCCGCTCGGAGACCTCGACGTTGACCTCGACGAACTCGTCGGAGCTGCCGCGCTTGGTCGAGACCGTGACGTTCTCGAAGAAGCCGAGCGCGGTGATCCGGCGCTTCGAGGTCTCGAGGTTCGTGTTGTTGAACAGCTCGCCCTCGGCGATGTTCATCTCGCGGCGGATCACCTTGTCGCGCGTCTTGGCGTTGCCGCGGATGTTGATGCGCTCGAAGTACGCCCGCTTGCCGCGCGCGACTTCATACGTCAGGCTGATCTTGCGGTTGGGCAGGTCGACCTTGGTGAGCGGCGAGACGTTGGCGTAGGCGTAGCCCTGATCCTGGTAGTAGGCCGACAGCTTCTCGCGATCCTCGGCGATCATCGTGCGCGAGAACGTCGCGCCCGGGCGGGTGCGGATCCGCGCGAGGTTGTCCTCGGGCCGGCCGATCAGATCGCCCTTGAAGTTGACCGCGCCGATCGTGAACACCGGCCCCTCATCGATCGGGATCGAGAGGTACATGTACCCCTTGTCGCGCGACAGCCGGAGCTGCGGGGTCCCGACCTTGACGTTGGCGTAGCCGCGGTCCCAGTAGTGCGCCGACACCAGCAGGAGATCGCGCTCGAACGCCTCCTGGCTGTACACGCCGGAGTCGTTGATGAACGACAGGGCGTCGGCCCGCCGGGTCTGGATCGCCAGCCGGAGCTCGTCATCGGAGATCGAGTGGTTGCCGATGAACTGGACCTCGCGGATCTTGACCTTGGCCTTCTCGTCGACCTTGAACCAGACATCCACCTCGGCCTCGTTGACCGGCTTGATCTCGTAGTCGACCGTGGCGAGGTAGAAGCCCTTCTGGACGTACAGATCCGCGATCTTCTCGCGGTTCTTCTTGATCTTGCTGATGTCGACGATCGTGTCGAGCTCGAGGTCGATCACCTCGTTGATCTTGGACAGCTCAAGCTCCGAGTTGCCGGCGACCAGGACCTTGCGGATCGACGGCTTCTCCTTGACGGCGAACGTGATGATGAGACCGCCGGACGCGCCGATCTCGGCCTCGACGTTGATATCCGCGAAGAACCCCATCTTCCACATCGCGCGGATGTCCTCGCGCATCTTCGCGCCGTCGAACAGCGCCCCCGGCTTCGAGAGCAGCTGGACGCGGATCGCGTCGTCCTCGACCTTGCGGTTGCCGCGAAACTGCACGCGCTCGATCGGCCGGCCTTGCATCTGCGGCCCGACCGAGGGGGCGACCGGAGGCACGGCGGCGGTCGGCGCGGACGGGGCCGGGACGGCCGGCGTCGGGCTGGGTTGCGCGGCCGCGCGCGCCACGAGGCAGGCGCCGATCGCGCACGACAACATCACGATCAGGTACCGTTTCACGATGCCGCTCCTGCGTCGGGTGGCGGGACGGGATCAGGCGCGGCGACGTGCGTCCCCGGGCGGTACGGCGGCGGGCCGTCTTCGATCAAGCGGCCACCGTCGATCATGCGCAACCTGCGCGGCAGGATCGCCGCGAGATCGGGGTTGTGCGTCACGACGAGCAACGTCGAGCCGCGCTCGCGATTGAGATCGAGGAACAGCTGGTGGATCGCCTCGCCGGTCGAGCGATCGAGGTTGCCGGTCGGCTCGTCGGCGAGGAGCAGCGACGGCTCGAGCACCATGGCGCGGGCCAGCGCGACGCGCTGCTGCTCACCGCCGGACAGCTCGCCCGGCCGGTGGGTGAGCCGGTGGGCCAGCCCGACGCGGCCCAGGATGTCGCGGGCCATGGTGCGCGCGCGCTCCATGGGGATCCGCTGGATCAGGGCCGGCATCATCACGTTCTCCAGCGCGGTGAACTCGGGCAGCAGGTGGTGGAACTGGAACACGAAGCCGATCCGGCGGTTGCGGAACTCGGCGAGCCGCGACGCCGACATCGTGGTGAGCTCCTCGCCATCGAACTTGATCGATCCCGAGGTCGGCAGATCGAGCGTGCCGAGCAGCTGCAGGAACGTCGACTTGCCGACCCCGGACGCCCCGACGATGGCGACCATGTCGCCCGGCGCGAGCATCATGTCGATGTCCCACAAGATCGGCAGCGCCTTGCCGCCGTGGATGTACGACTTGCCGAGCTTCTGGACCTCGATCCGCGCGCCCCGCCGCCCGGCGGCAACGAAGCCCCCGGCCGCTCCGGCCTCGGAAGGACGGCCGGGCGAGGGAACGGCGGCTTCAACCGGGGAAGGCTCGGGGACGTCGGTCACAAAGGAATCTCTAAAGGGCGCAGGAACTTACTCACGAGCCCTGCAAGTGTCAACGCGCGATGGGACCATTGCCGCGCCGCAATGGTTGCCTGCCCGGCTCAGATCCCGACGGTGAACCCGAGGGCCCAGATCCGTGACGTTTCATCCACCTGCCCCCGCGTATCCGTGAGGGTCGCGTGGTGGATGGTGTAGTCGACGAAGAGCGACGCGCTGGTGAGGACGAGGTTCAGCCGATACTCGAACCCGGCGCCGACCAGGAAGCCGTCGCCGCTGAAGTTGTAGCGGTCGTCTCCGAGGTTGAGCCAGGTTCGCTCGAGCCCGGCACGACCGAAGGCTTCGAACTGGTTGCCGAGCGGCAGGTTGTACTTCGCCGCCGCCGACAGCTGGTAAACGTTCTGATCGCCGTGATTGTCGGCAACCACGCCGAACCTGTTGAGCGCGCCTTCGATCGAGAAGTTGCCGAACCGGATGCCGCCGAGCCCGCGCAGGCTCCGGCCCACCGGCGCCGCCGTCTTTGCCATCTCGTCATTGACGCCGGGCTCCGTCCCCACGCTGAGGCCAAGATACACACCGGCCGAGGCCGTGGTGGAGATCGCCAGGAGGCCCGTCGCGACGAGGAGCGCGCTCTTCATACCCCCCCGGCAAGCACGCCGTATGCCATCAGGCAAGCCGTTGGATTCCCGACCTGAGGCTGGGGTGTAGTTGCCCGACTTTCACAGGATCCCTGACGCTAGTGGCGCATTCCCGCGGCAGGGCGCACCCGGGCCGCGACCACCGCGGGGTAGAGCGTCGCGGCGATGCTGATCAAGATACCGGCGCTGGCGACCGCCACGATCGACGTCGGGTCGACGTGAACCGGCAGGCGATCGATGTAGTACACGTCGGCGTTGAGCGGGAACCCGAACCGCAGGAGCCAGCACGCGAGCAGGCCGGTCGCGATCCCCAGCAGCGTCCCGATCCCGCCGATCATCAGCCCCTGGATGGCGAACAGCTGCATCACGCCGACATCCGAGGCCCCGAGCGTCTTGAGCAGCGCGATCTCGCGGGCCTTCTCGACCACGACCATGATCAGGTTGCCGACGATCGAGAACGACGCGACCAGGATCACGATGCCGAGCACGAGGAACATCGCGATTTTCTCGAGCTTGAGCGCGGAGAACAGGCTGCGGTTGAGCTCCTTCCAGTCCTGCACCCGGTAGTGCGGGCCAAACGTCTCCTGCAGCTTCTCGACGAACGCATCGGTGTCGTCGGGGTTTTGCACCCGGATCTCGATGCCGTCGACGGCGTCGCCGCGGTCGAGGAACTCCTGCAGCGAGTCGAGCGTGACATAGACGTACTTGAGGTCGTACTCGTACATGCCGGTGAAGAAGATCCCCGCCACGCGGTAGTCGCGGTTGAACGGGATCGGCGTCCCGGTCGCGTCGGGGTTCGCGGGATCCGACAGCGGCGAGACGATACGGACCTCCTCCCCGGTGTAGAGGTGCGTCTGCTTGACGAGCTCGCGTCCGACGAGGATGCCGGGCAGCGACTGCGTGCGGCGCGACAGCGACGGCGTGTCGAACGGGCTGTCGATCGCCTTGACGACCACGTCCTCTAGGTAGTCCGGCCGGCTGTAGTCGGCCGGCGGCTCGTCGGTCGTGACCAGATCGGGCGGCGGTGGATCGATCCCACCACGGGAGGCTCCGCCCCCCGCCCCGCCGGCCAAGCCGTCGGGGTCCCCACCCCCCGCGCTCCCGCTTCGCGGATCGGTCACGGCCCTGGCGGCGCGGGGCGCCTGGTCTGGCATCTTGTCTGGCGCCTGGTCGATCGGGGGCTCGTTCGCGTACAGCTTCTCGGCGTCACGTAACCGCTGCGCATCGCGGTCGAGCGTCTGTCGCTCCTCGAGCGCGGCCCCCGAGCCTGGCCCCGTGCGCCCGGCGAGCGGCGGCCCCGAGCCTGGGTCCGTGCTCCCCGACCCGCTGCCGGCCGCGCTTCCACCACCCTCGGCCCTGCCCGCGTCGGGCCCGGTGCCGGAAAAGTCGATCGGGTCGCCCGGGGTCGGCATGTCGTCCGGCGGGGGATCGATGACCGGGCCGGCGCCGGTCCTGGGGTGCTGGGGGACCCGCAGATCGGGCGAGTCGACGGCGATCGGATCGAGCCGCTTCATCGAGTCGCGATCCTCGAGGTCCGAGACCAGATCGGTGACCTTGCCGACCGTCTTCGGATCGATGCCCTTGATGATCACGTTCATGCCGGTGTTGTTGGCGGCGACCACGACCTCGCTCACCGCGAACGGCGTCGACGCGACCACGCCCGGCATCCGGTCGATCTGGCCCTTGACGTCACGCCACTCGACGAAGTCGCCGTCCTCGCGCGTGATCTGGAGGTGGGCGTTGGAGCCGAGGATCTTCTGGCGGAGATCCGACTCGAACCCGCCCATCACAGAGAGCACGATCACGAGCGCGGCCGTGCCGATCCACACCCCGCCGATCGGGACGGTGGTGAAGAACGTGAAGTACCCACGCAGGCAGCCGAACAGCATCGCGATCACGGCGAACACCCCGCTGGCGATCGCCGTGATCGCCAGCGCCGGCTTGAGCGCCTCCACCTGCGCGGGATCGAGGTGCACCAGCGGCAGCCTGGGCAGCCCCACCAGCTCGAGCGCGACCAGCGACAGGACGAGCACCACGATGCTGATCACCCCGAGGATCAGCGCGGGCTTCGAGTACGGCAGCACGCCCGCGAACACGACGACCACCACGAACACCAGCGCCGCCATCAGCGCGATGAACGCCCGCGTGTGCACCAGCGCGAAGTTGGGCTCGAAGCAGAACGCGCACACCAGGATGAACGCGATCATCACGGGCAGCCCGATCGCCAGGAGCAGCGTGGTGATCGGCCGGACCTTGCGGTGCGCGACCATGAGGTAGCGCCACGCGACGAACGACTTGTAGCCGAAGCCGAACACCTCCAGCTTGATCGGCACCGCGCCGGTCGGCGGCGTCCGCACCAGCCGCCAGATGCCGCGCGCCGCGGTGAGCCCACCCGCCAGGATCGCGACGTAGCTCACGTACGCGGTCGTGCTCGAATCCGTGGCGTGGCTGTGCGTCACGGCGAACAGGATCGCGCCGACCGCGAACATCACCAGGCCGACGGCAAGATCGACCCAGCCGCGCAGGCGGACGGTGTCGTGGTCGACGTTCGGATCTCGTTTCGCCATCGCTTACTCTCGGTGCTCCCGGTACGCCATCTCCGCCGGCCCCTCGGCTACTCCGGCCGCATCAGCGGGAAGAGGATCACATCGCGGATCGAGGACTGGCCGGTGAGCAGCATGACGAGGCGGTCGATGCCGACGCCCTCCCCGGCGGTCGGCGGCAGCCCGACCTCGAGCGCCCGGCAGTAGTCCTCGTCGAAGTCCATCGTCTCGGCCGCCCCGACCGCCTTGGCGCGGACCTGCGCCATGAACCGCGCGCGCTGGTCATCGGGATCGTTGAGCTCGGAGAAGCCATTCGCGACCTCCTTGCCGTTGACGAACAGCTCGAAGCGATCGCAGAACGCGCCGTCCCGGTCGTTCTTACGCGCGAGCGGCGAGACCGCCACCGGATACTCGGTGAGGAACGTCGGCTGGACGAGCTTGGCTTCGGAGGTGGCTTCGAACAAGAGATACCCGACGTGTCCGGCCGCGATCCGGCCGGCCTCCTGATTGGGATAGCGTTCGATCAGCGCCCGCGCCAGCCCCGGGCGCTCTCCGGGGTTCTTGAACTGCGCCTTGGTCGCGTCAGCGTCGAGCCCGACCTGGCCGGTTCCCGACAGCGGCTCGAGCAGGATCTGCAAGACGTCGACGGCCGGGACGCCGGCGGCGATCGCCGCCTCCGCCGCGAACGCCGGATCCTCGAACACCCGGCTCGCCTCCGCCACGCCCCCCAGATCGCGCACCGCGTCGCGGATCGACAGCCGGCGCCACGGCGCCGCGAGCTCGAGCTCCGTGCCATCCCACGTGACCTTCGTCCCACCGGCGACGTCGCGGGCGAGCTCGCCGACCATCTCTTCCGTGAGATCCATCAGATCGGTGTACGTCGCGTACGCCTGGTAGAACTCGAGCATCGTGAACTCGGGGTTGTGCGTGCGCGACAGCCCCTCGTTGCGGAAGTTGCGGTTGATCTCGTAGACCCGCTCGAAGCCGCCGACCACGAGCCGCTTCAGGTACAGCTCGGGCGCGATCCGCAGGAACAGATCGATATCCAGCGCGTTGTGGTGGGTCGTGAACGGCCGCGCCGTGGCCCCGCTGATGTTCGGGTGCATCATCGGGGTCTCGACCTCGATGTACTGCCGGGCGTCGAAGAACCGGCGGATCCCGGTCACGATCCGCGACCGCTTGCGGAACACCTCGCGCACGTCGGGGCTGACCGCGAGATCGACGTAGCGCTGGCGATAGCGCAGCTCGACGTCGGTCATGCCGTGCCACTTGTCGGGCAGCGGGCGCAGCGACTTGGTCACGATCCACAGCCGCTTGGCGAGGATCGACAGCTCGCCGCGCTTGGTCCAGAACGCCGGCCCCTCGGCGACCACGATGTCGCCGGCGTCGAGCTGCGGCACGACGTTCGCGAAGTCCTCGGCGGCGAGGTGCTCGACGTTGACGTACAGCTGCAGATCGCCGGTCGCGTCGCGCAGCGGGACGAACACCGTCTTGCCAAACCCGCGCTTGCCGACCGCGCGGCCGGCGACGCGATGGATCTCGCCGTCGATCGGCGTGATGCCCTCCCCGGCGCCCTTGTCGGCCTTGGCGGCCTTGTCGGCCTTGGCGCCCGCGGGCTCGGCCGGCGCCGGCCTGGTCGCCTGGTAGCGCGCGCGGACCTCGGCGAGCGAGATCGCGGGCCCCAGATCGTTGCGATACGGGTGGCTGCCGGCGTCGTGCAGCGCCTTGGCCTTGCCACGCCGCTCGTCCATGATGCGGTCGAGGGTCTTCTCGGGCTGCTCGGGGGGGCGCGTCGACATGGCGACGCACCATACCCGATCTGCGCGTGGTATCACGCGGCCATGAAGCGTCTCCTCGCGATCGCGATCCTGTTCGCCGCGTGTGACAAGAAGCCGGCAGGTCAGGCCCACCCGGCCGACCAGGCCGCTCCGGCCGCCGCCGCCGCCGCCGATCCCGCGCGTCCCCCGACGGAGCCCCACGCCGCCGCGGCCGATCCGTGCGCCAAGGCCCACGCCGAAGGCGCCGAGGTGATGCCGTGGATCAGCGACGATCTCCCCGGCGCCCTGGCGTGCGCGAAGACCCGCAAGGTCCCGGTCGTGGTCGATCTCTGGGCGCCGTGGTGCCACACCTGCCTGTCGATGCAGTCGACCGTGTTCACCGATCCGTCGTTCAAGCCGGACGTCGATCGCTTCGTGTTCGCGGCGCTCGATACCGACAAGGACGTCAACGCCCCTGCGGTCGGGAAGTACCCGCCGTCGGCCTGGCCCACCTTCTACGTGATCGGCGAGGACCGATCCACCGGGCAGCCCGACGCCGTCCTGGCGCGGTTCGTCGGGGCGGCGAGCCTGGCCCAGTTCCATGCGTTCCTCGAGGCCGGCGTCAAGGCGCAGGCCGGCGGGGCCGCGGGCGCCGATGCCCACCTGCTCGGCGCCGAGCGCGCGATCGCCGTCAAGGACTACGCGACCGCCGAGCAAGAGCTCACCGCCGCGCTCGCCCAGGCCCCGGCCGACTGGCCGCGCCGGCCCGACGCCCTCACCTCGCTGATCTCGACCAAGCGCAAGCGCAACGACTTCGCCGGCTGCCTCGACGTCGCCGACAAGTCGCTCGACGACACCGGGAGCGCCGCGGCCGCGACCGACTTCATCGTCAGCGCCATGATCTGCGCCGACGAGCGCAAGGCCGACGCGGCGTCCGCCGATCGCATCAAGAAGCTGCGCGAGCGCGCCGCCGCCCGGCTCACCAGGCTCGTCGCCGACGCCGGCGCCCCCCTCTCGATCGACGACCGGTCCGACGCCCTCGCCAACCTGCGCGACATCCAGGACGCCCTCGGCAAGCCGGCCGACGCCAGGGCCACCGCCGAGAAGCAGCAGTCCCTGCTTGACGACGCCGCGGCCAAGGCCAAGACGCCGATGGCCGCGATGACCTACAACTGGCAGCGCTGCGACGTCTACGCCTACCTCGGCAAGCCGCTCGAGCTGGTCCCCGCCCTCGAGAAGTCGGCCAAGGACCTGCCGGACCAGTACGACCCCCGCGCGCGGCTCGGCTGGATCTACCTCAGGGCCGGCAAGCTCCCCGAGGCCGCCAAATGGACCGACGAGGCGCTCCGCATGGTCTACGGCCCGCGCAAGGCCCGCTTGCTCGACCAGCGCGCCCAGATCGCCGAGCAGCAGCACGACAAGGCCGCCGAGAAGCTCTATCGCCAGGAGACGGTCAAGCTGTGGGAGACGATGCCGGCGGGCCAGGCCAGCCCCGAGGCGCTCGCCAAGGCCAAGGAAGCCGTCGCCGCGCTCGACGCCCCGGGCGCCGCCCACGCCGCGAAATAACAAGCTCCGCATCAGCCGGATGGGCCGCCGCGGAATCGAGCTCGCCGTGGCTTACACGTTACGCCTCCACTCCTGGAGCCACGTTCGACGCGGGAATGAGCCATGGGCCGCGCTCGGTTTCAGCCACGATGCGTCCTCGGCTTTCTCTCGCAGCCCTCGGGTTTGCGATCATCGGGCTTGGCGCCAGCCTCGCGAGCCTCATTGACTACGCCGGAGCGGCCCCGACGTTCTGCGCCGAGACCGGCTGCGCCACCGTGCGCGAGTCGGCCTGGGCCCACCCGCTCGGCATCCCGATGCCCGTGCTCGGCGTCGCGTTCTACCTCGGCGCGCTCGTGCTCAGCTTCATCGACGCGCCACGGCTCCGCCGGGCCCTCGCGATCGCCGGCGCCGCGTGGGCCGTGCTCCTGATCGTCTTGCAGGCCTTCGTGATCGACGCCTGGTGCAAGCTGTGCATGGTCGCGGATCCCGCCGCGATCGGCTATGCGCTCATGGTCCTCGCTGGTGCGACCGCCCTCAGGTTCACGATCACGCGCGGCTTTGTCACGCTTCCGGCCTTGCTCGCGACCGTCGGCATCCTCGCGCTGTGGACGAGCGACCTTCCCGCTTCCGCAGCTGCCAGCACGCCTGCCGCTCAGGCCGCCCAGGCAGGCACCGCCGCCCCGGCCGCCCCGGATAAGCCCCCCGCGTTCGTCGAACAAGCCCAGGTCCCCGGCGCCGCCACCGTCGTCGAGGTCGTCGACTTCGAGTGCCCGTTCTGCCGGCGGATGCAAGACCGCCTCGTGAGCGCGATCACCCAGGTCCAGCGCCCCGTCCGCGTCGTACGCAAGATGCTGCCGCTGAAGATGCACCCGCACGCGATGCCCGCCGCCCTCGCCTACTGCTGCGCCGACGCCCAGGGCAAAGGCGACGAGATGGCCGCCGCGCTGTTCGCGGCCAACCCCGACGACCTGACCCCCGACGGCTGCGAGAAGCTCGCCGCCAGCGTCGGCTGCGACCTCGATCGCTATCGCCGCGACCTGCCGCAGGCCGAGACCCGCGTCGCCGCCGACATGGCAGAGGTTCGCGCCGCCGGCATCCGCTCGCTGCCCACGCTGTTCATCGGCGACGAGCAGATAATCGGGGCCGGCAAGTCCACCGAGGAGCTGACCGCGCTCCTCGACCACGCCGCGACCCGCCCGTAGACAGACCGACAATCGACAACGCCACGCCAAGCCGGGCGCTCTTCGTATTACTCAATTATTGCGCCTACTTGCACTGCCATCAATGGGCGTGTATAACGACTACATGTTCAAGGAGATCGGCACCGCGATCGCCGCCGAACGAGCCCGTCAGGGGCTCCGTGTCGGTGACCTTGGCGTCGATCCCACCATCGTCGAAGCGATCGAGGGCGGCAGGCCCGGGCTCACCACGACGCAACTCGACAAGATCGCGAACGCGCTCCAGGTTGATCCGATCGCGTTGCGAAGCGGCGATATCCAGGCGCGGCCTCAGCCGAGCGTGTTCTTGCGACATCGTGGCATGCAAGACTTCGCCGAGGCAGATGCTCCAGTGCTCGATGCGGCGCTCGAACACGCTCGCGCTCGTAACACGCTCGCCAAGCTCACCGGCGACGGCCTTGGCATCTTCTCCTCGCAAGAACTCCAGCCCCGTGGCGTCGCGGCCGATGCAACGAATGCGCCGGCACGGCAGGGATATCAGCTCGCACGTGAGCTTCGACACACGCTCGGTAACGACGCCGATGCGCTCGCCGACCTGCGAGAGCTTGCCGAGGCAACGTGCGGGATCACGGTACTGGTTCGCCGGCTCACCACGATCGGATCATCCGCTTTCGCGGTGAAGGCCCAGGACGCCGCTGCGATCTTGCTCGCGCCGATCATGTACTTGCGCGAGCCGATCGCTCGCGTATGGATCGCGCACGAGCTGTGTCACGCGCTGTTCGACGTGGATGCTGGTGGCGTCCATGTCGTCGTCGATTTCGACGGCGACCGCCACGTCCATGACGCCGAACGCCGAGCACGCGCGTTCGCCGCCGAGCTGTTGCTCCCGGAGGCTGGGCTGCGAAAGCTCATCGGCCCGCCCGCTGAGGTGAGCGGAGAGACCGCCGCACGGAATCTGGTCGCCATGGCACGCGACCACTTCGGAAGCACCTGGCAGGTCGCGTCCAATCATCTCTGCAATCTCGGTTTCATTGCCATGAACCTGCGAGACTGGCTCGAGCGCCAACCACCACCAGCGATGTCGCGCGCATGGGCCACCAGCTTGCCGACAATGGGTGCACCGAGCGTACACGTCGCGGCCCTCACGCGCCGCGCCTACGATGCCGGTCACCTCACCGATGGTGAGGTCCGCGCGCTTCTCGATCTCGACATGTTGGCGCCACTGCCCTGGGAACGGTGATGCCGTACCTGCTCGACACGCAGGTCGTCTCGTTCTTCCTGCAAGCGAGGCGCGAAGCCGACCTTGCGGCGGCTGCAGCCGTGATGCCCTGCGCGATCGCTGATGAAGTTCGCGGAGAACTCGCCGAAGATCCGACCCGCGGCAGGCTGTTCGAGCAGTGGCTACCGTCGAGCCACGTCGAGGTCATCACGATTCCTATCGGGGGTCCAGCCGATGCGCTCTTGACGCAGCTCCAGACGGGGCTCGTCACGAAGCGCGGCCGCGGCGAGCGCGCAAGCATCGCGCTGGCCGCGACGAACCCAGGCCTGGTGTTTGCGGGCATGGATCGTGGCGGAATGTGGATCGCACTTCGCGAGTTGTGGTTTCCCGGTGAACGGCTCATCGCGCTGCCGGTCTTTCTTCGGCGGCTGGTCGACGCGAAGGCACTTACCGGCGAAGCCGCCGACGATGTGATGCGGCGTTCGACCCAGATCCTCCCGACCTGGTGGGCGGATTGGCGCGCCCGCGAAACGAAGTGAAAGCTTCTCCGGTCGAGTCCGCGGCGTACGCAAAAGCGGCTTGGATGTCTTCGTCCTGGAGCGATGGATATTCGGCGCGGATCTCATTCTCCGTGAGCCCATCGGCCAGGTTTGCAAGCACGACCGACACCATGATTCTCGTACCTCGAATGCACGCATTGCCATGACAGATGGCTGGATCGACTTGGATCCGATCGCCAGGCATTGCCCGCTTGCGGTGTCCCACAGCCGCACCGTGCCGTCGGCGGAGCCACTCGCCACCGTCTTGCCGTCCGGGGAGAACGCCACACTCAAGACGCTACCGTTATGCCCGGCTAGGCGCACCTGGTCCCGCCCATCCTCCACGTTCCATAAACCCTCGACGTGGGCATCGCCGAGCTCGATGCGGGCCAGGGCGTGGAGACCTCCCCTGAAGAGCTCATGGACGAGGTCTTCGCGGAAGTTGGTCTCGAACCATAGGCAGCCGACAGTGGCACGTGTTATCCGATCGCCGCGCGCGAAGCGGGACATCGTCGAGGTCATCGCGCACACGAAAGAGCGCTGGGGCAAAGCGCAGGCCCGCGCGTACGGCCAGCTCATCGAGGACGCGCTCGCGGTGATCGCCACGGACCCGCAGTGCGGCAAATCCAGGAACGCAGCGCGGCCTGACATCCTCGCCCTTCACATCCGCCAGCCGGGGCGACCCGCTCGACACCTTCTGTTCTATCGGATTGGCGTCACGGGCACGGTGGAGGTACTCCGCTTCCTGTACGACGCGATGGACTTCGATCGGCACCTTCCCTGGCCACCACGCTCTCCGCCGTCATTGCTCGTCGAGTGGATCCTGATGGTCGTCGCCATTGTCGAGCTTTGTGTGCTCGATCGAGCTACTGGGCTCGTCGCCCGTTTCCTCCATCGCCGTCACGTCATCGAGCGCGACGTTCACCTAGCAGCTGCGCGGTTCGACCTCCGCCGCGCGGCACCCAAGTTCGCGGACGGCTGGAGCTTGCGGCTCGCATATTCGCTGAGCGCGTAGTTGATCAGCGACTGGTAGGGCATCCCGATGTCGTTCGCCAAGGAGCGAAAGTACGCGATGACGTTGGCGTCGAGGCGCAGCGTGATAGTGGCCTTCATGCGCCGCAGGTACCTGGGCTCGGCCTTCTTCATACGGGCGACGTCGTACGCCTTCCTCATCGCGTTGCCTCCACAGAGGTTACACGCTCGATGCCCGGGCCGCCGCCGATGCACAGCGCGATCACCGCGAAGCGCTGATCGCGACGCTCGAGCTCGTCGAGGGCGGTGCCGGCGAGCATCGCGCCGGTCGCGCCGAGCGGATGGCCGAGCGCGATCGCGCCGCCGTTGACGTTGACTCGCTCGGGATCGATCTCGAGCGCACGGAAGGTCTGGAGGACCACCGCCGCGAACGCCTCGTTGATCTCCCACAGGTCGATGTCGGCGGGGATGAGGCCGGCGAGCGCGAGGCCTTGCGCGCTGCCGGGGCGGGCCCGGTCAGCATGATGACCGGCTCGGAGCCGACCGATGCAAAGGCGCGAATGCGGCCGCGCGGCGTGAGGCCATGACGCTCGACGTAGCGCGCCGAGGCGATCGCCACGGCCGCGGCGCCGTCGACGATGCCGCTCGAGTTGCCGGCGGTGTGGCGATGGTCGATCGCGCCGACCTCGGGCTCGAGGTCGCCCACGAGCTCCGCAGGCAGGTTCATCCGACAGGAGGGGCAAGGAACGAACAGGATCTGGTGGGATCCTGACGGAGATCGCCAGGATCATCGCCAGATCACGCCCCATTACACCAGGCCAAAGGTCGGACCACAGGTTGCTACGCAGGGGTTGACATGACGCTCCGAGCGGCCGCCCTCCTCATGATCCTCATGATCCTTGGAACTCGAGTCGCATCTGCCGATTCGACCGAACCCAATAGCCCCGACTTCGCGCTCGCGCTGTCGGCGGGCGGGACCCTGGTTTCACTCGGGCTCGTCGTAGGTGGATGGCACGAGCTTGATCGCACGACCGTCGGCCCCAAGGTATGGACGACCACGAGCGCGATCGGCCTCGAGAGCATCCTGATCACGCCGGCGCTCGGCCAGTGGTACGCGGGCAAGTTCATGACGGCCGGGCTCGCCCTCCGGCTCGTGGGGATCGCCGCAGGCGGGGTGGCCGCGTTCAACGTCTGTTTCTCCGAGAACTGCCATTCGGATATATCGACGGCCCTCTTGCTTGCCGGGGTCGGCGTCGTGGCCTATGCCGCCGGCGTCGGATGGGACATCGCGACGGTTCGAACGACGACGAGGGAGATCAATGCACGCCACCACGCTCCGGTGATCACCCCGTCGGTGCTGAGCTCTCCCTCGGGCCACGCGGCCTACGGGCTCGGCCTCGGCGGCAGCTTCTGAGGGGGCCGGCGACCGGCCCGCCCGGCACCGCGAAGCCCGCCGGCAAGCATCTGACATTGCAGGGCTACCGGTATGATCCACAATTCGGGAACCTTTGCGTGGCTCGCGGGTGATACCTCCCAGATGACCGCTGTGGCCGCGCGCACCGACGAGTCGCTCGATGAGCTGACGGTGCGGCGCGCGCAGCGCGGGGACGAGCAGGCGTGGCGCGGGTTGATCGAGCGGTTCCAGACGCCGGTGCACGCGTTGATCTGGCGGCTCCTGGCCGGCCGGGCGCGGCATCGCGTCGAGGATCTGGTGCAGGAGACGTTCGTGCGCGTGCTGCGCGCGCTGCCGGGGTTCGAGCTCGCGGGGCCGGCGTCGCTATCGACGTGGATCTTGACGATCGCGACCCGGCTCACGCTCAACGAGCTGCGGCGGCCCGAGCTCGCGGCGCTCGACGCCGAGCCGCCCGCGGCCGAGCGCACCGATCGTGCGACCGAGCGCCAGCGGCTGGCGGCGGCGATCGGGGCGTCGGTCGCGGCGCTCCCCGAGCCACAGCGCGTCGTGCTCGTGCTGCGCGAGTATCACGATCTCGACTACGGCGACATCGCCCGCGTGCTCGAGCTCGATCTCGGCACGGTGAAGTCGCGGCTGGCCCGCGCCCGCACGGCGCTGCGCGCCGATCTGACCGCGAGGATCCCGGACGCCGTTCGCGGCCTCGGAGGACGCCATGCATGACGATGACGAGACGCTCGCGGGGATCGACCTCGCAGCCTGGCAGCCGCCCCCGCCGCCCGCCGGCACCGCCGGCGCCGTGATCGCACGCATGCGCGAGCCCGCCGCGGTGGCCGCGCTCGATCCCCACGAGCGGCCGTCGCGACGCGCCTTCTGGCTCGGCGGCCTCGCCCTGGTAGCGGGGGCGATCGTCGCGCTCACCGCGTGGGACGTGACCCGGCCGGCGCGCCACGGCGGCGGGGAGGTGATCGCGGACCACGCGCGCCACGTCGAGCTCAACGGCTCGAGCGCCGATCTCGACCCCGGCGCCCAGGTGCAATGGGAACGCGATCGTCACCGCATCACCGCGCACCAGGCGCGCGGCACGGTGCGCTGGACGATCGACGACGACGACACGCTCGTGATCGACCCCGGCGGATCAGGGTCCACCGCAACCATCGAAGCAAGAGGCGCGAGCCTGCGCATGGAGGTCCCGATGAATCTCTCGGATTTGCGTCTCCTGGGAGCGAGCACGCTCACCGCCGCGGCGGTCGCCGTGGTGACCGTCGTGGTCTACACGGGCCACGTCAAGGCAACGAGCGGCGGTCAGACCGTCAATGTCATCCCGGGCGCGATCGTCGAGCTCCGGCCCGAGCAACCGCCTCAGCCGCCCGCGGTGGGGGCCCGGGCCGCCGACGTCCACGAGCTCGAGGATCAGCTGCGCCAGGCCAACGAGAAGATCGCGGCGCTGACCGCGGAGCTCTCGGCACGCACGGTGAGCCATCCTCCCCAGCCGGCGCCCGTTGCGACACGCCCTGCACCGCCCCCCCGCCCCACCGAGGATACGGCGAGCCTGGAGTCACCCCCCGGTACCCGCGACGCGTGCGGCGGGATCGACATCGATGACGCCCTGAAGCAGGCCGCCAACCAGCTCAGCGCCGGGTTCTCCAGTGCTGCGCTCTTGCTCGTCCGGAAGTGCCTGGCGTGCCGCCAAGACACGCAGATGTACCGGATGGCGGCGATGTATGCGTGCGCCGCGCACGACGTCGCCGCCGTGAAGGAGATGCTCTCGAAGATCCCGGCGTCGTTCCAGCCGGCGATCGAACAGCGGTGCCGGGTGGAGGGTCTCACGCTGGGAGGGCCGTAGGGGCCGCACCGGTCGGGGCGCGCGGCGCGAGCGTCAGTTCTTGGGCTTGTTGGCCGCCTGGAGCAGGAAGGTCCGGATCAGCTCGTCGAGATCGCCGTCGAGCACGCCGTCGACGTTCGAGGTCTTCAGCTCGGTGCGGTGATCGTTGACCTGCTGGTAGGGAAACAGCACGTAGCTGCGGATCTGCGAGCCCCACTCGATCTTGAGCCGGTTCTTCGCGTCCTGGGCGGCCTTGGCCTCGCGCTTGGCGAGCTCGTACTCGTAGAGCTTGGCGCGCAGGAGCTTCATCGCCTTGGCCTTGTTCGAGTGCTGGCTGCGCTCGTTCTGGCACTGGACGACGATCCCGGTCGGACCGTGGGTGATGCG
>Ga0308176_10000354_pt1 | contig 30098 bp, 21 predicted proteins | sample PhyCR2_3_FD_203890 | JGI IMG/M metagenome (GOLD analysis project Ga0308176, IMG submission 203890) | Soil microbial communities from UC Gill Tract Community Farm, Albany, California, United States - DLSLS.C.R2 | ecosystem: Environmental > Terrestrial > Soil > Agricultural land | place: USA... | reverse complement strand
GGGGGGGCCGGGGCCCGCGTGCCGCGGCGCCCCCGGGCGACGCCTCCGAGGGCGGGGCCCCCCCCGGCGGGCCCGGGGGGGGCCGTGGGGGTGATCTACGGGAGCTCGAAGGCGATCGATGCCGGCGCGATGGCCGCGCTCGTGGAAGAATTCTCACGGTTGCTTCGGGAGCACGGCGGGGCGAGTGACACCGAAGGGCGCGTGCTCAGGATTTGACGAACCACCGCCGCGATCCTCGGTCGGTCTTGAGGAAGTTGATGAGCTTTCCGGCGATGATCTTGCAGCCGGTTTCGCTGGGGTGGAGGTGGTCGTTGGAGCGGACGTCGTCGATGGTCCAGGTCATGCCGTCCTTGCGGGGGTGGTTCCCACAGGCCCAGATGTAGGGGCCCCAGAGCATGATGGGGGCTTTCACTTCGCCGCGGGCGGGGTCGTAGTTGAGCTGGGGGTTGCCGTTGATCTGGTCGAGGATGAGCCAGCGCGTGCCGAAGCCGGATTCGTAGGCGAAGGGCTCGGGGCTGCCATTCATCGCGGCGTTCCAGCCGGCGTAGGTGCGGCTGGAGAGGTAGGCGACGCGGAGGTTGGGCATGCGGTGGCGGGCGATGATCAGCACGTCGGCCATGTCCTGCTGGAGGGCCTTGGCGTGGGCGGGGAAATCCCCGAGGGGGCGCGGGTTGGCTTCGACATGCTTCATCCAGACGGCCTGCACCTGCCTGGGCGTGAGGCCGGCGTCTTTGAGGCGGCGGTCGAGGGTGGGCCAGGTGTCCCTGTCCCCGTCGGTGCCGCGGCGGTTGGTCTTGGGCATGTTGAGCAGGTCCATCTCCTTGTCGAGGCGTTCCTGCTCGGGCTTGGGGAAGATGTCGTCGCCGTCCCAGGCCCACATCACGGCCGAGCGCAGGCCGATGGCGCCGTCCATCACGACGACGTGGGGGGATTTGTCCGGATCGGCGTCGGCTTCCTTGACGAGCTCCATCGAGATCAGGTGGGTGTTGGAGAAGCCGATCGTGATCAGGCCGATCTTGCCGTCCTTCGAGGGGCGGCCTTCGGCGTCGAGGGGCTGGATCTTTTCGGATTCTTTGAGGTAAGCGGCGTAGTGGGATTCGGGCGGGGTGTTGCGGCCGGCGCCATAGAGGCCGCCGTCTTCGCCTTTGTATTTGCCGGTCAGGTCGGTGATGGGGACGAGGCTGCTCCAGTCGGTGGTGCTGGCGGGACGTTCCTTGGCGCCGGGCTGATTGGCCTTCGCGCCCTTCCCTTGCCCTTGCCGGGCGCGCATGACTTCGCGGGCGTGGTCGAGGTACGCCTGGTCTTGGGGCGAAAGGCTTTGGCCGGCGCGGGATTGTTCCATGAGACGGCGTACGCGGGCGGTGTCGATCTGCGCGTCGGCGCCGGCGGGGCTGGTTGCCGTTGGCTGGGCGGCGGGGGCCTGTTGGGCTGCGGCGCTTCGGCAAAGGCCGACGCATGGCAGAACGGAGATGAGTGCGGTCAAAGCTGCCGCCGTTTTGCGGGTTTTCATGATCGGCTCCTGCATGCCAAGGATCAACGCCCGTCAATGGGCCGCAATGGGCCTTATTGTGTTTGACGCGGCGGTTCCGTTATAATCCCGGACGTTCTCGTTCCCTACATCAAAGGAGACCCGATGCATCGCGCTTTTGCCGCCGCCGTTATTTCCCTGTTTGCCGTTGCCGCCGGTTCGAGCTTCGCCGATGAGGTGAAGGCGACGATCGAGAAGACGCACCTGTGTTGCAACTCCTGCGTGAAAGGCGCGGAGAAGGCGGTCAGCTCGGTGAGCGGGGCGAAGGCGACGTGCGACCGCAAGGCCGAGACGATCACGGTCACGGCGCCGGATGCGGCGACCGCGCAGAAGGCGGTGGACGCACTGTGCGAGGCCGGGTATTTCGGGAAGGCGACGGGGGCGACGATGAAGGACGACAGCGGCGCCTCGGCCGGGTCGGTCGATTCGGCGACGGTCTCGGGCTTCCACAATTGCTGCAAGAAGTGCACGACGAGCATCAACGACACGATCAAGAAGGTGCCGGGCGCCAAGGGTGAGCTGGCCGCCAAGGCGGTGACCGTCAAGGTCACCGGCGGGTACGACGGCGCGAAGCTGGTGCAGGCGTTGAACGAAGCGGGGTTCCACGCGAAGCTCGCGAAGTAGGCGCTACTCTGGGGGACATTCAGGGCGCGCGGTATGTCAGGCCCAGGTCGCGGATGACGCGCATCGCCGCGTTGTGCCCGGCCGAGCCGATAACGGAGCCGGCGGGGTGGCAGCCGGCGCTGCAGGAGTAGAGGCCGGCGAGGGGCGTGGCGTAGGGCATGCGGCGGTCGAAGCCGAAGGTGTTGTCCACGTGGTGGATGTGGCCGCCGGTGATGCCGAAGTGTTTTTCGATCTTCGGGGGCGTGAGGGGGAAGACGTCGGCGACGCTGTCGCGAAAGCCGGGGGCGAATTGGTCGGCGATGGATAGCAAGTGCTGGACGTAGCGCGGTTCTTCCTCGTCCCAGGTCTTGCCGCCGGAGAGTTGGTAGGGGACCCACTGCACGAAGAAGGCTGAATTGTGGCGGCCGTGCTCGTCCTGGAGGGAGGGGTCGGCCTGGGTGTGGATGTACCACTCGATGGTGGGGAAGTCGGCCAGCTCGCCGCGCTGGACTTTTTCGAAGCCGCGGCGGATGTGGGGGATGACGTCGCGGTGCTGGGGGAGCAGGTGGATGGTGGCGCTGTGCTGGCCGCGGTTTTCGGGGAGGCAGGTGAAGGTGGGGAGGCGATCCAGGGCGAGGTTGACCTTCATTGTGGTGCCGGTGCGGCGGAAGTTGTCGAGCTTGGCGTTGAAATCGGGGGGGAAGTTTTCGGGGCCGACGAGGGTGCGGGTGCGGAAGGGGTCGGCGTTGCTCAGGACCACCTTGGCGGTGATTTCGCGGCCGTCGGTTAGTGCGACGCCGGTGACGCGGCCGGCCTGGGTTTCGATTGTTGCGACGGCGGCCTTGGAGAGGATCGTTGCGCCGGCTTCGGTGGCGAGGCGCGCCAGTTCCTTCGTCACGCTGCCCATTCCGCCGCGGACGATCATCCAGGTGCCGTCGGAGCCGGGGAGTCGGCACATGTTGTGGACGAGGAAATTCATGCCGGTGCCGGGGGAGCCGAAGCTGGCGCTGAGGCCGGAGAAGCCGTCGGTGACGGCGTACATGGCGAGCAGCAGGTCGCTCTTGAAGCCGAAGCGGGCGAGGTAGTCCTCGACGGGGCGGACGACGAGATTGAGGAAGATCTGGCGCAACGCGGGACGGATGTAGTGCTCGGCCGTCGCTTCGACGGACATCGGCTCGGCGAGCCACGCGGGGGCGAGATCGTCGCGGATCCGGGCGATCTCCTGGCTCATCGTCTGGTTGGCGGCCCAATCTTCTTTGGAGAAGAACTCGATGAACTGGCGGCGCATCTCGCCGGCGTCTGAGCCGAACAGTAAGTAGCGGCGGTCGAGCGTCGGGAGGAAGTAATGGGGGTCGCGGCGGATCAGGGTGAATTTCGCGCCGAGTTTGGCGATCAGTTCCGGCTGCATGACGCCGAGGAGGTAAGCGCCGGTGGAGGTGCCGAGGCGGGGGGCGTTGGGGAAGGGGTATTCGGTCTTGGCGGCGCCGCCGACGGATTCCTTTTCCTCCAGCACGGTTACGCTGAGGCCTTGTCGGGCGAGGAAGACGGCGGCGACGAGGCCGTTGTGGCCGGCGCCGACGATGGCGATGTCTGTCGTGATTCGTGCCATGAAAAGCCCGAAGCCTTACAATCGCGGGCGTCAACATACCCACGGAGGTGCTTGCGTGTCGAAGGTCTTGTCGGTCCTGGGCGTCCTCGCGTTGACCGTTTCACTATGCGCGGCTGAATCGGGCGGGCGCCCGCCGAACATTCTGTTCATTCTCGCGGATGATCTGGGGGTGGGGCACGTCGGGTGCTACGGGCAGACGAAGATCAATACGCCGAACATCGACCACCTCGCCGGCGAGGGCATGCGGTTTACGCAGTTCTACAGCGGGGCGAATGTTTGCGCGCCGGCGCGATCGACGCTCATGACGGGGCTGCACACGGGGCATACGCCGGTGCGGAATAACGGGCTGAAGCGGTACCTTTATGATGAGGACGTCACGGTCGCGGAGGTGCTGAAGAAGGCGGGGTATGCGACGGGCGGGTTTGGGAAGTGGGGGCTGGGGACGCCGGACACGCCGGGCGTGGCGGTGAAGCAGGGGTTTGACCGGTGGTTCGGGCAGTTCAGCCAGGTGCACGCGCACTTTTACTACCCGTATTACCTGATGGACGACCTCGACAAATTTCCGCTGAAGGAGAATGAGGGACGGCAGCGCGTGCGGTACTCGGCCGACGAGGTGCACAGGCAGGCGATGAAGTTCATCACGGAGCACAAGGACGGGCCGTTCTTCGCGTATTTGCCGTACACGCTGCCGCACGTGGAGCTGATCGTGCCGCGGGACAGTCGGCGGCCGTACGAGGACAAGTTCCCGCGGATCGAACGGGCCGATCCTCGGCCGGGGTACATCGGATCGGACCACGCGTATGCGGAGTTTGCCGGCATGGTCAACCGGCTGGACGACATGGTCGGGGAGCTGATGGCGCTGTTGAAGAAGCTCGGCATTGAAGAGAACACGATCGTTTTCTTCACGTCGGACAATGGTCCGCAGCCGGGGGCGTGGAAGGACATTTTCGTCGATTACTTCAGTGGGGCGGGGCCGCTGCGGGGGGCGAAGGGGGATTATTACGAGGGCGGGATTCGCGAGCCGATGATGGTGCGGTGGCCGGGGAAGATCAAGGCGGGTTCGACGAGCGATTTCGTGGGGTACTTTCCGGACATCATGCCGACGCTGGCGGAGTTCGCGGGGGCTACGCAGTTCCTGCCGCCGAAGATCGATGGCATCTCCTTCGTGCCGACGCTGCTCGGACACGCGGATCAGCAAAAGAAGCACGATTTCCTTTACTGGGAACTGTGCGGCAATAAGCAGGAGACGGTGCAGCAGGCGGTGCGCAAGGGCGACTGGAAGGCGGTGCGCATCGGGGTGAAGGCGAAGTGGCAACTGTTCAATCTGGCAAAGGACCCGAATGAGCACGAGGACGTGGCGGCCAAGCACTCGGACGTGCTGAAGGAGCTGAAGCAACTGGCCGACGCGTCGCACACGCCGGAGCGGAAGTATCCGGCCGCGCCGGAGGAAGGCGCGAAGGATTACGTGAAATGATTGAGGTCCCGGTCATTTCCGGTATGGGCTGTCCGGCCCCCACAATTCTCTCACGCGCTTGGCGGCGTTGGGCATAGAGGACTCGGCGTCGAGGCGGCTCCAGACTTTTTTGCCGCCTTCCTTGGCCTTGCTGTTGAACCAGCAGACGAGCTCGATCTGGTCCGCGTGGTCGGCCAAAAGCTGCGCGAACTTGTCGATCGCGTAGGGCTGGTCGCCCATGCCGAAGGGGCGGTCGTCCTTGAAGCGGTCGAAGATGCCGATCTCGCCGAGGACCATTTTGATGCCCTTTTCCCTGGCGTACTGGTAGTTGCCCATGTAGCCCCAGTCGGTGTGGGGGGAGGCCGAGGGCTTGCGCAGGATGTCCATGGCCTGGTCGATCATCTCGCGGGTCACCGTCTCCTTCTGCTTGGCCGAGACGCCGATGTATTGGGTGCCGAAGTAGAGGGTGCAGCCCCAGAAGTCCATGTACGGGCGGCCGTGGCTGTCCTTGCCGGCGACGTACCACTGGTCCTTTTCGAGGATGCCGTTGGTGGGGTCGTGGTTGGTTCCCTGGCCGCCGGACATGGGGACGAAGGCGAACTTCGCGTCGGGCATCACCGTGCGGACGGCGTCGGCCATGTTGATCCAGGCGCCGCGCCAGTAGCCGCGCTTGATTTCCTCGGCCGTGGGGCCCTTGGAGGTTTTCTTCTGAAGCTCGGATGCGCCGAAGACGCAGCCGGTGTAGCTGGCCTGGACGCATTCGCGGGCGATCGCGATCCAGGCCTGGCGGAATTTCTCGTTGCCGGCGGCGGCCTGCTCGTAGGTGAAGCCGGGGAGGCGCGGGACGTTGCCTTGCATGTAGAGCTTTACCTTGGCCGGGCGGGGGTGCTTCATCGCGTCGGTATTGCCGCCGGTGACGAAGGTGTGGACCGCCGACGCCGTCGAGATTGGATTTCCGCCGTCCCACCAGATGTCGCCGGCGCCGCCGAGCCAGTCGAACATGGCCTGGCCGTTGCGGAAGGCGCCCTGGTTGGGGAGATGACGGGCGGGCGGGGCGGTCGGGGGTTGGGCACCAGCGGCGCGGGGGGCGGGGGCTCGGCGGAAATCATCGGCCATTCGGGCGAGCTCGGATTTCTCGCGCGCGACGCGCGGGTCGTCGGCGAGGTTCTTCATTTCCGCCGGGTCGGACGATTCGTCGAAGAGCATCGCGCCGCCGCTCTCGTATTCGACGTAGCGGAAGCGATCGGTCCTGACGGCGGTGCCGAGCAGCTTGCCGTTGTTGCCGCTGACCGAGAACGCCGTGTCGTCCCAGGAGGCGGCCGGGTCGTTGAGCAGCGGGGCGAGGCTCTTGCCTTCCAGTCCGGCGGGCGGCGGCAGCCCGCATAGCTCGCAGAGCGTGCGGTAGAGGCCGAGGTCCTCCACGACGTGGTTGCAAGGGTGGCCGTTTCCCTTCGCGCCAGGCGCAGCGATGACGAACGGCACGCGCAGGCCGACCTCGAAGAGGGACTGGTGCTTGGACCACTTGCCCTTCTAGCCGAGGTGGTAGCCGTGGTCGCCCCAGAAGACGATGATCGTTTTGTCGCGCAGCCCCTGGCGGTCCAATTCCGCCAGCACTCGCCCGACGTTCCAGTCCGTCCACGAGATCGACGCGTAATACGCGCGGATCATCTCCCGCGCTTCCTGCGGCGTGGCCTCTCGGCCGACGAACAGGTCGCTGTTGCGCGGGAGGATGCAGCCGTTGGGGAAGCCGGGCGGCATCGTCGGAACGGGCTTGAAGTCCGGCGGCAGGGGGATGGCGGCGGGGTCGTACAGGTCGTAATACTTCTTCGGCGCCGTCGGCGGGGCGTGCGGCTTGACGAAGCCGCAGGCGAGGAAGAATTGGTCGTCCTTGTGTTTCCGCAGGTACTCGATCGCCTGGTCGGCGACTTTGTAGTCCACGTGGTCCTCGCCGTCGCCTTTGAGAACGACCCGGCGGTCCGAGCGCGCCCGCTCGTCGGTTGCGGGCGGCGACGGGTCAGGATCCGCGCAGCCTTCGTCAATCTTCGCGGCCTTCTTCTTGCCCTTCCTGGGCGCGGCCTTGCCGGCGTTCTTCCGCGGCTCGCCGCCTTCGGTCCAGGCGTCGGTGTCGTCGATCCCCTCGTGGAAGACCTTGCCGGTCCGAAGCGTGAGGTAGCCGTTTTGCTTGAAATACTTCGGGAGCGAGATCAGCTCCGGGTGGGCGTCGCCGAAGAAGCTGCGATTGTCCATCACCCCGGTGTGCGTCAGGTAGCGGCCGGTCAGCAGTGACGTGCGCGACGGGTTACACAGCGGGTATTGTGCGTAAGCGCGGTCGAACCGCACGCCTGCCGTGGCGAGCGCGTCAATGTTCGGTGACTTGACGATCGTGTTTCCATAGCACCCCAGGTCCGGGCGCATGTCGTCGGAGATGAGGAAGAGGACGCTGGGCCGCTTCGCCGGCGGGTCCGCCGCTGCATTGAACGTGAGGAACACTGTTGCGACGACGGCGAGCCACTTCATGCGCGATCTCCGTTTCGACAGGACTCGTCGCGATCCTCGCGTGAAAGCCGCGAAGCCGCAAGCGGCTTGACCGCGCGGCCGCTGCGGTTTCCAATCGCGCGATCATGATTCACAACACGATCACCCGTCGCCGGTTCATGCACGGCGTGGCGACGACCAGCGCCGCGGTCTTCGCCGGGCCGTACGTGCTCCGCGCGGCGGAGCCGAACCGGGAGAAGCTGAGGATCGCGTTCGTCGGGACGGGCGGGCGCGCCGGGTCGCACGTGCAGGCGCTGGACCTCAAGACGGAGACCTGCCCCTGTTACGCCGACGTGGACCGCAACCGGTGGAAGGAGATCGCCCGCAAAGCGCGCGACGCCAAAGCGTACCAGGACTGGCGGCAGATGTTCGATCGGCACGAGAAGGAGATCGACGCGGTGTTCGTCGCGATCCCGGACCACTCGCACGCGGCGGCGTCGATGCGGGCGATCAAGGCGGGCAAGGCGTGCTACACGGAGAAGCCGATGGCCTGGGCGGTGCACGAGGCCCGCGTGCTGGCCGAGGCGGCGCGGGATCGCAAGGTGCCGACGCAGATGGGGAACCAGGGCCACGCGCGCGAGGGGAATCGGCGGATCGTAGAGTGGGTGCGGGCGGGGCTGATCGGGGACGTGCTGGAGGTGCACACGTGGACGAACCGGCCGGTGTGGCCGCAGGGGAAGCTGGACATTAAGGAAATGCCGCCGCCAGCGAATCTCGATTGGGACCTGTGGATCGGGCCGGCGGCGATGCGGCCGTATGCCGAGTTCCCGCGGCCGGGCATGAGCAAGTTCGGGAACAGCCCGTATCACCCCTGGGCGTGGCGCGGGTGGTACGACTTCGGCTGCGGGGCGATCGGGGACATGGGCTGCCACACGTTCGACAACGTGTTCTGGTCGATGGCGCCGGATTACCCGTCCTCCGTCGAGCTGCTGGAGGTGGAGGAACACACCGATCAGACGTATCCGCTCAAGAGCCATTTCAAGTGGACGTTTCCGGAGAAGAACGGGCGCAAAGGGTTCGAGGCGCACTGGTACGAGGGTGGGCTGAAACCGAGGTCGCCGGAGGAGATTCTGAGCGACCCATATGACTACACGAAGGTGCCCGGCAATGGCGGGGGCGGGGGTGGGAAGAAGAAGGCGCAGGGCGTCGCGACTGGGGCGGGAAAGGACCGGCTGCCGCGCAGCGGGAACCTGTACGTGGGGACCAAGGGGAAAATGCTGGTCATTGGGGATTATGGGGACGAGGTGCGGCTGCTGCCGTCGAAGGTGCACGAGCAGACGCAGTTTCCCGCGCCGTCGATCCCGCGGTCGCCGGGGCACCGGGAGGAGTTCATTATGGCTGCGCGCGGGGAGAGGCCGTGGGATTCGACCGGGTCAAACTTCCCGGGGTACGCGGGGGCGCTGACGGAGGTGATGCTGCTGGGGAACATCTGCCAGCGGATCGGGAAGGTGGGTTTGAAGATCGAATGCGACGCCGCGGGGCGCGAGGTGAAGACGGAGGAGGCGCGGCAGTACCTTCGGCGCGAGTACCGGAAGGGATGGGAGTTGTAGCTCCGGGTCCTACCACTTGCCCGTGTAATAGCGCTCGTCCGACAGTTCCCCGCGGCCGAGGCGATCGACGTGGGTGTCGGCGAAGAGGGCGTTGGCGGTGCTGTTGGGGTGACGGAGGAACTGTTTCTCCTTGCCGACCCACTGGTACCAGTCGTTGAAGGTGTCGCCGTTGCCGTCGATGGCCTGTTCGTAGCTGTCCTGGGCGACGAGGGTTTTGGAGACCTGGCGCATGCGGTTGAGGTTTCGGCCGAGCCAGGTGCCGCTTCGGAGGAAGAAGATGGCGATTTCGTCGGCCCGACCGAAGATGCTGACCCGCTTGGCGGCGGTGAAGCCGGAGTCGGGTCCGCCGTAGCCGTTGAGGCCGTAGGTGGTGTAGATGTTCCCGTCGGCGTAGGGTCCGTCGAAATTGGCGTTGGTAGCGCCGTCGGTGGAGATGGTGGCGGGGCAGTAGAAGATACTCTTGGTCAGGCGGCCGGCGACGGCGTAGTTGACGCCCCAGTAGGCGTTGGGGTCGGCGGGGTCGATCATGTTGGCGGGGTTAACCGGGTCCTTCCACTTGCCCCAGTTCTTGTAAGGGGCGGCGAAGCCCTTGTAGAGGCTCATGTAGATCTGGATGGCGTTGCCGATCTGGCGGAGGTTGGAGGCGCACTGCGTGGCCTTGGCCTGTTCGCGGGTGCGGCTGAGGGTCGGCAGCAGGATGGCGACGAGCAGGGCGATAATGCCGATGACGACGAGCAACTCGACGAGCGTAAACGCACGAATCGCTTTCCTTCCCATTCCAATTTCTCCCTATCCAAGTGCCGCCCGCGCCCGTTTCACGAGATCGTTGTCCTTCGCCGCGGTGCTGGGGAGGTAAAACATGGCGGCGGCGAGGTAGCGGTCGCGGACCTGCGGTGAGAGGTGGTAGTAGTCCTCGAGCACGGCGGAGCTGAACTTGTAGTCGTGGGCGTCGCGGCCCTTGAGGAAGACGAGCCGCCGGGCGGTCTGGATGAGCTGTTTGGCCTGCTCGGGACCTTTCAGATAGCCGAGCGCCTTGGAGGCGGCTTCCATCCGGCTTCGGCCGGCGGTGGCGAAGATGTCGTTCACGGCGTCGGCGCCGTCGGATTTGGGCTCGGCGGGTTCGAACTGGTCCACGCGAACCTTGGGTGCCGACACCTTGCCCTTGTCGATCATGCCGCGGAAGAGGGGGACGAAAGCGGCGTTCTGGAGGAGGAGCATCAGGCGCGTCCGCGGGTCGCCGCTGGCTTCGTAAGCGTAGCGCATGGCGTTGGCGCTGGTAAGGGAGTGGAGGGTGGCGATGCCGGGCTGGCGCATGAGCAGCTCGCCGCCGCCGGAGAGGATCGCGTCCCAGATTGACTGCGGGGCGACTTCCTTGTTGAGCAACTCGACGACCTGGCGCTGGGCGTCTTCGTCGCTGCCCGTGCGCAGGGTGGAGAGGAGGTCGGCGGTGGCTTCGGGGCTGGGCTTGCCGTCCTGCCAGGCGTATTGGACCTTGCGGGCCAATTCCGCGGCGCGGCGGCCGGGACGGTCCGGCGGCAGGTCGGCCTTGGCGGGGTTTTCGGATTCGCGCTTGAGCAGGGCGTAGGCGAGGGAGCGGAGCACCGGCTCGGCGTGCTGCCAACCGATGCACTGGAGCGTGCGGAAGCTGTTGGCGACGAAGATCGCTTTATGGCCGATGTCGCGGAAGTCGCGCGGGCCGTAGCGGGCGAAGAGCTCCAAGGCTTCGGCCATGCTCCCCGTGCGCGCGACCGCGGCGACCGCGGCGTCGGCGGCGGTCTCGTCCCAGTTGTCCATCGCCTCGGCGAACGCCTCGCGGGCCTTGCTCAGCGGCGGAACTTTGGACTCGTCCACCGGGGCCATTTTCCAGCCGTTGGCCTTCTCCGTCTCGGACTGGGAACGTTTGAAGTATTCCATCGCCCACAGGATCGGCAGCCAGCGGTCGGTGTCGGGGGAGTTGAGGCTGGCGAGGTGGGCGGAGTTGACGACCAGGACGGCGTGGAACTTGAAGCCGACGTTGGGGCGCGGCTGGACGTTGCGGACGCCGGCCAGGAGCAGGGCGGCCAGGGCTTCGCGGTAAGTCAGCCCTTTGTGGATGCGGTCGGCGATCTCTTCGAGCAGGCGCTCGCGCGGGGTGTCCTCGAGGAACCGAACCAGGGGCTCGATGGAGGGGTCGAGGCGGACGAGCGACGGATTGAGCCTGGCCTCGGCGGCGGAGACGGGTTTGAGGCGGGAGAGCAGGCCGGTGAGGCCGTCGAAACCGACGAGGGCGCCGGTTGCCGCGGCCGATTGGAGGAAATGGCGTCGCGTGGCGTGTGTAGTGTGTCGCATGGACGGTCCTTTGCGTGACGAAGTGCGCCGGACATCATACCGGGGGCGGGCGGGGGGCTGGAAGGAAAAGTCGCTGGGAGGAGTGGGCGGCAGGCTGCAGGCGGAAGGCAGAAAGGAAAGAGGCACATCATTCCGACGCCTCCCGGAGTGCCTGGAGGGGGGAGGAAGGTGTTGGCTCACTCGGCGGCGGTCAGGTCGTCCAGTTTGAACTCGATTTTGCGGTTGGCGTCCTCGGGGATCGGGGTGACGCCGTCCGGGAGGCCGAGGATCAGGAGCGTGCGCTCGTGGAGCTTGCCGTCGGCGTCCTCTCGGTTGAGGCGCAGGACGGCCACGGGCTTGGGCTCGTGCTTGGGATCCTTCAGGACGTCGATCTGGTCCTTCGGGCCGATTACGGTGACGTTGGAGAGCGTCGGGGTGGTGCCGGCGGGGAAGGTGACCTTGTGCTTGGCTAAAAGGCCTTGCGGGTCGAGGTTGTAGATCGGGACGTAGTCGAGCTTAAGCGTGACGTCGGCCTCCTTGACCTTGAGGAAGGCGCGGACGGTTTTGGGGTTGATCGTGACGTGGTCGCCGTCCTTGAACGGCGGCGTGAGGGGTACGGCGGGTTCCTCGTGCTGCCCCGGCGTCCTCAGGACCGAGTCGAGGCCGGAGAAGTTGGCGTAAATGATGCGATCGGGTGCGTTGTCGAGGACGGCGACGGGGCCGCGGACCTTGACTTTTGCGGGCTCGAACGTGGGGGATTGGTCGAGGTTGGCGGCGACCGCGGGGGGCGCCTTGACGGCGAACTCGCGCTCCTCAACCTGGTCCACGAAGACGCGCAGGAGCGAGGGTTGACAGTTGGTGACGGTGATGCCGGCGTCCTTGAAGATCGGGTTGTTCTGGATTTGCGCGGTGAAAAGCTCGTGCTCGCCGGCGGAGATCGGGGGGTCCACGTCGATCTGGATGGCGGCCGCATCGCCGTGGGGGGCGAGGCGCTCTTTGACCTTTTCCAGCGCGGCGCGGGGGCCGGTCAGCTCCGCCATGATGTTCTTTTCCCGCGGGCTGACCAGCGTGACGTAGCGGTTGGGGTCGCTGGTGCGGACGTCGATGGGGATCGTGACCTTCGGTTCGTCGGCGAGCTGCTCGCGCTCGGCGTAGATCCAGATCAGCAGCGTCAGCGGGACGACCCACGGGAGCGAGCGGAGGAAATTGCCCCAGTGCTCGCGGGAGAAGAGCGTGCCGCGCAGGCGGCGCTGCGTGTTGCCGAGGCGGGCGAAATAACCGAGCATCCTCGGGGACGGCGCCTTGGTCCCGAGCTTCTGCGGCGAAGGGCGGGGGGGAGGGGTTGGTGTGAGCGTTTCCGGCATTCGCGCGATTTTACGTTAGGTGGTTTGCGACGGCCGGGCTCATGCCGCGGCCTTGATGTTCGTCTCATTTTTTTTGGCGAGCACCGCCTCGCCGCCGCCGAGCAGCTCCGCCAGGAGTCCCCGGAGGCCGTCGGGCGTGAGCTTTCGGATGAGCTGGCCGCGCTCGGCGATCGACACGTCGCCGGTCTCTTCGGAGACGACGAGCACGACGGCGTCGGATTCCTGGCTCATTCCGACCGCCGCCCGGTGCCTGGAGCCCAGCTCGCGCTCGAGCTCGCCGGACTCGGCCAGCGGGAACTGCACGCCGGCGTAGGTGATGCGGCCTTGCTGGATGACCACGCCCAAATCGTGCAGCGGCGAGTTGGGCCAGAAGATCGTGTTCAGCAGCTCGGCGGAGATGTCCGCGTTGAGCTTCGTCCCGGATTCGGCGATCCCGCCGAGCCCGACCTCCCGCTCGATGGCGATGACCGCGCCGATCTTGCGCCGTGAGAGGAAGGTGGCGGATTCGACGAGGGCTTCGATCTCGTCGCTGACCTGGCTGGACCAGGAGCGGAACAGCCGCGTCTCGCCGAGGCGCATGAGCGCCCGGCGGAGCTCCGGCTGGAAGACGACGATTACGGCGAAGGAGGCGAACAGGAGGAACTTCTCGTAGAGGAAGGCGACGCGTTCGAGGCCGAACCGCTGCCCGACGATGCGGACGATAAGGTACAGGCCGATGAGGACGACCGTGATGCCCTTGAGCAGTCGGGCGCCGCGCGTCCCCTGGAGGAAGCGGAGGACCCAATAAACGACGAAGCCGATCAGGATCAGCTCGATGGCGATGCGCCACCAGCCGTACACCCGCAGGGCGTTGAGGAAGCCGTGGAAGTTGGAAAAAAAGCTGTCCATGCCCGCGGCGCGGCCAAGGCGAAGTCCCCCAATGTTATTTCGGTCCCGGCCGCCAGCCGTGTGAGTGAAAGACTCTCCCAACTATACAAACGGTGCGGCGCGGCGGCCATTGCCCCGCGATTTTTTTCGTCCAAAGCAGCCGGATCACGTTGGCTTTTCCCCGCCCCGCGCCGGCGGCGGTGCCGCCCAGGGGGGCGCCGGCTGCGGGTCGCGTGTCACTTCCATGACCGCGCGGAGCATACGCACGACCCTCGCCATGGGGTTGACATCATGGACACGAACCACCGCCGCGCCGTTTGCGACGCACCAGGCGACGGTGGCGGCGGTGCCGAAGAGGCGGCGGCCGGGGTCGGGCTCGCCGGCGATGACGCCGACGAATCCCTTTCGGCTGGTGCCGAGCACGAGCGGGCGGGGGAGCGTGCGGGCGAGGCGGGGGATGTCGTGCAGCAGTTGAAGGTTATGGGTCACTGTCTTGCCGAAGCCGATGCCGGGGTCGAGCAGGACGTCGTTAGCGTCGATGCCGGCTTGGGTTGCGGCGGCGAGGCGGTCGAGGAGGGATTGGGCGACTTCCGCAGTCACGTCGTTGTAGGTGGGCTTGAGCTGCATCGTCGCCGGCGTGCCCTGGATGTGCATCAGGATGATGGGGACGCGGCGGGATGCGACCAGCGGGAGCATGGCGGGGTCGAATCGGCCGCCGGAGATGTCGTTGACCAGGTCCGCCCCGGCGTCGAGCGCGGCGGCGGCCACCCGGCTGCTGGTCGTGTCCGCGGACAGCGTGATCGGCAGGTTACGGGACCGGATTCCGGAGATCACCGGTGCGATGCGGCGGACTTGTTCCTCGGGCGGGATGGGCTGCGACCCCGGGCGGGTCGATTCGCCGCCGACGTCCAGCAGCGACGCGCCGTCGGAGACGAGCTGCTCGGCGTGGGAGATGGCGGCGTCGGCGGCGAAGAACTGGCTGCCGTCCGAGAACGAGTCGGGCGTAACGTTCAACACCCCCATGACCAGCGGGGGGCGGGCGGCGGAGCGGAGCCACGTGCGGAAGGCGGAGGGAATCATTCGACGGGGCGTTATACCCGGATCGCCGGTTGACTTGACGGCCTCCGCACTTAAAATTTCCCGTCCGCACCCGCGGGGTGCGTCGCCGCGGGCTCGTAGCTCAGTTGGTTAGAGCGCGTCCCTGATAAGGACGAGGTCACAAGTTCGAATCTTGTCGGGCCCACTTCAGTAAATCTGCCTCAGAAGCTCACCGGATGGCGCCCCGCAGTTCCTCGGGCGATGCGGGCTGTCCTTTGCGGATCAGCTCACGGGCGGCGTCCACTTTGCCCCACACGTTGCACATCATCGCGCCACGCACCCTGCGATCCGACAGGTAGTAAACGACGCCGGTTTTGTTCGGCTCCTGCCAGTCGGCGAAAGTCTGGAGGCGGCTGTCCACCTCCCCGACCGCCTCGTAGCCGAATTCGAACAAGTCCGAAAAGAAGAACGGCATGTCAGTGAACGGCTCGTTCGCGCCGGCCATGTTCCTGCCGGCGTGCTTGCCCTGGCTCACGGCGTTGTCCCAGTGCTCGATCCGGCGCGGCCCCAGCACCTGTTCGGGGAAGAACGCCACGTCCCCCGCCGCGTACACGTCGGGGTCGGAGGTTTGGAGGAACTCGTTGACCACGATGCCGTTTCCGGTGTTCAGGCCCGCGGCTTGTGCCAGTTGGATGTTGGGGCTGATGCCGACGCCCACCACCACGAGGTCCGTGGAAATCTGCTGCCCGCCGCGCGTCCGGGTCAGATAGCCGCCGCCTTTGCGCTCGATGGAAACGGGAACGTCCTCGGTAACGATCCGCACGCCCTTTGCTCGGTAATGATCGGTGATTGCGGCGCCGAGCGGCTGCGGGAAGACGCGAGAAACCAGCCACCGGCCGGGGAAGATCATTGTGACCGTGACATTGTTCACGCAGAGGGCGGCGGCCATTTCCGAACCGATGTACCCGCCGCCGACCACTAGCGCCGACTTGCCCGCGGTGGCGGACGAGCGCAGATTCCTGAAGTCGGCCAGTGTGCGATAATAAGTGAGGCCTTCCAGGTCGCCGCCGGGGATCGTCAGCTTTCGCGGCGTGCCGCCGGTGGCCAGCAGGAGCTTTTCATAACGAAAGACGCCCCCCTTGCCGTCCCGGATCGTATGGCCCGCCAAATCCAATCCGACGACCTCCGTTCGCAGCTCCATTTGGACGCCATGTTGCGCGTAGAACTCCGCGGGGTGCACGAAAACTTCGTCCACCCGCTTGCCGCCTGTCCAGAGTTGCTTTGAGAGCGGCGGCCGGTCGTATGGCCGGTCGGGTTCGGAGCCGACGAGCAGGATCGACCCGTTCGCGTCTCGCTGGCGAATCCCATCGATCGCCCACGCCCCCGCCAAACCCCCGCCGACGACGACGTACGAGTAAGTCTTCTGCGGCATGGTGAATTCCCTTTCGCCGACCCATACAACTGTATGGCCCGCCGCACGTCCGAGTCACGGCCCCGCGGCGCTGGAGGAGGATTATGCGAGAACGCCATCGCGTTTGGCGATCCTCTTTGCGGCGGCGGCGCCGCTGTTCAACCCGCCCTCCATGTAGCCGACGAAGGCGTAGCAGGTGTGTTCGCCGGCGAATTGCAAACGGCCAGTCCCTTCGCGAAGCGCTGGGCCGATGGTGGTGACCTGGCCGGGGGCGGGGAAGGAGTAGCCGGCCTGGGTCCAGGGATCGGACGGCCAGTCCATGAACCGCGTGGCGAGGACGTTCCTGGCGTAGCCGGGGAAGAGGGTTTCGAGGGTCTGGCGGTAGAACGACTCGCGGTCTTCTTTGGAGCGCGTGCGGATGCCTTGTGCGGCGGGGCCGCCGGAAAAGGCGCAGACCGCGACGGCGCCCGAGCCCTGGTGGTCTGTCTGGTCCCAGGTCATCGACAGGTCGGTGTCGGTGAGGGCGTCCGGGGATCGCCTGGACTGCTTCCAGACCATGTCCTTGAGGTGGGAGAGGAATTTGACGTTAATGCCCATCTGCGGCGTAAGGGTGCGGGGAAGGGGCGGCGAGAATTCGATCTTGTTCCAGGTGCTCGGCGGGGCGGTGAGGACGATTTCATCCGCCTCGTGCCGGGCACCGTCGGCGGTAATCACGGCGGCGGTCTCGCCGGAGTATTCGATGCGGGAGACGGGGGTGTTGAGCTTCATGCGGGAGGCGCCGATCGATTCGGCGAGCCTGAAGGCGAGTTGCTGGTTGCCGCCGCGGCAGCGGTAAACTTCGCTTTCGGTCCAGTAGCGGTCCTCGCCGCCGCCTTTGATCTGGGCGAGGTTGCCGAGGTAGCTCTGGCGATCAAGGGGGGCGCCGTTGTTGGCGGAGAGTTCGGCGGTGACGGCCTTGGCGACGAGGGGTTTGAGACCCAGTGAAGCGAGCCACTGGGCGGCGGTGCGCCGGTCGAGTTCTTGGGCCTTGATGCTTTTCCAGGGCAGGTCCGCGTTGACGGGGTGGGATTCGCGGGAGAGTTGCTTGAAGGCGACTTCCATGCCGTCGTGGAGTTCTTCGACTTCCTTTTCGCCGAGGAGATGACCGTCGAGGTAAACGGGGTCGGTGAGGGTCTGGTTGTCGGTGACGTCGAGGAAGGAGAGCTCGAAGCGGCGGGCGTAGGCGAGCCAGGCGGGGTGGTTGGAGCCGATGAGTTCACCGCCGCCTTCGACGGTGCGGTTGGGGACGAAGTCGTGGAAGGTGAGGACGCGGCCGCCGACGCGGTTGCGGGATTCGAGCACGAGGGTGTCGTAGCCGGCGGCGCGGAGCTCGTGGGCGCAGGCGAGGCCGGAGAAGCCGCCGCCGATGACGATGACACGCTTGCCGTTGGATTTGGCGGTGGTTTTCGGCATCGAGCGGCAGCCGGAAATGAGCAGGCCGGCGGAGGCGGCCAGCGTGGAGCGGAGCACGTCGCGACGGGAGGGCAGGTCTTGGGGGCGGAACCGGCGGTGGAGGCGGGGGTAAAGGGAGAGGGGCATTTCTGAGTTCCTTGCGTTTACCACCCCCGTTCCATAGCGCCGCGGGCAAATGACCACTCCGAGCGGCGCTTGTCAAGATTTCGCGCGGGAGTATTCTCGGCACCGGCGTGGGAACGATTCAACGGGATAAGAGATGGGAAAACGTAGCGCACGATGGACATGGCTTCTGGGGATTGTCATCCTCGCCGGGCGGGCGTTCGCACAGGGCGCGGCGACGGGCGGCGAGCGGGTGGAGATGGTGCCGATGCGGGACGGCGTGCGGCTGGCGACGCACCTGTATTTCCCGCGCGGAGACGGTCCTTTCCCCGTTTTGTACCACCAGCGCTACGTCGATATTTCGACGAAGGGGCAGCGGGCGGAGTGTGCGAGGATGGCGGCGGCGACGAACTGCGTGGTGGCGATGCAGAATTTCCGGGGGGCGCACGAGTCGGAGGGGGTCTTTGAGGGGTACCGGGCGCTGGGGCTCGGGGAGCTGAAGGACGGGTACGACACGGTGGAGTGGTTTGCGAAGCAGCCGTGGTGCACGGGAAAGGTGGGGAGCTGGGGCGGCTCGCAGGGGGGCTATTCGCAAAATTTCCTGGCGGCGTCGCGGCCGCCGCACCTGGTGTGTCAGTACATGACGGACTTCGGGGTATCGCTATTTCACGACGGGTATCGGGCGGGGGGCGTGGTGCGGCCGCGGAGGTTCCTGGAGCGGATGGCGATTCACGCGCGGGAGCCGGCGCAGGGGCGCCAGGCGCTAATCGAGCAGCTTAAGCACCCGGTGTACGACGACTGGTGGAAGGTCGAGGACACGTCTTTGCATTTCGGGGAGATGGAATACCCGGCGGTCATGCTCGGCGGGTGGTTCGATCCGGTGCACAACGCGGTCGTGCGGTGTTTTGACGCACGGTCCGCGGCGTTCCCGGGGGAAAACTTCCTCATCCTGGGGCCGTGGACGCACGGGGGGAGCTTGCGGGGGAGTCCGAAGGTGGGGGATCTGGAGTTTCCGAAATCGGCGGTCTTTGACGTGCGGGGGCACGAGGCGAGGTGGTTCGAGCACTACCTGCGCGGCGCGGACAACGGGGTGACGTCCGATCCGGTGGTGAGGTATTACGCGATGGGGGCTTGTGGCGAGGCGGGGGCGCCGGGGAACGAGTGGAGGACGGACCGGGAGTTTCCGCCAAAGGGTGCTTCGGAGGTGGCGATGTATTTTGGGGCGGCGGGAAGTTTATCGGAGTCGCCGACGGGCGGGGCCGGCACTTATACGTCGGACCCGTACCGGCCGAACAAAGTGTCCGGTGACCGGTACCCGGGCGCGGAGGACCAGCGCAAGTACGAGGCGCACGGTGATGTACTGACGTTTACTACAGACGTGCTGAAGAAACCTGTGGAGTGGACTGGGCTAGTGAAGGCGAAGCTGTGGGTATCTTCGACGGCGAGGGACACGGACTTCATCGTGCGGGTGACCGACGTGTACCCGGACGGGAGGTCGATCCTGTTGATGGACAACATCCGGAGGGCGCGGTTTCGAAACGGTTTTGAAAGGGAGGAGTTGATGGAGCCGGGGAAGGTGTATCCGGTCGCCTTCGACCTGGGGTACACCTCGATCGTCTTCAACGCCGGGCACCGGATTCGGGTGACGGTCGGATCGAGCGGGGACGATTGGTACGAGGTGAATCCGCAGACCGGCGGGCAGTTCGGGATGGAGCTTCCGAAGCAAATGGTCGTGGCGAAGAACACGATCTGGCGCGACCGGGAGCATCCGTCGCAAATCCTGGCGCCGGTGAGGGAGTGAATCTCGATTTGAAACCACAAGGCCAGGGACGTTTATGAAAGAATTCGCCCGTGTTGCGACCGTATTCATGATGGTGGTGGGGTGGTGCTTCTGCGGGGCCGTTCACGCTGCGGGGACTGACCGCCCGAACATCGTCTTTGTCCTCGTGGACGACATGGGCTACGGCGACCTCGGGTGCTACGGCGGCAAGGACGTCCGCACGCCGCACGCGGACCGCGTGGCGGCAGAGGGGGTGAAGTTCACGGATTTTTACGCCAACGCATCGGTGTGCACGCCGACGCGGTGCGGCTTCATGACCGGCCGGTGGCAGCAGCGCGTGGGCATGGAATGGGCGATGGGGTACACGGCCGAACAGCGGCGGCGCGTGAACGGGCAGTGGTTGGCGGAGCCGGACATGCACGCGCTGGGGTTGCCGGCGGGGGAGGTGACGGTGGCCGACATGCTTAAAGCGGCGGGGTACAAGACCGGGGCGCTGGGGAAGTGGCACCTGGGCTACCGGCCGGAATACAACCCGGTGCGGCGGGGGTTCGACGAGTATTTCGGCACGCTGCTGGGTCATTCCGATTACTACCGTTACGAGTATTTCGACGGGACGTACGAGCTTCGCGAGGGTGAAAAGCCGGCCAAGGCCGAGGGGTATCTGACGGACCTTCTGAATCAGAGGGCGGTGCAATTCGTGCGGAAGCACGCGAAGGAGCCGTTCTTTTTGTACCTGGCGCACCAGGCGGTGCACGCGCCGTACCAGCCGCCGGGTCGGCCGGACCCGGCGGTGACGAAGGAGAACATGAACGACGGCGACCGCCGCGGTTACGCGGCCATGCTGGAGAAGGTGGACGAAGGGGTCGGCATGCTGCTGGACGAGTTGGACAAACAAGGGTTGACGGAGAAGACGTTGTTCGTGCTCTCCAGCGACAACGGCGGGGCTCATTTCTCCGACAACTCGCCGCTGTTCAACGGGAAGCAGTCGCTGTGGGAAGGCGGCATCCGCGTGCCGTGCCTGATGCGCTGGCCGGGAAGGCTGCAGGGGGGGAAGGTCACGCGCCAGATGGGAATCACGATGGACCTGACGGCGACGTTCGTGGCCTTGGCCGCGGCGAAGGCGGCGCCGGGCCGGCCTCTGGATGGGATCGATCTTCTGCCGATCGCAAAGGGCGATCAGCCGGAGGTGGAGCGGACGTTCTATTGGCGCGTCGGGCATTCAGGCCGCCAGCAGAAGGCGGTGCGGCGCGGGCCGTGGAAGTACGTGCTGGATGGCGGGTATCTGCCGCTGCTGTTCAACCTCGAAGAGGACGTCGGCGAGCGACAGAACCTGGCGATCCGCCGGCCGGAAATCATGCACGACCTTCAGCAGCGGCTGAAAACGTGGGAGTCGGAGATGGACGCACAGGAGAAGGAAATCATGATCCACTGAGGCTCCGGCGGCATGTGGCGCGGCGTTGTGAGCCACAACGGCGGTTAGTACAGTTGCCGCATGAGTTCGGGGTCGCGAACGGTGGGGATCTGCGCCGTGGTGCTCGCGGGGTTCGCCGCGCTGTCGTTGGCGGCGGCGCGGGCGAAGAACGCGACGGTTGACGAGCCGCTCCACGCGGCGGCCGGCTGGTTGCAGGTGTACCGCGGAAATTTCGCATTGGACATGCAGAACCCGCCGCTGGCGAAGTATCTGGCCGGCCTGGCGGCCGGGCCGGCGACGGTGCGGGGGGAATTCGACGCACGCGCGTGGCAGTACGCACGCGGCGGGACGCGCACGCCGCGCGAGTGGCTGAACGAAGCATACTTCACGGGCCCCGGGTTCGGCGAAGCGGCGGTCGGGCGCGCCCGGCTGCCGTTCGTCGCCGTCGGCGTCGCCACGGCTGCACTGGCGGCGCTCTGGGCGTACCGGCTGGCGGGGTCGGTCGCGGCGGTCGTCGCCGCGGTGGTGTTCTGTCTCGATCCGACGGTGCTGGCGCATTCGGCGGTGGTGAAAACCGACGTGCCGATCGCGTTCTGGTTCCTCCTCGCTTTTTATGCGCTGTGGCGGGTGAGCCGGCGGGTGACCGCCGCGGACGTGGCGATCCTGGGCGTGGCGGTGGGGGCCGCGCTGGCGACGAAGGTGACGGCCGTGCTTCTGCCGCCGGTGGTCGTCGCGGTCGTGGCCGCCCGGGCGCTGGTGCCCGTGACATGGCCGGTTCTCCGCACGAGCGCCGCGGCGCGCGGGCGGAAAGTCGTGGCCTGCGCCGCCGTGATCGCCTCCGTCGGCGTCCTCTCCTACGCAACGCTGTGGGCGGCGTATGGGTTTCGTTTTGCCCCTTCCGGCGATCCGGCCGTCACATTCGACGTGCCGCGAATCCTGGACGCGGTGGGCACGCGCGAGCTCCGCGCCAGGTTTCCCGGCCGCGCACTGACCCGCAGGGACCTGCGGCGCGAATGGCAGCCGGGGCCGTCGCTGAACGCAGCCGTCTTCCTGTACGACCACCGCCTGCTTCCGTCCGCGTGGCTCGCCGGGTTCATGGTGCAGCAGGGGGCGCTGAACAACTGGCCGACCTTCGTGCTGGGACAACTCCGTCGCGAGGCGGTGTGGTGGTACTACCCGTTTGCAATGATTGTCAAAGAGCCTCTGCCGCTTCTGTGCATCTGGGCAGCCGCCGGCGTCGTACTGGTCGCCCGCGGCCGCCGCAGCCTCGCGCTGTGGCCGCTGGTGCTCGCGGTCGCCGGGTATGGCCTGGTGGAGATGTTTGCCGGGATCAACATCGGCATCCGGCACCTCCTGGCGGTGTACCCGATGATCGCGGTGCTGAGCGGCGTGGCGGCGGCGGTGTGCTACGCGATTCGTCCAAAGGCGACCAGACTCGCGCTGGTCGCGGCGTTCGTCCTGTTGGCGGCGGACGTCGCATTCGCGTTTCCCAATTACATCGCTTACTTCAACCAGCCGGCGCGGGCGTACGGCCCCATTCGCCTGCTCGGCGACTCCAACCTCGATTGGGGGCAGGATCTCAAGACACTGGCCGCCTGGCAGAAGGCCCACCCCGCGGAAAAGCTGTACCTGTGCTACTTCGGCGGATCGAATCCTGCCGCCTTTGACCTCCGCTACACGGGCCTGGCGGGGAGCTGGACGCCGTCCAACGGCGCCTCGCCGGACTCCCCCGGAATCCTGGCGATCAGCGCCACGCACCTCCAGGGGATGTATCTCGACGAGCAACTGCGGCGCATTTATGCGAAATACCTGGACGAGAAGCCGGTGGAGACGCTCGGCGGGAGCATTTACCTGTTTCGTTACCGCGGCAAAGATCCACCCGTCGAGTCCGGCGGGGCCACTTGGCACGGCGATGGTGATCGGCTAGAGTAAAGGCGTTGGAACTCGAACGAACCGGGTCGAATCACCGGCGTAAGAGAGAGTAGTAACGAATCAAGCGGCGACGGACCCCCCGCGAGCGGTTGTCCCCCCCCACAGCCCTCGCAACCGTCGCCGCTCTTTTTTGCGCGCATTTCCCAAGCGGGCTGAGGCGCGGCGGCCGTTGGCGGGCATCAAAACGCGGCCATATTATCGGGGTATAAAGGCGGGGAAGTCACGGCCTTGGCCATTTTCTGCGGACGATCTTCGGAAAGGATCACACGTGCGCTGGTTGCGTCCCAAGAGCGGAGCGGACTCGTGCGGTTGGTTGGCGGGGCGCGGGCGGCTGGTTGCGGCGGCCACGGCAGTCGGGTTGGTCGTGATCGGCGCGGCGACGCCGCTCGTCTGGGGCAAGCACCCGACCAATGCCGGGCCGGAGAACGTCGAGATCAAGTTCAAGGTGCCGATCCCGCCGGCGCTCTCGCCGGAGGCGGCGATGAAGACCTTTCAGGTCGAGCCCGGTTTTAAGGTCGAGCTCGTCGCCAGCGAGCCGCTGGTCGAAGATCCGATCGCGATCTCGTGGGCGGCCGATGGGAAGATGTACGTCGTCGAGTACCGCGGCTACATGCACGACGTCGAAGGTCTCGGCGAGGACCAGCCGATCGGGCGCATTAAGCTGCTGGAGGACACCGACGGCGACGGGAAGATGGACAAGGCCACGGTGTTCGTGGACGGGCTGGTGATGCCGCGGGCCGTGATGGCGCTGAAAGACGGCGCGCTGGTGGCCGAGCCGCCGGAGGTGGCGTTCTGGCGCGACACGAACAAGGACGGCAAGGCCGACGAGAAGAACCCGATCGCCGCCAACTACGGCACCAAGGGCGGCCAGCCGGAGCACATGGCCAACGGCCTGCTGTGGGGCATCGACAACTGGATCTACAGCGCCGCCTACCCCGGCCGGTTTAAAGTAACGGGGCTGAAGTGGACGACCGAGGCGACGTGGAGCCGCGGCCAATGGGGCATCACACAGGACGACTGGGGCCGGCTGTACTACAACTACAACAGCGACGTGCTGCGCTACGATCCGCTGCCCGGCCAGTACCTGATGCGCAACCCGACGTACCGCCCGACGGCCAGCACGAACGTGAAGCTGATGCAGGAGCAGTACACCTGGCCGAGCCACCCGACGCCTGGCGTGAACCGCGGATACCAGGAGGAGCAGCTCTGGCCGGACGGCCGTCTGCGAACGGTGACGGCGGCCTGCGGCCCGGGCGTGTACCGCGGCGAATTGTTCCCGCCGCAGTACCGCGGGAACGTATTCGTGCCGGAGCCGGCGGGCAACCTCGTCAAGCGCGTCGTCGTCGGCGAGAACGGCGACGGCTCGATGTCAGCCGGGAATGCTTACGAGGGCAAGGAATTCCTGACGAGCACCGACGAGCGGTTTCGGCCGGTGAACGCGTACACCGGCCCCGACGGCGCCCTGTACGTGGTGGACCTCTATCGCGGCGTGCTCCAGCACAAGGCCTTTCTAACCAATTATTTGCTGAAGAACATCGCCGATCGAAAGCTGGAGATGCCGGTCGGCCTCGGGCGGATCTACCGCGTCGTGCCGGAGGGCGCAAGCCCGAAACCGGTGACGAAGTTGCCCAGGAGCGGGGCGCCGCTGGTGGACATGCTCGCCAGTCCAAACGGTTGGGTCGTGGACACGGCCCAGCGCGTGCTGGTCGAGAAGCGCGACCTCTCGGCGGTCATGCCGCTGCGGAAGATGGCCACCTCCGGCCCCAACCCCGTAGCGCGCGTGCACGCGCTGTGGGCGCTGGAAGGCATGGGCAAGATGGAGCCGGACATTGCCGTCAAGGCGATCGGAGACGCGGATGGAAAAGTGCGCGCGACCGCCGTCCGCCTGTGCGAGCCGACGCTCTACGTCCCGGCCACGCGCGCCCAGGTCCTGCCGGCCCTGCTGAAACTGGCGAACGATCCGAGTGCGGACGTGCGCCTGCAACTGGCCCTGACGCTCGGGCCGATCGCCGCGCCCGACGCCGAGGCGGTGGTCGTGTCCCTCTTGGACAAGGACACCGCCAACCCCCTGATGCGCGACGCAGTGATCAGCGGCCTGCGCGGCCGCGGCGTCGAGTTCATGGCCAAGCTCATGGAGAACGGCGGATGGTCGGAGGAGAAGCCCGGCCGTGAGGAAGTCCTCTCCAGCCTCGCCGGTTGCGTGCTGGCCGAGCGCCGCACGGGCGACGTGAAAAAATTGCTCGATCTGATCCAGCAGCAGACGGGAAAGGGCGCCTGGCGCCAAGTCGCGATGCTCGAGGGCATGGTGCCGTTGTCGGCGCGAGCGTCGCGGCGGCCGCGGCGGGGCGAGGCTTCCAGCACGCCGGTCAAGCTGATCTATCTCGATTCAAAACCCGAGGTGCTCGACCAGCTCGCCAAAAATGCCGACCGCAAGGTGCAGCAGGCGGTGAAGGTGCTGGACGCGCGGCTCGCCTGGCCGGGCAAGCCCGGCGTCCCCCCGCCGCCGAAGATCGTGCCGCTCACGGCGGCGCAACAGCAGCAGTTCGAGCTCGGCCGCGAGGTCTATTCCAAGACGTGCATCGCATGCCACCAGCCCAGCGGCCTCGGGCAGGACGGCCTCGCCCCGCCGCTGGTCGATTCCGAATGGGTGCTCGGGCCGGACAAGCGGCTGGTCCGCATCGTCATGCACGGCGTCGGCGGCCCGATCACCGTGGACGGCACGCAACACAACCTGGAGATGCCCCCGCTGGGCGTGCTCAAGGACGAGGAAATCGCCGGCGTGCTCACCTACGTCCGCCGCGAGTGGGAACACAACGCCAGCCCGGTGTCGGTGGATACCGTTCAGCAGGTCCGCCAGGAGACGGCCAGCCGCGCCGAAGCGTGGACGGCGAAGGAGTTGGAGAAGATCAAGTAAATGGCACGGGCGGCTCGCCCGTGATTTTGTTTCAAAAGCCCGGATACCGGCGCGCCGCCCGTGCCCCGTAAAAGCGGACTTTGACTCGATTCCGGCGCCGCGACAGAATCGGCGGATGCGATCTCATTTTCGCGGCGCTTGCCTTTCAATCCTTCTTCTCATCGCGTGCGCAACTGCCCCCGCCCAACCGGCCGAGCAGTACAAGCTCGGCCCCGACTCGCAAATCCACCCCGGCGTTCCGCAGGGCAAAATCGAGCAGTTCCCCTGGACCAGCAAAATCTTCAACGGCACCCATCGCGACTGCTGGGTTTACATCCCCGCCCAGTATGACGGCAACCAGCCCGCGTGCGTCATGGTCTTTCAGGACGGCGGCCGGTTCGTGAAACGCGACGGCCAGTGGCGCGCCCCCGTCGTCATGGACAACCTGATCCACCGCAAGGAAATGCCCGTAACAATCGGCATCTTCCTTGACCCCGGCGTGGTCCCGGCCGACAGCCCCAAAGAGCTCCCGCGCTACAACCGCTCCTTGGAGTACGACTCCCCCACCGACCAGTACGCCCGCTTCCTACTCCAGGAAATGCTCCCGGAAGTGGGCAGGAAGTACCGCCTGACTCAGGACGGTAACGCCCGCGGCATCTGCGGTTCCAGCAGCGGCGGCATCTGCGCCTTCACCGCCGCCTGGGAACGCCCGCGCGAATTCTCTCGCGTCATCAGTTTCGTCGGCAGCTTCACTGACCTCAAAGGCGGCAACCGCTACCCGGACCTCATCCGCAAGAACGAACCCAAGCCCATCCGCATTTTCCAGCAGGACGGCCGCAACGACCTCGACATCTACGCCGGGAGCTGGTTCATCGCCAACACCGACGTGGACGCCGCCCTTTCGTTCGCCGGCTACGAGCACACCTTCGTCGTCGGCACCGAAGGCCACAACGCTAAGCACGGCGGCGCGATCCTGCCCGGCGCGCTTCGCTACGTGTGGAAGGGCTACCCCGAGCCGGTCCACGCGCCCAAAGAGCCGACGAAACAGCCGGTCATGGAAGTGCTCATCCCCGGCGAGGAGTGGCAGGTCGCCGCCGAAGGTTTCAAATTTACCGAAGGCCCGGCGGCCGACGCCAAGGGCAACGTATTCTTCACCGACATCCCCAACAACCGCATCCACCGAATCGACGCCGAAACGGGCAAGGTGACGCTCTTCGCCGAGAACACCAACGGCTCCAATGGCTTGATGTTCGGCCCCGACGGCAAGCTGTACGCCGCCCAGAAGCGGCGCGTCGTTGCATATGATACGAATGGGACCGAAGAAACCGTCGCCGACGAAATCCAGGGCAACGACCTCGTCGTCGGCCACGACGGCGCGATCTACCTCACCGAGCCCCCAACGAAACAGGTCTGGTACATCAGCCCCGACCGCAACACGAAAAAAGTCGTCGGAGAGAATATCGCCTTCCCCAACGGCATCATCCTCACCCCCGACCAGTCCCAGCTCATCATCGCCGACATGAAGGGCGCGAACCTGGTCATCTACCAAATCAAATCCGACGGCACGCTCAAGAACAAACAGCACTACTTCTCCCCGCAAATGCAGTACAACAAAATTCAGTGCGACGTGGACGGCCTGACCGTCGACGCGCAGGGCCGCCTCTACGCCACCTCGCCGATGGGCCTCCAGGTCTTCGACCAGGCCGGCCGCGTCACCGGCATTATCAACAAGCCCCAGGACAAGTGGCTCGCCAACGTCACCTTCGGCGGCAAGGACATGGACACCCTCTACGCCGCCTGCGCCGACAAAGTCTTCAAGCGCAAGACCAAGGTGAAGGGCGTGCGATTCTTCGACGCGCCGATCCTCCCCGAGAAACCAAAGCTCTAACGCCGGCGTGCCCACTTCAGTGGGGCACGTGCCCTCGCTAAACCCCGTACAGTTCCGCCGCCTTGGCGCGCAGGTGATTCAGCAACGGCTCGGCCGACAGGTCGCGCCCGGTGACGCGCTTCACCAGATCCCTCGCCGTGTAGCGCTCCCCCTGGCTGTGAATGTTCTTCCGCAGCCACCCCAGAAGTGGTGCGAAATCGCCGCCGGCGAACGACCCATCGAGATCGCCCAGCTCCTTCTTCGCCTGCTCAAAGAACTGCGCCGCGTAAAGATTCCCCAGCGTGTACGTCGGAAAATATCCGATCGCGCCGCCCGACCAGTGGATGTCCTGAAGGCACCCGCGCGCATCATCCGGCGGCGTAATCCCGAGATACTCCTCCATTCTCTCGTTCCACGCCGCCGGCAAATCCCCCAGCCCGAGGTCCCCCGTCAGCATCGCCTGCTCCAGCTCAAAGCGCAGCAGCACGTGCAGGTTGTACGTGGCCTCGTCCGATTCCGTCCGGATGAACGACGGCCGCACGTCATTCACCGCAAACACCCACTGCTCTTCCCCGACGTCCGCCAGCGTCTGCCCGAACGCCTCCTTCGCCTTGGGAAAGAAATGCCGCCAGAACGATCGGCTCCGCCCGACGAAGTTCTCCCACATCCGCGACTGCGATTCGTGGATGCCCAGCGAAATGGAATTCCCCAGCGGCGTCCCGAAGTGCTCCGCCGGCAAGCCTTGGTCATACAGCCCGTGGCCGGTCTCGTGGAGCACGCCGAAGAACGCGTCGCCGAAGTACCGCTCGTCGTACCGCGTGGTCAGGCGCGTGTCGCCCGGCCCCAGCCCCGAGCAGAACGGGTGCACCGACACGTCCAGCCGCCCCGCCTGGAAATCGAACCCCACCGCCGCCGCCGCCTCGCGCGCCAGCTTCTCCTGCGCCGCCGCGGGATAGTGCCGCTCGAGGATCTCGACGGGCGCCTTCCGCCCCGACGACGTGATCCGCCCGATCAGCTCCACCAGCGGCTCCCGCAGCGACTCGAAGACCCTCCGCAGCCCGGCCGTCGTCTCGTGCGGCTCGAACGGGTCGAGCAGCGCATCATACACGTGCCCGCCGTCATAACCGACGCACTCCGCCTCCCGCTTTTTCAGTCCCAGCGTCTTCTCCAGCCATGGGCGGAACATCGCGTAATCGGATTTCTTCCGCGCCTCCACCCACGCCTGCTGCGCGAGCACGGCCGTCTTCTCCATCTCCTCCACCAGCGACGCCGGGAGCTTGCGCTGGCGGTCATACCGCCGCCGCGTCTCCCGCACGTTTACCGCCGCATCCGAGTGCGGATCACGCACCAGCTCCGACCCCTCCACGCCTGCCAGCAGCTCGCCGATCCGCGGCGAAGTGAACTGCTCGTGCGCCATCCGCGCCAGCAGGGCCGACTGATTCGAGCGGTGCTCCGCGCCCTTGGGCGGGAGCTGCGTCCGCTCGTCCCACCCGAGCACCGACGACACCGAGTTCAGCAGCGCGATCTCCCGCAACGCGGCGACGAGCTGCACGTACGACTGCTGTGCGCTGGCCATGCGCCGCATTGGAACGTCTGAACGCTCACGCGTCCACCGGCCGCGCATGCCGGCGGCCGGAGCACCCTCCGCGGGCCCCGGCTCGTCGCGGCTGACATTTGCTCGTTCGCCGGTTTACGTCACTTGGTACCCGACGAGTTCGTCGGGTCGGGCTGCTGCGAGCCTCCCGAATCCAGCACCTCGCGCTTGCGCGTCTCCGTCTCCTTTACCTTCGCGCCCTCGTCCGTCTGCCGGATCTGCGAGCGCGTCTGCGTCGCCGTCCGGTTATCCGGCGAGACGTTCTGCGTCTGGTTCCTGTCCGTCACCTTCCCCTCCTCCGACATCGACTTGTCGCTGCCATTGTTGCTGCTGCACCCCGCCATCAACACCGCCACCATCGGAACGCCCACCAATGTCACGAGACGCGTCATAACGACTCCTTTCCGTCGAGTGGCCGGCAATCGAGCAAACACCGCGCCAGTTTCGCCGTAGGCGTGAGATCATCGAGCAGGCTGAACGGGACGCCGACGTTGGCGACCCGACCGCGGCATAACCATGTCCGTCGTGGGTAGTGGACTGCCCCCGATTCTCTTAAATCGGCGGCGAGATTAGGTGCCGAGCTCTCAGGAACCCTCTTGATATTCTGTTTTTGTTAGGTATGATCTCGGTCGAACACGTGGGGGACCGTGCGCCTCCACCGAATGAACCCAAGGAGGCCCCATGCCGACCCCCCCCCCCCCCGAAACCAAATACAACCCCCCCCCGCGCCCCCCCCATGACTCGATCGACTGGGAAAACGACCCAGCCCCGCGCACCCCCCGCCCACCCCACCCCAAACCGT
>Ga0308176_10000351_pt1 | contig 30228 bp, 20 predicted proteins | sample PhyCR2_3_FD_203890 | JGI IMG/M metagenome (GOLD analysis project Ga0308176, IMG submission 203890) | Soil microbial communities from UC Gill Tract Community Farm, Albany, California, United States - DLSLS.C.R2 | ecosystem: Environmental > Terrestrial > Soil > Agricultural land | place: USA... | reverse complement strand
GCTGCTGGTTTTGCTCGAAGAGGTTCAAATGCTCGATGATTACATCACATTCAAGCGCGCGAATGTCCCGGATGGCGAGCAAGCGTGTCTGCTGATACACTCCCACCAACAGCGCTGCTGTGGACGCCTCGTCCGGGCTGTTGATGATTGCCTCTCGAACCTCTTGCGGCAGCCGTGCCTCGTCCCCTGCAGTACGCAGGTGCTGCAGGTGAGCGCCAAGGATCTCGATGGCAAATGGAAATTGAATCGATTGACTGCCCGCGCGAATCGCCGCGACAACATATTCGCGCAGATTGTCTCCCATGCCACCTTCGCCCATCTGCCACGCGAGTGTCTCGAGCTTGCGCCGCCGCCATCCATGTTGGTCGTCCACAAGGAACCTACAGCCCTGGTCGAAGAGCGTGGCCATTGCAGCAGGCTTCTCGTCGCGAAGTTGGGAAGCCACCGAGGAAATCGCCGCTTCTTTGGCATCACCGTCGAGGAGCAGTGCCGCGAACGCGCCGCGACTCGACTCAGCCCGAAATAGCGCCTCGCATTCGACCGCGATCGCCTTTAGCTCCGGATCCTTGTCATGATTCATGTGCCATTCCCAGATCCGTCGAAGACCGAACCAGAGCGGGAGACTGAGCGTGCCGCTCGCAGCAAGTGAACGTGCGCTTTCAAGATGGCCCCGCAGCAGAAAGGACCAGTCGTGGTGTTTGGCAATAAGCTGCTCGGAGTTCAGGCTCTGATGGTGCTTGGCGAGCAGGTTGATCGCGATATAGCGCACCTGCTCGGCGGCCGGGTTCGTTGCAACAGCCCATAAGCGATCGCAGTAGCTCATGATCTGCTTGCCGCGGTCTGATTGAGGCAACAGCATGCCATGCGAGAAATGGAAATGATCGCCGTCTGTCCAGCTGTCCTCGACTCGCACGGACAGAAGTGTGCCGAGAATGGTTTCAATCAACACCTCTGAGGGTAATATCCCCGCCTCGAGTCGCGACATTAGCTCGTTCGCGAGTATCGTTGCTTCGTCGATATAAGAAGTACGCAATTCTCTCGTAGAACCGATGAGACGAGACAACAATGCCAGAGCACTCTTGCCATCATTCATGCGCCCCACCGGATGCTTGAGCTCAGTTTCTGCAAGGCGAGCCAGAGTCCGCAGGATAGCCATCCGGTCGGCGCTTGTCCCTGCATTGGTACCAACCACAAAGGTTTCCCAAGGCAGCTGTTCAAGTAGCGTCGCGCGTTTTCGTGGAAATCTCATTCGAGCTCCCTGTAGCCATCAGGTGCGTCAGTCGTGTTCAGGACATCGACGATCTGCGTGAACACGATTGGACGAAACGGGCCGAACACCTTCGCGACCTCGAGCACGTCCAGTTGGTCTCCTGCGTCCTTTGCCTGGCGCGCAGTTTCGAGCGCCCAGCTGGCGAGCGGGTCGAGGAGTCGGAGTTCCATCCCGTATTCTAGGCGGCCGAGTGTAATAACGGCTTGTTGGAAGAGCGGAACTCTGTCCTTTCCAACGAGCGTGGCAACGATGCGCTGCACAAGGTTGGTCGCATCGCTGTTCGGACGGCGCGGACCCGCCGGATCATCAGGGTCGACAGGCAAGGTGAGCCAGTCCCCAATGATGAAGTCGCGCATCACGTCGGGTCGAATCTCGGCGAGCCGCTCATCAATGCCGTAAAAACTCAAGACTCGACGCTGGCGAAGGCTCAGCAGTGCTCGTTCGACATCCCCGGTAGATGCAAAGTCGGCCTCGTTCTTCAGGAACTCGATCATCGTCGAATCGAGATGATTGATCGGCTGCGCAAGTGCGATCCAGTGGAGTAAAATTTTCAGCTGCTCCGGGCTCGCGACGTTCGGCGGACCCCGCATGATGATTTCACGTAGGTACCCAGTCGCAACTTCCCACCGATCGACCGGCAAGTCACGTAGGTCCCCACGATCTGCGAGCAGACGTACGCCGATGACGATCCAGATGGGGATCCCACCGGAGATACGGACGAGCCACTCGGCTGCGCGGGCGGAGTCGTCGGTAGTGAGACTCAGGTTTGCGTTGGTCAGGTTTATTGCAGCCGTAACAGCGGCATCCTTGGGCAGCGCTCGAAGCTCCAGATCAGGTCGTGAGACGATGCTGAGCCGTGGATTCTTGAGCAACTGCAAGACCGGATGGTTTGGCGAACGCGCTGCGATGATGACCTTCCATGCCTTGGCCCGTCCTTGTAGTTCGCTGAGAAGGACATCGATGAACTTAGGATCTTGCGGTTCGTCGACGATCACGAGTGCTGGCACCTCGGCGACGATCCCTTGGTACCAGTCGGACGATGTTTCGACAGCTGGCGTCGCGCAGTACACAGCACCGAACAGTCCCAGTTGCGAGGCACGCAGGCCGGCTTCGCACAAGAAACGCGTCTTTCCGACTCCACCGGGGCCGTGCAGAACAAGGACGCGCATGGTTGGATCGCGTATGAACGCCGTGACACGGTCGAGCGCAGCTTGTCGCTCGAGAAGCGGTTGGTCGAATGCATTCGCAAGGATCGCATCTGTTACACGCAACCGGAACTCGGCGAGGGAATTGAAGCATCGAGTCTTACCCTCGAAGAAACACGCCGCAACATCAGGGCGGGCTGCGAGGCGCTGGTCGAGCCATGCCACCGTTTCGCACCTCGCCGTCGAGATCCCGAGCTTTGCAAACTCGGGGGCGATCTCTCGGTTCCACTTGTCTGCATCTTCTGGGCCGAAAGGTGCGTTCGTGATCAGCTTCCATGTTGCGACGTGTTGCCACTGGTCGTTGCGATCGTGACCAGGGGCCCGATACTTCGCGATGTTCTCGAGCTCTTCGCGTGCGTCAACGAACGCGTGCGATGGTTTTGCGTACGCGTGAAATTTCGCCTGGTAGGCACACGTCCAATCACCGGATATCGCATCCAGACCGCCGTCCGGACCTTCCTTGGTGAACACGATCATCCGCGAATCATCATGAAGCAGCAGGACGTTCACGAGCGCTTGGAACGTGGCGCCGTTGCGAATCGTTGCGTAGTCGAACCGAGCGATCATCGTAAACCCTGGATGGCCTGCTTGGCGTTCTCTTGATTGTTAGCCGCGGGCATGGCCTCGCAGAACGAATGGTCCTCGCTCACAGGTAGCAATTATACCCGCGCGATCAAGCAGAGCGACCGGTCTGGCAGGCCAGTGTGCCGATCTCGGTGATGACCGGTAAATCACAGACCATCGCGCCGTCCGATGGTCGCGCGAGCGGCGCGCCGTCAGCGCTTCGGCATCGGCACGACGCGGCCGGTGGTTGGCTTGCCCAGGCCGAGGCCGGTGCGCAGGCGCGGCGAGAACGAGCGGCGGATGAAGTGGTCGTAGAACCGCTTGGTGACCACCGGGGAGGAGTGGCCCACGGCCGCGCTGACCTCGTCGAGGGAGGCGCCGTTGGCGAGGTGGCGGCTCACAAAGCTGTGGCGCGTGGCCTCGTACCAGGTCATGGTCGGGCGCTGGACCTCGACGATCTCGCCCTTCTTCGTCTTGAAGGTGGCGGTCTTGGAGCCGACGAGGGCGGGGGCGGCGTGCTCCCAGCACTGCTCGATGAACTCCTTGCGGTAGCAGAGGCCCTTGCGCCGCGCGCACGGGAAGATGCGATCTTCCGGGCCGGCGCCCTGGGCCCGGCGCTGGTCGAGCCACGGGCCGAGGAACTGCTGGCAATCCTCGGGGGCGGGAACCCACTTGACCTTGCCCTCGCCCTTCTTGTCCTCCTTGAGCGGGCCGTCGTACGAGAACCGAACGCGGATGATGCCCTCGTCGACGAACGATAGGTCCGACATCCGCAGGCCCGCGGATTCTCCGGTGCGGAGGCCGGAGCGGTTCGCGAGGTAGAACATGAAGTTGATCGGCTCGTCGAGGGCGGCGATCAGCTTGCGAGCGATGACGTCGTCCTCGAGCCATGGCGTGTCGGACTTGACGGCCTGGGTCGGCCGGCTGCCGGTCGGGATCAGGCGTACCGGGTTGATCGACGCCTTGCCGCGGGCGATGGCCCACGAGAAGAATCGGGAGAGCAGGTTCATGTTGTGGCGGATCGAGGAATCGCTGAGCTCGCCGGCAGCGCGCTGTTCGTCGATCCAGGTCATGACGGTCGCGAGCGTGACCTCGGCGACCCGCAGCTCGGCGAACCTCGGCATCAGGTGCCGGCGCCCGCGGCTGCGGTCGTCGTCCGCGTTGCGGTTGGCCAGGCCGTCCAGGAACTGCTCGATCAGCGGCCCACACAGGGGTGCCGAAGCCGGTTCCTCGATGCCGACCAGGCCGCGCGCGACCCGGGCCTCGATCTCCTGGACGAACCGCTTGGCGAGGGCCTTGGTAGGCTGGTGGGAGGCGCGGTACGTCCACTCCCCGTTCTCGCGGAAGCCGACGTACCAGTTCGGCTTGTCCTTCGTGCCTCGGTTGAACACCGTGCCCATGATGGTCGCTCCTCCGCTTCCTACAGATTTACTACAGGACTGCGACGGAGCAACTGGACCCAGGAACCCGAGACCTTCAAGCTCTCGTTATTCTTGGTGTTTCTGGCGGAGCGGACGGGACTTGAACCCTGACAGCGCAATCCGAGATTGGCAATCATCTCGCGTTACTGCAATGACCACGCAGGTTTGCGCAACGCCAATTTTCCGGCTCGTCCTCTCTGTCCCCTATCATCTTCCACTCTTGTGGCAGCCACGTGGCAGCGGAATTCGTGTGGACAAGTGGCGCGGCGCGGCCTGAAAACGGATTTCAAGTTCGTCTGATACGGGAGACCGGAAAGTGATCTCCCGGGCGGTCAGAACCGGATCTTGGCTCGAAGGATGCAACCGAAGGATGAGGTCTGTATGGTGGCGGCGATGCTGTCTCTGCGCTGACATGACCGCGGCGGGTCGCAGATCGAGGCGGCGGCAACCTCGGCGGCGGTACTGGCGGTGATCTGGGCGCCGGGCTGCGGCTCGGGGGCCCGACGCGCCGGGAGCCTGTTCTGTCGCCCCAGGAGCTCCAGGCTGGTCGCGGCCCTTGGGCTGGCCCGAGGAGCTCCAGGCTGGACGTAAGCGGATCTGAGGCTCGCCGAGCACGAACCGCGGCGGGGCGCCGGTCGCGCTTAGCAGGCCCTGCTGGCATCTCGAGACCCACGGGTGCTTCGATCTGGACCGCGCACTGCGTCGCCACGCCGCGCGGCCGGGGCGCGGCCGGTCGAGGTCGACGGCGAGCCGCTCCCGGAGCTCGGCGACGAGATGTCCGTGCCGGGCAACGCGCGCTCGCCACCGCCCCACCAAGCCTGCGGCTTCTGCCGTCCTTCACGGCGTACCTCCTGCCGCGCGCGCGCCGCAGCCCGGTAGCCCGCCGGATCACGACGTCTTCGCGCCCGAGCCTGCCTCCGCCGTCTCGCGAGCCGACACGCCGGCCCGCAACTCTTTGCCGCTCGCCCGTCGTCACTGCGGGCGTGAACCACTTCCGGCACTCCGTACATCGCGACCGCTTCGCCATTCGCGTGCAGGGTCACCGACCGATGGCAGACGGCGGACTGCTCGACGAGCCACTCCCGGCCGTGGTGGATCACGAAAGCGCCGCGGCGACCGCCACCGGAGCGGCGCACTGGATCACGAAACCGCCGCAAGGTGGATCAGTCCAAAGGCGCCGCTGAAGCTTCACGGTGCCGCCGCCGCTCGGCGACGCCGCCGAGATGGCCGCACCCCCGATGACGGCGTAATCGTCGCCGCAGGCTGGCTGCGGTGTCGTGGGTACCAGCGCCTTCAGTCCGGAGGTGGGAGGGGTGGCTCGGGGGCTCGGGGCCGGCTGTCGGGGACGCCAGACTCCGGCACCGGTGCATGATCTAACCGTGCCGGGGGACCTTCAACGTGGGGTCAATGCAGCGCATACATATCACGTGTACAGAAGTGCCGCACGGCGAAGATGTTCTTCGCGAGGTGATCGATCCCCTCGAACCGGTCCAGCATTTGGGAGACGCTGCACTCCTCGCTCAGGCCTTCAGCTTGATCGTCTCGTCAGACGTAAGCTCGATGAGCTCTTGTCCTTTGCTCGCAACCAGGCGAACACCGCTCGCGACGTAGAGTTCGGATTGTTCGGATACCGTGGAGTGCTGACAACGAAGGAACGGGCTCAGCGGGAGCGGAGCCTGACTCTCCCGAAATGCGTAGCACCAGTCGTTCTCCAGCTTGTGGTCAACCGTCTCATCTAAGACCTTGAACGGACGACTTCCACCCTGCAGCTGGCGAAGACCGTACCGCGCGCCACTGCCCTTAAGTTCGTGGATCTTTGCGATCGATACCAGCCGCACCTCCCGCAGCGGAGCAAGGTGGACGAGTAACGCTTTCCAGAGCGCGTGCACTGCACCTTCTTTCTCAGCGACGACCGCTTCGTTCTTGACGACCGCGTGCGAGTGCTTGTTGCGGAGCGGAACGATCTCCGTCGCGAGTCGGTTGGCAAGCTCCGACGGCGAGCCCTTGGGGGTAACCAGCGCCCGCGATGCGCGATCGACGGGATCATGGCTGTCGACCGGCAATATGGCAGCGAGACGCCGAGCAGCCTCGAGCCACGTTCCGATGGCTGCCCGGGGAGGGCCCATGTCGCCCCCCAACGCGGCGAGGATCAGCTCGTCGGCCTTCAGGCCGTGGATTTCCCGGATACGCGCTACCTGAAGCGAGATCAGGAACACGAAGGCCCGTTCGAATCCGTCGAGCCGTGTCTTGAAACGCAAGCCGGCCTCGACTTGGCTTTCGACGAGCACGTCAAACACCGCGATCGGGTACGGGAATGGCTGTTCCGCCTGGCTTGCGACATCCGGCGGACTCACCCACGCCGGTGGCAGACTCTCCGACCACCCATCGACGAAGTTCAGCTGCAGATCCTTGGCCTGCTCGAGAACCAGTTTGACAGCCTTCTCTTGGGCGTCCGGCGGGTAGCCAAACTTCCTGAGGACGGACTTGACCGCCAGACGAAGTTTTGCCTGCGCTTGCTCGCGAACGTTCCAGTCGGTCGTGGCGTTCTTGCGCAGCGTCTTCGTCAACTCGCGCGCAATCTCCGAAAGCCCCTCGTCCTTCAGCTTCTTGACCGCGCTCTCGTTGTCAGCGAGCGCGTCGTAGAACGCGAACTCTTCCTTCGAAAGCTTGAGCTCCTTACCTTTTGCGTTACTCGAGCGGATCGTCTTGGCGAGCTCGATCAGCTGCTCGATGACCTGGGCCGTATCGAGGGCGCGCGACTGGTATCGCAGGATCGCCTCTTCAAGCATCTCCGAGAACTTGCGCGACTGAACAATGCCGCGCTTGCCCGGCGTCTTGACCTCCGTGTTGAGCAGCTTGAGCAGTAGCTCGAGGGCCAGGTTCTTGTGCTGGAGGTTCTTCACGTCCTCGAGGAACTCGTCCGAGAGAACGCTGATATCCGGCTTCGCAATACCGGCGGCCGAGAAGATGTCGATGATCTCCTCAGTGACGACGGCGTTGTTCACGATCTGTCGAACCGCGTGCTCGAGCTTGGCAGCAGACGAGGGCGTACTCTTGTCTGCAAGCTTCAAGAGGCCGACCCGTACGGCCTGATAGAACGCTACCTCGTCGCGGATCTTGTCGCATTCCTCATGCGGAGCCGCGAGTGCGAACGCCTGCGTAAGGCGTCGACAGCCATCCATGAACAGGTCGTGGCCGTCTGGTCGCTTCTTGTCGGACTTCTTCGCGCCACCGTTCTTGGGCAGCGCGACTGCCTTCGCGGTTTTCGCGGTGGCTTTCGCGAAGCCGTCGGCCACCTTGCTTGCCGAGCCCGACACGTCGAGTTGGTAACCGGCGGCAACCCTCTGCTTCAGGACATGCTCGCGGGCAGCAGGCAGCATCTCCAGCCGCTTCTTCGGCGTGCCCTTGAGGAACCCTGCGACGTCGAGACCATGGAATCTATCGCGGCATCGCTCGAGCTCCGTCTTCATCACCGCGACGGCCTGACTTTGATCGTGCGTGACCTCGCCCTGGCCCTTCGCATCGGCGTAGGTCTTCATCGCCTCCTTCAAGAACGGAGCGATGCCGATGTAATCCACGACGAGACCGCCCGGCTTGTCACCGAAGACGCGGTTCACGCGCGCGATCGCCTGCATCAGGTTGTGACCGCGCATCGGCTTGTCGACGTACAGCGTGTGCAAGCAGGGAGCGTCGAAGCCCGTGAGCCACATGTCCCGGACGATCACGATCTTCAGCGGATCCTTGGGATCCTTGAATCGCGCGGCGAGGCGCTCGCGACGCTGCTTGCTGCGCACGTGAGGCCGAAACTCAGCAACGTCTGATGCTGAGCCGGTCATCACGACCTTGATGCTGCCGCTCTCGTCGAGGTTCCCACCCTCGTGATCATCGTCGTCGCCCTCGTCAGCACTCGGGGCCCACGCTGGCCGCAGCTTGATGATCTCGTCGTACAGGGCGACGCAGATCCGCCGACTCATGCACACGACCAGCGCTTTCCCTGTGAGCTCTGCATCGCGCTTCTCGTAGTGCTCGACGAGGTCCTTCGCGATCTTGCGTAGTCGCTTGAGAGTTCCGGCAATGACCTCGAGCGCTGACCATTCGCGCTTGAGCTTCTCCTTGCTCGACTCTTCTTCGGACTCAGTGACCTCTTCGAACTTGGGATCGATCTCGGGCTTCTGGTCGTCATCGAGCTCGAGCTTGGCGAGCCGGTTCTCGTAGTAGATGGGAACGACGGCCTTGTCTTCGACGGCGCGACGGATGTCGTAGATGTGGATGTAGTCGCCGAAGACCTGGATCGTGCTCTTGTCCTCAAGATCGATCGGTGTCCCGGTGAAGCCGATGAACGAAGCGTTAGGCAGCGCTTCGCGCATCAGCTGCGCGAGGCCGAGTACGATCTCTCCCTTCTGGTTGACCTTCGACTTGAGGCCGTACTGGCTCCGGTGCGCCTCGTCCGCGATAACGATGATGTTCTTGCGCGAGGAAAGTGCGCCGCCCTTCTGACCCTCGGGCGGGAGGAACTTCTGGATCGTCGTGAAGTAGACGCCACCTGAGGCGGACATCTCGAGCAGTTTTCGTAGCTGCGCCCGGTCCTCGGCTTGCTGCGGCATCTGCCGCAGTAGGTTGCGCGCTTGCGCGAACGTGCCGAATAGCTGGTCATCGAGATCGTTGCGATCGGTGATCACGACCATTGTGGGGTTCTCGAGCTCGGGAACTCGAACGAGTTTCCCGGCGTAGAACACCATCGTGAGGCTCTTGCCGGAGCCTTGTGTGTGCCAGACGACGCCGATCTTGCCGTCGCCTTTCTTCGCGGTCGCTCGACGCGTTTCTGCGACAGCACGACGAACCGCATGGAACTGGTGGTAGCCCGCGAGCTTCTTGAGAAGCTTGCCGCGGTCGACCTCGAAGATGATGAATCCAGTGATGAGATCGAGCAGTCGTTCCTTGTCGAAGACCCCCTCAATTAGAACCTTGAGAGCTTGATCACTGTCCTTCGCCGAGTTGGAACCGTTGATCGTGCGCCACGGTTGGAAGCGGGAGTCGTCTGCTGTGAGCGAACCGATTCGAGCGTGGACGTCGTCCGAGATTACGAGCAGCTCGTTAGTGAGAAACAGCGACGGGATGTCGTGCTTGTAGGTCTGAAGTTGTGCGTACGCTGACCAGATGTCAGCAGTCTCAAGCGTGGGGTTCTTGAGCTCGATGACCGCGATGGGCAGACCGTTGACCCACAACACGATGTCGGCCCGGCGTTCGACCTTCGCACCGGTCTTGTCGATGACCGTGAACTGACTGCTGGCGAGCCAGTCGTTCTTGTCGAGATAGACCTTGTCGAAGAGGCGGAGGTAATAGCTCTTCACCACGCCGCCCTCCGCTACCTCGACTGAGATCCCATCGGTCACCAGCCGATGGAAGCTCTGATTGTTCTGCTCGAGGGTCGGGCCTTCACGCTTGAGAATCGTGTGGACGGCGGACTCGATCGCGCTGGGCGGGACCTTCGGGTTGATCGCCTCCAGAGCTCGACGAAGTCGCTTCTCGAGAACTACTGTTTCGTAGGATTGGCGCTCGCCAGACTCGGACGGCTCAAGGCTAGTTGAAGGGACAATCTCCCAGCCGAGAGCTTCAAGCCATTCGAGCGCTACTTCCTCGAGAACGGATTCCTTGATTCCGTGTGCGCTCACCAACGCTCCTCTTCTCTCGCTATCGCGATGACCGGCCCGCTGTGGCGCGCAACAGGACTCACGTCGCTGCCTCGACGAGCTTCTCCGCGTCTCGAATGCGCACTTCGCCTGCGACCAATTTGGGGAGGAGATAGTCGCGGAGTTCGGCGAGGGAGTGGTTTTCAAGAATGAGCGTGCGGATTCTAGCGAGCATCGGGTCGATGATCCTTGCGTGGGCCTCCGCAACGGGCGCTGGCGGAATAGCGAGCTTCCAGCTCGAAATGCGCTCCCAGTTTGTGCGAGGCATCTTTGTGCCTTCGCCTAGGTCGGTATACCCGATCAGCGCGTCGGAGCTAATGTGACCCAGCACAACGCTTCGGTACTCGTTCTCGATTGGGGTTATGACAAGAATGTCTGTCGAACACACTCCGTTCACGGGGGCTATGCCGACCTTGTGAAAATATGGGCGCAGCTTCCCGAACAGGAAGTCTCCTACTTTAAAGTGAGTCTTTCCACTCGAGACATTCGCAACCGTCGCCCAATCCTCGAGAGCGATTGAACGTCTCGGCATGTGCTCTAACCCGATGTACGGCGTGTCTGTCGCGAGCTCCGATGGAGCGGCTCCACTGCGCGGATTCCGCGCAATATCACCCAAAGTACCGGGCTTCCACCCACTCGGCACCTCACCCAGCTCGGAGGTGTCGAAATCCTTCGGGAACAGAGCGGCCACTCCTGTGTGGATGCCAAACGGCTGGCGACCATTCGCCTTCGCCTCCACGGGTTCGAAGTGTACGAACCACGACTTGAAAACCGCCCGAGCCAGCTCTTCGAGCGTCTCGTTGATGCGCCGGTTGAGCTCGATTTTCTCGTCCAATGCACCGAGGACAGCGGCAATGGCACGCTGCTCAGCAAGTGGTGGCAGTGGAAGAGGAAGCTCTACGAGATCTGACCCTGTGATCCCGGCGACTGCCACATGACGAAGAATTGTCCCAAGGAGATATCGGCCAACCGGCGAGTTGAAGAGGTAGAAGAGGTAGACCGAATGTGCGCGTGTGCGATCCGGCCGAGCGCGGATGATCGATGACTCAAAGGTTGTCGGCTCTTCAATCTCACAGACCAACGCGCACTTTCCAGCTCCTTCGGCGACCAGCGAGCGGCGAGCGAAAAGGAGATCTCCGACTTGTAAGGTCGAGCGCGATACCTCGTCGGGTGTCAGTTCGACGCGCTTCATGTTAATCGCATGAAGCCGAGGGTTCGCGAACAGCTCTCCCATGTTGACGATCTTCAAACCGCGGCCGTGAAACTCCTTGGGTTTGTAGATTCCATTGCGAGTGCCGTCGGGCAACAGATCGCCAAAGCGTACTCTAGGCCAGAATTCGTCAGCGAGCATTGAGACCCTTGAGACGAGATTTGATTCTCTTTTCGAGTTCTTTCCCTTGGGCGAATAGCCCTTCTAGCTTCGCCACGAGCGTCGGAAACCTCACCTCGAAAGGCTCGTCGTCGTCCTCGACATCTTCGGCCCCAACATAGCGGCCGGGCGTGAGCGCGTGATAATGCCCGCGGACCTCGTCGAGCGATGCGCTCTTGCAGAAGCCCAGGACATCTTTGTACCGACCTGCGTCCTTCTGCCCCCGCCACGCATGGTAGGTCTTCGCGACCTTCGCGATGTCGTCGTCAGTGAAATCGCGCCTCGTGCGATCTGCCATGAATCCGAGCTTCCGCGCGTCGATGAAAAGGAACTCGTTCCGTCGATCACGGCAGCGCTTGTCAGCCTTGTTCTTTGCCAGAATCCACAGGCACACCGGGATCTGCACGGTCAGAAACAGCTGTCCGGGCATCGCCACCATGCAGTCGACGAGGTCGGCCTCGATGAGTGCCTTGCGGAGCTCTCCCTCGCCGGACTGATTGGATGCCATCGAGCCGTTGGCGAGCACCGTACCCATCACGCCATTGGCGCTCAGGTGATGGATCATGTGCTGCAGCCAAGCGAAGTTGGCATTCCCCGTCGGGGGCATACCGTATTTCCACCGGACGTCATTCTTGAGCTTGTCCGCGCCCCAGTCGCTCACGTTGAACGGCGGGTTCGCGAGGATGAAATCGGCCTTGAGGCCAGGGTGCAGGTCGTTCTGGAACGTGTCGCCCCATTGCGTACCGAGGTCAGCTTCGATTCCACGCACGGCGAGGTTCATCTTCGCCAGGCGCCACGTCGCTGCCGTGAGCTCCTGCCCGTAGACCGCGATGTCGCCGAGCTTGCCGCCATGTTCTTCCACGAAGCGTTCGCTCTGGACGAACATTCCACCTGAACCGCAGCACGGGTCGTAGACCCGCCCCTTGAAAGGCTCGAGCATCTCAACGAGCACGCGTACGACCGACTTCGGCGTGTAGAACTCGCCGCCGGCACGCCCTTCTGCCGCCGCAAACCGCGTGAGGAAGTATTCGTAGACGCGGCCGAGCAGGTCCTTCCCGCCGTGCGCACCCGCGGCAAGGTCCAGCGTCGACAACTGATCGATGAGCTGGCCGAGGCGAGTCTTGTCGACCTCTGGACGGCCGAAGTCCTTGGGAAGAACGCCGAGCAGGGACGGATTCTCCTTTTCGATCTGCTCCATCGCCTTGTCGATGAGCTGGCCGATGTTCGGCTCTTTTGCTTTCTTCTGAAGTCCGCTCCACCGCGAAGCCTTGGGCACCCAGAAGATGCCGTCGGCGGTGTAGTGATCGCGGTCCTCGGGGTCTTCCTCCTTGGTCTTCTCGAGCTCCTGATGCTTGTGCTCGAACGCGTCGGATACGTGCTTCAGAAACAGCAGTGGAAGGACCACGTGCTTGTACGACGATGGCTCCATGCTGCCGCGCAGCGTGTCGGCCGCCTGCCACATCTCGGCCTCGAGCCCGAGCGGCGCATCGCCGTTGACCTTCTTGCCGGAATTCGCGTTCGCCTTCTTGGCTTCGACGGGTCTCGTCGTTTTCTTGGCTGCCATGTCTCCCCTGCGACCTCTACACTTATCACGAGGTTGAGCACGCTTGGGGCCTGCTGGGCGTTACGCCGTTTCCTGGCGGCGCAGCGCCGCGACTTGCTCGTCGAGCGCCTCGATCTGCGCCTGGAGCTCCTTGGCCATCTTGTCGGCCTCTCGAACGATCTTGTCGCCGGCCGTGACGGTGGTCTCTGCGAACTTCTTGATGTCCGCGACCCGCTTCAGATGCTTCTCGATCGCACGCACCGTTGCCTCGATCTCATGGACGGCCGCGGCGCTGTCCGAGTCGGCGACCCGCTCGCGGACGACGAGCGCGCGGGCGACGCTGTACGCCGCGCGCAGCACCCAGTCGAGCTGCGGATCCTCGGGGTCCCAGCTGACGACGATCGACTCGCCGTAACGCGTGAACGTGTCGATCCCGGCGGGCGCGGTCCGCGTGGAGTAGACGAACACGCCGACCTGGGCCTGGCGGTTCTTGCGCGCGACGTCGATCTCGGCGAGCGCGCCCTTGAGATCGACGTTCTTGGACTGCTTGGCCTCGAACACGATGGCCGATCCAGGCGCGGAGCCGTCCGGGCCGAGCGTCACGACGTGATCGCCGACCTTGCTGTTCTTGATGAGGCCCGTGCGGGTGCCGGTCGCCTCGTAGATGTCGCCGACCCGCTGCGCCTCGACAGTGAGCACGGCGCCGACGGCGGCCTCGAACTCCTCGCCGTGGCGGGTGCCGCGTGCACGCTCGGCGCGCTGCGCGGTGAGCGTCGCGATCTGCGCCTGCACACTGGTCGCGAACTCGGTCTGCTTTTGCTGGAGGCTCGCGAGCAGCGCGGTGAGCTTGTTCAGCGCCGATGCCTGGTTGTCGAGCGAGAACTCGTCCGAGATGCGCTTCTGCGCGGCCTCGACACGGCCGACCAGCCGCGACAGCGCGGAGTCCGGCCGGTCGAGCGAGAACTCGCCGACGACGGCCTTGACCTGCTGCTGCATGTTGGAGTTCGCGGCGGCGTGCGTCGTGGTGAGCTCGGCGACCAGCCGCGACAGCGCGGAGTCCTTGCGGTCGAGGCTGAACTGCTGGAGCACCTGCTCGGCCTGCGCACGCAGCGCCTCGGCGACGGTGCGCTCGATCTGCGCGCGCACGCCGCTCGCCTCCTCGGGCGACAGCATGCGCAGCAGCGGGCTCGCTTCGCCGACGTGCGCGGCCAGCGTGCGGACCAGCGTGGATTCGTTGCCCACGTGCTGGCGCAGGACGCGCTCGATCTCGCCGCCGTCCTCGGTCAGCCGCTCGAGCTTCTGGGTGACCACGCCGGTCGCGGGGTCGAAGTAGCGCGCAAGCGCGTCCGCCATCGTGGCGGTGAGGGCGGAGCCGCGCTCGGCGAGCATGCCGCGGAGCTCGAGCACGAGCTGCTGCCCGGCATCGCGGACAGCGCGGACGTCGAGCTCGCCGCTGGCGGCGCGGATCGACAGCACGCCGACGCGCAGCGCGTCCAGGGCGAACCGCTGGCGCGCAAGCCCTGCGGACAACCGCCGCAGCTCGGCGACCACCTCGGGGTCGGTGACCGCGAGGTTGAGCACCTCGTGAGTGCCGTCTATCGGCACATTGTCGTTGGGGATGGGTTCTGTAAGCATCGGTTCGCCTAGACTGACGATGCTTGGCCGGGTTTCTGACGGCGCCTCTCGCCGCGTACGCGATCTCATGAGAAGCTCAGCACAATGTGGGAGGAGCCGTGACTCCTAGCGAAGCAGCGCGGGTACTGCTTCAGCAGCAAGACGACGCCGGGGCGAGGCGGGCGCTGCTCGGTGCGCTCATGGACGCGATTGATCGCGGCATCGCACGTGTGGTCCGGAACCCGGCGAAGGACAACGATCGCACGGAGCTGTTCAACGCCTTCATCTACAACGAGTTTCTCAAGCGCACGTTCCTCCAGGGGATCGCCGGTGCCGACAGCGCGGAGGCGTACGCGACACAGGCAGCGAGGAACTTCGCGGTAAGCAAGCTGCGTGGTCCGCAGGGCATCCGCGCGCGCGTCGAACAGATCGATACGCAGGCAGCGGCGGGCATTGTCGTCGACGACCGCACCGAGCCAGACGACGAGGAGATCGACGACGAAAGCGCGACGATCCGCGATTCGGGGGCGGCGAAGCGGTTTGGCGCCCTCCCCGACGAAGACAAGCTGCTGTTCTACCTCGTCCACGACGTCCCGCCGCGCCCGGCGATCGAGCACCTCGCGAAGAAGCGGGGCGTCGCGGTCGCGCAGATCGAGGCCGAGCTCGCGCGGCGAGTCGCGACGCACGACGGCGAGGTCGACAAGCTGCGCGACGACCTCGAGCGCCGAGGGCAGGAGATCCAGCGGCTGTACTACCACATCACATCGGTACGCGGCGAGCGCCTCGCCAAAGCGGGTACCGACCCCATCGACGTCCCCCCTGCGTCGTCGGCCTTGGTCCAGCAGATGCAGTCGCCTCGCGCCCGGGAGCGTGCCAGTCGCGCGGACCTCCTCGCCTACGAACTGCACCTCGCCGAGCGCGTTGACACGTTGCAGGAGCTTCAAGTCGAAGCTCGACGCCGACTGCATGATCCGGAGGCGCGGTCCAAGCGATGGGACGAGTTGCTCGCGTTGCTCGGCGAGCTTCCGGCGAACGCGGCAGAGCGCAAGCGCGCGGTCAACCGGATCACCGTCCGCTACAAGCGTCTGTGCGCGCGAATTCGTGGGGGCGCGGAATGAGCGAGCAGTGGACGATTCGCCTTCGAGCGCAGCCGGTGACCGTCGGCGGCTTCGCCACGCCGCAGGCTGCGCTCGAACATGCGAGCAAGCACTACCTGAACCCGACGGAACGATGGGAGCAGCTCCAGCCGAGCGCTCGCGAGTCGATCGCGCAGGCGCGGCAGATCGCTGAGACTCACGGCAAGGTCAGCCCGTCGTACTACACCTTCCTTGCCACGATCGCGAACGCGTACGTTGCCTGCGTCCGCGCGGAGACCGAGGCCGCGGTGCGGGTCGAGCTTGTCTCGTACGTGGATCTGCGCCGCCAGAAGGTCACCCGAATCGATACCGTAACGAAAGTCGGCATTTACGCCGCATTTTCGGTGGTCCCGAGCGATCAAGTGTCAGATCTGCGGACGGCGATGCGTCAGTACACCCGGACGATCAAGAACCCGCGCCCCAGGGACTATCTCGATTGGGCGCACGCACACCTGACGGCTCGCCTCCGGGGAGCCAGGTTTTCCGATGACTGATCCCTTCATTCGCGACCTTGCGGAGCTTCTCGCGGGCCGCCTGGCCGAGCCGGCGGCCACCGAGGACGACTTCGTTCGTCTCGCGTCCGCAGGCGAGCCGGTTCGTCGCGCTACCGCGCTGCTCGATGCGGCTCCCGCCGATATCGCGCCGCTACTCGCTGCCTACGAGGCATCCCTCGCAGCGTTCCACGGCCCGACTCCGTCGACGTTGATCGATGACGCGATCGCCATCGCGGCGGACCTCGCTGCTTACCGCCCCGGCGACGATGAGGACGGCGACGCGGCGCTCTCGCTGATCCTCGAGCTCGATGCGGTTGTCTCGGCAGTCGTCGCTGCGGAGCGCACAGGTCGGTCGCCGCACGGGGCCGCCGACGTGCTGGCGGCGCAGCTTGAGCGGACGCTGGCTGGTGTGTCGGAACGCGCGCCCCACCTCGCGCAACTTGCCGAGGATCGCTGGCTCACGGTCGGCGACGACCCGGACCTCGTGGGGGCCTATGGCTGGCTGGACGTGCTCGCCGAGGCGGCGCCGTCGCGAGCGCGGACCGCCGCAGTCGTCAAGCGCGAGCGCCGCATGGACGACGTCATGCCGATCCTGGCGCGCGCACGGCCTGCCGAGCATGCGCGACGCTCCTTCGGCAGATTGCCGCCATCCACCATCGCGCAGTATGTTCGACCTGCGCGCTTCGCGACCGCCAGTGTCGCGGTGCCGAAGCAGACGCCACTCGTCGAAGACGAAGACCTCAGCGTGTTTCTCGAAGAGAGTGGCGCAGACCTGCATCTTGTCATCGCGTTCGTGCCACCGATATGGATCGACGACGCCCGTGCGGCGCTCGACGGAGTGGCATTGTCGCGAGTGAACGCGGGGCCGCACGAGTTCCGGTTCTCGCTGCCCGGTCACGGTGGCCGGCTTCGTCTCGAGCTCCATCTCGATGACGAGGTGGTCTCGCACGAGCTCGAGCTGCGACGCCCGACATGAACTTCGAGACGGTTGACGAACTCGTCAAGTGCGGTTGCGCCGTGCGCGCCGCCGAGGTGCTCTTGTCGAGCCGGCATGCACGGGCGCGATCGCTACTGTACGGGCTCGAGCAAGGAAGGTGGAGCCTCCCGCTTCCTGCGACCAGTCCAGTTCGCGACGCTCTCCGCGCTCGCATCGGACGCGAGCCGAGCACGCTGTCACCTCAGCCAGGCGTCTACGCGCTGTCAGTGCAGCACGTCGCGGGTGAGGACCTCGGGCTGGTCGAGCGACTCGTCCCGACAAGCGCTGCGCCTACATCCGCCAACGAATTCACCCGTGGCGCTGCCGCCGGCGTGCATCGTGCACGTGACTGGTTGACTCGCGTCTGGGGGCCGCTACAGGAAGTCCGCCCGGTCTACTTCACGCTGGAGAGAATCCCTCCACTACCCGGCCGGACCGAGCCTGCAGACCTCCGCGGTGACAGCGTCGGCCTCGCGGCGGCGCTCGCTACCGTCTGGCGACTCTGGCCGGAGACCACGTACGTCGCGGCCACCGGACAAGTCGACGCGAAGGGGCGCATCGTCCCCGTCGAGTTCATGGAGGCGAAGCTCGAAGGGCTTCGGCGCGAGGCTCCCTTCATCGACCGCGTGCTGGTGCCGTGGAGCGCGGACTACCCCGAGCGAATCGCTCGCAACGGCCTTGCGATCATCCCGGTGCGCACCATCGACGAAGCCCTGGAACTCGTGTTCGATTCGAAACACGTCCAGCTCGCGGTGATGCCCCCACTGGATGCCGCCCGCGAGGCTGTCCGGTTGGAGCTTGCCCGCGAACACGAGTTCGCGAGCCTCTATGCCGCTGCCGCCCTTCGGGCGCTCGACGATGGCAAGCTCGCTCAACGAGACCGAGCACTCGTAGAGGCGCTATCGACGACCGTTAGCGCGATCAACTTGACCCACAGAGGCCAAGCCAAGGAGGCGGAGCAGTCCCTCCGGCAGCTCGAACCGATGTTGTCTTCCGGGTTGCGCGCCACCCCCCGTGCACAGATCGCGGCGATGCGCGCGAGCTCCCTGATCGACATGCTCGACTACGACCGCGCTATCGCCGTATGTGAACACTGTGCTGACATCGTCGAGACCGTCGATGCGTTGCCCGAGGTGATGCTCCGCGGAAGCTGGGCCCGCGCACTGTCGGCCGCCGGTCGGCTTGAAGACGCGCAAGCCAAGGTCCGAGAACAGTGCTCCATCACGAGCCTCGACCTAGCGGACCAGCACCAACTCGTCCAGGCGTACTGCAACCTGATCGAGATCGAGCTCAAGCTTCACAGGCGTGGTGACACCGACGCCCTCGAGCGCGCGTCGACTGCCCTCGCCAACGCTGCGCGAATGAACGCGAACACCGGCCAAGCCGCTCGAGACAAGAACCAACTGTTCCTGGCGTGCTGGCAGGTTCGGATCTTGTGCGCTGGCGATCAGCTCGATGACGCTAGCCAACGCACCGAGGAGCTCGCGACGGGCCGCTATCCTGGCCAGCTCATCCTGCGATACCTCGCCGAGGCGTACCGGCGCCGTGGCTACGCCAGCACTGCACTGGACGTACTTGTGCGCGCTCGAACTACGGTGTCGTCCGAGGCGCAGGGCTTCGAACGCATCGTGCTCCTCTCATCGACGCCGATGGAGTCCCGCCTTCGCCAAGACCGCTCACTCGCGAGCGTCCGCGATCCCGCACTCGAGTTCGCCACGCTCCTCGACGGGTGGAAGCCAGGGTTCATTCAATGGTCGCGCGATCGCGATAATGACGACGCCTGGATCGCTGCGCTCGAGGATGCCGCCTCGCGGCTCCCCTACTGAGAAATCGTCCCATCTACTCCAGCGGCTAAATAGTCTTCGTTCCTCCCGATTCTCGGGCTCGCCGCAGTCGCGGCGTCGGTCTCGCGCGGCACCTCCGGCGGCGGCCAGCCCCTGCCCGACGAGGTCCGGCAGAAGATGGAGCGCTCCCTCGTACGATCCGCACAGCCCGCTCGTCCACGTCAACACTAGGGTGGCGGCGTCGGCACCACCGGCGAGGCGAGCGGCGCCGCGCTCAACGACGATCCGTCGCTCGAGCGCGACGCCGCACCGCTGCCGATCGCCGCGGCCTCGCGCCCCACCGCGCCGCTCCAGCGCACCACTCTCACCCCCGCCCCCGGTCGATCCCGCGCTCGTCAGCGAGCAGCAGCTCCTCGCCGAGGGCGCCAACACGGTGCGAACTCAGAGCGAGCCGTCATCGTCAGCATCGTCATGCCGCCTGCAGCACGCGCTGCCCGGCGGCATCCCCGCCGCTGTCCTCGCTCTCGCTCACCATCGTCTCGTCGCACTCCCCACACCGCAGGAGGAGGCCGGGCTTGCCCCAGGCGTTGGCCGCGCACGTCGGGCACGTGTACTTGAGCTTCGACGCTCGTGGCTTGGCCTTGCCCTTGTCGCCACCTTGCGGCTCCCAGCAGGTCCAGGGCAGCAGATACTCCCGCGGCATCGCGTCGAACGCGCGGGCGAACGGGCCACCTTCGACGATGTAGTGGCTCATCCGGTAGCCGACGCGCGCGCTGCCCGGCGCGCCGGTCGAGGAGGGAGCGAGCCCGAGTTCGTCCATCTTTCGCGCCCACTCCTCGTTGTGATAGCCGCGACGCCCCGGCTTGCCCTGCTCCTGTTGCCACAGGTGGGCCATTTCGTGCACCAGCGTCGAGGCCACATCGCGCGCGGAGCGGCTCTTGAGGTAAGCCGGATTCAGGCTGATCTCGTGCGTGGTCTCGTTCTCGTGCTCCCAGCGCTCCGGCGCGAAGAAACCTAGGCTGTTCGCCGCGCGAGAGAAGTTCAGGATCACCGGCCGCAGGGTTCCACCGAACAGCGCGACGTTGAAGTAATCCCACATCGCACGGTAAGCAGCGAATTGAGCGTTCGTAGGGTCCATCGAACACACCTCCATATATGTACTGTTTACGTATTACGTAAACAGTACGACGTCAAGGGCGATTGTGGCCCGTACGAACCAATGCGATCCCTCAGCGGGGGCGATGCTATCGCCGCGGGCCGCGCGTACTCGGGCGCTCGCGCCGCGCCGGCGCCTCCAGAACCAAGCCTGCTGGGCGCGTCGTCGCCTGCCGCGCTGCCTCGATCGCGCCGGTGCCCTTGACGGTTAGCGCTCGATGGAACCTCACCGCCGCATCAGCCACAGCACAGGCTTGCCCAAACGTCCAGGCGCGTGACGCCGACGCCAGCTCGCCAGCGTCCACCTTCCACTTGCGGCAAAGGTCGGTCTCCTCGGTCGCGCGCGCCATCGTCATCCCGATCCATGCCACCGCGGCAACGTCGACCGGCACAGACCCAATCGCCTCGAACACCGCGCACCACGCGCTGTCGGTCAACTTCGGCAGGTCGCGCCAGGCGATCTCCGCGTAACGCTCCAGGTGCAGCCGGATGACCTCTGACGGGGTATTCCCACGCGTCTCGGCTTCTGCCTGGAGAGCACGCCGCCGCTCATCGGGCAGCCGTACTTGGAACACTTCCTTCACCTGCGCCTGTTTGGGTCGTCCCATCGTGTTGTTTTCGTACCACGCGACACTCATCCGCGGTGGACGACGGATCCGAACCGACGCATCTGCCAAGGGTGAATCGTACGATCCGGACGGCTCGCGCTCTCGTTACCTGCGGCGCGAACGTCCGGCGATACCCGGGGGCAACTACGCGGGGAAGGATTCGCCTTCACCGTCTGCTTCGGAGATCCGCGAGTACCACGTCAGCTTCGACCAACAGGCCGGCATTTCCTCATCGAACGACGCCTCAAGCTCGCGGTTCAAGGCGGCTCGCTCCTCGTCGCCCATTTGACCGAGGTCGTGCAGCCGTTCCGGAGTCGATTCGAGCATCCCCCAGCCGCGGGTACCATCGGGCTGATGGATCGTACGATCCGGAGTCGGTGGATCGTACGATCTACAGTGGCCGCCGATACAAGCTCGTAGGTTCGCGGGTGCCTGGCCGGCTCGATGCTACGTGGGATTCAGGGAGATCTCAGTGTGGCTCTTGCGAACGATCGAAATGTGCGCGAGTAGACATCACAGGCGCGCAGCGATGGGCCTCGACGACTACACCACCGACACCGATCCCCGCGCGCGGAGCAGCTGGTGTATCAACGACCCGGTGGTCCGGCTGCGGGAGTGGGCTGGCGAGCGTGTGTACGGTCTCCCGGATCCACCCGTCACATCGAAGATCGGCTCGGCGGCGAGATGCGAGGTGCAGCTTCGCGACACGAGCGTGTCTCGCGAGCATGCGCAGCTCACCCCCTACATGGGTGGGTGGAAGATCCGCGATCTCGACAGCAAGAATGGGCTCTGGTGCGATGGTGTGCGACGTCCGTCGTTCGCACTGCGACCGGGGATCGAGATCACGATCGGCGCCCTGCGCTTGGTCGCCGAGAGCGCGCAACTCGCTGCGCTCCGGGCGGTGGTCTGCCGCTTCCTCGGGTGGGCGCGCGTGTACCAGGGCGAGGTCGACGATGCGCTCCACAGCCTGCGTGACTGGGCCGCGCACCGGTCGGCGCTGGTCGTGATCGGCGACGGCGATCTGGCGCCGGTGGTCGAACGCCTCCACGGTCTCACGGTCAGTCCGGATGCGCCGTTCGTCGTGTACCAGCCCGGCGACGATCTTGCTGACCGCGCGCAAGCTGCCGTGCAAGGCACGTTATGTGCGGTGATCCGACGGCGCGCAGAAGCCCACGACATCATCGAGATGCTCCGGCCGATGGCGCGCCCGGCTCGCCCCCGGCTCGTGCTGTGCGCGAACAAGGCCGCCGATGCAGCCGACGTGAGCGTCAAGCTCGGTCGGTCCACGGTGATCACGGTGCCGCCGCTGTCGATGCGCGCGGACGAACTCGAGCGGATCGTACAGGAATCCGCCGTCGATGCGGCGCATGCGCTCGGCGCCCCTGCCACAGGCTTCACGATGCACGATCTCGAGCGGCTCAGGACGATCGAGCTCAAGAGCTTCGCGGAGGTCACGGAGACGGTGCGACGCATCATCGCCATGCGCACCTGGGGGGTCACGGCCGGCGCCGCGCGGCTCGGCATCACGCACGTCTCGCTGTCGCTGTGGGCGCGCAGGGCCAACCGGAGGTTCTCGACGTGAGGTGCTCCGGCCGAGCCCTCCGCCAGCGGATGCGAGCCGCGCGCCTGGGATTTGCTCGCTACTTCTCCTCGCCACTCCCGCCGTTTGACTCCTGCACCAGGTCGAACATCGCCGTCAGCACCTTCACGATCGCAGCTTGCTCCTGCCGTGGACGCCCTGCGAGCAACCGCTCGAGGGTGCGCACCTCGCGTGGCAAGCCGCCGTCGATCCCGAGCGCCAGCTCCGAGATGGTCGCGCCGACCGCCTTGGCGATGTCTGCCAGCGTCATGAGCGGAACGTTCACGAGGCCCCGCTCGATCGCCGAGATCGCCTTGACGGTCATGCCGCAGCGCTCGGCGAGTTGCTCCTGCGTCAAGCCGCGAGCATTCCGAGCGCCAGCAACACGGAGACCAAGACGTACCTGCACCTCTGATTTCATCACCGACCGCGTAGGTCAGCCCGACCGCGGCTTACATCCCGCCGTAGGGTTACCTCTGGCCTGTTGACTCAACCTACGGGGTTCAGTAGCATCAACCGCGTCTCCTCAGCAGATGGCCGCAGCAGATGAACCTGCCCAGCTCGTCCCCGACGAGGAACTGAAGAGGGATCGCGATCTCTCCGGGCGGGTGCTGGGTGAATTCACTCTTCGAGAGCAGATCGACAGGGGTGGTTACGGGGCCGTGTACCGCGGCGAGCAGTTGCGACTCGAACGCGACGTGGTGGTCAAGGTGCTACACGAGTGGAGGGACGACGAGATTTCGCGAGAGCGCTTCCTGCGCGAGGCGAAGCTCGCAGCGCGGCTCACGCACCCTTACGCAGCGCATATCTACGACTCCGGTGTCGAAGACGAGGACCGCCTGCTCTGGATTGCGATGGAACTGGTCCAAGGTGTCTCGCTCCGCGACTGGCTTCTGGCGCACGGTCCGATGCCACTCGAGCAGTTCGTGCCATTCTTCGAATGCGTCGCCGAGGTGGTCCATGCTGCGCACGAGCAGGGGATCGCCCATCGTGACCTGAAGCCGTCGAACATCATGGTGATCGAGCGTGGGGGCCGCCGGTTCCCCAAGCTGCTCGACTTTGGAATTGCCAAGATGCTCACCGAGGTTGCGCCTGCGGTAGGTGGGCCGCACGGCTCCCCCGCTGAAGAACCCGCTCGCGAGGACGCGCTCGATCCCGAACGCACGCTGACCATCCCGCGCGCCAAGTCGCCGGACCCATCGGGAAGCGAGGGTCGGCTCACTCCCTCCGGCGCCTGTCTCGGCTCGCGACCCTACATGGCACCCGAGCAGTGGCACAGCGCCGAGAAGGCTGGTCCGGCGGCCGACATCTACTCGCTCGGCGTCGTCGCCTATCAGGCGCTGACCGGGCGGTTGCCGTTCACGGCAGACGACATTCACGACTACCTCCGCCAGCATCACGACGCGCTGCCGCCGCTCTCCTCCCCGGAGGCGACCCGCGTCATCCAGACCGCGCTCGCCAAGTCCCCCGGCGATCGGCAGAAGACCGCGCTGGATATGGCCTCGGGGCTGCGCCGCGCGCTGCAGATGAGCAGACGCGAGCAACTGCGCTCGTCGGCCCAGCAGTGGGACGACCAGGGCCGCCCGCCGGGCCTGTTGTGGGGGCCAGACGTGCTCGCCGACGTCATGCGCCAGATCCCGCTGGAGGTGCTCAGCCCGCTGGAGTGTTCGTTCTTCGCTGCGAGCCAGCGACGCACTCGGCGCATTCGTTGGGTTCGGCGCTCCCTCGCCACGCTCGGTATGATCACCGTCGTTGGCGGATTGTTGTATCTCGCGACCATACAGACCCGCGCTGCCCGACAGGTGGCAGAGACAACCGTCAGGGAGTCCGAACGCGAGCAGGGTCGATCGGCGCTGCTCCACGACGAGCCTGAGGCGCCGGTTCATCTCGCTCGCGCCTACCAGCATGGCGATCACTCGCCGAGCATATTGTTCATGCTTGCACGCGCTCTGCAGTCCATGCTGGCCGAGCAGGCGCGTCTCACGAGTTCGTCTGGCCACGTGTGGTCGGCTGCATTCTCCCCGGACGGTCGACAGATCGTCACCACCGATGATGGGGCCGCGCAGGTCTGGGACGCGCAGACGGGAAGACCTCTGTACACGCTGCCTTATGGCAGCACTGTGTATGAGGCTGTGTACAGTGCCGACGGCGCGCGACTTATCGTCGCGGGGGGCGTTGGTAGCGTCAAGATCTTCGACGCGGCCAGCGGAGCGCTTGTACATGAGCTACGAGGAGACGATGAACGCCCGCGCTACTTCGCTGTCGCCATGTCGTCCGATGCCAGGCTCATCGCCGCAATCGATACCAGGGGCGACGTCTCGCACGTTTGGGACGCGACCACCGGCGAGCGGATCGCCGAGATCCGCAACGACGCGTCGGGCTTCCCGGCCATCGTGTTCAGCGCCGATGGCCGCTGGCTTGCCACGACTGGAGGTGACGACATACGTGTATTCGATGCTCAGGCGCGGAGGCAAGTCGCCATCATCCGCGCGCCCCGCATCCGCAGCCTGGCCTTCGACCCGACTGGCCCGCGACTTCTCACCGGTGCGGCGACAGGCGACGTGGCGATCTGGTCGGTCCCTGGCGGCGTGAGGGTCCAGCACCTGCGAGACGTGAAGGATCCCGTCAACGCCGTGGCGTTCTCGCCAGACGGCCAGCTCGTCGCGGCGGGTAGCCGCGATGGTGCGATGCAGGTCTGGCGCACAGAATCGGGAGAGCTTCAGGGCAAGCTCAACCCTCGGCACAGCAGCATCACTGCGGTCGAATTCGACCGCACCTCCAGGCTCGTGCTCGCCGCCAGCGTTGACGGGACCGTCCTCGTTGAGGACGCCTTGCTCGGAATGCCGGACACCGTGCTCGAAGGAGCGCAGGGCATCCTGGTTGCGCACTTCGATCCGAGCTCACGACGCGTCGTCGGCGCGTCCCTGGACGGCACCGCCCGCGTCTGGGACGCAACTTCACCATACCGTCGCTGGGGCGTCCCGCCGGTTGCGGACAACTGTGGCCTGGGGCCAAGTCCCGAGCCAGACCGGCGCTTCATCGCCGTCGGCTGTCGGAATCACGCGACTCGCGTCTGGGACACAGCGCGCGACCAGTTGATTGCCGAGATTCCCAGCGTCACACAGGTCAGCGGCAACTTCCTCCCCGCGGCTCCCGCAGTGTCCGGCACGGGTGATCGCGCGGCGCTCGCTCGCGGTGACGTGGTGGAGATTTACGGGCTCCCGGGCGGCCAGCTGCTGCGCTCGATCGCCCATGGTGCGCCGGTCAGCGCGGTGGCTTTCGCGACAACAGGGCAGGACGTCGTCAGCGGCGCGACTGACGGCTCCTTGCTCATCACGCGCGACGGCGGCGCCCGGGTCGAGCCCCCAGCTTTCCCGGGCGGCATCGACTCCGTGGGCTTCCTGTCCGACGGACGCGTGATCGCAGCCGATGCGAAGCGGCGGCTACGCGTCTATGACCGAGGCGGTGCGATCCTTGCAGACCTCGAGATCCCGGCGCGCGTCATGTCGCTCCGGGTCAACGGAGCTCGCCTCATCGCCATCCCGATCGCTCCTCCCATCGTCGACAGCGTCGCGCCACCTCTGCTGGTGGACCTCGAGCACTACCGGGTCATCGCGAAGCTCGAGGGCCACGTCGGCCGAGTGTTCTCAGCGCGCTGGGTCGCGGAGGACCAGATTCTTACGGCGGGCTCCGACGGCACGGTCCGGCTGTGGGACGGAGCGACGGGGAATCTCCGGCATGTCTACCGAGGAAGATCGAGGATCCTCACCGACACGACGCTCGCGGTCGATGGCTTCGTGATGGCCAGCGGGACCGACGGTTTGTTGCAGTTCTGGGACCAGGACAGCGAGCGCTTGCTGTGGATGCTTCATGCGCACGCAGCGCCGATCGTTGGGCTCCATGTCGAGGGAGACAACATCGTGACCCGCGGAATCACTGGCGAACTCGCACGGTGGAGCGTGCCGAAACCTCAGCAGGTGATCGACGCGTGCAGCGGCCAAGAACGCTGCGGTATCTTGCTGCGATGAAGAAGACACCATCCAAGAAGACACCCCGGAAGCTCATGCTGCGCAGCCAGACCCTCTGCGTCCTGGCCGACGTCGATCTCTCGCGAGCCATCGGCGGACTCGATTCGGCCAACGCGCCGTGCCCAGCCCTCGCCGATACTGAGCGCGTCGCCTGCCCCACCTGGCCCGGGTAGCCGAGTTGATCACGAGCAGCACTACGCGCTCGGCCACCCGCCGGCTTCGCGCAGCGACGAGCTCCTGGCGCGCTTGGTCCTGCTGGCGATCCTCGACCGGTTGATCCATCGCGTAGCGCGTCGGTTGACCCGCGCCAGGCCGGTCCCTGATACTCGAGCCGATCATGTTCCCGCGCAGGGACTCGGCCAACCGCAGCGCCGCTGAGCTCAGGGCCTTGGTCGTGAGCTCCCTGACACCCGCGTAGAGTTGCACCCTCATGCGCAACTCCACACTACAATCGACACAGCGTGACGCATTAACCGCTACTAAGCCTCGTCGAGCGAGCGGAGCCCATACTAGCATCAAGCCCGACCATGTTCCCTATCGAGCCTACCCACGATCAGGCCATCCAAATCTCCGAGGCTATCACCAAAGGGAACACGACCACGGAGTGGTCAATCTGCGACGATGTCATTCATCTCCGCGAATGGGGGACAGAACGAACCCATATCCTGCCCAGACCGCCGATCAACGATTGCCTCGTGGGCACGTCACGAGATTGCTTGCTGCGACTCGAAGACCCATACGTCTCGCGTAAGCACGCGCAGCTGAAGTTCGAACGTGGCAAATGGTCGATCCGTGATCTCGGCAGCCGGAACGGGCTACGGCAGGACAACGCCCGTCGCGACGAATTCACCCTCGCACCGGGCACCGAGATCAGCCTCGGCGCCACGACCTTGATCGCCGAGAGCGAGCGTTTGATCGAGCTGCGCAACTTCTGCTCGCGCATCATCGGCTGGACCAGCGACCGCATCGGGGAGGTCGATCACGCGCTGCGTGCGCTCCGGCTCGCCGTGACCCGCCGCGCGGCGCTTGTGCTCTGCGGAAAAGCTGACCTCGTGCCCGTCGCACGCGCTTTGCACCGTCTCACGCTCGGGAGCGACCGGCCGTTCATCGTCTGCGATCCACGGCGCCGAACCACCTCTGCGTCTGTTCGCTCCGAGGCCAACCATGGGACTGCGCTCCTCGCGCTCACCTCTGCCGCCGGCGGCTCCCTCTGCGTGCGAGCTCTGCGCTGGCCGATCGATTTCTCCGTGCTCCTGGCCCTCCTCCGGAATCCTGGTGCGCGCGCCCAGCTCTTCGTCTGCGCAAACGGCCCCAACGACAGCCGCGATCTCCTCTCTGCCCCGATCCACGTGTCACCGCTCAGCGAGCGCGCGAGCGAGCTACCACGCATCATCGGCGAGTACCTGCATGACGCGATCGTCACGCTGAACGTCCCCATCGTCGACCTCTCGAACGCCGACCGGCAATGGATCCTCGATCACGCCGCAACGTCGTTGCCCGAGATCGAAAAGGCAGCGTTGCGCGTAGTCGCGCTCCGAGCATCATCCGAAGACGTCACCCAGGCCGCCGATCTGCTTGGCATGGTCCAGATCTCCCTGTCGAACTGGCTCAGCCGTCGCCCGCCACTGCCACCGCCACCGGTCCATGATGCCGGGCCCGCATTGGCCGAGAGCCGCGGACACACCAAGTCGCCCACCCAGGAGACCGACAAATGAAGCGTGTTTTCGCCGCACATGTGCGCAACGGCCGGCTCGTTCTCGACGAGCCCACGGACCTTCCAGAAGGCACGTGCTTCGAGCTGGTGTCCGTCGAGTACTGTTTGAGCAGCGGTGGTGATCTCCTCGACGCTGAGGACCGAGCCGAACTCGCTCAAGATGTGGAGGCGTCGTTCGTCGAGGAAGAGGCCGGCCAGTTGATCGACGCCGCCGACGCCCTCGCGGAGCTTCGAGCCATGCGGTTGGACCAAGACGACCTCCGAGAGCTCCCAAGAGCCAAGGAGGGCAGCATGACTACCTACCCCATCACCTCCGATACCGTGACCGACGAGCACGTCAGGTGGTATCAAGAGTCAATTCCCGATTCACCGACAACGCGAGATGTCATCACGGCGGCAACGTCAGACTTGCCGGTGCTCAGGTGGCTCGGTCGACGGCGGATCGCGGCTGCGATCAACGTTCGCGCGAAGACGGTGAAGTAGCCACCCCGGATCATTCATCCGTACGTGGTTGCGCGGCGGTACGCCTGCATCACGCGTTGACTCATCGCGCGGAGGCCGGCGACTGGTGCAGAAGCATCGGTTCCAGAGCGCCGGGGCGAGCTGGACACGCCGGCAGGTCATCGCAAGCGCGGACGGCCGCTCCTTTCCTGGGAAGCCTGGGAGAGGTAGCTTGCCGGAGCGCCACGAACGGTTCGTCGGCCAATCTACTTGGTAGCGCGCACGTAGGCGAGCGCCTTCTCGAGCACCTCATCTCGACCGGCTACTACACCTGCGATCGTCCGTGACGCCGGGATCGTGGCTTGTACCCCGACGAGGTGGTGGCGTGACCCGTCGAGCTTGGTGACACGCCGGCCGGTGAAGATGGTGTTGCAGCCCGTCGGCTCGGAGATCTGTGCGATGTCTCCATTGGTGCCCGCGGTTGCGGCGCCCACGATCTGGCCGAGATGGTAATGCTCGACCAGACCCATGACAGACTCTGCCTGGCTGATCGCGCCGGGGCCGGTGAGGAACGCGACCCGACCGCTGATGTGCGGCTGCAGAACCGGCAGGTTCCAGCCCTCTGCCTCCCAGCGCGCCGGGGGCGAGGGGTGATCAGGGCGGATCACGAGCGGGACTGCCGCCCACGCATTGGCATCGTCGGGGCGAACGAGGAGATGCGACAGCACCTGGGTGTTAGAATTTGGATAGCCACGCATGTCGAATATCACTCCCGGTGCGGTGGCGAGGCGATCCATGACCGCATCGATGTCGGCCATCGGCGCGCGCCCGAGGTCCACGTAGTAGACGCCGTCGTTGAAGCGCTCGATGGGTGGGTGGGCAGGCTCGTCGGTTACGTCGCGATCGATACGACCGACGGTGACGCTGAGCGCGGTAGTGCCTCGACGTACGCGCAGCGCGAGCGTCGACCCGATGGGGCCCCGGCCGAACCGCGCGAGACCGCGGACGGCTTGCCACTGAGGTGAGCCGCTGATGAGCGCCTCCTCCGCAGAGAGCACCTGCGCGGCAGGGCGCTCGTCGACCGAGACGATCACATCACCGCGTTCGATCGCCTTGTCGGCGCTGGTCGTCACGACGACCTGGCCTTCGACAAGATCAAGCGCGAACGGAGGGAGCGCCGTCTCGGTCTCGCCAGGGCAACTCGTGCTTGCGTGGCCATCCGGGACGGCTGCAGTCAGGCGCTGAAGAGTCACGACGTGGTCGTCGACGCTGTGGTCGGCGAGCGCATCGGCGAGCGCCACATCGAGCTCGGCGTTCCAGCCGACCGAGACGACGCTCCAGTACGGCCAGAAGTGCTCGAGCACATTCCAGACAACGATGACATCGGCGGCTCCGGTGACCGCGTCGAAGCCCGCCGATGATGTGGCCGATGATACAGAGCGAGACGACGCCTGGTTACGGATCGCAACCTCGGGATCATCGCCGATCGTGTGGCCGTCCTTCGAGTACAGCGCAATGGGCACACGGGCTCGGAGTCCACTGCCAAGATCGACATCGACAGTCTCGCCGGGTGCGGGCGCATCGTCGAACAGCTCCTCTGCCACGATCTTGGTAGCTGCTTCGATCCGGAGGGATGA
>Ga0308176_10000349_pt1 | contig 30361 bp, 25 predicted proteins | sample PhyCR2_3_FD_203890 | JGI IMG/M metagenome (GOLD analysis project Ga0308176, IMG submission 203890) | Soil microbial communities from UC Gill Tract Community Farm, Albany, California, United States - DLSLS.C.R2 | ecosystem: Environmental > Terrestrial > Soil > Agricultural land | place: USA... | reverse complement strand
CCCCAACTGCTCCGGCGATTGGGAAACTCAGGGCGACACCGCCGAGCGATGTCGACGCAATCAATGCAACATTGCCCAGACCCGTAATCAGTCCCGCCGCTATGACAGAAGCCTGCGCACGATGGCCCGAAACGAGAAGGCTATCCGTGAATGCGAGCTCCGAGCCCATGCTCCCCAACGTGAATGCGGAAATCAGAGCAAAGATAAACGCGCCGATCGCAAAATCGATCGCAAAGATCTCGAAGCGGAGGCTGCGGGCACGCAGGCGCCACGGGAGAATCCAGCACCCCAAAGCGAGGAAAATCAACAGGCAGAGAAGGAGGGCAGCGCTGGTGGTAGCAGGTAAGATCAAGCGTTTTCAGTCTACTGCGGATTTGATTGTTGACCAGGTAGGGAAATCAGGGCAGTGTTCAAGCCCGGCTGGTCGGGAGCAAAGAAATGCTGAGCCGCCAGGTTCCTGTATACGTTTCCGGCAACTCCCGAGGCGATCGGGCCACTAATGCCCCGGCCTCCGGTCAGCAGCACCACAACGGCGATCTTGTTTTTGCCCACCTCGTTGAAGGAGCCAAACCAACCGAGGTGAACTCCCGGTTGGGCCGTATCGGTGCAGGTTCCGGTTTTTCCGAATACCGGCTCATTCGGATCGTAGATGGCCCGGCGCGCGGTGCCATATTCCACGGCGCCCAGCATCCCGGCCTTGAGTTGGGAGACATACTGGCCTATATCGAGCGTGCGCTTGATTCTGGGCACGAACTTTTTCAGCTCGTCCTCGCTCCTCGGATATTGGAGGTAATACATGGTGCCCCCATTGGCGATGCTCGTGACGATGCTGGTCAATTCAAGCGGCGTTACCCTGATTCCATCGCCAAAGCTGGTCATCATGCCGACGCCGGTCGGGGGCGGTTCCGATGTGAGGAAGCCGGCCTCTTCTCCGGGGATGTCGAGCCCGGCTTTGTCCCCGAGGCCGTAAAGTTTTGCGTACTTCGAGACGCGGTCGAACCCGAGCTGCTGTCCCAACTTGGCGAAATAGAGGTTGTTGGACTTTGCTAGAGCTTGCGTCATGTTCATCGAATAGCGCCTCGTCAGATGCACAGGCAACCTCGAATCCACAAGCCCTTCGCTAAGAGAAGCGAGAGAAACGACCATCTTGACGGTCGAGCAGGGTTGAAACGCGCCCTTCAGCCCTAGTTTCTGGTTGACAACGGTAAGAATCCGGCCGGTCTTGGTGTCTGCAACAACAACGGTGCCGTTGTACGGTCCAAGTGCCTCAACGGCTGCGCGACGTACGTCCGGGTCCTCTCCTTCTATGCTGTCTCCCACCGTGGAATCTGCATAGGTCGGCTCCGTCCATGGATTGACTACCGCCAGTCGGCGGCGTCGGCTCCGGCGAGCGGCGGTTCGCGTCCTCGATGTCCCGGCAGTACGTACCAATGCCGTTTTACCTGTTCCCGGTGCCTGGGAAATCCCCGCGGTTTTCCCTGCCACGGAAGATGCAGTGCTGGAGACAACTCTCCGCCGCTTCTTCTTGTTCAAGGCCGGCGAAGCCGGAGTTGCGGCCTTCGCGGAGAACTGAAGACCAAGAAAACACGAGAGCGCCAGGAGCCATGACATTGTCCCGCAGAGGGCACGAAACGTCACTCTATAGCGCTTCCCTGTTACTCCAAAGCTACTCACGCGTAGAACATCTCCACTCGATTCAAGGCGATACAAGAACTGTTCCAAAACAAACAAGGGGCCATTCCCATCCTAAGTAGTCCGGACAAATCACGTCAACCTGAACAGAAACGGTAAGTAACGTTTTACCAGTTGCAATGTACTCTGAGTTCGGGCTCTCTGAAGAAGGTGGATTTGTACGCTAAGTTCCTCTCTAACCCAGACCCTGGAGGGTAGAGCGGAGACTTGCAATGTCCTCCTCCGAAAGTTTTCTTGATGACTTTGTCAAATAGAATACATCAGATGCGCGGAAACTTTCCGTATTGATGAGGACCACCTCGATGTTGCAGCCGGAATCCGTGATTGCCGAACCAAGCTGGTAGAGTAAACCGGGCCGATCTTCGGCAGAATACTCAAGCAGCGTTGCATAGCCGGAGGCCTGGTTATCGAACCGGATCGAAGTTTTGATTGAATCATCGTGGATCCTCCGCGGACCCAGGCGCCGCTGGTTCAGCAGGTGTCGGACGTCGAGCGCCCCGAGGACAACCTGTTCGACAGTCTTCCTGAGGTCGCTAGTCTCCTCGGGGTTCAGTTCAAGCCTTCGAAGCGGATCTGTGAACCGGATGAGATCAAGAATGAAACCCGCCGTGTTCGAATAAGCTTCGCCCTTTACGATATTCATGCCGAAGCTGGACAACACGCCGGACAAAGAGGCGAACAACCCGGGCTTGTCATGGGCGAGAACGGTAATGAGATAAGCGCCCGCTTCTTCCCGGAAATCCACCGCAACCCCATCCCGCTGGCTCGCCTCAGACAACATCCAGTGATGTCGAACCTCTTCCGGCGAATGAACCTTGATGTAGCGCTTCGGGAGCCCCGCGAGGAATGCATGTATGCCCGGAGGAACGTTCGAAGCAGGTGCAAACAGGTTCGCGCGGTGGATACGCTCGGAATCCAGTTCGCGCATAAGCTGCTCGACACCAAGGGTGTAAACCCGCCATAGCTGCTCGGTACGCCATGGCGTCATTGCCGTGGGATTAACCGCGCTGATATCGGCGAAAGTGAAAAGGGTGAGGCGCCGGAGATTTTCCAGTGTTTCGACGCGGGAGGTAAGAAATCGCGCTGTCGACGAGTCGTTGAGATCGCGCCCGTTCATCACGAACGAAAGATCGAGGTGATGCTCGATCAGGAAGAGCGCGATCGCCCGGTCCTCTTCGGGCGCGCCCAGCTTGGCCAGGATGTCTCGTGCCGCATGAACCGAGCCGTCCACATGGTGGCCGGGATCGGTGCCTTTCCCCACATCGTGCAGCAGCAGCGCGAACCGAACGACGGCGAGCTTATCTTCCTCGAGGGCGAGCTGGTGGAAACGGCGGAAGGGCTCGGACGTATCTTCCCGCAAGCGGTCTATAGCCTGGACGGCGATCAGAGTGTGTTCGTCGACGGTATAGCGATGATAGAAATCGCGTACAACGAGGCTGTCGATGCTTCGCCATACGGGAAGGGCTACACCGAGCACTCCGCTCTCCTGCATCTGAGTTAGAGCGAGCGCGGAGTGTGGCTCCCGCAGCAACTCCATCCATTGCTCCCAGTTCGGAGGATTGTCTTTGAACGCCTCGTCGATCGGGGCGATCTCAACCTGTATGGCGCGCCGGGCTTCCCAACTGAGAGGGTACCCGGACCCGCCGATAAAGGTAAACAGCCGGAGAAGTTGCTCGGGAGAACTCGAGCTGGCGCTCCAGCTCGGAAGCGACACACGTTCGCGCGCAACCTGAAACTCCGGGTCATTCGCCCCTTTGCCCTTGCGTTCGAGCAGAGAACGGAAGAACGAAGTCTTCCTGCTTGCTTCCGCCCATTCGAGAGCCTGTGACGCATATTGAAAGGTTCGGCGCGCGTGACCGAAATAAAACCGCATCCATTCTTCGGGCGCAATCGGCTCCGGAGGGAGGGATCTGGAGCTCTCATCCTGCAGCTCAAAGGTCAACAGATTTGTGTCGCGGCCGTAGCGGATGTGAAGAAACGTCCGTAGGGTGAAGAAGAAACTCCTGGGCGATTTTCCGTCCGTTACTGTTCCCGGCTGCTCGTGTGGAAGGTCGAGCAGACGGCAGGACGCGGTCAGGAACTCCTGTTGGGGAGAAAGTTGGGATAACCACCGAAGCAGGTGAACATCACGGATTGCTCCCGGAGACTCCTTGATATTCGGCTCCAGGTGATACGGCGTATCGTTGAAGCGGGCGTAACGCAGCCGCGTGGTCTCGGCAAGCCGTTCTGTCAGCTTCGCGGCGTTTTGCCGCTGGGTCTCTGACAGCTTCCGCACGAGCGAATCGTAAAGCGACGGATCGCCTGCAAGAAAACGGCAGTCGAGCAGGCTGATTTGCAACTCGATATTTGTTTCATCCAGACGGTTACAGTCTGCAACCGTCCGAACCGAGTGGCTGATTTTCAGCTCCGAATCCCAAAGGACCTGGAGCACTGAAGACAGAGCGCTCTTGATAGAGAGTACGTCCCTCTCCTTTTCGAGCAGAACCAACAGATCGATATCGGAGTACGGGAACAACTCGCGCCGTCCGTATCCACCGACCGCAACAACCGCGTACGGTGATGAAACGGAGTCGCGAAACGTCTCGGTGAAGACGTCCCGAACGACTCCGTCAACCAGATCGGAGCGCGCACGTAGCAGACGGTCCGAGTCGTGGGTACGCTCGAACTCCGCGATGAGGTCCCTGAATGCAGCCGGGTAAGCAGCAGATGGGGAATCGATTGCTATAGAGCCGCCTCTCCGGTATCGCCGTTGCGGATTCGGATCGCCTCCGCGACGTCCGAGACGAAGATCTTTCCATCACCGATCTTCCCCGTCCGTGCCGCGTCAGCTAGTGTTCGGGTGATCTCGTCAAGACGCCCATCGGGAATGACCGTCTCGACCTTGATCTTCGGGACGAGATCAACCTGGTACTCCATACCCCGATACACTTCGGTGTGTCCCTTTTGCCGGCCGTGGCCTCTTACTTCGGACACCGTCATCCCATCGATTCCCACGGCCTTCAGGGCATCTTTGACGTCGTCAAGTTTGTGAGGCTGAATTATCGCTTCAATCTTTTTCATTTGCCGTCCTGATAGTAGATGCTCTCGGTTGCAGCCAACGGAATCTGCATTAAGCGTCTAGATTGTATCCCTCTTCTCCGTGCATGCTGAGATCCAGGCCTTCCATCTCCTCTTCGGTTGTTGCGCGAACGCCCATGATGAGATCGATGATTTTCAAAATGATAAACGTGCCAACTACTCCCAGGAAGATGGCGATTAAAACCCCAATTACCTGGTTCAAGATCTGCGCACCGTTTCCATCCACTAATCCGAGCGGGAGGACTTTGCCGGCAGAGTCCTTGAGCGCGTCGTTTACGGCGTTGGTAGCAAAAATTCCGGTTAGAATTGCGCCCAGCGTTCCCCCTGCGCCATGTACGCCGAACGCGTCCAGCGAGTCGTCGTATCCAAAATGGCTCTTTACTGTCGTCACCATGTAGAAGCAGAAGATTCCTGCGAGGAATCCGATAAGCAGCGCCGGCATCGGCTTGACGAATCCGGAAGCGGGCGTAATCGCAACCAGTCCGGCAACGGCTCCGGAGATACCCCCTAACAGGCTGGGCTTTCCGTGGCGTAGCCACTCCGCGAAGAGCCATCCCAATGCCGCGGTTGCTGCGGCAAAGTGCGTTGCAACGAACGCGCTCGTTGCGAGCCCAGAGGCGCTCAGCGCACTACCCGCGTTGAATCCAAACCAACCCACCCACAGGAGGCAGGCACCAATGAGGCTGATCACAAGACTGTGCGGCTTCATCGGTTCACGCGGAAAGCCGACTCGCTTTCCGAGGTAGAGTGCGCAGACGAGAGCACTCACGCCTGACGTGATATGAACGACCGTTCCGCCCGCAAAATCAAAGCACGGAAACTTGCCGCCCGAGAACGCGTTCAATAGTCCGGCTTTGCCCCAGACCATGTGAGCCATCGGAAAGTAAACGATTGTTGACCACAGGCAGGTAAAGACGAGCATGGAACTGAACTTGATCCGCTCGGCAAAAGCTCCTGAAATCAGCGCAGGCGTGATGATGGCAAACATGAGTTGATACACCATGAACGTCTGCTGCGGTATGGTCGCGGCATAATCCGCATTGGGCGCAGCACCCACTCCATTCAGGAACAGATAACTGAATCCACCAATTACCGGGTTTCCCTCGCCAAATGACAAGCTGTAGCCGTAAAAGGCCCACAGAACTGTCACCACAGCCATCAAGGCGAAGCTGTGCATCATCGTGGATAGCACGTTTTTGCGGCGCACAAGGCCGCCATAGAACAGAGCCAGACCGGGACCAGTCATCATGAGGACCAGGGCCGCGCTCGTCAGCATCCAGGCGTTATCGCCAGCCATCTGTGCGCTCTTTGCAGCAGCTTCAACCGCTGTTAAGCGGCTGTCCGTGGTCGCGGCAGCTTGGGCGAACACGAGGCTACTGGAAGGCAGGAGACACAAGAGGGCAAGAATAAGCACACGTATCATAAAGATCTGCTGGCAGTCAGCAGTACCGAGAAGGGTAACAGAAGAATTACTGTTGCCCTAGCCAAAGAATCTATTCTTTGGATTCAAAATCTTTATTCTGAGTTGGACTTACTTGGGCGGCGTGCGCAGTTCCGTGCCCTCACCGGGAAAAGGCCAGTTCTTATCGATCAGGATTTCCTTCTCGCGTTGCGACCGCGGGACTTTGTCAACGTTGAGGTTCTCAAGAAAATGAACACCTGTTTTGCCGGCAACAGCAATGTCGAGGTCGCCGTCACCGTCGAGGTCTTCGACAATGAAAGTCGTACCTGCGCCTGCTGTCCCGTTCACTGAAACAGGAGCCCGCGAGAACTTACCGGTCGCAGTGTCGATCCGGTAATAGTAAATGGCGAGAGGGTCGTAAGACCCGGGATCATTGCCGTTGTGTCCTCGATACCGTTTTCCGGCCAATAACTCCGGCTTCCCATCACCATCGAGATCAACGAGCTTAAGAACATGAACCTGTGAAAACGATTCATCGATGGTGTGCTTCACCCACTCACCCTTGCCGCGCTGCTCTAACCAATACAGGCCATAGCTGTGCCCGCGGCCGTAAATCACGTCCGTTTTGCCGTCGTTATTAACGTCATAGCCTACGATCGGAAAGCCCGACTCTCCGAGCGACCACTCGCCGTGCCATTCCCAATTGTCCGTGTTAGCGGCGATGTTCCTGAACCAGCCGTTCGGCGTCAGCAGATCTACTTTCCCGTCGCCATCGATATCCGCCCCTCCGATCCCGTGTCCGTCTTCATCATGGCCTCCGGCCTTGTGCACCTTCGGCTGAGAGCCGGCGAAGTCGATCCAGATAACACCGGAGCGTCCGTAATGCGCCAACGCCAGATCGGGGACACCATCACCATTCAGGTCCTTGAAGACGGCACCTTCCGTCTTTACCGTTTCCGTGATGAAGTGCCGCTCCCACATTACGTCCGGCTTCTTCGGATTTTCATACCACCACAATCCAGGCGTTTGCCACCCGACTGTGACGACATCAGGAGCGCCGTCGTGGTTGACGTCCACGATCCACTCTCCGCAGTCCGACACGAATTCGGTCGTATTATCCGCCGTGATGTATTCGACCGTGCGGTATTGTTTGCGGTTCCAGACACCGCCCTGCGGGCCCGGATTTTCGTACCAGTAAGCTCCGCTTAACAGATCCGGGTGGCCATCGTTGTTCATGTCAAGAACAGCGATCCCCTCCGCGTGATCCGTTCCGAGACGATGCGAGAAAAAGTTGAGTTCAGCGGTGCCGTCGGGACCTTTGCCCCGTTCACGGTTCAACTGCGCAACCAAAGGCAGCGCGAGCGCGGCGATGCCGGCGCAAACAGCACTAGCGATCCTCTTGTCCATGTCTGATACACGAAGGGCTGGCAGTTCTGTGCCGAACCTAAGCCCCTTGTCCTCCACGTTTTGGAAAGATACGTCGGTAATACGGATAGAAGAATGACTTCAGCACTTCGACCACCGTCTGCCAGCTTAGTCGCCTGTCGCGAATGTCAAAATCAAAAAAATGGAGCGGGCGCTTGTAACTGCGCAGTAAGTCCCGCCAGTTCAGCAGACCTTCGCGCATGTTACTCCGCACCGAGTCGACATCGCGTCTGAGAACCACGTGCCGGAAATCGTGTGTATTTTGCCGGACCGGCTGAACGTCGACCCCAATCAGGTCCAGATAGTGCAGCCAGCCAATGTCAACTCCTGTATGCGGGGCAGAGTCGCTGGTGATGCTGTATCTGGGATTGATCTCGATGAGTCTGATCCTGCCGTCTCGCGAATCGCGTTTTAGTTCCAGTTCACACAGGCCCTGATAGCCGATGCTTTCCAGGAAGTGCGCCGAAACGGATTCCGCTTCCCCGTCTACAGCAGGTTCAACGACTGTCGCCGAGCCGAAATGGACCGGCCCGGTTCGCAGTTGTCGGACCAGGCACGCGCCAAGGTTCTTGCCGTTCCTGCTGAAGCAGGTCATGTAGCAGAACTTAGCGTTGTCGGGACCCTGAATGATCTCCTGCACCACCAGTTCGGGAGTGTATTGATTCACGCTCTCGTAGCGGGCAATCAATTCGTCCGGTGTTTCCGCCGTTGCGAGCTTTTGATTTAGCAACGGATGGCCGGCAGGCATCCGTTCCCATTCCCGGCAATGCAAAGGCTTGATCAAACAGGGAAAGTTTGCGCTTCGGGCGAATTCGCTGAGTTCGGCAACAGAGCGAATGAACTGAGTGCGGGGCGTGGGCAGACCGTGTGCTTCAGCCAGCGCATATTGCTGTTCCTTGGTCGCCAGCCGCGCTTGAATGCGAAAAGCTTCGGGCAGAAACCTGAAGTGGTCTTTCAGCTGATCCACGTGCGCGCCGATGGCCGACACAAACTGGTCTGCCGCCGGAATGAGAACCGGCTTTCCACCGATGCGGCGAGCAAGATCATACATGAAAGAGAGCCAAGCCTCCGGATGTGTATCCGGGTTGGGGCAGAGATATGTTTTTCCGTAGCGCGAACTGAATCCAGTTTGCCTAGGATTTGCGTCGAAAGCATACGCTTTCACTCCTCGCCGCACAAGATTCCGCATCAGATTTACGCCTGTTTGGTACGCACCGGCAACGACGGCCGATGGCCAGTTCTCTTCGGCTCGCTCGGGATTAACTCGAACAGTGGCGCTCGATGTTGCGGAAGATCCCTGATTGCTGTCGTTCATGGAGAAGGTTTGACCGGTTTACCGGCATTTCACGCCAACCTTAGGTTAATGCTACCCTGTGGGCGAGCGAAACGGGTGGGCAGAAAAGCAGGTTTAATCCAAACATCTTCACGATTGGCCGATTTATTGCATCGAACATAAACGAGGAGTCGAGGGTAGAGCGTTTGAGATTGTCCCTGGTCTTGGACTCGGCCGCTGTACCGGCATGGGTGGCAGAAGTTATTCGAAGACTTCGGCGGAATCCGCTCGTCAGCATCGAAAATTTCTCCATCGTTGATGCTAACGCCGCAATCCCCCCGCAACCTCTCCTTTATCGTCTGTATCTCGAGTGGGACGAGCGGCGAAATCGATCGAAATTCAATCCCCTCAGCCGGGTGGATTTAAGCTCAGAACTGGCCGGAGTGCCACAGGTGTCGCCAGACGAGGTGCAGGCGGATGCTGCCATCTGGCTGAGCAGTTCCCCAGCCAGGGTCCTGGCCGGACAGAGACTGACACAAGGCGTCTTGCGATTTGTGCCTTCCGATCCGCGCCGTCGGACCTGCGGCCCGCCCTATTATTGGGAGTTATTTCATCACGAGCCAGTCTCCGGTTCAGCGTGGGAACTGATGCCCGCGAATGGTGAACAGCCATCGGTCGTTGCCGAAGCGTATTCAGCAACCGAGATCGGTTGGTCTCTTCGCCAAAATCAGGCTGTTCCCTATGCAAAGGCGCCGGCGCTGCTCGAGAGGAGCCTCTACCAGCTCTCCGGGGCTACTGCCACGAGCGCGCTTGACGATGGTCCACAGCAGGAGACAAGCTCAAGCCGGTCCGGCAATCCCGCCACACCTGCCAAGTCTCTACGCCTTGGCAGCTTCATCGGAAAAAATCTGCGCCGGAGCATACAGCGGCGCGCCGCGTACCGAGGCAAGGAGCCATTTTGGTTCGTTGCCTACCGCTCCGACCCAAAGCTATTCGTCAATCGAAGCGAAGTATTCCATCGGGACGGATTCCAGGTTATCCAAGCACCCGAAGGCAGCTTTTTCGCCGATCCTTTTGTGATCTCGCACGCTGGGAAGTCGTATATCTTCCTTGAAGATTTTCCCTACCGGGAAGCGAAGGGCGTCATCTCGGTTCTCGAGGTCGGGTCCGACGGCCAGATCGGAAAGCCGCGGCGCGTGCTCGAGCGCCCGTATCACCTTTCTTATCCATTTGTGTTCGAGCATGGGGATTCGGTGTATATGATCCCCGAAACGCTGGGCTCACGCCGGATTGAATTGTATAAGGCGACAGCTTTCCCTTCGGGGTGGGATCTGGTGCACATCTTCAAAGAAGATATCGACGCGGTCGATACCACGCTCTGGATCCAGGACGGTACCTATTATTTCTTCACGAACATCGCGGAGCCGGGCACCACGCCGAATGATCTGCTGTATCTGTATCTTGCCGATTCCCTGACCGGTGAGTGGAGATCACATCCGGCGAATCCGATCTGCGCTGATGTCCGCTCCAGCCGGAGTGCCGGGAGTCTTTTCCTGAGAGGAAAGAGTCTCATCCGGCCGGCGCAGGATTGTTCTGTCCGGTATGGTTACGCTTGTCAACTCAACGAGATCGAGACGCTTTCCCCGACGGAGTACCGCGAACGGCCTGCCGGCCGGATCGAGCCCGACTGGCATCCGGGATTGATTGGCACGCATACCGTTAACAGCAATGAGACCATTGAAGTGATCGATGGACAAATTTACAAGTCCAGATATGAGTAGAGGCGTAACGGCGTGGGGGCGATAGACCAGTTCGTTTTGAGGTTGCGGCGTGGTGACGGCTGGTTTTTCAGCCGGGCTCGGGCGCTTTACAAAGGCCTGATGCATTCGAACCTGCCGCTTCCGGCACCGGTCAGGGCGTTTTACCGGGTCCTCTATGATGCCCATTTCGGGATCAAATTCGCTGTTCGCTGGGTTTACAACTACGTGTACTGTGAGCCCGCTTTTCGGAGCCGTTGCGTTTCGGTGGGTAAGAATCTGCATCTTTGGCTGCTGCCTGATGTGAGCGGACATACCCGCATTTATATCGGTGACAATGTCAACCTCTACGGCCATCTGGGCGTGGGAAGCGGCCGGGTCTTTGATGATCCGACGCTCGTTATCGGTAATGGATGTGACATCGGTCATAACGTCTTCTTCACCATCAACAAGAGCGTCGTGATCGAAGATCACGTGAACATCGCTTCGAATGTCTTCATCCTGGACAGCGATGCCCACCCCCGGGATCCGTATTTACGCGCGCAAAAGCTGCCGCCTAGTCCGGATGAGGTGAAGCCGATCCGCATTTGCAAACACGCCTGGATTGGACATGGCTCATACATCATGAAAGGCGTGACGGTGGGAGAGGGCGCCATTGTCGGATCGAACAGCGTCGTCATCAGCGACGTGCCGCCATTTTCGGTCGTGATGGGGAATCCGGCCCGCGTGGTCGTGAAGGACACTCGAATCCGGGCCGAAACGCCGGCCAGTCCAACTCCCGCGGAACCCGTTCCCACGCCTGCCAGCCGTTAATTTGCCGCCCGGGCGCTATAGCGCTTGCGAGCTCGAACCTGTGCGCCCGGGAATCGCTGAGCCGCTTCAGGGCCAAGTTCAACACGTACGGTTCTCTCGCGTCCTTGCTGTGTAATAGGAAGCCGGTAATACAGGCTGTAACGGCTGCGAAGACGCCGGATGGCTTCGGGAAATGAGGTAGAGAGTTCATCGGAGTAAATGAGATCTCCTCCCGTTCTGTCGGCGATTCCCTCGATTCCACCCAGCTTCCTCACGCCCAGCAAAGAGAACGGAGATAGGTTCGCCAGCCGGTTGCTGACGATTAGCCCACTGAGTATTGCATCGGCTTCCGACAGGCTTTCGACTACGGACGTCTCAGTTCGACCAGGCATCCCGAAGTTATCCGTAATGACCAGGACCGCACGCCGGCACTGTTCTTTCCGGTCGTGCAGCTGAGCGAACTGATCCGCGGCCATTGACACGGCGTTCCGGATCGCGGTGCCTCCCCGGAACGGCAGCTGGACAACCGCATCCAGCGCCTGTCTTGTGCTCTGAAGATCGGCTGTCAACGGCGATACCACCCGGCAATTCGTGTTAAACACCAGCACGGAAACGCGGTCGCCCGGATGCAATTCGCCGAGAGCCGCTCCGCTCGCCGCAGCGATTTCGGCCACCTTGACCCGCATGCTCCGGCTGGTGTCGATCAGCAAAATCAGATCGAGCGGCTGCTCGCCGGCCGAAAGGATCGCTACCGACTGCTCCTGACCCTCATCGAAGATCCGAAATTCGGTTTTGTTCAATCCCGTAATGGGCCGACCGTGCCCGTCCAGAACCTCCGTGTCCAGGTGAACGAGGGAAATGCCGGATCGGAACAACGGTGAAGGTTGCGCGGGCAGGAGGGCGGCCGGGAGTGCGCCTGTAATAAGAAATCCCAATAGTAGTCGAAGCCGGTACGTAAGGCGATGCTACCAGCTTGCGAGGTCCCCGCACCGGTAGAACCTCGGACTAGCAAATTCCACAAGTTGAGATCTGGAGCGTCCGGCCGTCTACAAAGGTGTGAACCCCATTAAGGTCACGCCTGCTCTTCGGGCCGAATTCACAAGAGAAATGCAGAATTCCACTTCGCTTGAAATCCGGAAAGTGGTATTGAGCGTCGAGGATGACGACGCTGCTTACTTCCTGATAAGTTCTGCCTTTCGTGATTTGGGCCCCGGCTGGGAGCTGTATCGCGTGGAAGACGGCGACGACGCTTTGGAATTTTTGAACCGCCAAGGCGCCTACGCTGAGGCGCCACGGCCCAGTTTAATTCTGATGGATATGAATCTACCTAAGCTAACCGGCCCCGAACTTCTGGCGAGGATGCAAACGAGCGATGTGCTCCGCAACATACCTGCCGTAGTTTTCTCTTCTTCGAACGCGCACGCGGATCGCGCCAGGTGCCTGGCACTCGGAGCAAAAGACTTTATCACCAAACCTGGCGCTTACGAGCCTTTTAAGCGCGCTATCGGGCACGCTCTCGACTATGCCGAAGTGACTCCGGACAGGTGAAGGGGCGGATGCGGTCGTTCTTTCTTATGCCTTTATGCCTGCTGCTTGCGGGCCTCAACGTCCATGGGGAAATGATTCCCGTGATACAGCGCCAGGGCGCCATGCATGGCTTTCTGGTTCTGCGATCGCCGGAAGGCAAAATCATCGCGACTGGGGATCAGGTGAATGTCGTGAAAGGCAATGAGGTCCATTCCCGGCTCACATTTCACTTCCGTGACGGTTCTATCGACGACGAGTCCTCCGTTTTCAAGCAGACCTCTACATTTCAACTCGTCAGCGATCATCACGTTCAAAAAGGACCGTCGTTTCCGGAGCCTCAAAATGTTTCCGTGGACGTGCAGTCGGGCAAGGTGACCTGGCGGGAGATCAAGGACGGAAAAGAAAAGGTGACGACCGAGCGGATGGACGTGCCCCCGGACCTGGTGAATGGCATGATCTCTCTCATCGTCCAAAACTTTCCGAAGAACGCGACCGAAGTGAAAGCATCTTACCTGGCTGTCAGTTCGAAGCCGCGCGTCGTTAAACTCTCGGTCAAACCGGACGGGGAAGATTCGTGTCACATTGGCGGTGTCAGCCGTGCATCGGAGCGCTTCAACATCCACGTCGAGATCGGCGGTATCGCAGGGGCAATTGCTCCTATCGTGGGCAAACAACCGGCTGATACCAAGGTCTGGGTACTCAAGGGGGAAGCGCCCACCTTTCTGAAGATGGAAGGCGCTCTATACCTTAAAGGGCCAATCTGGGCGATGGAACTGGCCTCTCCTGTATGGCCGAAAGTAAGTCCGTGAGCAGTTTGGAGACACTCACCAAGGCGGTGTCCCCCACAGCTAGCGGACGATCAAACGGCCTTTCATGTTGGGATGCAGCGTGCAAATGTACTCGAACGTGCCCTGTTTTCTCAACGTAACCTGCCAGGACGCGCCCGTCTGGATCTTGCCTGAGTCGAACGTTTTCCCGTCCAGAGATGTCGCCGTATGCGGGACCATTCCGGCATTCTTCCATTCGACCGTTTCCCCTGCGGCCACGGTCAGGATGGCAGGCTGAAAGGCGAACTTATTCATCAGAATGAGGTGTGGAGTACCCGCAACGGCCGGGACGGGCTGCGACCCGTCGGCGGCCTGCAAGGCGAGTAGCAGTGCAAAAATCGCGGCGTTTGGGGTTTTCATCGCGGAAGCCGATTGCGGAGCCGTTCGCTACTTGGACCCTAGATCGGATTGCAGTTTCCGGGCGTGCTCCAAATGCCCCTCGAACAGGGGTGCGGCACTCTCCAATGCACTTTTCAGCTCCGCATTCTTCGCATTCGGAATCAGAACGGAGGAAGTCGCGTTGATGACGGCCTGGTGAAAAGTTACTTCATTGTCGAGGTAAGCTTTATCGAAAGCAGCCCCTTCTAATGCGGTTAGTTTTGCCGTTGTTCCTTTCGCCTGCGACTTCAATGCCCGGCTCGTGTCGCTGTCCTCGGGCTTGACGTTTAGCTTGGCTCCGAGATTCGCTACAGATTTCTGGAGAGCGGTATGGTCCGTTACCATCTGCTGAGCGAAGTCGCGTACCTGCTGGCTCTTCGCTTTCTCGAGTGCAAGCTGACTGGCATCAATATCAATCTGGTTTGCCGTAACGACAATGCCTACGATCTGCGGGTCAGATGGGGGTGTTCCGTCCGCCTTCCCATTTGCCACGATCGCGAGTCCCGCAAGGCATGCGAGGCCGCCCAACCAGGTCCCGATATTTCCACGGTGTAAGTTCATTTCTATCTCCTTTGTTCTTCCTTTCTGAATGACAGAGACAGAAAGCCGAAGGAGGTTACAAATGGCAGTCGCGCTCAGGCGGAACGCGGATCGGAAGAAGGTTGAACCTGACTGATCGCGCTGAGCACGTTGCGCACAACACGATCACAACGGCTTCCCATGAACTGGAACGCATGAGCAGCACCTGCACCCACCCGGGCGTATAGTTCGCTTCGCAGCATACGGCGTGCGCGAAGCAAGCGCACCTTCACGTTCTTGCTCGAGATGTCGAGGCACTCTGCCGTTTCATCGGTGCTGAGCGACTCGATTTCACGGAGCACGAACACCGAACGGTAGATCCCGGGCAGTGCATCAATTGCCTGTTCGAGGATTGCGTTGGTCTCGACGCTAAGTGTCTGCTGTTCCGGATTCGGATCGATCGAGATTACCTTGTTCATATCGTCAAGCTGTGTTCGGAGTGGAGTTACAGTGCTGAATCCGTTCCGCCGGGTGCGGCGGTACGCTTCGTACACTGCGATTTTGGTGAGCCAAGTGGAGAATTGCGCTCTTCCGGCAAATTGATGCAGAGACGTAAATGCCTGAACGTAGGCGTGCTGCATAACGTCTTCCGCCTCGTCATCGTTCCGGACGATACTGCGCGCGATCCGGAAGAGACGCTGGTTGTATCGCCTCATCAGGATCTCGTAAAGTGCTGTCTCTCCAGACTTAACTCTCGCGACCACTTCCTCGTCCGACAGCGCGCTCGGCAAAGCCGGCGGAGAGTTGTGGAGCCCATAACTGGTGCTCATAATCGTACAGAGCGGCGAAAGGGAAAAAGGTTACCGCGGGGAGGTGCGAGAGAAGTCCTGACCGTTCCTCAGCCTCCCGACTTCTTATGCGCCAACCGGCTGCACGCATCGGGAGTGTTCAGCATCTTGATCGCGTCCCCGCCGGATTCAATCGTGTCGATCTTACCGTCTGTATCGATGACGAATGTGACGCGACCGGCAACTCCAGCCTTCGCGATGTACACTCCGTATTTCTGGGAAACATTGCGGTCTAGGAAATCACTGAGCAGCGGGAAGCTCAAGCTTAGCTGCTGCGCAAATGCCTTTTGCGACGGAGTGTTATCGGTGCTGATTCCGAAAACCTTAGCTCCGGTCTCCTGAAAATGTTGCATACCAGCCTGGTATGCTTTCATCTCGGCCGTTCAACCACCGGTAAACGCAGCCGGGAAGAACGCGAGGACGACCGTGCTCTTGCCGATGAAATCGCCGATATGGACCGTTCCGCCCTCCGTGGAAGGAAGCGTGAAATCGGGCGCTTTATCCCCGACTTTCAAGGTGGTGGAAGGTGGGGCCGCTGGCTGTTGCGCCAATCCTACTGACCCGTACAGCAACGCTGAAAGCAGAGTTCTTCTGTTCATTCGGATAACAGCCTGAGACTATGACGTTATCACAAAACAGGCGAAGCTAGCTTCGGCAACTTCAGCCCGCCAGATTGCGATAAGCGATGAGACAACGGTCGGCTGTTTCGAGTTCAGGGTACTTCTTGCCTTCCTGCTCGATCAGGTAATACTCGACACCCCCCTTGCCCTGAGCTGCCGAGAGTATCTTCTTCCAGGGAGCGTCACCCTCGCCGAACAGGGCTTCGAATTCCTTCTCCTTGGACCAGTCTTTCAGATGTAACGAGCGGGTTCGCCCCGGATGATCGTTGATCCAGGCAACAGGATCTGCTCCGGCTGCGAGACAGTGGCCGACGTCCAACTGAAGCATAATGCTCTTATCCGTATTCTGTGCGAGGAGCTCCATTGGCACTTTCCCGTCGATTTCCTTCCACTCAGCTATGTGGTTGTGATATCCGGCATGCAGTCCAGCTCGACGCATCTCGTGATTGCCCTGATTAAGGACGTCCGCCACCTGTTTCCAGTCGTCCAGTGTGGTTGCCTTCCCGGGACTCGCAAGAACCATGTAGCGGCAGCCCAGGATCTTGTTCAGTTCGAGCGCGTGCTTGAGGTCGTCTCCCGCAAATGCCTTCCTGCTGTTGTGGGTGGAATAGCACTTCAGATTCAGACTGTCCAGCTTCGATCGAATCTGCTTTGTGTGTTCCGGAGTCCATTCAGCGTACACACCGTGGAACTCTACGCATTCGTACCCCATGCCGGCGACCGCTTCGAGAGTACTGATCTCATTCTTTTTGAACTCTTCTCGAACCGAGTAGATCTCTAATCCGATCGGGATGCGCTTTGCTGCCTGTACGTTTTTAACTGCGAGGGACGAGGCGGCTAGGATCGAGAGCGCCGTTCGCCTGCTGACCTGAGGGCTCGTCATCGTTGAACCGCACGATACCACAGCCCGGAAGTATTTAGGGCTGGCGTGTCTTCGTGTAACCATAGTACGGATTTCCCATGTCTGCTCCGACACAAAGCAGTACTGCGTATAGAAGGCGCCTGATCAGTGCCAAGCTCGAGGAACCACCGTCGTGGCACGTTTCTCCTCTTTCGTCCATTTCGGCCAGCCTCGCGTCGCCGAAACTAATCGCGTCAGTCGCCGGGTTGGCATCCATCTCGGCGCTGAGCGTCTTTCTCTTTCTGTTTCATCACGACGCCTCCACGAGTCCGTCGGCCAGTCCGCTCCTGATTCAGGCTGAAGAAACTAGAAATTTAGTTCCTGCCGGGGGCGAGCAGGTGCCTACTTCTGAGGCGCGGTCTGCGGGTCAAAACCCTGTCGTCAGCGCTCCCCTGGAATTCAAACTCAAGCGTTCGCGGACGTTTGAGAAGATCGGGCCGGTGCGAGTCCGGTTGCTACGGGTGAATCTCAGGCGCCGTACCTGCGATCTCATCATGCAGTTCAGCACTCATCGGAGCATACAAAGACGGCTGCAACTGAATAAACCTCTGGAGGTCCGGCCAGAACCTCGGGCACAACCTTTGCAGATCACTGTCTCTTCGATCGCCAGAGATTCGATCGCCGGTGTTGTTGCAAACTGATGGGCGAGTTCATTGTCGGCGAGATGGTATCGATTGGCGACTCATTTCGCCGGTAACGCGAAAGCAACGTATACGCCGCCGGCTTTCGAGTCTGGCCGGGCTTTCCCGCCCGTCGCGTAAGCGACGACGAATTGCCTTCCGTTTACCTGGTACGTCGACGGGGTAGCGTTGCCGGAAGCCGGTAGTGTTGCCTCCCAGAGCAATCGCCCTTTGTCCTTGTCGAATGCGCGAATCTTGTTGTCGTAGTTTGTCGCCGCAATAAACACCAGGCCGCCGCGCGTGACAATCGGGCCGCCATAATTCTCCGTTCCTGTGTTCTTCAGTCCTGTCGAGAGTTCCGGGTACTCTCCGAGCGGCAGCTTCCAAAGGTATTCACCTGTATCAAGATTGATGGCGTTCAGCGTGCCCCAGGGTGGCGAGATAGCAGGATAGCCGTCGGGATCCAGAAACTTCTTATACCCGGTAAAGCGATAACGAGGGATTTGTCTGCTGCTGCTGGCGGTCTTCAACTCTTTGTCCTCGCCTTTCACCAGGAAATCGATCAGTGCGGACACCTCTGTCGTTTTCAGGATAGGGAAGCCAGGCATCCGGCCGGCTCCCTGTCTGACGATGGAATCGATATAAGCCTCCGATCGCTTATGCCCAATGTCGATCAGCGACGGTATCTGAGGTGGCGCACCCGCACGGTTGTCGCCGTGGCAAACGGCACAGTTCCTCAGATAGATCTGCCGGCCTGAATTCTCGCGCGTATTCGCGGTGAGCGTGGCCGTCCAGGCAACGTCATTTGCGTTGACATATAACACCCGGGTATTCGGATCCAGCGCCGAGCCGCCCCACTCGGCGCCGCCATCGTAACCAGGAAAAACGATCGTCTCTTTGTCGATGCTTGGGGGGATAAATTGCCCCTGGCTGCGCATATTCTCGAAGCGTTGAAGTGCCCAGGAGTGGGCTTGGGGCGTTCGAGTTGTGAGCATGTCAGCCGTCAGCAATTGACGCGAGAACGGAGCAGGCTTCATCGGAAGCGGCTGGCGAGGAGATGATTGCTCGCCCGGAACAATGCTGGGAGGGAACGCTTTGGATTCGACGGGAAACAAGGGGTGTCCGTCTCTTCGGTCGAACAAATACACCGTGCCCTGTTTCGTGGTTTGGGCTACGGCCGCGATGGTATCGTGTCCGTGCCGCACAGAAACGAGCGTAGGAGGCGAAGGGAAGTCACGATCCCAGATGTCGTGGTGAACTGCCTGAAAGTGCCAGATGCGCTTTCCTGTCGCGGCATCCAGGGCAAGCAGCGTGTTCGCAAACAGATCGTCCCCGATTCGGTCATAGCCGTAGAAGTCGGAGGCGGCCGACCCTGTTGGAACATAGAGAACACCGGTGCTCTCGTCGACAGCCATGCCGCACCAGTTATTCGCGGAGCCAGTATAGGTCCATGCATCGCGCGGCCAGGAATCGTAGCCATCTTCGCCTGGTCTCGGAACGGTGTGAAAGGACCAGCGCAACTCGCCCGTTCGTACGCTGAAGGCGCGAATGTCGCCGGGAGCTGAGGGCAACTCCTCCGGCATGCGCCCACCAACGATGATCAGATCTTTGTAAATGATCCCAGGCGTAGTCAGGATGATGGAGACCGTCGAGGGATTACGCCCCAGACCTTGACGTAGATCAATGCGTCCGCCCTTACCGAAGCTCTCGACGGGACGGCCCGTTTTTGCGTCGAGCGCATACAAAAACGAAAGGATCCCGACCAGGATGCGTTTTTCCGAACCGTCCGACCAATAGGTAAGTCCTCGATTCGGTCCCCTGCCTTCGAGGCCGGAATCAAACTTCCAGATGAGCGCGCCGGTGGCCGCATTCAAGGCAACGATGCGGTGCTTCGGCGTGATCCCGTACAGCACGCCATCGATAACGATGGGCTCTGTTTGCGCGTCGCCCCGGCCTTCGCCGGTATCGTATTGCCAGGCTACCTTGAGTTTCCCGACATTCTTTTTGTTGATTTGCTGTAGCTGCGAATAGCGGGTACCGGCTCTGTCGCCGCCGTAAGCTGGCCAGTCAACATCCTTGCCCGGGCAGAGACTCGCTGCCGCAAGGAAGCTTATGCTTGCCGCGGCAAGCGTATTGAAAAAGGTCATGCGTGAGGGTGCCGTTGATTGTAGAGCGTCAGCGTCTGTTTAATTAAAACAAGCTTCGTGCAGGCGCTAAGGACGGTTCATCCATTTCTCGTATTCGCGTGTGTGCCGCGAGGACAAAGGAACTTCACGGCCAGCGATGAACATGCGCTTTATGCTCGTTTTCGCCTCCAAAGGATCGCCGTCTGTGAGGATCAGGTCTCCGAGCTTGCCCTTCTCAATCGAGCCGATCTGATCGGCCACGCCCAGGATCTCCGCGCTATTGACCGTGACCGCCTTCAACGCCTCTTCGCGTGGCAAACCGAACGCGGCAGCTTGTGCAGCCTCAAACGGTACATTGCGCGCAAACTGCACATCGAACGTGCCGAAACAGAACTTTACGCCTGCTTTGTAGAACTCGTTCGGCAATGTGTATGGCGCATCGTAAGGATCGTCATCCCGCATAGGCAACTGCAGTGTGTTGCTGAGAACTACGGGGATGTTCTTCTCTTTCAAAAGCGCTCCTGTCGAGCCAATTTCTTTCGGATCGGCAATGATCACCTTGATCTGTTCTCTTCCGGCAAATTCCACGGCGTCCCTGATCATCCTTTCCCGTTCAGCCCGGATGAACACCGGCATCTTCCCGCCGATGACGAGAATCATGGCTTCGAGCCGGATGTCCGGGCGAAAGTCCGTTGAACGTGCGCTCTTCGCTTTTTCGTAGCGGCGCGCTGCTTCGAAAAATTCGTGAAGATTTTGGAGCTCGATCCTGTACTGCTTCTCCTCGTCCGCAAACGTCCGCACAGGTCCCCCGGCGAGCGCCGCAAACTGTCGCGGCGCCGCTTGTATCTGAGGGAACAACAGGTCCATCACAGCGCCACGCTTCACTGCCATGCCCTCCCACGTCCAACCATCAAGGTGCATAACTGCTCCTTGCCCGCTAATCAACGTGCCGCCACCTGCTCCCCGCCGCGGGCCTCTGCTGCCACTACCCGGCAGACTCACCACTGAGGTGATACCCGAGGCCCTGGTCACTTCCACGTGTTCGCTCGACGGGTTAAAGGCGACCTCGGCGCGAAGCTCCGGATTGTAAGTACCGATTTCGTCGAGATCCACCGTATCTCTGACCGCAGAGATCTCAGAGAGGCCAACGTTGGTCGCTGCGTTGATCAGTCCCGGGTACAGGTGGAGCCCGTGGCAATCGACCACACGAGCACCGGCGCGCGCTCCAACTTTTGTGCCTATCTCGGCGATCTTACCGTCAAGCACCAGGACAGAACCATTCGCAATCTCTCCTGAGGTGACCGGGTGAATCGTCACGTTGCGGATCAGCACTGAACCCGTGTCTGCCGCAAGTGTCGTCCAGGAGAGGGCGAAGAGTATTCCGAACGGTCGAAGGAAGAACTTCCGTCCCATCAGTTCGACTCCTCGCCGGCGTCCAACCCGCGGGCTGTCGGCCGTGTGCGGTCCCGAATCCCGTTTGGCCGTTCGGCGTCTTCTTTCTCGAGCAGCTTTTTCTTCTCGTCCTGCAACTTCGGCCGAGTCTCCAGGTCCTTGTCGCGGTCGAAGTACTCATGCCCGTCAATCCAGACTTTCAAAGCTTTGGAGTAATTCGATAACGGGTGCTGATCGAATAAGACGAGATCTGCCGACTTTCCGACCTCGATCGACCCGACTTTGTCTTCGATGCCAAGCTGCTTTGCGGGGTTGACGGTTACCATCGCGAGCGCTTCTGTTTCGCTAAGGCCCCCATACCTCATCGTTTTCGCCGCTTCCAGATTCAAGTGGCGCTGCAGTTCGTCAGAATCCGAGTTGAGAGAGACCGTAACGCCCTTACGGGCCATGATCGCCGCGTTGTACGGAGTCGCATCGTACGCTTCGGCTTTGTAAGACCACCAGTCACTAAACGTTGACGCGCCAGCCCCGTGTGCCGCGATCTCCTTCGCGACTTTGTAGCCTTCCAGAACATGTTGCAGGGTTCGGATCTTGAATCCCATCTCATCCGCTACACGAAGGAGCATCAGGATTTCGTCCGAGCGATAACAGTGCGCATGGACGTAGCGCTTGTTCTCGAGCACTTCGACAAGCGGCTCCAGGCGGAGATCTTTCCGCGGCGGAATGGGATGCTCTCCCCGCGCGACCCTCGCTTCGTAGTCCTTCCAATTCGCCTGGTAATTCTTTGCTTCGGTGAACGATTGCCGAATCACCTCTTCAACGCCCATCCGTGTTCCCGGATACCGCCGGTCCTGCGCTCCCTGGTTGAACAAACCTTGTTGCGGTTGTCCCTGGCGCTTCGGATTTTCGCCCAGCGCGAACTTGATGCCAGGCTTGGCCCCCTCGAACGCCAGTTCCTTGGCCGATTTGCCCCACCTCAGCTTGATGACCTCGGTTTGTCCGCCGATGGCATTTGCGCTTCCGTGGAGAACGTTTGAAACCGTCAAGCCGCCCGCAAGACCGCGATAGATATTGATGTCGGTCGGGTCGATCACATCTTCAACGCTGACCATCGAAGAATCCGAAACCGTACCTTCGTTGACGCCGCCCTCGATTGCCGTATGAGAGTGGCAATCGATGATGCCGGGCATTAAGAACTTGCCCGTTGCGTCCACTACGGTCGCATCCGAAGGCCCACTGATATCCTTCCCGATTGCCGCGATTTTTCCATCCTGAATGAGGAGATTCCCATTCTGGACGGTGCCTTTCGTCACGGTGAGCACGGTGGCGTTCCGGATCAGGATGGCCTCAGCTCTGGCATTGAAAGCCGCCGCCGTGATCGCTGTAAGGCTTATGAGTGCTCGCCGTATCGTCATTTGCCTTCCTCTGCTTCGCTGCCTGTGAAAGTCGGCCGGCGTGCTCCAGGGCTGCCGGGCGGCGGACCCTGCTGAAGTTCCTTAGAAGGTTGGAACTGCTTGCCATCGATGAACACGTATTCCACCGTTGATTTCTCATCGAATGCCGGTCCCCGCATCACAACAAGGTTCGCGATCTTTCCTTTCTCGATACTTCCAACGCGATCCGAAACACCATAGATCTCGGCAGGCGTGAGGGTGAGAGCGCGAATCGCATCTTCCCGCTTCAAACCGGCGTCGATTGCCTTCTTGATTGACTTCTTCAGCTCGGGCGCCGTGTTCACGCCATCGGAATAAAATGCGAACTTTACGCCGGCTTTGACGAACATCGCGGGCACCGCGGGCGCACGGTCGCGCATCACGAGATCCCGGTAATTTGGAACGTCGCTTGGATCCGCGTCGCGCGACTTTTCAGGCCATTTCAAACTGACCAGTGCGGGAACGTTCGCCGCTTTGAGCTGATCCACATCCTTGTAAGCTTCGTGCAATCCGTAGAGGAGAAAAGGAGCCTTGAGTTCCTGGCCGAAGCTGATCATGCGCTCAATCTGTTGACTCTCTTCCGCAGGTAGGAGCAGACGCGGCGACTCAGCAAGTCCTTCCAAGGTGTGATCGTACTCAGGTCTCGGCATACCGTTCGGGTGCGCGGCGTACAGTTCTTTTGCCCGTTTATACTGTCCGAGGTCCAGATAAAGTTGCCGAACGTAGGAGATGTTGCCCATTAGAGAGCTGGGAAACGTACGCCCCATTCCGCCGCTTCCGACCCGGAACGCAACCTGCTGTCCGACGGGTTGCAGTAAGACCATATCCCGTCCGCGCTCGCCCGCGAGATTGATCAACGCGCCTAATCCCGTAAAGATGCCGCGATTCGGATAGGTAGCAGCGGAAGTGAAGCCCGCCGCACGGGCGGCGTCCAACCGGGTGTCTGTTGGTACCACCATGTCTGCCGCGCGGTCGGCAGAGTAGGTTTGGGGTCGGTCTTCGGGTCCCCCTACGCGTGGTTGGTTGGGCGCGGGTGCCGCTCCCGGTGAGCTTGCTGAACTTCCACCTGCAGTTCTGGCTGCCCCGCCGGGGGGTGCGTTGGCACTTGGAATGCCCCACGTACTCAACGCATCGATGAAGCCTGGGTAGACAGTCAATCCGGTCCCATCGATCACCCAAGCGTCTGGAGGTATGGTCACGCTTGCGCCCACCTCCTCGATCAGACCTCGCTTAAGAACGACCGTGGCTTTGGGCAGGTCAGCCCCGGCCACTGTCACAATGTGAGCGTCTGTGATCGCAATCGGCGTTGGGGTTTGGCCGCGCACTACGCTCAGCGCGGCAATGAACGGGATCGGGACAACGAGACAGCGGTTCATTGCGGAACTCCAGTCACAAATGGAATAAAGTTCTTAATTGTGCCATAAACGGCCCTTACTGAAGCAAAAACAACCACTTGCTCAGCAGGGCCGTTTCGAGGCGCTCCGAGGAGCTCTAAAACCGCTATTCCCGGGAGTATGTTCTAGGCATGAAACGCAATGAGCGCGCGAGTCTCCAGGTCACCAAATCAATCCTTGGTGAACTTGGCCAAACTCAGAAGACCAAAGATAAAGTAGATATGACCAAACCGGTAGTTCAGGAGTCTTCCGTGAAACCACCGGACCTGTCTCATGACGCAGGCGGGGCATACAACCGTAACTTGAGCTTCTTACAGAAATAGCGGAAGGGCGGACGGAGGTCCGCCCCGATTCCGTTGAAAGTTGGGGAAACGCTTCGCCTCCGTGCTGGCAGGATTTTCAAGTTGGGCCACTCGCAAAGCGCTGCTAGAGGATTAGGCCGCTTACTTTTTTATTTCGGCCCACCGAAGTTCTTGTGGTCCTCCTGCTTTACCTGAAAAACCCAAGCAGGTAGGCGATCAACAGAATCAGAAGAATCGTACCTAAGCCGATACCGGCTCCGCCTCCCGTGCCCCACCGCCCGTAGCCGTAGTAGCCTCCGCCCCCGCCCAGCAGCAATATCAGGATGATTATCAGGATCAACATGCTTCGGTAGACGCAGGTGAGCCCGGGATTGTGTCTTTCGGGGAAAGTAGCTGGCGTTTGGGCTTAGGTAGCCAAGGTACTATGCCAGTAATGAAAGCTCTGTTGCTCTCCGAATACGGCCACCTGGAAATGGCAGAAATTCCCATGCCGCGGCCAGCCGCCGACGAGGTGCTGGTACGAGTGAAAGCATGTGGAATCTGCGGTAGTGATGTCCATGGTTACGACGGCAGCTCCGGCCGGCGCATCCCACCTCTGGTCATGGGACACGAAGCCTCCGGACTCGTTGTTGCAGTCGGCAGTTCCGTAACCCGAATTCGCGAGAACGACCGGGTCACGTTCGATTCGACAATCTATTGCGGAGCCTGTCCCTACTGCCTTCGTGGCCAGGTGAATTTATGCGACAAACGCGAAGTGCTGGGCGTTTCCACCCCCGATTTCCGCCGCGCCGGAGCCTTTGCCGAGTATGTTGTCGTCCCCGAACGCCTGACGTATCGTTTACCCGATGAAGTGTCCTTCACCGCTGCGGCCATGATCGAGCCCATTGCCGTTGCGGTCCATGCCGTTTCGTTAGCGGATGTTGCCGAGGGCGCCGCGGCAGTTGTGGTCGGCGCCGGGATGATCGGGCTCCTCACCCTTCAAGTTCTGCGGGATGCAGGCTGTTCCCGGATCATGGTCACCGATATCGACGATACTCGTCTGGAGCTTGCGAAAAGGCTGGGCGCCACGGACGTAATCAACGGAAAATCCGCAGATGCCTCCGCCGAGTTCTCCCGCCTCACTTCCGGAGCCGGTGTGGACATTGCGTTCGAGGCAGTGGGCAGTACTCCGACTGTCGGCATCGCCGTCAACAGCGTCAGAAAAGGCGGAACGGTCGTGCTGATCGGGAACGTCACGCCGAAAGTGGAGATCCCGCTTCAGGCGGTCGTTAGCCGCGAGCTTCGATTACAAGGAACGGCGGCTTCTTCCGGCGAATATCCGGAATGCATCGAGCTTCTTCGCCGCGGTGCGGTCCGCGTGGATGAACTGATCAGCGTTGTTGCCCCACTCGAAGAGGGGGCCACCTGGTTTGAACGTCTGCACGAGCGTCAGCCGAATTTGATGAAAGTCATTCTGACACCCGAGACGGAACCAGTACCAGCCTAGTCAGGACGCGTAATCTGCGTTCTCGGGCAGCCCGGAAGCCCACACGACATTGCGCCCCGGCCCGATGGCGGCTTCGATCTCATCGATCAAGCTCGGGTCGAGTGGCACATCGAGCGCTCCCAAGTTTGTCCTGACCTGCTCAACCGAAGCCATGCCCACGAGTGTGGTTGCGACGTATGGGTGTTGAAGGCAATAGGAGATGCCCACTTGTCCTGGATTCAGGCCGCGATCGCGACAGATCCTTCGGACTCGTGCTGCTGCATCTCGAACCGATCGCGGCGCCGGATGCCAAGCTGGAATCTCGGATTCACTGAGAAGGCCCATGTGCAACGGCGACGCATTGATCAATCCAATGCCTTTCTCTTTAGCAACTGGAGTGAGCAGGTTGTCCATGTCTCGAACCAACAGATTGAACCGGCAGTAGGAGAGCACCGTATCGACAGGTCTGGCTTGGAGAATGCGGACGAGCAGGCCGAGCTGGTAAGAGGTGATTCCGATGAATCGCGCTTGTCCGCTCCTCTGAATCTCGCGTAGAGCCGGGACGGTCTCCTCTTCGATCTGCCGCTCGTTCCCAAACTCAATATCGTGGGCCTGGAAGAGATCGACGTAATCGGTTCGTAGGCGTTGCAGAGATTCGTCGATGCTGGACCGCACACGTTCGGCTGAGAAGTCGAAGCGATCTGTGTCATAACGGCCGCACTTGGTGGCTAAGATGACTTTGTCGCGTTTTCCCTGGAGTGCGATTCCTAAGCGTGATTCGGCGAGAGTTCGCCCGTAATACGGTGATACGTCGAAGAAGTTAATTCCCGAATCAATGGCCTGGTGAACCGCTCGAGTACTTTCGTCCTGACTGACATGGCCGAACTCGTTCCCGAGCGGGGAGGCGCCGAATCCGATCGCTGAAACGCGCAATCCGGTTGCGCCCAAAGGTCTAAGCCCCACGTTTGTAAGGCTCCGGAATTTGCTCCACGGTACCAAGGAGAAAGACGTAGCCGCAGATCCCGATGGCCAGGATCAGGGCTGCGGCGCCGAACGCCCGACCGAACGAATTCGTCGGTCCTGCAAAGTAGCCGGTCGCAATGGGCGCAACCACAGCGGCGATCTGGTTCCCGAAATTCAGAATTCCCCCGACCTTCCCAACGCAGTTTCGTGGCGCAATCAGGGAAGGGATCGACCAGCCGACCGGTGCCGCCGCCGCGAGACCGCCCAGCGAGATACTCAGCCAGAACACGGCTGTCCACGCCGTCTGTGCGAACGCTACACCCCCGACAGCTAAGCCGAGAGTAGTTCCACCAATCAGGATCGACTTGCGGACACGCGATTCGGGATAGCCGCGGCGCACAAGGAAATCGACCAGCCAACCGCCGACCAGAAAATCTGTAAATGTCGCGAACAGCCAGGGGATGGAGGTGTATAAAACCGAGTGCAAAAGATCAATTTTGAGCGACCGCGAAAAATAACTCGGAAGCCAGGTCAGAAACAAATAGAAACAGTAGTTGTATGCGAAAAAGCCAAGCACGAGGCCAAGCACTTTGGGATGGCCCATCAGTGACAGCAGTGAAGGGCTTTCGCCTGTGCCCGGTTCCCGATGTTGCTGCGCGCCGCCCGCGCGGATGTAATCCCACTCCTCTTGGGAAAGCTTCGGGTCGTCCTTCGGCTCCCGATACACGAAGTAAAACGCCACGAAGTATAGGAAGCTGATGAGTCCTGTAACGGCGAAACTCATCCTCCAACCCAGCTTGATTAAGACAATTCCGATAAGCGGGACCCCGATCGCCGAGGCGAACTTTGAGGCGCCATCGAACATGGCGGTGGCGAGGCTGCGCTCCTGGCGCGGGAACCAGGCCCCCGTTGCTTTAGAACTGGCGGGGAAGGTGGGCGCCTCGCCGATGCCAAGCAGGAGCCGGCTTGCGATAAATCCTGTCACGCTGGTAGCCGCACCACCAGCAAACGAAGCGATCGACCAGACCAACGCACTGAGGCAGCCGATGAGCCGCACACCAAAGCGGTCCAGCAGCACGCCCATTGGCAACTGCAGTGCTGCGTAAGTCCAACTGTACGCACTGAGAACGAAGCCGAACGTCTCGTTCGCCATCCCGAACTCGCGATTCAGCGCTTCCTGTGCGACCGAGACGTTGACCCGGTCGAAGTAGTTGATCAGGACGCCGACGCCGAGCAGGACGGCGATGCGCCACCGCCGGACCCCTTTCGGTTTCGGTCTATTGCGCGCCGACGCGGCAGTTGTAATCAGTTCGCTCCTCCACTAGGAAGGTAACTCATCAAGAAACAGGAGAGTCACGACGCTCGCCGGCGCAGGCGAACGCCCGGTGCTCGGTTCCGCGCCAAGCCGTCAAAGCTGGGTCCACTAAGTACTGCTCGGCTGCTCGAAGTACTATCTTTCGCACTCTCGAGAAACAAGGGATTTTCGCTAGCTGCGCAACAAAACAGTCGGATTTCTCAAGAAAACACTTCGCAAAATGGATTATCGACTGCTAAATAGACCGGAATATCCGAGGCTTCGGCTCAGATCTTCGGCTGATTACAGCAGCAGTACCGTGGAGTAGTTACAAAACGAGGCTATACAACCTTACACCTAGCGGTAAATTGATCGCTCTTCTGCGCGCAAGTACAGTCGAAACTCAACCGATTTATGCGCAAATCTGCAGGGCTTTCTGTCCGCTTGTTTATCGTCTTCTTTTTCGCGGCGTTGTTCCCGCTTCACATGCTCCAGGCTGCAAGCAATGTCTGGAGTCAGGCGGCAAGCCTCGCGGAGTCGCGGGCAGGGAGCGCCGCTGTGCTTCTTTCTGATGGGCAGGTTCTCTTCACGGGCGGTACCGGCGCTAATGGCGTGCTTGCGAGTGCCGAAGTGTTCAAGTTGGACGGGTCGTATGCTCCGACCCCGCCCATGCGGCAGGCGCGCACGCATCACGTGGCGGTCCGGCTGCCGGATGGGCGCGTGCTGGTTGCGGGCGGGACCGTGGAGGACGGCTCCGTTACCAAGTCTGCTGAACTGTACGACCCATCGTCCCAGACCTGGACGACGATTTCGGACGGTATGACGCTTGGTCGCGCTGACCACACGGCTTCGCTGTTGAGTGATGGACGCGTGCTCATCGCGGGCGGCCGGACCGCCAGCGGCGCAACCAAGAGCATGGAGATCTTTTCTCCGGAAACAAACACCTTCACCGCGGTCACGACGGGTGGACTTGGGTCGCCAAGGCAGCAGCATGCGGCGGCGGTGCTGGGCGATGGCCGTGTCCTAATCGTCGGTGGATCTGATGGCACGAATGTTCTGAAGTCAGCCGATGTATTCGATCCGGCCTCGGGCAGTACTTCTCCTGTCCACGAGATGACGACACCGCGCGTGAGTCTCTCCGCAACTACTTTGCTTGATGGGAAAATTCTGGTCGCCGGTGGAAACAATGGATCTGCCGATATTGCTTCTGCCGAGATCTACGATCCGGCAACAGGGGCATTTTCAGCGACCGGCAGCATGGCGGGTGCGCGTAGCGGACATTCAGCGTTCCTCCTGCCCAACAACAACGAAGTCCTGGTCGCGGGCGGCAGTTTCGCGGGGAACATCCTCTCAACCGCCGAGTTGTATGTGCCCTGGGACGGTTCATTCGTCGGTACCGGAAGCTTGAATGCTCAGCGCGCGGCGGCGGCCGGAGCGGCGCTCAGCCAGGAAGGGCAACTGTTGCTCGCGGGCGGTACAAACGGCGTGAGTTCGTTGGCCACGAGTGACCTCTTCAACTTTGCGACGGTGACTACGGACGCTTCAGATTATCCGCCAGGCACGGTGGTGAACATCAGCGGCTCCGGCTGGCAGCCTGGTGAGACGGTGAGCCTGACTCTTCTCGAATCCCCTTTTTACGACACGCATGGTCCGTACACGGCTGTGGCGGATAGCAACGGAAAGATTACGAATAGTGACTTTGCTACTGACCAATACGATCTGAACATTCGCTTCTACCTGACTGCGAAAGGCTCCGTATCGCAAGCGCAGATGACGTTCACGGACGGGGCGGCCGCAAACGTCATTTTCAGCACAACTTCCCCTTGTGCCGTGACTGGAAACGTGAGTTACACAAACAACGGAGGTCAGGCGAAAAGCGGCGCCTTCACGACTGGGCAGAACTCGGCGAGCATTGGGACTCAGCCGGGAACTCAAGTTACATACAGCTATCCAGTAACGGTAACTTGCAGCGGCGTAATCTACAACTATGTTTCCGCTTCACCAGCAAGCCCCTTTAGTTCGGACGCTCAATCCAACGACATCACGGTCGTCGCGAACTACGCTCCTGCGACCCTCGGTACGACGCTGACGCTATCAGCTCCAAGTCCCGCGTCGGTTCCGTTCGGTTCCACGGGTCCCATCTCTCTGAGTGCGACGCTAACGAGGAGTTCCGGAGGTGCTGCAATTTCTGGCGCAACCATCACGTTCAAGCTTGATGGAGCCCAAGTAGGTACGGGTACCACGAACGCTACGGGCGCCGCGTCATTGTCCTACAATCCATCCGCACTCTCGGCCACAAGCCACACAGTGCAGGCTTCTTTTGCAGGTCAGAC
>Ga0308176_10000346_pt1 | contig 30438 bp, 24 predicted proteins | sample PhyCR2_3_FD_203890 | JGI IMG/M metagenome (GOLD analysis project Ga0308176, IMG submission 203890) | Soil microbial communities from UC Gill Tract Community Farm, Albany, California, United States - DLSLS.C.R2 | ecosystem: Environmental > Terrestrial > Soil > Agricultural land | place: USA... | reverse complement strand
AGGACGAGCGTGCCCGCCAGAATCGCGTAAACACCCATGAAGAGGACAACATGCGGAGGGCTCAGGATCTTCACGTCCAATCCGTAAGCGTCGTGCCACCAGTTGTCGAACGGTGCGGACGTGAGCATGGCGATGCCTCCCCAGGATGCAATGAAGGCGCCCAGAGGCCCGCGCAGCCCGAGGATCTGAACTGAACACTCCTGAAGTTTTCCCTGTGCCGAGAAGGTGGTCGAGAGGATCAGGTAACCATACGCGATACCTGCCAGGACGCCGCACATGTAAATCGCAACGTGCGCGGGCGTCCAGAAGGTGTCCCGGCCGATCGATTCGTGCCAGGAAATATCCCACAGTGCCCCAATCACCGCTGATGTGACAGCCGCCGACGCACACCAGAGATACCAGGGCAAGCCGGAGCGGCGCTCTGCGGCTACCGCCGATCCGGTCGCAACGCGTCCTGCTGCAATCGTTGCCACGATGACCTCCAACCTTTTATTTAACTGCGATCCCCTTGGAACGTTCGCTTGCTAACAGCGCCTCGGCATTCAAAGCACCGGCGGGCGTTTCCTCGTGCTTGAAGATCGCAAAGGTCGGATAGGCATTGTGCAGGTATTGATCCACCCGGTAAGCAATGCTGGAGAGCTCCGACTCACCATAGTCGGGTTTTCGCAGGCGCAAGTAAACAAAGTCGGCCGTCAGGACGAATGGCGTATCAATATTCTCGTTTTCCGCAAGGCACAAAGCGACATTGCTGTCCTGCAGGACTTTATAGATCTTCTCGTCAAACCAGGTTGCATTTCGAAACTCGAATGCAACTCTCAGTCCACGTGGCAAAAGGCGAACAAAATTCTGCAGTCGCGCCACATCGATAGAAAAGGTCGGTGCGAGTTGGAAGAGGATTGGACCCAGGCGGCCGGCACCCTTCAACGGCTCAAGGGATTCGAGGAAAGCCCTCGTAAACTCTTCGGCTTCGAGCAGTTTCAGGTGATGAGTGATCTTCATGTGAGCCTTGGGCAGAAACATGAATTCCGGGGGCGTGGCGGCGATCCACTTCTCGAATGTTGCCGCCGAGGCCAACCGCCTATACGTGTAGTTCACTTCGACGGCGTTCAGCCTGGTTGCGTAATAGGACAAGAATTTGCTGCTCGGAAGCGTCTCTGGATAAAAATTCGGCTTCCAGCTGGGATACGCAAATCCCGAAGTTCCGCAATATAGTTTGGCTTCCGGCATAAATCACAGACCCGCGAACCAGTCGTAACCTTCGTCGGCCCAATAATCGGCGGGGCGCTTGTCAGTGTACTGAATCAGCCCAATGCGCTTTATGTTTTTGATGCCGTATTTTACCGGAATCGCCAGCCGTAGCGGAGCACCGCGCCTTTCTTCGAGCGGCTTCCCATTCTGCTCATACGCCAGAAGTGTTTGAGGATGCAAAGCGCTCTTTATATCGAGACCGACGTAGTATTCTCCGTCCGGTGTCGCCATATAGACGTACGGAGGAACTGCCTGACCTGGCCCAAACAGATTCTTTGTGAACGCGGAAAATTGGGCTCCGCCCCAGTGCGCTATGCCGCTCCAGCCTTCGATACAGCAGAACCCGGTCGTCATCTCGGTCTTCGGCAACTGCTTCAGGTCGGCCATTGACAGGGACATGGCGGCGCGGCCGGGTATAGCCACTTGCAATTTCCAGTTGTCGAGATCCAAGGGGTGCTCGATGCCGTAGTTTCCGTTTGGCTTTACGCCGCCGGCTCGTTCCGGCGGATACGTGGTCATTAGACGCTTGTTGCTCAGGTATGCTTCAGACAAGCGCCCGTTGAAATCGAGCACTCGCCGCTGCGGCCACGGAACCTCATTGTCCGGTGCCGCCCGGGTAATCCATTCGTAGGCGCCGAATGCACCCGCGGCCGCTATGCCGCCCACCAGGAAACTGCGCCTGGTCTTCCCGCGCATGGTCGTGCGAGCTTCCTCTCCCGAAACCGTTCGCTCAAGATGCCGGGGTACGTTCTTCTTCATTGACCACCTCCCAGCCGGTAACCATGCTCCGGAAATTGTTCCAACCTGCCACGATTACCTGCCCGACATGCAATGCGAAAAAGATTAGGTATAGAACGGTGAGTGTGAAGTGAAACATCCTTGCGGTCTCGTAACCGCCCAGGAGGGTGGCAAGCCAGCTCAGTTGCGCCGGCTTATAGATCGCCAGGCCGGTCACAATTGAACCTGCCCCCATCACCACGATAGCCGTATACGCGATTTGTTGCGCGGCATTGTATTTCTCCTGCGGCGGTAGATCCTTCTTTAGGCGGAGGTCGTGAAGCACGACGGACCACGCGTCACGAAACGTCGAAAGCGACTGTGGCACCAGGTAGCGCCATTCTCCTGAAAAAACGGTGTAGCCGATATACAGTACGCCATTAATCACGAACAGCCACATGAAGAAGAAATGCAGTGCCATCCCTTCTGACAAGCGGTAGGGGATTCCAAGAGCGGCGTAAAACCACTGGGGAAAGAAGTGGAATGGTCCGACCCCATAGGTCGGAAACGCCCAGTAGATCAGCATCCCGCTCCAGATCATGACAAATAGTAAAGGAAAGTTAACCCAGTGGCACCATCGCGTGCCCAGCAGGTGTTTTTGTCGGATAATTGGCATGACCCTTAGTACCCCCTTGTGCTGGCTAGATGGCTAGACAGCCTTCCTAAAGAAGATTACCGTTGTTAAACGTAGAAAGTTATCGTTGGTTCGCGACTGAGGAGCGACATCTGTCCGGACAACGGCGCAAGCGCCGCCGAAGGTACTCTGTTTGGCGAGCTACGAGAAGGACCACCGGTTTCTCACCGAAGGAAAGAAACTAGGTTGGCGCGTGTACCTGATGACGTCGGCCAGGCTGCGAGATGCCGGCTGGCGAAGGGACAGTGTCGACGACATCCTATTTATGCCAGGCGATCAGGTATTGAAGCTGTTTGGATTGAACGACGGTGCTTCGCACACGGAGTTTATCCGGTCACGCGACACTGGCGAGCTTTTTTTTCTCGAGACTTCGGCTCGCGTGGGCGAAGCCCACATCCCTGAATTGACTGAAGCGGGGACGGGAGCTAACTTGTGGTCAGAATGGGCTAAACTGGAGAGTTCACTTGTAACCGGGTTGTCATATTCCGCACCTGAGGTGCGCCACGATCAGGCCGGACTGCTTGTCTCCTGCGTCCAGCAGGAATGGCCGGACACTTCGGTATTCTCGGATCCCGAAGTAGTCTGGAAGGTGGCAAAACGGCATCACATGGGTCTCGTCGTGAGCTCTCCCGACGGCCGGCGCGTCGCCGAACTGATGGATTCGTATACAGAGATTGTTCGAAGGACTTCTATGCTACCGCGCCCCCTCAAGAAAGAGTCGGCTATTAACCCTTTTCAGAACAGTAACTTCATGATGGTAGGCTTTTGAAAATGCGTGGTTTCAAATTAGCCGGTGTTGCGGCCAGCGGGGTTCTCGGGGCCATGTCGGCAACCGCTGCTTATGGAACTCTCTCGCGCACCTCACAGATTTTCGGGCCCTCCGTGTACCGGGGCCCTGGTAGGCGGCGAACCGTCGCATTGACGTTTGATGACGGACCGAGCGAGGGTACTTTGGACATTCTCGAGTACCTTGATCGCGAGAACGTGTGGGCCACCTTCTTTCAATGTGGTCTCAATGTGCGGCGCTATCCTCAGATCGCGGGCCAAGTTGCGGCGGCTGGCCACCAACTCGGCAATCACAGCTACTCTCATCCGACCCTCCCCTTCAAATCTCCTGAGTTCATCGAGCGGGAGTTTAGCGAGGCGCAGCGTGTGATTACCGACGAGACAGGGATCGCACCCATGATCATGCGACCGCCCTACGGGTTCCGCTGGTTGGGACTGCGCGAGGTTCAACAAAAGCTAGCGCTGCTCGGTGTTATGTGGACGGTAATGGGGAACGACATGCGCTGGCCTTCCGAGCGCATCGCGGATCATGTCCTGCGGCGAGCCGCGCCCGGTGGGATCATCTGCCTGCATGACGCCCGCGGAGTTCAAGCCAAGCCGGACGTCTCGAGTACGCTTCGCGCGCTGCGAGTGATCGTGCCGGTGCTGAAAGATCACGGCTACCGCTTCGAGGTCATCAGCGACATCATGCAGGTTTGAACCGCTAAGCTTGTCGGTATAGATCCCTCATCTCCATCGCGAACCGGAGCTCTGTACCTCATTGGGGCAGGCCCGGGCGACCCCGAACTCCTGACGCTCAAGGCCGCCCGCCTTCTGCGCGAGTGCGACGTCGTCCTGTACGACCGCCTGGTCCATCCCGAGATCGTCGCCCTGGCGAGAGCTGATGCCGAGTGTATTTATGTCGGCAAGCACCAGGGTGAGCAGGAACTGCGGCAGGAACAGATCTTCGACCTGATCCGGGATCGTGCTCTTCAGGGAAAGACGGTAGGAAGACTGAAGGGCGGCGATTCTCTCGTATTTGGGCGGGGTGCCGAAGAATGGCAGCTAGCGCTGAAGCACGGGATCCGGGTGGAACTGGTTCCGGGAGTATCCTCCGCCATTGCTGTTCCCGGGTTGGCGGGCATTCCTCTGACATACCGGAACGTATCTCAGAGCTTTGCAGTCATTACGGGTCATTGCCGGGAAGGCACGAACGATGCCTGGGACCGGTACGCGGCCGTCGACACGCTGGTGATCCTCATGGGCGTGAAGAACAGACAGACGATTGCGCGAGCGCTGATTGCGGCGGGCCGTCCTTCGCGCGAGTCCGTTGCGTTTATCTACCGTGGAACTTTGGACGAAGAGCAAACAGTTGAAAGCACTCTGGCTGAGGTCGCGGCGGGCAAGGTACTCGTAAGGAACCCTGCCGTTCTCGTAATCGGCGAAGTGGTGAACCTCCGTAGGCTGCTGAGGCCGTCAGCCACCTAGCTTGCGCGTTTTCGCTCGTACTCTATCGCAGCCTCGCGGACGAGGATGCCCATCTTCGGGTGAGACGGCTCGAGGTCAGGCGTCAAACCGTGGCCCCGTAACGTCTCGCTGCACGTGGGCCCGATCGAGGCGAGGAACGTTCCGCGTAAGTTCTGCAGCACCTGATCGCGCTTCCCACGCTCGTCGGCGACCTCGAGCAAGTGGTCCAGCTGAACGCCGGTCGTGAAGAGCACAACGTCGAATTCGCCCCGGCACAGTCCCTCCACGGAGTGAACAAGGGGCTGTGCATCGAGCGGAAGCCCCCACTGGTAGACCGGCACGGTCATCACGGTTCTGCCCTGGGCCTGCAAGCCTTCCACCAGCGCGTGATTCGTCCGGCCGTATTCCTGTAATGCCACGGATCGCTCCGGCCTGTCTTTCAGAGCTTCCAGCAACTCACGATACGTATTCGGTTCCGGCACCTGCACCGCCACCGGTACGTTCCATTCCTTCATGACGGCCATCGGCTTGGGGCCGCGCACGGCGACCGTTACCTTTCGCAACTCTGCCGGTAGCCGACCCTCTTCTTCGCGTGTCGCAAGCACCTTCTGCAGATAGCGCGCCCCGACCCCGGTGAGGAAAATCACCATACCGAATTCGCCGCGATAGAGACGATCTGCAAAGGCGAATACTTCCCGATTGTGTTCGATCGGAATCTCACGCAAAGCTGGAGCTACATAAGGCTGCCCACCGTTGATCCGCACCAATTCGGCGATCTCTCTTTCCCGGCGGCTTTCGAAGCACAATACGCGAGCTTGGTTGAAAGACATGGCAGACAGCCAGGCTACCGTCCCGATCAGGCCCGCCTCGCTGGTACCATTCTAAGTAGTTCCCCCTGTGAGGTTCTTTTCATAAGCATGCGACTGCTCCTTCCGTCAGCTCTAGTCCTGGCCGGTCTTGCGGGCGCGCAAGCTACGAACAACAACCCGGCCAATCAGCCAGATGTCTTTCTGGATAACCACCGGCCTCTGAACAAGAAGAAGGACAAAGCTCCAACGTCGCGCGACGTCAGCGGCAAGGTGGTGGACATATCGGGCCGGCCGATTGAAGGCGCTCTGGTTACTCTGACGAATACCAAGACCAACTCGAAGGTCACGTTCATCACGAAGAATGACGGACGTTATAACTTCGGTGATCTCAGTTTCACCATCGACTACCAGTTGCAGGCGAAGTTCAAGGACGCGAGCACTGAGCCGCGAAAGATCAGCCAATACGATCGAAACCCGAGCGTTGTGCGAATTCTGGAACTCGATGACTCCGCCAAGCCTCAGGGCGAGGAAGCCAAGCGCGAAGACGCGAAGAAATAGAACAGCTTCCGCGGTCTAGCCCGGTCGTCGGTTACCGCTCATACGTCTCGTCCCTAGTCTGCACGAACCGCCGCAAACTGTAGCATCCGGGAATTTTCCGCCTGCTGGTCGGGAGTCCGGGCGGACAGCGCTGCTTTCTGAAGCGAGAGCTTCGCGCGGTCGAATGTTTTCAACTTCATCTGGCAATAGCCAAGCACCGAGTAGTACGTGTACGCATGCTCCGGTGCAACCGTCCGCAGCCGTGAAAGAACTTGCGATGCTCCTGCGTACTCTCCATCTCCGTACTTAAGCACGCCAAGATTGTAGGCCACTTCCTCGCAGTCCGGCCTCAACTCCAGCGCTTTCTCGAGCAGAGCAATTACCTGCGGAGAGGGGGCACCGTCTTCACGAAGCAGCAGCGCGAGGTAGTAGAGCGTTCCGTAATCGTGCGATCCTCGTTCGACCGCTTTCAACCAGTACGCACGGGCATCGCCCGAGTGTTTCGATCTCCACGCGATGTGGCCCAGCAGTTCCTGCGTTTCCGGTCGTCCCGGGGATTCCTGCTCCAGTTCCAGCAGTTGCTCTTTTCCTCTGGCCGCCGTTGCAGGATGAGCAGCCAATAAGTCCGCCCAGATCAAACGCCTTTCAAACTCGGATACGACCATTTCTCCCGGTTCCGCCTGCTCGATCAGTGCGGCTGTCGTTACGGAGCCGCCGCCCTGCACCTGGAGAAGATAAGCCGGAAGTTCCGAATCGAATTGTTCCGGAGTCATGCCATAGATGCTCCAAAGCGCATCGACCGATGACCGGCCGCTGCTCACCTGACGGAGGAGTTCCGGGAACTGCCCCGTATAGCGGACGTCGAGTGCCAGCAGTCGGGTGAAGAGCCAACTCTCCGCATAGAACAGAGGTGTTATTTCCGGGCTGTTGTAAAGGGAGGAGGTCCGCCCGGCGCCGAAAATCTCGCGTAGCGATATCAGCCGAGTATTTTTCAACGTGGAAAGCCTCCCCGCGAGAGGAGCGCCGAGCAGGGGAGTACCTCGGTTCACCGCCGTCGTGGAGTACAAGTCCGCTACCCCCTCGTTTAGCCACAGGGGTAGATGAAGCGCCGCACGATTGACCGCATAATGCGTGTACTCATGAACTGCTGCTTCAAAGTGCTCCGGTTCGGCGTCGGATAGCACGACGTAGTCACGGTCCCGCGAATGCAGATAGTGGCCGACAGCTGCTGCTTTTAAACGGAACGGCTCATATTCTCCACCGTTCGCGAACGCAATGATCCGGAGAGGACTAGTCGTCCCTGTCGCTGCGGTGTCACTCCCCCGAAATGTGACAGCCTCGGCCGCTTGGAACAGCCTCAGAAGATTCTTAGCCTTGGTGCTGCTCGTATCTGTATAGAGCTCAAACTTCGGCGTTGTGAGCTTAATCCAGGTCTGAGGCTCACGTTCGGCACTCTGCCCCATGCCGCAGCAAACGCTTAAGAACAAGACGAGAACGGGAGGAACGCTGAGTTTCACCAGTTGTACTATCGGCGTCTGCTCTCCCGCCCGTTACACCTCGGCGGTTCGGAAAACCACGGCTTCCAAGTCTATTCCGGGTGCGTTGCGGCGCTCGGCAGGAGAAATCCTGGAAATTAGCCGCACTCTCTTGACGTGGTTTTAAGTCGAGGGCTCAAGGTTTGAATTCGGCGAGTCACGGGGCCGATCGTCCGTTCACAGGCCGTCGGTATGTGGTGATTGCGGTCCTGGTATTCGTTGCCGCTTTCCTCTGGCGGGGGACACCCGTCCCAAAACTTGTAAAACCGACGTCGCCGGAGCTGAAGACGAGTTCAGCAAACATCACCCGCACTACGATTCCTAAGATTTATCCGTACTCCGTGATTCACGGCGGAGCTCATTCCGGGCAAGAACTTGCCCGTGCTCGCAGACTCGATGCCGTTGTTGCCAGGCATTACGCTGATTTTGGCGAGCATGTAGCGGTGGAGAGCATGCCGAAAGGCGCATCGATGTATGTGTCTTACCGCAAAGCCAACCAGGTGTATTGGACCCAAAAGAAACACCGCATTCCGCAGGGAGAGTTAGTTCTCTCAGACGGCCGGAACCTGGCCCGAACGCGTTGCGGAAATCGCCTTTCACCGAAGCCTCAGGCCCCCGTTTCGTCCGAAGATGAGCCTTCGGAAGAGGCCATGGACATCCCTGACGGACCAAAGCCTACTTTGGCCGCGGCGAACCCCGTAGCAACTGCGCCTGAAGCGGATTTCTTCATCCCGGGGAACCCGGCCGATGTCCGCTCAGTATTGCCGCCAATGGGCCTTGACGGTCCAGCCAACGGAAACAGTGCCGGTCATTCGAGCGGTTCGCAGAATCCCTATGTCTTCGGATCCCGGCCAGGCACCGGAGGTCTAATGCTCGGAGCGCCCGGTTACCCAGGATTCGCGGCACCTGCGGGTGGCACTACGCAGCCTTCGGTCGGCGGCACAACGGTGACTTCAGGCGGCGTTGCGGCTGCTGCCGCCACGCCTGAGAACGGCCTGGTTACGCCGGAACCAGGCACACTGCTCCTCCTGTCCCTCGGGCTCCTGCTCGGCACGCCAACTCTGCTCCGACAGCGACGGAGCGGAGCTAACACGAAGCCGTCGAAATAAATAATACAAATTACGCTCCGCGTCGATTCGAAGCAATTACAATCGAATCAAAGCCGGGGAGACGGAGTGTGCACAGCGTTCGTAATTCGACTCTGATTGTGCTGTTTGCCCTGGCGGCGCGAGCGCAATACCCCATCGAGCGCCCGGCGGACGCCAAATTGGTTGAGCAGGCGATGGACGACCAATCGAGTGGCGACCAGCTTGCCTGTCACGTTCAGAATTTTCGCCCAACCTTGAATTTCGCGTTCCGGTTCGAAGTCCGCTACATCGTGGAATGTCCTTTGGCACAGTTCGATGGTCGCGCGAGTCAGATCGTCTCTTATATCCGGATCAAGCCGAGAGGCGGCGCCTCTGTCGTCCTGGGCGAACGTTTCCAACTGCCCGCGATCCCAACCAACCGAAGGGAGGCGTTTCGTTGGAATCGATTTCACGAGCAGGCAGAGTGGAGCGGTGTTTTCACGGCGGGCGAAGGCGAGTACCCGGTCGACCTCCTGGTGATGGACGACCGCAGCAGATTCTTCCGGAAAAGCTGGAAGGAGAACGCTGAACTGCGCGGAAAAGAGCGGATGGTTCACGTGGCCATGACTCCGAACAAGGCCGCGTCGGCGTCCGTGATGTTCTGGTCGGATAACCCGGAAGTGCGCGAGAAGGGGCCTCGAATCGACGTTCTTCTTGACGCCGCACCGGTATTTCCAAAATCACTAAGCCTGCGCGCCTGGGATCGTGCTTTTCTCCTGAACTCGCTCAGCTCGCTCCTGCGCACTCTCCATCCCGATTCCGTGCGCTTGACGGCGTTCAATCTTGACCAGCAAAGACAGGTCTTCCAGGAAGAAAACTTCACACGCCACAGTTTCCGAAAGCTGTTCCGTTCTCTACAGGATCTGGAACTCGGGAGCGTGTCCTACCGAAATCTGCGGCGGGGCGGTTGGTCTGAAATGCTGGCGAATTTGTTAAACACGGGGGCTAGACGGGAGAATCCGCCCGAGGCCATCATCTTCCTGGGTCCCAGCGCTCGCATTCTGGACAAGCTGCCTAAGGAAATGCTCAGTTCTTCGTGCGAGAACAATGGGCCACCGATCTTCTACTTCAAATTCTCCGCTACACCCGGCAACGAGTTCCCGGATGCCATTCATCATCTGACAAACGCGTGCCACGGAACTGTTTTCACGCTGCACAATGCGGGTGACTTCGCCGAAGCCATAACCAAGGTGCAGAGAAAGATACGACCGGAACTGGCCCGCGGCAGCGCGCGTCCGGCTAACGATCCGGTCCCTTAAGCGTTAGCTCACGCGCCGGTTGACGGAGCTTTGCTTTCAGAAGCACAGGCGTAGCCGGACGGAGCGTTACCCGCGCGGTCGGCTCGGCGCGTTTGCCGCTGACGGACGTGAACTCGTAGCGGCGCATCAGTTCCGCGAGAATCAGCACGCCTTCCGTTCGGGCGAGCGGCTCGCCGATGCACATCTTTGCTCCGCCGCCGAAGGGAAAAAAGGCGAACTTCGGCAGTCCGGTGTTATCTTCCTCCCAACGCTGCGGACGGAAGTGATCCGGAGCCGCGAAATACAGTGGATCTCGCTGCGTCACATAGGGGCTGAGAAGTACGGTGGCGCCGACCGGCAAATCGTAATCGCCGAGCTTCACAGGTTCCTCCACGCGCCTGCCGAAGAGAGGCGCCGGGGGATAGAGCCGCAATGTTTCGTTGAACACATGGGACGCGCGACGCAGCCTCGGGAGATCCTCCGGGATTGCGGGGCGATTTCCCAGCACCGATTCCGCTTCCTCAGCTAGTGAGGCCTGAAGGTTTGGTTCGCCGGCCAGAAGGTCGCAAGTCCAGGTCAACGCTGTCGCAGTTGTTTCGTGACCAGCAAGTACGAAGGCGGCCATCTCATTTCGGATGTCCTCGTCCTTAAGTTCTCCCTCCGTTTGTCCCAGCAAAAGCGAGAGCACATCCTTTGAATCTGATCGCCGTTTTCGTTCAATCAGGGGCTGTAGAACGGCATCGAGCTGTTTGCGCTCGGACTGGAAGAAGAGGCTGGGACCCGTGGGCGCTATCCGGCGATACAACCGGGTCAGCGGCTTCAGAAAAGTAGCGAACGGCGCTATAAGACCGGCGCGTTTCATGACGCGGCCGAACACCGCAGAGATCGGTGCCGCGCTGTCCCGGAATTCTGGCCCGAACAAGGAGCTTCCAATGATCGAAAGCGTCAGGTGGCGCATCTCCTCGCCAATGTCGATCTGCGATTGCTCCTCCCACGCGCGGAGGGCCCGATTCGATTCGGTCGCGATTATGTCCACGTACGAGCCGACCTGGTCGCGGTGAAACGCCGGCTGCAAAATCCGGCGGCGTTCCCGGTGCCGCGGCTCGTCGAAGGTCAGGACACCATCTCCCACAAGCTCCCGCAGCACGGTTGCTCCAACATCGCGCCCAAAGCGGTGCTGCTGAACTACCAGGATCTCTTTGATCAAGTCGGGATCGTTGACGAAGTACGTGTGCTGATGAAGCAGGCGGAAGTATGACAACGGCCCGAACGTACGCGCTGTGTTCTGGAGGAAACTCAGCGTGCTCGAGGCCGTTCTCTTACCGAAAAAACCGAGTACATCCAAGCCTCTTGGTCCGGGCGGTTTCCTCATAATCTTTAGCTGGTTGCGGGCACAGAAGCCGGAGACCTGGTCCTGCATGCCTCCGTTACACTCTTAGTCTTGCGGTCTGCTTTACGTACGATTTTAACCTTCGCTGCGGTTGCGTCCGCTTCAATCATTCCCGCCGGTGCCGGTCAAAGCTCCGGAACTCCTCAGCCTTCGTCTTTTGTGGAAAACTATCAGGGCTTTTGCCGCAATGGTTTCTACTACCGGGATGCTTCGGATCTCAAGAAAGCGCCTCAGGGCCAGGAACTCTGGGGCTCGTTCTGCGGCGGTGGAGACAGGGATCAGAATACTGGGTTCTTAAGAACAAAGGTCTTCTCCGCTCCCGCAACGCTTCAGCTGTATCTGGCAGGTTATCCGTCCCGTCCCGGTCTGAATTTGAAACTCGAACGGGAAAGCGATGGATCAACACTGCCAATTGAGGTCTCGAGCGTCCCGCATGAATCCTGGCGGTTGTATCAGTTCTCAATTCCCTCGTCGTGGCAGGGCAAAACGGTCCGCTTGCTTGCGGAGGACCGCGCGGTTACAAACGGAGGGTGGTTTGCTTTAACACGTCCTGAACCGGGGGCGGCCGTCGCTCGTTCGAGCCACGCGACCCAAGTGATATGGCCACTGCTACTGAGCTTTCTACTGATCGCGCTGACGTTCTACGCCGGATGCTTCCTCGCCGCACAACTCGGTTGCCGCAACATCGTTGCCCTGGGTCTCAGCGGGCTGGCGGCCGTAGGCCTAAACGGATACCTCGCATTCTGGCTCTGGTTTTTCTCGCCTGCCGCCGGCAGATGGAGCAACTTGCTGCTGCCTTGCTGTGCAGCTGTGTATCTCGTCCAGTCTTTCCGGAAGCTAGACAGACAGAGGAGACAAGTCTTGAAAGAGCTCTCGCTTCCGCTTGGCTTGGCTGGTGCAACGGCGCTCCTGGTGCTGTCGACTGGATTTCTCTACGGAGGTTTGGAGGATCCGTTTCAGACCGCGGGCGCCCGTTTCTCGCACCAGTTGCCCCCGGACAACACGATCCCGTATCTGTTCGCGGAAGGGCTTGTCAACGGACACGTGAACAGGCCATTGCTCGCTGACTGGCTTTCGAGTGATCGGCCACCTTTGCAAACGGGTCTGTACCTCTCGCAGCGAAGATTCTTCGTACACGAGTTGCCTTACACGGTCGTGAGTGTGGTCGTTCAGTCTCTCTGGATTACTTCGTTGTTCCTGCTTTTGCGGGCGTTCCGGATTGATCCTCGCGCAGTCGGCCTGATCCTGATCGTTTGTCTTCTGAACGGCTTCGTCTTCCTGAACAATTTTTATACCTGGCCGAAACTGCTCGCGGCTACATATGTCCTTGGTTTCACGACGGTCCTCCTTTCACCGGACATCCTCGCGATGGCCCGCCGTCGATGGCCCGTTGCTGCCCTTGGCGGAGCAATGTTGTCGCTTGGCATGCTTTCACACGGCGGAAGTATGTTCGCGATTGCGGGCGCCGCGTTCGCTTACCTACTACTCAGGAGATCGCTCGACCTCAAACTTTGGTCGATCATCCTCGCCAGCGCGTTCCTTCTTTACTTGCCGTGGATGTTGTACCAGAAGCTATACGAGCCGCCCGGTGATCGGCTTTTGAAATATCACCTAGCCGGCGTAGAGCCGCTTGATGCACGCAGTTTCGGCCAGGTCGTCGCGCAGGCCTACCGTACGCTCACCCTTCGCGATTGGGCAACCGGGCGGATCGAGAATCTAAACACGATTGTTGACCACCAACTCGAGTATTGGGGGGACGTCGGAGCCCTTCTTTTCGAGATGGCGCACACCGGCTCGCGAGCGAACCCAGCCGTCGCTAGAAACGCTCTCGAACTGAGGGCCATGAACTTCTTCTACCTGTTCCCCTGCATGGGGCCGCTGTTGCTCGCTGCTGTCTCATTTGCCGTTGGTCTCTGGAGAAGGATCGCCACGGACGAGTGGCGTGCCGCGATCGCTTTTTGGCTAACCATTGCAGGCACGATAGCGGTCTGGTGTCTGCTGATGTTCAAGCCCGGCTCGACTGTGATTCACCAGGGAACGTACGCGCTCGTGCTGCTCTTCATCCCGGCATCGATTCTGACGTTGTGGGCCGTGTCACCCCGGTTCGCGATTGCCGTGAGTTCTGCCAGTATCGCTCTGAACGTGCTTCTCTACCTAGTTCTGATGAGGCGGTCGACCGCCGGTGATGTACTACAGGAGAACTCGCTCGATTACGGGTTCCTGAGCTTCGCGGTATCGTCTTTGGGCCTGATCACTCTGATTTTGTGGCAACTTCCGCACGCAAAGGCCGAAGATACCTGGCAGTGTGCCCGCGACCGGACACTGCCTGAGTCTGCAGTTTGAACCGGCTCGGCAGAGCTTACGAAAGCCGCTGTTTCACCAGTTCACTGAGCGCCTTGCCGTCGACTCGCTTTCCAGCCAGCTTCGCGGAAGCGGCCTTCATGACTGCGCCCATCTGCTTGCTCGAGGTTGCACCTGTTTCCGCGATAGCTGCCGTAACAGCCTCCTCTAATTCGGCGGACGACGGGGCTGATGGAAGATACGTCTCGAGCAGTTCAATCTCCGCCTCCTCCTTGTCCGCCAACTCCGGCCTGTTACCCTTGCGGAAAAGGTCCGCAGATTCCCGCCGCTGCTTCACCAGCGTCTGTAGAACCTGCATTTCAGCCCCTTCGTTCAACGGTTTCATGGAGTCCACTTCGAACTTCTTCAGTGCGGATTTCATCATCCGAAGAGCCCCAAGGCGAGCCTCATCCTTCGACTTCATGGCCGAAACCATGTCCTGTTGTATTCGATCGAGAAGCGCCATCGCTCAAAATTGTACACATCCGGATCAGCGGGAAACTGGAGCGGAGAGCACTTTCGCCGCAACCGGTCTGAGAAGAAGGACGTCCCAACCGCTGTTATACTTAGCTAGTTTTGGGGCCTTTGTTTGAAAAAGACTTCTGTATGCATCTCTCTGACCCTACTTGCGGCTACACTTCAGGCCGCAGATTTTACCAACGGGCAAGCGGCTCGCGCCGAATGGGGTCAGTTCAACTTCACTCAGGGACTTGATAGTACTCAGCAGTACATTCTAGGTGGCGCCAGCGGATTGGCTTACGCCAATGGCGTCCTGTTCGTAGCCGACAGCAACCGGTTGGGGGCAACTCCTCAGAACAACCGGGTGATGATGTTCGACACCACGGCGATGCCGGGCGCCAGAGATGACTTGTATACCAAGTCTCATGCATCCGCCTCTTGCTGGCTGTGCGCATTTCCCGCGTTCAACGTCTTAGGGCAGGCGAACTTTCAAAGTTCCGTTCCGGGACGGACGGATGTTCCCTCGAGCACCGGCGGAAGCATGAACGCACCCATTGCGGTCGGGACAGACGGACGGATTCTCGCTGTAGCCGACACGGATAACAACAGAGTGCTCCTTTGGAATTCGATGCCCAGAAATTCAACGACTCCTCCGAATGTCGTTCTCGGGCAAGCGAACTTCACTGCCTTCCAGAGTCCCCAGCCTGTAAACGCCAACTCTTTGCGCGGACCGCAAGGTGTCTGGATTCAGAACGGGAAGGTGTTTGTCGCCGATACCCAAAACCACCGGGTGTTGATCTGGAACTCCATCCCGACCCAAAATAATCAGCCGGCAGATGTTGTATTGGGGCAGTCGAATCTGACTTCCGCATTCGCGCCCACCGTATCGGCCGGAACCAACCCGCTTACAACTGCTTCCCGGCTGTTGAATCCGGTTGCCGTTACATCGGACGGCACTCATCTTTTTGTCGCGGACCTGGGTTATAACCGCGTCCTGATCTGGAACAGTATCCCCACCAGCAATGCGCAACCCGCCGACGTGGTAATCGGCCAGCCCGACATGACTTCGTCGGTTCCGGATTTCGTGACTGCTCTCTGTCCGGATGCGGCCCAGAATGGTGCTCACATTTGCGCCAATACGTTGAATTTCCCGCGGTTTGCGCTTTCCGACGGTACTCGGCTCTTCATCGCCGACGGAGGAAACGATCGCGTTCTGATCTACAACCACATCCCAACCACCAATGGAGCGAATGCCGACGTTGTACTGGGTCAGCCCGACTTTGCGACCGATATCGTCACCAGCCAGACCGCCGATATTACGAGTACGGCGGTTGATAACACCGGCGCCCCGGACACGACACCGTCCCCGACCTCGCTTGCTTATGACGGAACGAACTTATATGTTTCGGATTCCTATAATCGGCGCGTAATTGTTTTCACTCCGGGCGATACGCCACTCGCACAAAACTCCGTCGTCAATTGGGCCAGCGAAATCGTTCGTCAGGAAGGAAGCGTGGCAGTAGCCGGAACGATCGTCGCCAACGACACGGTTACGGTGACAATCGCAGGTACCGCGTACACCTACACGGTGAAATCAGGCGATACGGTCGATGCCATTGCGAGAGGCCTCGTTTCGTTGATTAACGCCAAGGATCCAAACGCGACGGCTCTTTTCCGGGGCGCAGGCTCTGGAGGTCTCTATCTCGCCTCCAAAGGCGTCAATCTGCCATTCGATGCCATTTCGCTCGCCGCGGCTGCGTCGAACACACTGAATCTGAACGTGACGGCATCCGGTTCTTACCTGACGGCCGGCACTGCTGCCACTGGTGCTCCGGGCATGCTGGTCGAGATTAACGGCTCAAATCTGTCGGACTCGACATATGTTGCGGAAACCAGGAATGCCACAGGAGATTTGCCGACGACCTTGGGCGGTGTGCAGGTGTACATGGACGGGGTTCCTTCACCCATTGCGCGTGTATCGCCGAACCAAGTGGTAGCGCAAGTCCCATTTCAGGCCACTGACCGGAATGCCACCAGTGTTTACGTGCGGACGGTGCACGGGGATGGAAGCACTACTGTGACCACCGCCGCGCCGCTCTATATTGCGCCGGCTAATCCGGGCCTTTTCAATGCGCCTGCTTCTCCTGGTCAGCCCAGACCGTGGCCTGCTACGGGCGCTATACATCAGCCCGGGAACCCAACGGCTGTCGTTTCTATCGACGGAACCATTACGGCCAAAGATACTGCCACAATCACCGTCGCCGGAAAGAACTACACCTACACCGTGCAATCCGGAGACACTCTGAATTCAGTCGTGAATGGCCTTGTCACTCTGATAAGCGGCGATGCGAATTCTCCCGTGACCGCGGCTGCAGGGGGCGCTTTCTCTCGTGTCGTGATGGTCGCCAAGCAACCCGGCGCGGCGGGTACCGGCATCTCGGTCACTGGCTCAACCAGCGCGAGTGCGACCGTAACAGTCACTCCTTACACGAGCGGTACATGTTGCGACGTGATTCCGAATTCGGCGATCACGGTGAGCAATCCAGCTGTTCCGGGGGAGTTGATTCAGATGGATGCGACCGGTCTTGGGCTGGTGCAAGCTCCGGACGGCACTCCGCTCAGCCCGGGCGGTGGACAGCGTTACAACGGGCCCCAGGTGAATAGTGCGGTCAATTCGGTGAGCGCCACTATGAACAACGTCACGGCGCAGGTCATATCGGCAGCTCTTGTGCCGGGCAACATCGGCCGTTATGTAGTCCAGATGGTTGTTCCTTCGGACCTGGGCTCGAACGCGACGACCCCGGTGTATATCGCCCAGAATGCATTCATCAGCAACACCGTTACCCTTCCGGTTGCTTCGATCGCGCAAGGAATTGCAATCAACGGATTGGAGAATTCCCAAATTCTCGTGAATCCGCTGAGTCTTGTGTACGCAACGCAGTCCGTTGGGGGAAGCACGGATCCATCCACAAAGTCTGTGACGATCAGCAACCCGGGGAGTTCGAGCCTTGCAATTACAAACGTTCAGCTAACCGGACCCAACGCGTCCGACTTTACCTTCAGTCACAATTGTCCGGGCAGCCTCAGTGCTGGATCGAGTTGCAGCGTATCGATCACGTATACACCAACATCGAGCGGGGTGCGTGCCGCGTCGCTCTCGATCAGCAGCAGCGCGAGCTCATCGCCCCAGACGGTGCCGCTCACGGGCGCAGTGGTCTCCAGTTTCGAGATCGTCAACAAGCTCAGCGGCAAGGTCCTCGACGTTGTGGGTGGTTCCACCTCCAACGCTGCAGGTATTCAACAGAGTTTCATCAGCGGCGCCCGTAATCAGCGGTGGTCTTTGGTTCCTCAAGACAACGGAACGTATACCATCATGAACCTTCTCAGCGGGAAGGTGCTCGACGTGCAATCCGCTTCGATGGACAACGGGGCGCTGATTCAGCAGTACGATTACCTGGGCGGTCCAAATCAGAGATGGTCTCTGGTGCCGGTTGAGAATGGCTACTTCGAAATCGTCAGTGTCCTGAGCGGCAAGGCACTCGACGTACTCAACGCCTCCACAGATAATGGCGCGCTTGTTCAGCAGTGGGACTACTCGGGAGCCGACCAGCAGAAGTGGCGTGTCGAGGCGCCGTTCCAGGCGTTCAAGATTCAGAACGTTGGTACGGGCGGCGTGCTGGATATTCCAAGCGGCGCCCAGGATAACGGCCTTCCGTTACAGCAGTGGCAGGACCTGAACGGCATCAACCAACAGTGGTTCCTGGTGCCCGTGGACCCGATGTACTTCGAGGTTGTAAACGTTGCGAGCGGGAAAGTGCTCGATGTCACTGGTGCATCCTTCCGCCCGACGACGCTCATTCAACAGTGGACCTATCTGGGCGGCGGCAACCAGCAATGGGCGCTCAACCCGCTCGGCAACGGTGTGTACACGATCGTGAATCGCGCGAGCGGCCGTGTGCTTGATGTGCCTGGTGCAGTCGGTGACAACGGTGTGCAACTGCAACAGTACGATTACGTCGGTGGCAGCAATCAACAGTGGCGGCTGATCCCGGTGGGTTCACCCGGCCAATAACAACAAAAACCAAGCTGAGGCGCGTCCAACTTCGCGCCTCAGTGCTTATCCACGGTACCGTGTTCGTAGCTGATGACCCTGGTGATTTTCCAACCCTCAGGAAAGTGCTTCCAGACGTGGATGAATTTCGCCTCGCCAATGACGCCATGATCCTTCGCCCCAGGGTGGAGGAAACGATGCACCCCGATCTCGACAGCTCCGTAGTCTTTCAACTCGTATACTTCCATCGAGCCGGGAACGAGTTCACGCTGAACATTTCCGCAGAGGTTCTTTTGGATGCTGCTGACGATGGCTTCCCGCCCGTACGTGGGTGAAGCTCTATCGTGCAGGAACTCCGCGTCTTCAGCCCAGAAGGAGCGCAGCTTCGCGATGTCGCAACTATTGACGGCATCAAACAGTTCCTTGTCGAGTGAAGACACAATGCGGTTCAGCGATTCTTCCGAAGTGCTTTTCTGAGTTGCCAAAGATTGGGCGTAGCAGACCGCCAGCGTTGAAAAGAATCCAGCCGTAAGAAGTAAAGTCAGCGCTCGCATTCGATCATCCTTCACTCAGCTAGTACGCAACACGCTTCCGAATAGTCTGATATCCGATCGGTTCGGCGCCGGCCCGAACTCACGGCCGTTTCGTGAAAATGCCCGCAAATCTGCTATTCTGAGGTTTTCCGTCCCCTTTCGGATCTCCCTCAGAGACCAAGTTGTTTCGGGCACATCGCGGCAATGTACATCAAAAAACAGCGTCTTCTTACTCCTGGTCCTACCCCTCTGCTTCCGGCGGCACTTCACGCCATGATGGGCTCGGATATCCATCACCGGACCGAGGATTTCCGCAAATTGTACAAAGGCGTTCTTTCGGATTTGAAGGACGTGCTGGGTACCAAGAGCGAGGTGCTCGTTTTGGTTGCTTCGGGTACTGGTGGTCTCGAAGCAACTGTGCAGAATTTTTTCTCAGCGGGGGATGAAGTGCTGGTTTGCTCCGCAGGCAAATTCGGCGAACGCTGGGTTGATCTGACGAAGGCCTTCGGCCTGAATGCCACCGCATTGAGCGCACCTTACGGCGAGGCGGTTCAGCCCGAAGCAGTGGAGCAGGCGCTAGGGCAAAACAAGAACATCAAAGGCGTCTTCGTTCAGGCATCCGAAACATCAACGGGCACGCAGCATGACGTCAAGCGAATGGGCGAGGCCGTGAAGAAGACGGATGCGCTGTTCGTCGTGGACGCAATCACTGGGATCGGAACCATGCCGCTCGACATCGACGGATGGGGACTCGACGTGGTGATCGGCGGATCTCAGAAAGCGTTTATGATCCCGCCGGGTCTTGCGTTCGTTGCGGTCAGCGAAAAAGCCTGGGCGAGAGCAGACGTTTCGAAGTCGCCGCGCTACTACTTCGATCTGAAACGCGAGCGGAAGAACGCTGCGGGTGGTGAGTCGGCGTGGACGCCGAACACAGCGTTGTTATTAGCTTTCGCTGAAGCCCTGAAGTACATCAAATCTATCGGCATGGATAAGCTTGTGGCGAACGCACAGTTGCTTGCTCGCGCTACCCGCGAGGCCATGACCGAACTTGGCCTGGAGTTGTTCTCGAATTCTCCCGGATCTTCCGTTACCGCTGTTCGTGCGCCCAAGGGCATGGATTCCGGTGTCATCATCAAAGAATTCCGGAATCGGTTCAATGCCATCATCACGAACGGGCAGGGAACTATGAAGGGGCAGATCTTCCGCTTTGCGCATCTCGGCTATTTCGATTTTCACGACCTATTTGCAGTTGTCGCCGAACTCGAAATCATTCTGGCCGCACAAGGGCTCCCGGTCCGCTTCGGCGCGGGCGTGGCGGCGGTTCAGAACGTCTATGCCGAAGTAGCTCTCGCGAAAGAAGCTGCACTGGCATAAACAAACCGGCCATACGAACGAAATGAAAATTCTAGTAGCTGAACCGCTGGCTCCAGCGGCCGCAGATGTACTGCGCCGGGAAGCCGGCTGGGAAATCATACAAGCTGATCCGAAGACATACGGCGACCATCTGAGCGATTGCGATGCGCTTCTGGTACGCAGCGCGGTCAAGGTTACGAAGGACGTACTCGCGCGCGCTCCGAAACTCCGGGTTATCGGACGTGCTGGTGTTGGTGTCGACAACGTGGACTTGCCTGCAGCAACTGATGCGGGCGTGCTGGTTATGAACACGCCGGGCGGGAACGCCGTTTCGGTTGCCGAGCACACGCTCGCGTTGATGCTGTCGATGGCTCGGTCTATCCCGCAAGCGAACGCATCGACGAAAGCCGGTAAATGGGAGAAGAAGAAGTTTCTCGGCAATGAACTCCGGGGCAAGACGCTAGGCATTGTCGGTCTTGGCGCGATCGGGCGCGAAGTTGTGAAGCGCGCCAAGCCGTTCGAAATGCGCATTGTTGCGTATGACCCGTATGTCAGTCCGCAGACAGCAAGGGACATCGGCGTAGAACTGAAGCCTCTCGCGGAGCTGTTCGAATCGAGCGACTACATCACGCTGCACGTTTCCCTGACGCCCGAAACCGAGCACATGTTGAACGCCGAGGCATTCAACAAAATGAAGCCCGGCGCGCGAATCGTGAACTGTGCGCGTGGTGAGTTGATCGAAGTAGGAGCGCTCCAGGACGCGCTGAACAGCGGCAAACTCGGTGGCGCCGGCCTGGATGTTTTCGAGAAGGAGCCTCCGGGCGAGATTCCGCTTTTCGGTCACGATGGGATTGTCGCAACGCCGCACATTGCCGGTTCGACCGAAGAGGCGCAAGAGATCGTCGGTATTCGTATCGCGGAGCAGGTGGCGGAGTACCTGAAGAGCGGTGTCGCCCTGAATGCGGTAAACATGCCCGCCCTGACCGCCGAGCAGTACAAAGCACTCGGACCATTCGTCGACCTCGCTGAACGGCTCGGGCAATTCCTGAGTCACATCGCTGAAGGAAATATTCACACCATACGCATCAGTTACTTCGGCCGGCTCGCTGATGCAAACACCCAGATTCTCCGGAACGCCTCGCTTGCTGGTGTCTTGAGCCGTTCGGTGGAATACCGGGTGAATCTCATCAACGCCATGCCGATTGCAACGGAACGCGGCTTCCGAATCGTGGAGCAACGCGAGCCGAGCGTGGGCGGAATGGACTCTATCCGCATGGAACTCGACACGGAGGCGGGCAGCTTTTCAGTCGTCGGTGCGCTGGTACTGAACAAGCCGAGATTGCTTCAAGTTGAAAACATCTCCTGTGAAGCTACGCTGGATGGAAATCTAATGTACGCCAAGAACGAGGACGTGCCCGGCGTGATTGGCTACCTCGGGTCGTCTCTCGGCAAGAACGGAATCAACATCGCGAATTTCGCACTTGGGCGACAGGAAGTAGCAGCGGGGGAAGCGACGGGCAAGGGACCGCTCACGGCAATCTCGATCATCGAAACAGATCAGCCGGTGTCTGATGACGTCGTTGCCCAGATCCTCAGCCACAAAGCCGTAAAGATCATTCGCCGCGTGACCCTGCACGGCAGTTGATCCGAGACCTTCTCTGCGCTAAATAGATTCTATTATCAGACGACATTCCTACTGGCAATTCCAATGCCGGATGCCGCGGGCCTGTGACTTTTTTCCATTGACGGGACTGCAAAAACGGACGATCATTGACCCATCGGGAACGATGTTCATTCCCGGTCATTCCGTGGTTCACCGAGTTTCGTTCGTCTCGTCAGGAGGTCCTTGCCTTGAAGAGAATCGGGTTCGCGCTTCTTCCCGTCTTATTCCTCACCACTCCACTCACTGTGTTTGCGACAGAGCAGCTAATTCCGGCTGGCTCTTTGGTGCAGTGCCGGGTGGCTGAACCAAAGCTATCCTCGAACACCGCCGACATCGGCGACCCGGTGCTTTGTCAGGTCAGCCATCTCGAGCTGTTTGGACGCTCAGCGCTTCCGTACGGTACCTATCTAGTAGGCCGGTTCGAAGAGTACAAGGATCCAGGTCACCTCGTCGGCAAAGGCTGGATGGAGTTGAGATTCGAGCGCATGGTAATACCTCCCGATCGTGTATTGCCGGTGGCTGCAAAGGTGGTTTACGCGCCGAAGTACGACGTTGACAAACAAGGGCGCATCCACGGCAGGGGCCATCCGGTGAGGGACACGATCGAGTGGATGATCCCGGTTCTCTGGCCGATCGATTTGATCAACCTGCCCCGGCGGGGGCCACGTCCGGAGCTTAAAGCGGAAACGCGATTAACCTTGAAGCTCATGGATGACTTGGGCATCCCGATGCCCACACAAACCGCGGTGACAAATAACTACTACTACCCTCAGCCGAGTCCTCCACAAAATCCATATGGGTTCTCGCAACGTCCACCGGCGGCTTACACGCCGCAAGTAGCAGCACCTCCGGCGCCCCGTCCGTACATTCCGATGGCAGCGCCCGTCCCGGCACCACTTCCGCCCGCGCCTCGGACGCTCACCGTTCTGATGTTGAGAGACGGCTATGGGCAGTTTGCGGCAGATTACTGGTATGAAGCTCCGGGGCAGCTTCGGTACGTAGCCATGAACGGTACTTCGGTTGTGATTCCGGCTGAGGCGCTCGACTATTCGACGACGGTAGAAGTGAACCGTCGCCGCGGAGTGTCGTTCAACGTCCGTTCTGTTGCTTATTAAGCGCTCAATCTACAGGCCGGCTTAGTACCGGATTTTCTGAATGCTCTGCGCCCATTCAACAAAGGGCGCAGAGCTTCTATCCATCATCATGCAGTGCCCGGGGATGGTGCGTTCTGCGGGATCGAGTTGTAGCTGCTGATAGATGAAGGAGTCATCAAATCCTGCCTCTGCTGCGCTTTCACGAGTGCAGGCGAAGTAATACGCCTTCGGCCTCGCCCAGTAAATGGCGCCGAGGCACATCGGGCAGGGTTCACAACTCGAATAAATCTCGCAGCCGTTTAACTGATGCTGCGACAGATACCGGCATGCAGCGCGGATCGCAACGACTTCCGCATGAGCAGTGGGATCGAAAGTGGACGTGACGGTGTTCACGCCTGTCGCGATAACCTGGCCATCTTTCACGACTACGGCTCCAAACGGGCCACCCCGGGCGTAGCGGACGTTCTCGATAGCAAGCGCAATCGCCTGCCGCATCCATTCGTCACGGAAATCAGACATGAAAGAGCCGGTTCTCCGCCTTGTTCATACTCAAGCAACCCTCGTTCTAGTATGCCGGTTTACGTTGAGGGACCCCTTTTGCCCCAGCCTCCCCCACCAGGCGATTCAATGCGAATGCGAGAGCCGGCCTTCGCTGTGACGCTGCACTTGCCAGGCAAAATGCTTTCCTCTCCGATCTCGTCCGTGAGGATGCTCTGCCCGCGTTCGCCCGACGCACCCCCGGCCAAGCCATAGGGGCTGGTAATACGGCGATCCGCCAAGAGCGTAATCTGAGCCGGGCCCAGGATCTCGATTTCGCGAATCAATCCGTCGCCTCCGCGGAACTGCCCGTCGCCACCTGAGCCTTGGCGGTATGCGTAACGGTGAACGCGGAACGGATACGCAAACTCGAGAGCCTCAACCGGGGTATTAGAGGAGTTGGTCATATGGGTGTGAACGCCCGAAACGCCATCGGAATTCGGACGGGCACCTGAGCCTCCTGCCACTGTTTCGTAATACGTGTACGGCTGACCGTTGCGCGGATCAATGCCGCCAATCGTCACGTTGTTCATTGTCCCGGAACTTGCCGCCGGTACGCTCTGGGGCAGGATCTGAGCGAAGGCACGCATCAGCACATCAGTGATGCGCTGCGATGTTTCGACATTGCCGCCGGCTACGGGCGCCGGCGGCCGCGCGTCTACGACCGTTCCGGGTTTGGTGATGACCGAGACCGGCCGCATCAGTCCCGCAGTGGGCGCTGCTTCGGGCGGCAGCAGGCAACGTAATACGTAGAATGTTGCGGAATAGGTAATCGCATACACGGCGTTCACACTACCCGTCACCTGCGGAGAGGATTGCGAAAAGTCGACCTGGACCTCGCCCCGTTCGGGATCTGTCGTAACAGTCACGCGGATCGGTATTCGGTTACCGTCGATCCCGTCATCGTCCAGTGCATCTTCGGCGCTGAATTCGCCGCCGGGGAGTTGCTTTAACTCGGCTCTCATCAATCGCTCGGAGTGGTCGAGCAACGCCGTGGTATTCGTCTGAACGCGATCGAGACCGTATTTCTCAACTAAATTCAAGACGCGCTCTGCTCCGATACGGCAGGCGCCAATCTGAGCCGTCACATCGCCGTCGCGTTCTTCGGGCGTTCGCACGTTATTCAGGATGAGGCGGAACACGCCGTCGTTCATGCGCCCTCGAACGTAAAGCTTCACCGGCGGAATGCGAAGCCCTTCCTGGAAGATCTCGCGGCAGGGGCCCATTGAGCCCGGGTACATGCCGCCGACGTCGGCGTGATGCGCCCGGTTGGCTACGAAAAAGGCCGGCTGGTCTTGTTGTGTCACAAAGACCGGCATCACCAAGGTGATGTCGGGAAGGTGCGTTCCACCGGCGTAGGGATCATTGAGGATCGCGATGTCGCCCGGTTCGAGCGTGAGCGCATCGAGGGCCGCGCGCACGGACATTGGCATGGAGCCCAGGTGCACCGGCATGTCATCGCCCATTGCGATCACGTTTCCCTGTCCGTCAAACACGGCGCTAGAGTAATCCCGGCGCTCCTTGATGTTGGGAGAGAACGACGTCCGTCGCAACGCGGCGCCCATCTCCTCCGCGATCGAATGGAATGCGCTCTTGAATATCGCGAGTTCAACCGGATCAGTTTGCGGGGACATCGATCACCATGTTCAGAAAGCGGTCGACCTGGACGCGACAACCGGGCGGAACAAAGGTGGTCGCACTATATTCGGTCACAATTGCCGGCCCAGAGAAAACGTCGCCGGCTTTGAGCTTCTCGCGGTCGTAGACAAGGCCCGGTAGCCAGCGTCCCTCGCTATAGATCTCCTTTTTATGAAAGGCCGCGTCCTTCCCATTGCTCGCTTCGGGCTTCGCTTCACGAGGAGCCTTGATATCGCTCGGGAGGACAGAGCGAAGGCGAATGGTGACTGCTTCGACTCGCCTGGTGCGGTCGGCATATCCATAACGGCGCTCGTGTTCACGATGAAATCGCTCGGGCGCGTCGCCGTTCCAATCGACGGAGATCTCGTACCCCTGCCCCACATAACGAAGGTCGACAGAACGGAAGCTGACGATCGATCTTCCATTCGTACTCTCGGTCCGGCTCAGTTCTTCCAGATCTTCGAAGTGCTTTTCGAGTTGAGGGTCTGTCGGCGCTAACATCACGGTCCGGGAATAATCTCGCACCGCATCGGAAACCAAAACGCCATAGGCGGAGAGTGCACCCGGCATGCGAGGCACCAGTACCTTCGGAACGCTGAGCGCCTTCGCCAACGCACAGGCATGAAGAGGACCGGCACCTCCGAAGCTGAGCAGGACAAACTCACGTGGATCATAGCCGTATTCGACCGAGATCTTGCGCAGCGCCCTCTCCATGTGCGCGTTCACTACCTGTGTGATCCCCTCGGCAAACTGTTCCGCCGTTCGCAATTCGCCCTTCGCCGAATCGAAAATCCTGCGCGTGCGGTCCTCGTCGAGCTGCATCTCTCCGCCGAGAAGTCCGGTGCTGCCAAATCGTCCGAGCAGCAGATTCGCGTCTGTCACAGTGGGCCGCTCTCCCCAGCCGTAGCAGATCGGACCAGGATCTGCTCCCGCGGACTCCGGGCCCACTTTCAACGCGCCCCCACGATCGAAACTGGCCAGCGATCCTCCGCCCGCGCCTACGGTATGGATATTCAGCATCGGCACAGCGACAGGCATTCCCATCACGCGCGATTCTGTGGTGGTGCGCAACCCGAGTTCGCTATCGACCAGGGCAACGTCCGTCGAGGTTCCTCCCATGTCAAAGCTGAGGACTCGGGGGAAGCCGGCCATTTTCGCGAGCGCGAGTGCGCCTACGACTCCTCCGGCGGGACCCGAAAGAACGGTGCGAACGGGTTCACGAGACGCTGTTCGAGCCGAGATGATTCCGCCCGATGACTGCATGACATCGAGTTCGGAACTGTTTCCCTCTAGCTCTGCATTCAGCCGATCAACGTAGCCTTGCATTTGCGGCGCCAGATAAGCGTTGATCAAAACCGTTGAGCCCCGTTCGTACTCGCGAAACTCCGGAAGGATTTGGTGAGACAACGACACAGGAACGCCCAAGTCCGCGAGCGCACGTCCGACTGCCTGCTCATTGGCTGGATTGGCGAAGGAGAATAACAGCGAAACCGCAATCGACTCGGGCTTCTCCGCCGCCACGGCGTTGCGCAATCGTGCGAGTTCGGATTCGTCTACTGTCTGAAGGATTGTCCCGTCCGGCCCGGTTCGTTCCGCCACGCCGAAGCGCATGCCGTCGGGAGCGATGGGCTGTTCCGGTTGCCAGAACCAGTTATAGAGCTCTGGGCGCGCCTGCCTCCCAATGACGATTGTGTCTTCGAATCCGGCGGTTGTGACGAAAGCGACCCGGGCGCCTTTGCGCTCGAGAAGAGCATTGGTTCCGACGGTAGTGCCGTGCCGCACTTCAGCCCGCCGAGTTCCAGCGATATGCTGAACGGCGGACAAAACCGCTGCGCTCGGGTCTTTGGGCGTTGATGGCACTTTAAATACCCGGAATTCGTCGTTCTCTAAGTAGACGCAGTCGGTGAACGTTCCGCCGGTATCGATGGCTATTCGCATTCGCTGTGAGATCGCGCCTATCCTATTCTCGATGGCCGCTTTCCTTGGATAAACGCTTCACCGGACAGAAAGTCGTGCAGCAGCCCCCAGCATTTCGTTGGCGCGCCGCTACGGTTGCGCAGCGCCGGACTGTGATCGCAGCGGGCCTTGGCTGGATGCTGGATGCGTTTGACGTCCTGCTGTATTCCATCGTGCTCGCTACCCTGATGCGCGAGTTTGGAATGAGCAAGCTGACGGCGGGCCTGCTCAATAGCCTGACGCTCGCAGCCTCGGCGCTCGGCAGCTTCATCTTCGGCGTGCTGGCAGACCGGACCGGGCGCCGCCGCATGTTGAGCTTGAGCATCCTCACGTACTCCTTCTTCACCTTCGCTTGCGGGTTTTCGACCAGCATCACAACACTCGCCGTTTTCCGGTTTCTGCTCGGCCTTGGAATGGGCGGAGAGTGGAACGCAGGGGCTACGCTCGTTGCGGAGACGTGGCCTTCGTATTGGCGTGGCAGAGCGATGGCCATTGTGCAGAGCAGTTGGGCGATCGGGTACGCGCTGGCGGCCGTGACCGCGGGCGTGATCCTTACGTACGCAAGCTGGCGCTGGGTGTTCTTCGTCGGGGTTTTGCCCGCGCTCGTCGTTTTCTGGATACAGAGCAAAGTCCCAGAACCCGAGATCTGGCAGCGGTACCAACAGCGGACGGAACGGGTCAGGATCGATGCGAAACCGTTGTGGATGGCCATTCTTCCCCGACTCGTTGCGTTACTGGCCATGAACACTTTCGGAATGTTTGCCTGGTGGGGTTTGTTTACCTGGATTCCCGCCTATCTGGCGCTTCCGCTCGAGCGCGGAGGGCGCGGTTTCAACAGCCTCGATTTCACGACCTTTCTGATTCTGTTAAACCTTTGCGGAATGTTTCCTGGCTACCTGCTATTTGGGGTGTTGGCGGACCGGTTCGGAAGGAAACGCAGCGTCATCGGTTATCTTTTCCTGGCTGCGGCCTCCGTGCCAGCGTTTGCTGTAGCAACGCGCCCGGTCACGATCCTAATTACCGCATCAATCACGGCGTTCTTCGGAACGGGATTCTTTGTAGGCTCGGGACTGCTCGGCAGCGAACTGTTCCCGACGGCCATACGCGCGACAGCACTGGGGCTGTCGTACAACTTGGCGCGCGGCTTGAGTGCGCTCGCGCCGCTTGCCATCGGAGCGGTCGGGGAACATTACGGCCTTGGATGGGGCTTTGCCGCGTGCGGCATTGCATTCGCCGGAGCTGCAATGTGTGCCTTCTCCATCCCTGAAACGCAGGGCACGGAACTCGATTCCGCAGCTTTGGCAAGCCCACCCTCAAGTTTGCAATACACTGATGGCTTATGACTCGAAGAACCCTGGTCGGTTCCTTAACCGCGTTCGCCTCCGCCGGTCTGCAAGCAACGGGACAAACTACCCAGCCGCCCGCGCCCGAAGCGGCGCGTCCTTCCCGCCGTCCTAAACACAAGGAGTGGCGACCGAAGCTCGGAGTGCTAGGGCCGTACACTCCCGCGAACGTGGAATGGGCCAAGCAGGCCGGCTTCACGAATATGATCTTGCGGTCGGGGCGCAGGGGCTCTCTTGATCCGGATACGATTACCGATGCCCAAATCGAGAGCATCAAGGCCACACTGGCCAAGTACAACATGCACGTTTCGGCCTTTCAGGTGGATGGCGATCACATCAACCCCGATCCGGCCCGGCGCGATGCTGTCAATACGAGGTTCGCGAAGACGATTGAGCTTGCCGGCAAGCTGGGGGTGCGCTACATCGGGACGCAATCGGGCAAGGATGCCACGAAGTCCTTTCCGGACCAGGTCAGCGAAATCGTTCGCGTCTATAACGAAAAGTACTTTCCGGCATGCCAGCGGAACAACGTTCGTATTCTCTGGGAGCCTTATCCTGAAGCTCCCAACCTTGCGACCAGTCCCGTCGGTTTTGAAGCGCTATTCAAGGCCTTCAACGATTCGCCCTATGTGGGCCTGCAGTACGACCCGTCTCACTTGCTGCGCCAGTTCATGGACCCGATCCAGACAGCACGGGACTTCGCGGATAAGATTTACGATGTTCACCTGAAGGACACCGAGATCTTATGGCCGGTTGTCCGGGCTGGCGGCATTGATCCCGTGAACAAGGCCAAGTGGTGGCGCTATCGCATACCGGGAATGGGCACCATCGACTGGCGTGGATTTTTCAGTGTGCTACAAGACGTAGGCTACGACGGCGGCATGAGTATCGAGCAGGAAGATCCGCTTTATGGTGCAGATAACAATCCAGGGCCGGACTTCAGCGATGACTTTAAGATGGGCTTCGTGATGGGAAAGCGGTACCTGGACCAGTACGTCCCGTAATCGAACATTCACGAAGTTCTCGCATGCAAACGTTCGCATTGCCGGACAAAGGTTATATAATCTTTTAACAGTGGGTCGAAGGTGGGTCTAGGGATCAGTCTGTTCTGACTAATCTCTCCTGCTCTTCCAAGTTAGAGGGAGTCTATGAGGACAAGTCTGCTCGCGAGAATCGCGAGTTGTTTTACCGCAACATTTCTACTGCTTTCTGTTCTTTGCGTTTCCGCGCTCGCACAATCCGATCGCGGCGCGATCACGGGGTTCATCCGTGATCAATCGGGAGCTAATGTTCCGAATGCAACCGTTACCGTTCGAAACGAAAATAACGGCACCGAAAGCAAAACCACAACCAATCAGGACGGCTACTACACCGTCACGAACATCGTGCCGGGCACGTACACGGTTACGGCCGAGGCCGCTGGATTTAAGAAGTACGAGAGCAGCAATAACAAACTCGACGCGAGCGCCCGCATTGCTGTTGACGGCACTTTAGCCGTCGGCACGGCGACCGAGACCGTCGAAGTGACGTCGACCGCTCCCATGTTGCAATCGGAATCCGCCGCTACGCAGAAGACGGTGAACCGGCAGCAGATTGATGCCTTGGAGCTGAATGGCCGCAATCCTATTTTCATGGCGCAGCTCGTTCCTGGTACGCGTGGCAGCAGCCTTGCGAATCTGAACTCGGGCATGAGCCAGGGACCGTCTCAGATCAATGGTGCGCGCACACAGGACAGCTTGATCACGATGGACGGCGCGCCAGCCGTGCGTACCCGATCTAACGGCCTCAGCATTGGGGCTGCAGATGTGGATTCAACACAGGAGATGCAGATCCTGACGTCCAGCTATTCGGCCGAATATGGTCGAGCTGCAGGCGGCCAGATCCGAATTATCACCAAGTCTGGTGGTACAGATTTCCACGGCGCGGCTTATGAATATGTTCGCA
>Ga0308176_10000345_pt1 | contig 30442 bp, 18 predicted proteins | sample PhyCR2_3_FD_203890 | JGI IMG/M metagenome (GOLD analysis project Ga0308176, IMG submission 203890) | Soil microbial communities from UC Gill Tract Community Farm, Albany, California, United States - DLSLS.C.R2 | ecosystem: Environmental > Terrestrial > Soil > Agricultural land | place: USA... | reverse complement strand
ACAGGGGTCAGGGATGGGGAGTGCTGAGTTGTGAGCGCTGAGTGTTGGGTTTGGGGGACCTCGGTGGGTTCGTTTTGCGCGTTTTCATCGTCGGTGGAACATTTTGGAACATCCGCGTCGGGTGCGGGTGTGGGGTCGGCGGGTTCGTTTTGCTCGATCGCATTTGCGTCGGGCTCGTCGGGCTGGGCGGTGGGTTCGTTTCGCTGCTTTTGTTCCTCCTGGCCGACGACTCGATCTGCGGTCTGTGCGGGCATGGCGCCCCCCTTTCGGTTCTGACGGGGGGATCATGGATAGAAGCGTTGCTTCCGCCCCCCCTGTGCGGACGGCGCTTCGACTGTTGGTTGCTTAACATATGCCGAATCTTGTATCAAGTACATTCTGAAGAAATCGCGAAGACGCAAGCGGGGGCTGGCGGGGGCTGCTTGATCGAAGCACCCCCACCCTAGCCCTCCCCCGGCGCACCGTGGGAGGGGAGCAGAGGGCTAGGGACGTTTGTGGGAGATGAAGGTTTTCAGGTCGTTCGTGGACATGCAGTTGATGACGTGTTTTGGTTCGACCCAGGCGCGGCGGGCCTGGCCTATGCCGAAGGTGATTTGGGCGGCGAGTTCGCCGGTGGAGTGGGCGTCGGTGTTGATGGAGAGGGTGACGCCGGCTTCGACGGCGCCGCGGGCGTGGATGTCGTTGAGGTCTAAGCGCGGGTAGCCGCTGTTGATTTCGAGGGCGGTGCCGGATTGGGCGGCGGCCTTGTAGATGCGGGGGAAGTCGAGGGGGAGGCCTGGGCGGGCGTTGATGATGCGGCCGGTGGGGTGGCCGATGAGGGTGACGTATCTGTTGTCGATGGCGCGGAGGATGCGGTCGGTGGCTTTTTTCTCGTCCTGTTTCAGAGCCAAGTGGGGGCTGGCGACGACGATGTCGAGATCGGCAAGGACGGCGTCTTCGTAGTCGAGGCGGCCGTCGGCGAGGATGTCCACCTCGGCGCCGGCGAGGAGGGTGATGCCTTTGAGTTTCGAGGCGATCTTGCGGATTTGGTTGACGTGCTTGAGGAGGCGCTCGACGGAGAGGCCGTTGGCGATGACCTGGCTCTTGGAGTGGTCGGTGATGGCGAGGAAGGAGTAGCCGAGGGATTTGGCGGCTTCGGCCATTTCTTCGATGGAGTTGGCGCCGTCGGAGGCGGTGGTGTGGGTGTGGAGGTCGCCGCGGATGTCTTCGAGGGAGATGAGTTTGGGGAGCTTTGCGGAGGCGGCGGCGTCTACTTCGCCGCGGTCTTCGCGGAGTTCGGGTTCGATATAGGCGAGGCCGAGTTTTTTGTAGACGTCTGTCTCGGTCTTGCTGGCAACGGGTTTGATGGGAGGAGCCTGGGCGGTTTTTTTGGCGGCGCGGTCGTACTCGTCGAGCTTGTAGAGGCCCCATTCGTTGAGGGTCATGCCGAGGTCCTGGGCGCGGCCGCGGAGGCGGACGTTGTGGTCCTTGGAGCCGGTGAAGTAGAGGACGGCGGCGCCGAAGTTGTCGGCGGGGACGATGCGGAGGTCGACCTGGAGGCCGCCGGCGGTGATGACGGAGGCCTTGGTGGCGCCCTGGCCCTGGATGCGCTCGACTTCGGGGAATTTGACGAAGGCGGCGGAGACGGCGGGGCCTGCGGAAGCGGCGCCGGATTTGTCTTCCTTGAGGGAGCAGATGAGGTCTACGTCGCCGATGGATTCTTTCCGGCGACGGAGGGAGCCGGCGATTTCGGCCTGTTTGACCTGGGAGAGGTCGCGGAGGCGCATCAGCAGGACTTCTGCGATGGGCCAGGCTTCGCCGAGGCGCATGCGCTGGGCGGCCTGGGAGCGCATGGCGATGCCCTGCTTGATGGCTTGGATCTTTTTTTCGCCGATGCCTTTGAGGCCTTCAAGTTTGCCGTCGTCGATGGCTTTGACGAGGTCGGCGATGTTGGTGATGTTGCGGTCGTTCCAGAGCTGGGCGATCGTCTTGGGGCCCATGCTGGGGATGTGGAGCATTTCGAGGAGGCCGGGGGGGACGGAGGCGAGGAGCTCGTCGTGGTCCACGCTGCGGCCGGTTTTCACGTATTCTTCGATGATTTTCTGGCTGGAGGAGCCGATGCCTTCCATGTCGCAGAGGGTGTTGTCTTCGACGCACTTGCGGACGTCGAAGGCCATGTCGTTGAGGATGCGGCCGACTTTGGCGAAGGCGATGGCTTTGAACTGGTTCTCGCCTTTGATCTGCATGACGGAGGACATGCGGGCGAAGACGTCGGCGAGTTCGTGGTTGAGGGACATTGCGGAAGAGTTTAGCGGAAATCTGGTGGGGTGGAGACGGGTTGAAATCCGAATGACGAAACCCGAAATCCGAATCAAATCCGAATGACGAAATCCGAATGCGAAACGGGAACCGCGACACGTTTGCGCGCTGAAATCCGGGATTGACTTGGTATAAGGGAGGGGCTGGCAAGGGAAGGCGCCCTTCACGCGGTTGGTCGAATTCACGGAAGAAAAACTCGGTTGATTATTGGTCGGTGGCCGGCCCGGGAATTTTCCTGGCGGGCCGATGCTGCGCTGATTTTGCCTCGGCTTTTATCTGGAATTTCGCTAATGGCTTCATTTGTTCACCTGCACGTTCATTCGCATTACTCGCTGCTCGACGGGGCTTGCAAGGTTCAGGACCTTGCCAAGCGGGCCAAGGCGCTGGGGATGGATTCGATCGCGATCACGGACCACGGGTGCATGTTTGGCGTCGTCGAGTTTTTTAACGAGTGCAAGAAGGAGGGGGTGAAGCCGATCCTGGGGATGGAGGCGTACATGGCGCCGGGGGACCGGCGGGAGCGGTCGGTGCCGACGGGGAATCCGGGTGAGGCGGCGTATCACCTGCTGCTGCTGGCGGAGAATATCGAAGGGTATCGGAACCTGCTGAAGCTGTCGTCGCTATCGTACAAGGAGGGGTTTTATTACAAGCCTCGCATTGACAAGGAGATTTTGAAGCAATTCAGCAAGGGATTGTTCGCGACGAGCGCTTGCCTGGGGGGGGAGATTCCGTCGGCGTTTTTGAAGCGCGATGGGAAGACGGCGCGGAAGATTGCCGAGACTTACCTGGAGATTTTTGAGGCGGATCATTTTTTTATCGAGGTGCAGAAACAGGGAATTAAGGAGCAGGACGAGGTTAATCCGGAACTGGTGGAGCTGGCGAAGAAGCTGGGGTGTGGGACCGTCGCGACCAATGACGTTCATTTTTTGAACAAAGAAGATCATTACGCGCACGATGTGCTGTGCTGCATTTCGATGGGGCGGCTGGTGTCGGAGGAGGGGCGGCTGAAGTATCCGACGGAGCTGTACCTGAAGAGCCCGGAGGAGATGCACGCGGCGCTGGGGGCGTTTCCGGAGGCGCTGGCGAATACGGTGCGGATCGCCAATGCCTGTCACCTCGACCTCGATTTTTCCAAGCGGTATGCGCCGGTTTACAGAGTCCCGAAGGAAAAGCTCACTGACCCCTCGTCTTCGATGAAAGATGACGAGCGGTACTTGCGGCAGCTTTGCGAGGAGGGGCTGGAGTGGCGATACGGGACGCGGGAGGTTTCGCCGGAGGTGCGGGGGCGGCTGGAGCACGAGCTGAAGATCATCTGCATGAAGAACTTCTGCTCGTACTTTCTGATCGTGTGGGATTTCTGCAATTACGCGCGGGACAACGGGATTCCGGTGGGGGCGAGGGGCAGCGGGGTGGGGACGATGGTGGGGTACCTGCTGGGGCTGTGCAACGTCGATCCTATTAAATACAACCTACTTTTCGAGCGGTTCATGGACCCGTCTCGTAACGAGATGCCGGATATTGATATCGACATCTGCCAGGAGGGGCGGCAGCGGGTGATCGAGTACGTGCGGAACAAGTACGGGCACGTGGCGCAGATCATCACGTTCGGGACGCTAGCGGCGAAGGCGGCGTGCAAGGACGTGGGGCGGGTGCTGGGGGTGCCGCTGGCGGAGATCGACAAGCTGACGAAGCTGATCCCGGGGACGCCGGGGATGACGCTGAGGAAGGCGCTGGATCAGAATCCCGAGCTGGCGGAGTTGTACAAGTCGAATCCCGTTATTCAGAACGTGGTGAATATCGCGCAGAAGCTGGAGGGGCTGTGCCGGAACGCGGGGTGCCACGCGGCGGGGGTGATTATTGCCGATACGCCGCTGGACGAGATCGTGCCGCTGTACAAGGACAAGGACGACAACATCCTCACGCAGTTCGAGGGGCCGATCGCGGAGAAGTGCGGGCTGCTGAAGATGGATTTTCTGGGGCTGCGGACGCTGACGACGCTGGAGCGGGCGCTGGATCTGGAGCTGCAGACGCGGCCGATTCGGGAGAAGACTCACCGCAGAGGCGCGGAGGACGCGGAGGGGCAGTCGCCGCCGTTGGACGCGAAGGGTCGGATTGACATTGAGAAGGTGCCGCTGACGGATCCGAACGTGTTCAAGCTGTTTCAGAGGGGGGAGACGAAGGGGATCTTTCAGTTTGAATCCGGGGGGATGCAGGATTTGTTGATGAAGATGGTGCCGGACCGGATCGAGGATTTAATTGCGGCGAATGCGCTGTACCGGCCGGGGCCGATGGAATTGATACCGACGTATTGTAATCGGAAGCATGGGAGGGAGCGCGTGCCGGAGGTCCACCCGATCATGGACCAGATCCTGGCGGAGACGTACGGGATCATGGTGTACCAGGAACAGGTGATGCAGATTTTCAACCAGCTCGGCGGGATCGAGCTGAGTGCTGCTTACAAGCTGATTAAAGCAATTAGCAAAAAACAGGGCGACGTCATCGCCAAGTACAAGCCGGACTTCATCAAAGGGACGATGGACAAGGGGGTGACTAGGGACAAGGCGGAGGAGATTTTTGACCTGATCCTGAAGTTCGGGGGTTACGGGTTTAACAAGTCACATAGTACCCGTTACGCGGTCATCGCTTACCAGACGGCGTACATGAAGGCGTATCACCCGGTGGAGTACATGGCGGCGGTGTTGACGTATGAAATGGGGTCAACGGACAAGGTGGTGGAGTACATTGAGGAGTGCCGGCGGATGACGTTGGCGGACGGGTCGCGGGGGATTGGGGTGTTGCCGCCGGACGTGAATATTTCGGACAAGGATTTTACGCCGGTGTATGCGGCGGAGAATGGGGGTTCGGGCGGCGGGAAGCGGAAGGCGAAGAGGGAGGCGAAGGTGGAGGGGGTGATCCGGTTCGGGCTGGCGGCGGTGCGCGGGGTGGGGGAAAAGGCGGTGGAGGCGATCGTCGAGGAGCGGCGGTCGCGGGGGAATTTCCCATCGCTTTATGATTTCACGGAGCGGGTCGACCTGCGGACGGTGCAGAAGTCGACGATCGAGGCGCTGGTGAAATGCGGGGCGTTTTCGAGCGTGGGGGCGCGGCGGGCGCAGTTGCTGCACGTGCTCGATCGCGCCGTCGAGATGGGGCAGCAGTCGCAGAATGACAAGCGGTCGGGGCAGATGAACATGTTCGGGGCGGCGGCGCCGGCGGCGGCATCGCCGGGCGCGGCCGTGGCGGCGGCGCTGCCGGACGTGGAGGAGTTTCAGCCGGCGGATTTGCTGAAGTTCGAGAAGGAGCTGCTGGGGTTTTACATCACGAGCCACCCGCTGACGTCGCAGCAGCACACGATCGACGCGTACACGACGGCGTCGACGCGGGATGCGCAGACGCTGGCGGAGGGGATGGAGGTGACCATCGGCGGCATGATCAACCGGGTGAAGAAGGTGATCACGAAGAACGGGCGATCGGCGGGGCTGCCGATGGCGATCATCACGCTGGAGGACCTGGACGGGCAGATCGACGGGACGCTGTTCGCCGAGACGTACGCGGAGGTGTGCCAGAAGTATCCGGAGGCGGTGGCGGCAGAATCGATCGTGATGGTGAAGGGGAAGGTGGACCGCAAGCGCGAGACGCCGAGTTTGCTTGTCAACGAGGTGATTCCGGTGAGCGAGGCGGCGGGGCGGTTGACGACGGCGGTGGTAATCAAGCTGGACCGGGGGAGGCACGACCCGGGGCAGGTGCCGAACCTGCCGCCGGTGCTGAAGCGGCATGCGGGAAAGATCCCGACGTTCGTGCAGGTGCCGTACAACGGGAGCGGGAACGTGATTTTGCGGCTCAATCCGGAGCTGGCGGTGAAGCCCTCGCGGGCGCTGGTGGAGGAAGTTGAGCAGGCGCTGGGGGGGGCGGTGGTGCAGCTTTGCGGGGCGGGGACGAAGCGGCAGAAGCGATTGGCGCAACAGCAGCTGTTCAAGGAGGAGAGTGGTTCGGAAGAGGCTGCGGGAGTGACTGCGGAACCGGCGGGTGAAATGGTGGAGGCGGAGGTTGAGGCGGATTAGGGGAAGCGCGGGGAGGTTCATTGGTCCCGCGAAGCCGCAAGCGGCGGGGGCGATTGCCTCTACAGGTGCACGCGCCTTGTATACACCCACCACTCGATCAGCAGGAGCGGCAGGGCGACGAAGGCGACGATCCACCACCAGAGCTCGAGGCGGCCTTTACCTTTGGACTGGACGACGTCGCCGACCTGGCCGGGGGGGACGGCGGAGGGGAGGAGGTTGCTCTCGCTGGGGTCGAGCAGGTTGACGGCGATCTTCTCGTATTGCGGGACCGGGGGGTCGGTGGTGTAGACGCCGACCTTGTCGAGCGGGGGGAGGGCGAAGTCGCCGGCGGGGGGGACGGTTATGTCGCGGGAGGCGCCGGGGCCGTTGAGGCGGACGCTGCGGATGTTGGGGTCGGCCTGAACGAGGGTGGCGCGGGGGAGGCGCGGGGTGGCGCCCGGCTCGAAGGACTGGCGGACGTCCATGTCGGAGCCCATCGCGAGGAACTGGAGCGCCTGGTACATGAACATCGGGAAGCTGACCTGGAGGGGCCAGTTGCTCTGGAGCAGGTCGAAGGCGACGAGCAGGTGGGTGTTGCGCCCCTCGCGGTAGAGGACGACGAGCGGGCCCTTGAGGCCGTCCACCAGGGTCTCGGCGTCGGGCGGGACCGAGAGCTTGATGGCTTCGCCGACGTAGATTTTGCCGAGGTTGAGGTAGCGGAGGATGGGGTGGTCGCGCTTCCAGTCGAGGACGCCCTGGTCCTGCATCATGACTGGTTGGTCGCCGTTCCTGACGGCTGAAAGCTTGAGGCCGTTGGGGACGACGCCGAAGTAGATGAAGCTGCCGGAGGGGGGGAGCTTCTTGGGCTGGTAGCGGTCGAAGATGATGACGTGGTACTGGGTCGGCAGCTTTTCCTCGTAGACGGTCGGTAGCATGCGGTCGGGGGACTTGAGGTTGAGACTGTCGAGGGCTTTTTCGAGGAAGTAGTTGCCGTCGGTGACGAGCAGGACTTGGAGGGTCTTGGGCGCGGGGACGACGATCGAGGCGGCGTCGTCGGCGGCGAGGCAGTCGCCGTCCTTGCGCATCTGCTCGACCTTGATGACGGCGGAGTTGGCCAGCTCGATGGTGAATTCGACGCTGTCGCGCGGGACCATGCCGGCCTGCTTTTCGGCCTGCTCGCGGTCCTTGTCGGTCCAGCGCTCGGGGAGGAGCGTGGTGGTGGCGACTTTCATGACCTGGCCGTCGACGGTGAGCTGGACGTCGGGGCTGACGGGGTTGGGGCCGTAGTTGGCGAGGCGCGCGAAGACCTGGACTTCGAGGGGGTTTTCGTAGTTGCGCTTGGCGCTCAGCGCCACGATTGCGACGTTGCCGGCGGTGTCGGTGCCGACCTTGTCGTAGTGAACGGTGCCGTTGAGGCGGAGCTCGGGGCCGTCGAGGACGCGGCCGTCGGAGTAGACCCAGACGTCGGGTTTTTGCGTGGAGCGCAACTGCTCGGGGTTGAAGTTGCTCTGGGCCTCGGCGAGCTGGTAGGCGAGCTTTAGGCGGGTGCGGCGGTCGGTGGGCTGGATGGAGTCGATGGCGCGCTTGACGGCGGAGGCGTCGGTGGTGAAGGGCTGTACGGTTTCGGCGGAGTCGTCGAAGGCGATGACCATGGCGCTGGCGCCGCGGTCCATGGTGTCGGCGAGCTTCTTGGCGCGGCGCTTGGCTTCGTCGAGGCGGGTGGTCTTGCCGTCGTCGATGTCTTTGGAGGACATGGAGGCGGAGCGGTCAATCAGGATGACGGTCATTTTGCCGGCGCCGGGGGAGTAGTTGACGATGGGGCGGGAGAGGGCGAGGGTCAGGAGCAGGAGCAGGAGCAATTGGAGGAAAAGGAGGAGGTTGCGGCGGAGCTTCTGGAAGGGGGCGTTGACCTGGAGGTCCTGGATGGCTTTTTTCCAGAGGAGGGTGGAGGAGACGGGCATCTCGCGGCGCTTGAGCTTGAGGAAGTAGAGGACGAGCAGGGCCGGGACCGCGAGGGCGGCGGCGATGGCGGCGGGGAGGATGTTGCCGAAGGTGGGGAGCCAAGACATTTGTTGTGTGGCACGGGCTGGGTGCCCGTGATCCTCATTTATTGCTTGCCGGAAATTTCGCCGCGCCACGCGCCGATCAGCGCGGCAGCCCACTGGGCGTCTTCCGCGTTAAATTTCGGCTTGGGCGGGTCGTCGTAATCGATCTCCCAATAGCGGCCGTTAAGGTAGGCCTCATCCACGAGCGATTGCAGGTCCAGCGCGACGTCCGAGTCGGTGGGACGCAATGGCACGCTAATGGCCGGCAATGTGTCGCGCAAGGCGAGGGCGTAATACTCGAGAATGTCCGGCTTTGCGCCCCGCCTCACACAGGCGTGGTAAGCCGTCCGTTTCGCCGCGGGGACCAGCTCGCCGGACGCGAGCGTCACGCCGCGGCCTCCGCGCAACAGGTCCAGTTCAACGAGGCTCGTTTCGGAGTTCACAACCTCGCGCTGCTTTTGGAGGTACTTTCGACGGCCGACCTTTGTGTTCTTGTTGGTCTTGCTGACGACTTCGATGACCGTCACCACCTTGCCGGCCGTGCGCGCGTCCCTGATCTCGATGTAGGATTCTCTGACTTCGACGGCGCCGACGTGCAACAGTTCCGGCTCGGCCACCACGCCGCCAGTGCGGCCCGCGGTCTGCGCCGGCGCCCGACGTTTCTCGAACACGTGCACGTCCGGGCTCCACTGGCGGCCTTCCAGCAGCGGGGATTCGATGTACACCCGCTCCTGCATCCGCGCGACGAGCCCGGGGACGAGCCGCTCGTTGAGCTGGTCGCGGGCGTACGTCGCCAGCGCGGCGTGCACGTCGCCCCAGAACTGCTCCAGCCAGGGGTCCATGCCGGGAAATGGGCTGCGCTTGCGCATGCGTTCGATTCTACGGCTTCTCGCTTCGTGACGCAGTCAACCGAGCAACCCACGCTCGCGCAGGTAATTTAAGACCAGCGTATCGAACGGCACGGCCGTGGAGGTGAACAGGTAGGTGCCGCCGCGGCGGGTGACGTAGTCCTTCAGCGCGAGGCAGTAGGCGTTGAGGTTGGCCTTGTATTGCTTGATCAGGGGCTGGGTGATGGAGACTTCGGCCATGTCGTCGTCTTCCATGTCGCGGAGCTTGAGGTCGCCTTGGAGGTCGGGGTCGATTTCCTGGGGGCTGAGCATCTGGACGGCGAAGAGGTCGTACTTGCCGCCGGCGACGTAGCGGAGGCCGTTTTCGTAGCCGCCTTTGTCGAAGAAGTCGGAGAGGACGACGAGGACGCCCTTCTGGCGGTGTCCGAGGGCGAAGCGGCGGCAGGCCTCTGCGAGGTGGCTGGGGCCGGCGGGCTCGAGCTTGTTGAGGAATTCGATCATCTGGGAGACGCGGCGGCGGCCGCGCATGGCGCCGGTTTCGGCGACGATGCCGTTGGCCATGGCGGCGATGGTCACGCGGTTGTAGTTGACCAAGCCGATGTAGCCCAGCGCCGCCGCCACCTGTTTGACGTAGAGGGCCTTGTTGGGGTTGCCGTAGTCGCAGCTTTTGGAGACGTCGGCCAGGATGTAGAGGGCGAGGTCTTCTTCCTCCAGGAAGAGTTTTAGGAAGAGGCGATCGAGGCGGGCGAAGATGTTCCAGTCGATGAAGCGGAGGTCGTCGCCGATGACGTAGTTGCGGTAGTCGGCGAACTCGACGGACTGGCCGCGGCGCTTGCTGCGGCGCTCGCCCTTCATTTTGCCGGCCAGGAGCTTGCGCGACATGATATCGAGCTGGTCGAGGCGCGCCATGAAGGCGGGTGAAAGGATGAGGTTTTTGTCAGCGGCTGGTGCCGTCTCGACGGCCATACGGAATCCGTTCAGAAGCAGAATCAGAACTCGTCGATCGCCGGTCCCGCAGCGGAGCCGTTGGGCTGGCGAGCTACACGTCGATTTTTCCAGAGTGGGCCTTGCTGTTGATTACCTTTGCGACCTCCTCCGCCTGCTTTCGGTTGCGGCAGAGGATGCGGAACTCGCCCTTGCCTTGCTTGCCGTTCCAGACGACGTATTTGTTGCCGAGGGTCATGGCGACGCGGACGCGGCCGACGTTTTTTGGGATCTCATAGCTGGCCATCGCAATTCAAAAGCTCACGCCCTCCCGCCTACCAGCTCGGCTTCGATTGTCGTCGGGGTTTCGGCGATTACCTTTTCCAGGACCATGTCGGTGGTGATGCCCTCGGCTTCGCCTTCGAAGTTGAGGATGACGCGGTGGCGCATGGACGGCACCACCACGTCCTTGATGTCCTTGAAGGAGACGTGGAAGCGGCCGTCGAGGAGGGCGCGGACCTTGGCGCCCATGGTGATGGCCTGGGCGGCGCGGGGGCTGGCGCCGACGCGGAGGAACTGGTTGACCATGGGGATCGCGAACATGCCCTGGGGGTGGGTGGCGAGGGTGCAGCGGATGGCGTAGTCCTGCACGTGGGGGGCGATGACGACGCGCTTGACGAGTTCCTGGTGGTAGAGAATCTTTTGCGAGTCCAGCACGGGGCGGATGTCGACCTTGTGGCTGGTGGTCGTGCGGTCGAGGATCGCTTTCAGCTCTTCGCGGCCGGAGTACTGGACGATGAGCTTGTAGAAGAAGCGGTCGAGCTGGGCCTCGGGGAGGGGGTAGGTGCCTTCCTGTTCGAGGGGGTTCTGGGTGGCCATGACGAAGAAGGGTTCTTCGAGCTTGCGGATCTGGCCGCCGGCGGTGACCTGCTTTTCCTGCATGGCTTCGAGGAGGGCCGACTGGGTCTTGGGGGTGGCGCGGTTGATCTCGTCGGCGAGGACGATCTGGGCGAAGATGGGGCCTTGCATGAACTGGAAGGCGCGGTGGCCGTGCTCGTTCTCCATGATGACGTTGGTGCCGATGACGTCGGCGGGCATGAGGTCGGGGGTGAACTGGATGCGGTTGAACTTGAGGTTCAGCGCCGACGCGAGGGAGCGGATGAGGGCGGTTTTGCCGAGGCCGGGGACGCCTTCGAGGAGGGCGTGGCCGCCGACGAAGAGGCAGGTGAGGACGCCGTCGATGATGTCCTCGTGGCCGACGATTGCCTTGGCGATCTCGGCCTGGACGGCGCGGTAGTCGCGGCGGAATTCTTCGGTCATCTGCTGGACCTGGGGGTCGATGCCGGGGACGGGCTGGGTTGCTGCCATTAGATGCCTCGTTGAAGAGTCAAAACCCGAAATCCGAAACCCGAAATCCGAATCAAATCCGAATGACGAAATCCGAATGACGAAACAAGAAGGTTTGCTTCGTCATTCGGGTTTTGGGCTTGATTCGGGCTTCGGGTTTCGTCACTCGTCATTTTATTGTCCCTCCCCCTGTTCCTTCTCCTTGATCTTTTGCTGGGCGCGGCGTTTGGCTTCCATGAGGCCGCCCATGTGGGCGCCGGGGCCTGCGGCGGTGGCGGGGCCGCCCTTGGGTTCGATTTTCTTGGGGGGCGGGGGCACGGGTTTGTCGGTGGCGCCGCCGACGACTTTGGTGATGTCGCCTTCGACGCCGCCTTTGGCTTCGAACTTGGCGGAGCGGTCGGGTTGGGGTGCGGCGGCGGCGGGGCCTTCGGCCGGCTTGAATTTCTGTTCGGCGACTTCGCTGCGGACGCGCTTGAGGGCGTCCATCGACGCCGCCCCTTCGCCGCCGCGGCGGAGCGTCGTGGCCTGGGTGAAGCCGCGGACGTGCTCGGCGGCGACGCCGGCCCAGCGCTTGGTGGCTTCCCAGTCCCAGGCGATGCGGCGCGTGGCCACGTCGGCGAGGATCAGGGCGAGCAGGATCGGGATCATGATGTCCCACACCGGCAGCGGCGAGGCGGTCACGGCAAGGCCTTCGCGGGTGAAGATTTCCGCGCCGGCCGTATCGAAGGGCTTGAGGACGCGGCCGCGGGTGCGGTCGGCGATCTGGCGGAGGATGGCGTCGTTGCTGTGGAGCTCGCGGAGCTCGGGGGAGCTGTTCATGGCGACGCCGCTGAGGAGGATGCCGCGGGTGTTCTGGGGTCCGGTGTAGTTGAGGACGGCGACGTAGTTGCCGGGGTCCTTGGCGTCGAAGTCGGATTCGTAGCGGCCGGGGCCGGTCTGGACGAGCTTCAGCTCCTGGGGCGCGGCCTTGCCACCTTCGGCGAGCTGCTTTGGGCCTACGACCTGGCCGCGGATGTTGAGGAAGTTGAGGCGCACGCCTTCCTTGTTGAGGGCTTCGATGACGATCTTGCCCTTGTCGCCGTCTAGGCGTGTGGTCACGTCAAAGTCCGTGGACATTGGCGGCCTGGAGACGGCCCGCACGACTTGGGCCCAGAACTTGCTGTACTCGGCCGATGCGACCCAGGCGGCGCCCCACTTGTTGTTGGCGTCGCTGGTCCAGACGGCGGCCTTGCCGAGGCCGGTCTGCCAGTGGGCGAGGACGGGGTCGCGGTTTTTGCCGGTGGTCAGGGGGATGTCGATCTGGGGGTTGTTCTTGCGGCTGGTCAGGACCATGCCGAAGATGTCGGGGAACTCCCCCATGCCCTTGACCATCTCGCTGGTGCTGGCCGAGAGGTTCAGCTTCATGTTCGGTGGGTCCGGGGGCTTGGGCTCGAAGATGAGCGAGCGGCGGACGACCGACGCCTCCTTGATGAAGATTTGGGGGAGCTGGTTGGGGTTGTTGTTGATGGGACCGTAGGCGCGGCCGCCGAGGTCCTTCGCGATCTTCTTCATGTCCGGCGGCAGGCCGTCGGGGTCGCCCATGTGCGGGTAGACGGTCACGGTCGACACCGTGATTTTCTGCGCCTTGTACTGGTCCACCAGCGAGCCGGCGGGCGGGGCAGGGTCGCCGTCGCTGATGATGATGACGTGCTTCTGCTTGGCGTCGCTCTTCTTGAGGCTGGCGCCGCCGTTCTTGCCGTTGAGGGCCAGCTCCATGCACTCGTCGAAGCTGGGCATGTCGCCGAGTTTCATGCTCTTGGCGGCGGACATGACGCGGGTGCCGTCGCCTTTTTCCTGGAGGGGGAAATCCCACTGGCTGCCGCCGGCGCCCCAGCCGTAGCTGATGATGCCGATCTCATCGCGCTCGCTGAGGGTCTCGATGGCCTTCATGGCGCACTGGAGGCCCCAGTAATTGCCGTCGGGCATCTCGCAGGCGTGCATGACCAGGACGAGCGCGCCCTTGGGAATTTGGCGCTGGGCGGGGATGTCCATGTTGACGGGGAGGATTTCTTCGAGCTTGGAGCCTTGCCAGCCGCCGGCACCGAAGGCTTCTTCGCCGCCGATCATGATCAGGCCGCCGCCCATGTCGTGGACGTAACTGGCGAGCATGCGCTGCTGGTCCTCGCTGACACCCTCGTGGCCGCGGGGGGTGTTGGCGAGGATGATGGCGTCGTAGTTCTGCATCTGGACAAGGTCAGTCGGCAGGCCGTGGACGTCGGTGCGCTGGACGGTGATGCCCTCCTGCGCCAGCGCGTCGGCGAGCAGTTGCCCGCGGCCGTCGGGGACGTTGTCGATGTAGAGGACCTTTCCCTTGCCCTTGACGAAGGTGAAGGAGTCGCCGGAGTTGTTTTGCAAGAGCGTGTCAACCGCCTGCTTCCCGCCGGCGGCGACTGCACTCGGCGCGGCCGGGGCGGCGCCCGGCTCGGTGGCGGTGTTCACGCTCGCGGTGACGTTTTCGGCGTCGAAGCTGGCGTGGAACTGGTGGACCACGCCACCCTCGGGCAGCGGCGGCACCTTGATGCGCTCGACGTTCAGGCCGGGCTTGAGGGTTACGACCTTGGTCGCCTGGATACCGGCCGTGTAGGGGTCGAGGTCCATCGGGCGGCCGTTGTGGGTGACGGTCAGCTTGCCCTCGACGGCGGTGGCGTTGGTGCTCTTGAGGATCACGTCGATGGTGAAAGGCTCGTTCTCGCGGACCCAGGTCGGCGCGATGAAGCGGTCGAGCAGCACTTCGTTCTGGATGTCGTAGCTGAGGGGCACGACGTCGATGGGCACCTTCTGCGCGACGGCGGCGTTGATGGCGGCGTCGAGGTCGCCGGTGGTGGAGTTGCCGTCCCAGACGAGCACGAGGCGGTGCATCGCGTCCTTGCCGAGTGTGGCGAGGGCGAGCTGGATGGCGGAGGCGGCGTCGGTGCCGTTGCCGGGCTCGCGGGTGGCCTTGGCGTCGAGCATCAACTGGCGGTTGGGCATGGCGTCGATGAGGGACGTGTCGTTGAAGCTCAGGACGCCGACGCGGTCGTCGGGCTTCTTGTCCTTGGCTTCGGAGACCGCGCGGAAGTAGTCGTTGAGCGCGGATTGGAGGCCCTTGCCGCCGGGGAATTGCGTGACGTTCTGAGTGGACTGGCTGATGTCGCGGACGATCATCACCTCGACGTCCTTGTGGCGGCGCTGCCAGCGGATGCCGCCGATGATGAGGATGAAGGCGAGAAGGACGGCGAGGCGGACGCCGATGGCGACCCATTTGCGGACCGGGCCGAGGCCGTTGAGGGAGCGCATGCCCAGGAGGACGATGGGGGCGCCGAGCAGGAGGAACAGGAGCGCGGCGGTGCCGCCGGAGAGGTATTCCAGCTTGATGGGCCAGGTGATCGCCAGCGGGATGAAGCCAAATGGATCGATCATGCGGCGCTTTCAAGAGTTCCGCGCAAGGAGCCGATGCGGTATTCTGATCTATGGTTCCGACCGCATTGCGTTCATCCGGCGCACCATTTCCGCCGCATCCCAGTCGGGCAGGATTTCATCTCGCTGGACCGTGTAGTCCTGCTTGCTCGGTTCATATTGCTGGATGAACCGCACGGCATTGACCCACCCCAGGGCGCGCACGAGGGCGTCGAAGCCGCGACTCCGCAACTCGACAGGTTCGATCAAAGTGGCGCTCATTTTAGAATCTCCCTAGCCAGTTCCAGGATTCCGACAACTCTCAGATTAATTCGGCCGGCGTTTCGCTTGGCGGCGGCAAGGAAACGGTCATCACAGGAGCCCAGTGCAATGGCGCCCGCCTGCTCGGCGCTGGCCACGTGCAGGGCATCGAAGTTCTTCAGCCCCATCTGCATCAGCTCTGCCGTCCGCTGCTGCAACAGGCCGGGCTCGGGGATGGCCAACGGTTGGGTCATTAACCATTGAGCAACCCGGATGGCCCTTTCCTTCAGTGGATTGCGCGAATTCTCCAGCACCAGGGCCGGCGAGCGAACGAAGCGAAGTTGGTCTGATTCCAACGCGATCAATCCGAGAACCGCCTCGGCTTCGAGCCGTATTCGCGGCTGCGACTGGTCGTCGAATGGTCTCTTGAGGCAGCACATGTCGAGGTATAGCAGCATGCTCGACGCATTCTAGCATGTCGTGCCGATGGTCGCCCCGACGAGCAACGTGCATTGTTTTGCCTAAAACTCAAACACCTGCAACCTATTGTTGCCGGCGTCAACGGCGATGACGCGGTCGCGCTTGTCCACGGCGACGCCGCAGGGGTAGGCGAGCTCGCCGGGCTCGTGTCCGCCGCGGCCCCAGACGGCCAGGCCCCTGCCAGTCTCTTTGTCGATCAACTGCACCCGATTGTTCCCGAATTCGCAAACGACCAGGCGGCCGCTGGAATCCATGTCCATGCCGTAGGGGAAGCGGAACTGGCCGAGGGCGCTGCCGCAGGAGCCCATGTTGCGGACCCATTTGCCGTCGGTTTTGAAGACGTCGATGCGGTGGTTGCACTGGTCGGTGACGTAGATCAGGTCGCCGACGATGACCATGGACTGGGGGCGGGAGAATTCGCCTTCGCCTTGGCCGAAGCGGCCGATCTGGTAGAGGTACTTGCCGGCGGTGTCGAAGACCTGGATTCGGTCGTTGTCGCCGTATTCGCTGACGAAGACGTGGCCCTTGTCGTCGAAGGCGACGTCGGTGGGGTAGATGAACTGGCCGGGGCCGGTGCCGGCGGAGCCCCAGCGGCGAAGTTCCTTGCCGTCGGGCGAGTAGACGAGGACGCGCTGGTAGTGGGTGTCGGGGATGTAGACGTTGCCGTCGGGGCCGACGGAGATGCCGGTGGGCTTGCCCATGGCCCATTCGGGGGTGCGCCAGTCGTTGAGGCAATCGCCTTTGCGGCTGAGGTGCTGGACGTGGGCGTGTCGGTCCACGATGAAGAAGGAGTCGTCGCCGGGGGAGTAGCAGATGCCGCGGGGGTAGACGACCTGGCCGGGGCCGATGCCGGTGTCGCACCAGATTTCGTCGGGCTGGTTTCCGCGGCCGCAGCCGGAGAGGAGCGTCGCCAGAATCAACGTGAATCCCAGTTTCCTAAACCCCGAACCGTGCAGCCTGAAGGCTAACCCCACCAGCCCCACCGCGCCCAGCGCCAGGACCACCACGATCCCCATCATCATGAGCGACCCCTCGATCATCGCGTCGTAGCGGAGCATGTGGACCCACTGCATCAGCATGGGGGTCATCAGCGGCGGGCGCTGGGGGGAGAGCAGGACCGTCGCGGGGACCTCGGCCAGGGAGAGGATCATCACCAGCACGCCCGACGCTACGATCAGCGGCCAGGCCAGGGGCCAGACGACGAGCCACGCCGCCTTGGCGCCGTCGGCACCGTCCACGGCGGCCATTTCCCTCAGCTCGCGCCACGAGCGTGCCCAGGTGGAGCGGGCCGCGACCAGCGGCAGCCAGCCGAAACGTGCGAGGTATGCCATCACGACGATGGGGGCGGCGTTGTAGACCCAGGCGGACCAGCGGTGATTGTAGAGGCGAATCATGGCGATGGCGAGGAGTTGGCCGCCGACGAGGAAGGAGACGAGGCCGGCGGCGAGCAGGCCGCGGGCGCGGCGGGCGCTGGCGCCCAGCGCGATCGTGGCGGCCGTCAGTCCTGCGACGGCGGCGACCGAGAGGGTCCCGCTCACCTGGGGGCCGAAGGTTTCCCAGATGTCCTGGATTGAATCGCGGCGCTGGAGGGAGACGGCGAGGGCGGCGGTTGGGACGCCGACGGTGAGGAGGACGACGAAGACGGCGAGCGATTTTGCAATCCAGCCGGCGTCGAGCACCTTGGGCCAGGGCCCGATTTCGAGCGCTTCGGCGGCGGAGGCCTGCCTGACTCCCCAGGCGGCGAGGATCGCCAGGAGGCCGATGACGGCCAGAAGCGGGGCGGCGGTGACGACGGCGGCGGCGGCGCGGGCGCGCTGGTCCATGCGTGCGGCCATGGCGCCCCCGCCACTGACGGGGGCGGTAATGGGGTTGTCGGCGGAGCTCATGGCGCCGGTGTCGAAGACCATCCGCACCTCGGTTGAGACGACGCTGATGCCGGTTGGTTCATAAACCGCGAATTCCTGCATGGAAAGGACCCAGACGATGGCCAGGCCGGCGGCGGCGGGGCCGAGCAGCTGGCGGGCGGTGACGCGCCAGAGGGCGCCGTCGAGCATGGCCTGCTGCTGGATCTGGGTGTCGGTCTGCCGGAGGGCCAGGCCCATGGCGCCGGCGGGAAGCGCCCAGAGCCAGCCGGCGAGGGACCAGACGCATCGGGCGACGTCGCCGGGACCGGCGGGGGAAAAGTCGATGTGGGCGATCCGCAGCACCTGTTTCCAGCCGTAGGCGTAGGCGAGGGACGGGAGGAGCAGCGCGGTCGGGAGGACGAACCACATGACGCGCGCCAGCCAGCCGCGCCCCCTGCCGAGGACGACCGCGGCGGGGACGGCGATGACGGTGGCAATCACGGCGACCGAGCCGTTGTAGAGGAGCGTCCGGGCCATCAATTCGAGGCGGAATCGGCCCATGCCCGCCTCGGCGAGCGCGGCGGGGTTGCGCAGGATCTGCCAGAACATCCACGCGACGGGGAGGATGCAGCAGACCGCGACGAGGGCGTAAACGACCAGCGTAACGGCCGCGTCGAGCGCGGGGCTTGTCGGGAGCGTCGCGCGGCGCGCGGCGGCTTCGGCGGGTCTCATTGGGTAAGCCTCGGATTTCACGTTCGCAAGACCACCGGCGCGGGCTATCTTTGGGTTTCATTCCGCCTGACCGGAACACGTCTTACCGGCTCGCCGGTTGAAAGGAAACTTATGTCCCGCCGCCACCGAAAGGTCAGCCGCCTTTTGCCGCTGGTCGTGGTGCTCGTAGCCGCCGCAGGGGTGTCCCGTGCCGGTCCGATCCCGCTGGTCAATGGGGACTTTGAATCGCCGGTGATTTCCGGGCCGATCGCGACGTACGCGGCGGGATCAACCGGGCTGACGGGGTGGACGATCTCCGCCGGATCGGTCGATCAGGTCGCGCCTTGGGAGCAGGCGGGGGGCGCGCAGTCGCTGGACCTGAGCGGGGCGGACGCGGGCACGATTTTTCAGGACGTGGCGACCGTGCCGGGCGACGCGTTCCTGCTGACGTTCTCGCTGGCGGGAAACCCCGACGGGGGGCCGGCGGTCAGGCAGGTGGAGGTGTCGTGGGGCGGATCGCCGGCCGGCACGATTTCGTTTGACGTCACGGGCAAGACGCGGACGAACATGGGGTGGACCACGGAGCAGCTTTCGCTGCCGGCGGCGACGGGTTCGAGCACGCGGCTGCAGTTCCGCAGCCTGACGGCGGGGCAGTTCGGGCCGGTGATCGACAACGTGGCGGTGTCGGCGGTCCCGCTGCCGGCGGCAGTCCTTGCCGCGCCGGCGGCGCTGGCGCTGGCGGCCATTCTAGGCCGCCGACGGCGAACGCCTTTGGTTTCGTTGGGTAAATAGCATCGCCGCGCAGCCGTTCGCCGGTTTAAGCCGGCGCGGCGTTGTCGTGCGGCTGCTCGCGGACGACGTCGATGATGGCGTCCTTGAGCGACTGGAGCGTGACGGGCTTGGTGAGGTGGAAGTCGAAGCCGGACTCGCGGGTGCGGCGGACGTCCTCCTCCATTCCGTGTCCGGTGAGCGCGATGGCCTTGAGGCGGCGGTCGGGGCGGGACTGGCGGATTCGCAGCATGAGGTCCAAGCCGCTGCCGTCGGGCAGACCGAGGTCGCTGAGTATCACGTCTACGGGGCTCGCGTCGGAGGGGCCGCCTTCCATGACGCGCATGGCCGATTCGACGCAGTCGGCGGTGATGACGCTGTGTCCCATGTCGCGAAGCAGCCGGCTCATGAGCTTGCGCGTGTCGGCGTGGTCTTCGACGACGAGGATGCGCAGGCGCTTGAGGGGGACCGAGGGCGTGCCGGTGGCGCGGGACCCGCCGGGGCTGCGGGGGGCGCCAATCGTGCCGAACAGCTCGACGCGGAAGGTTGCGCCCTGGTTTCGGCCTTGGCTGTGGGCGGTGAGCGTCCCGTCGTGGGCTTCGACCAGGGCGCGGGAGATGGCCAGGCCGAGCCCGAGGCCGCCGAACTTGCGGGTGATCGAGGCCTTTCCCTGCTCGAAGGCGTTGAAGACGTGCGGCAGGAGGTCGGGCTCGATGCCGATGCCCGTGTCGCTCACCTCGACGACGACGCGCGGGACTTCCTGGGCGCCGGGGGCCTGGGGGTTGTAGGAGCGGATGGTGATGGTGCCGTCCTGTGGGGTGAACTTGACGGCGTTCTTCACCAGGTTCCAGAAGACCTGCTGGAGGCGGGGCGCGTCGCACCAGATCTGGGAGTGGGCGGCGTCGAGTTCGAGTGCGAGCTCGATGTGTTTTTCCTCCATGTCCGAGCGGCACATCTCCAGGGCGCTGGCGAGCACGGCGTGGACGTCGGTGGTTTGGCGGGTGAGGCGCAGTTTGCCGCTGGCGATGCGGCTGAGGTCGAGCAGGTCGTCGATGAGCTTCGCTTCCAGCTCGATGCTGCGGCGGATCAGGCCCAGGTCGGAGAGGACGTTAGCGGGGAGGCCGGTCTGTCCCTCGAGGGCGGTCGCCGCCACCAGGGCGGGGGTGAGGGGCGTGCGGAGCTCGTGGCTGAGCATGGCCAGGAAGCGGTCCTTCGATGCCGTCGCCTGCTCGGCCTCGGCCTTGGCTTCTTCCAGGCGCTGCTCGAAGCGTTTGCGCTCGGTGATGTCCAGGGCGACGCCGACGGTGCCGATAATGTCGCCGTCGATGTTGCGCAGGGGTTCGACGTGACACTGGTAGGTGCGGGCGTCCCATTCCAGCTCGTAGCTGGTGGCGCGGCCGGCGACGGCCTGGCGGTGTGCGAGAATTGGGGGGAAGTCGTCCCCGGCGCCGGGAAAGAGGTCGGAGAGGTGGTCGCCGGGGGCCGCGGCGGAGGTCAGTGTGGCGCCGAGGAGGGTGGTGAAGCGGAAGTCCGAATCGGTGGACCAGAGGCCGCCGGGGATTTGCTCGCTGACGAGCTTCAGGCGGCTGTCGCGCTCGCGGAGGAGCTGCTCGGCGCGGCGGCGTGCGGCGTTGAGCTCGCTGGCGAGGATCGCGACGAGGACGAAGCTTCCCGTCCAGAGGACCTGGGGGAGGCCGAGCTCGCGCACGTCGCCGCGGGTCATGGTGAACCATGCGGCACAGGCGATGGCGAGGGCGGTCGCCGCCAGGCCGGAGCGGAGTCCGCCGACCCACGCCGCGACGGTGACGGCGGCGAGGAACGGGGGGAGGAGGGAGGGGTAGAGCCGTTCCCAGAGCAGCCACGTTGCCGCCGCTGCCAGGCCGACGCAAAGCAATGCCGTCCCGTACGGCCGGACGAGGCTCCTCATCCATGCAACCACGTCATCATCCCCGTATGCACGAACGGCCTCGGACATCGCGATCCTCCGGCAACCGCAAATGAGAATGAAGCCCCGGCGACGGACCGGGATACCCGTTGCCCTTTCGCGGGCCCGCGCTCCTCATACGCCGTTCCCTTGCGGTGGTGCGATCCCTTGGCCCGGCAATTCGCCTTAACAGGATGTTGCCGGCGGCGGCCCGACGCCGGCCGGCGAGCATTACCGGGAGTTGCCGCGGCCACTATAGCAACGGCACTATCCGCGTACACCGGAATCCGACTGTTTCGTCAGAAAAACCCGACCCCTCTCATGCGTGTCTCATCCCCGCCGCGTCCCCACGCCGTTAGCGGCCTTCCAGAATGGCGGTCGCGTCGCGAATTGCCTCGGGCATCGCCTCGGCGACCTTTCTGTAATCCACGTCCATGGCCTTTACCGCGCTGGCCCCGTCGCGGACGGAGGCGTAGGCGAACTGCGCGTCCACCAGCTGGCGCTCGACCTCCTCGGAGAGGAGGTAGTCGATCAGCCTTTCGGCGGCGGGGCGGTGTTTGGCGCCGGCGACGAGGCCGACGGTGCAGGGGATGGCGAGGGTGCCAATCTCGCCGCCTTGCTGGTCGGGGAGGATGGTTTTGAGCTGTCCGCCGTCGCGGCGGGCGGCGGCGGCGTCGTCGTTGTCGGTGAGGCCGGCCCACATGGTGCCGCGGCCGACTTCGTCGGCGACGATGGAATTGCCGCCGACGAGGCGCACGCCGTTGGATCTGAGGTCCTGGAAGAACTTCTGGGCGCGCTCCTTGCCCCAGAGGACGTAGAGGGCGGCGACGTGGCCGCCGGTGGTGCCGGCGGTGGGTCGCGCCATGAGGACGTGGTCGCGGAAGCGGGGGTCGGTCAGGTCGGAGAGGCGGGAGGCGACGAGCATTTTGGCGGCGGGGCCGTCGTGGTTGGCGATGACGCGGACGCGCAGGCCGTTGGCGGCCCAGCGGTTGCCGGGGTCCTTGTACTGCTGGGGGACGTCGCGGACCGAAGGCGAGTCGTAACCGGTCAGGACGCCTTCTTCGGCAAGGCGGATGGTGTTGAAGACCTCGTTGCCCCAGTACACGTCGGCCTGGGGGTTGGACTTTTCGGCGCAGAGGCGCTCGGCGAGGCCGACGGTTTTGTTGGATTCGGCGTCGGTGAGGATGCGGACGTGCACGCCGGTGCGGCGTTCGAATTCTCGGAGGATGGGGCGCGCGATGGGCTCGTCGATGCTGGTGTAGAGGACGACTTCGCCTCCGATCGCGGGATCGGTCCGTCTGCACCCTGGCGAGACGGATGCGCAGGCGAGGAATAAGAGTAGCAGCGGGATAGCGGAAACTGCATCGAATGGGGGTCCCAGGGCTGAAGCCCTGGGCTTGGCGGTGGGCATGGGTGGGGTTGGGGTTCTACTTGGCGTCTTTGGCGATGGTTTCGAAGTATTCGCGCACGACCTTCTTGGAGGGGCCGCTGATGCGGTCCTGGTCCACCTCGTCGGTGACGTCCTGCTCCTTGGACTTGACGACCTGCTGGAGCTGGGCCTTGGACTCGCCTTTGAGGGATTCGGCCTTGACGAAGAAGCTGGCGAGGATCTTGCCGCCGTCGATGTCCTGGGAGGGGCTGACCTCCTGCTTGACGCCGAAGGGGACGGGGCCGCCGGTCTCGCGGGCGCCGGCGCCGCGACCGAGGCCGCCAGGGCCCTGCTGTCCCATGCGGGCGTCGTTGCCCTTGAGGAACTGTCCCTGGCCGTTGGCGTTGCCCTGCCCTTGGCCGCCGGGCTGACCGGGCTGGCCGCCGTTAGCGCCGTTGGCGGCCATCTGGGCGGCCTGCTGTGCCTGGGCTTGCGCCGCCTGGACGGCCTGGGCGTCGGCGGCGGCGGCCTGCATGGCCTGCATCTGCTGCTGCATCTGCTGTTGGGCGGCGGCCATCTGCTGCATGGCCTGCTGCGCCTGTTGCCCCTGCTGGCCCTGATTCTGGGCGCCGCCCTGCTGTTGCTGCTGTTTGCCGGCCTGCTGCATCTGCTGCATGGCCTGGGCCATCTGCTGGGCGGCCTGTTGCATCTGCTGCGCCTGTTGCTGGGCGTTGGCCTGCGCCTGCATCTGCTGCATCATCTGCTGGACCTGCTGTTGCTGTTGGGGGTTGGGGCCCTGGCCGTTGTTCATCTGCTGCTGCATCTGCTGGGCCATCTGCTGGAGCTGCTGGGCCGCCTGCTGGTTGCCCTGGGCGGCCTGCTGCATGAGCTGCTGCATCTGCTGCGCTTGTTGCTGGTTGGCGCCGAGCTGCTGAAGCTGCTGCTGCATCTGCTGCTGGGCGGCGGGGTTGTTGGCCATGTTGGCCAGCTGCTGGGCCATCTGCTGCATCTGCTTTGCGGCATCCTGCTTCTTTTCCTCGTCGAGCTTGTCGAAGTTTTCGGACAGCTTCTTGAGGTCCTCGACGGCCTCGTCAAATTTGCCCTGGGCGATGGCGCGGCGGGCGTCGGAGACGGGGCCCTTGTCGTCGGCGGGCGGCATGAGCGAGCGCATGAGCTTCTGGTCGTTCTGGGCGGTGGCGAATTTAGCGCTGTCCTTCACCTGCTGGCGCAGGGCTTCCTGCACGTCCTGGAGGGCCTTGAGGGCGTTGCGCTGCGCCTGGCCGGTGTCGTGCATGGGCTGGGCCAGGAGGTCCTTGAGTTCCTTCTGGGCCTGTTTGATGGCCTCTTCGGTCTCGGCGGTTTTGGGCATGGCCTGGACGGTGACGAGCGCCTTCTGCACGGCCTCGCGGACGCGGGCCTGCTCCTGCAACTGGATGGCCTTGGATTCTTCTTTCTTCTGGCGGCCGAACAGGTCCATGGCGGGGAGGAACTGGGCGGTCAGGAGGACGACGACGGCGGCGGCGATGGTCATGTAGCCGGCGCGGGGGAAGGCGAGGGGGAAGCGCTTGTGGAGGGAGACGTTGTCGGCGGTGCGCTCGGCGTCGCGGACGGCGGCCTGGGCGAAGGGGTCGCGGCTGGGGCGGGCGTAGAGGGCGGTGGAGAACTTTTCCTTGAGCGCCAGGCGCTCGTCGATGGCGACGGCGGCCTGTTCTTTGGTGGGGCGGCGGGCGAAGGCCCAGATGGCGGCGGAGATGACCACGACGCCGAGCCCGGCAAGGAACCAGATGCCCTGGCGCGGGAGGCGGAGGTGGAAGAGGCGGTCAATGATCACGGCGGCCCAGACGAGGACGGCGTAGCCTAGGGCGATCCACGCGAGTGCGTCGAAGAACCTGGCCAACGTGAGCTTGTTCTGTACCAATGCGACGTGTCGATCCAAGCGGCTCATAGGCAGCCTCCGAGGCAGTCGCCTCCCGGACGACCACCCGTTATTGTACGATGCTACACCCCTGCGGGCCATACGTCCGATACTCGCAATATCCCACTGACGTTCGACGGTGGCGGAAGTTCCCCTGCGGGCGCGATATGGGATGAAGCCAAACAAGGTCCGTTGAAGCGGACTTACGAAGCTACGAGGCGGCCATCTCCAGCCCGGTCAGGGTTCCCGAGCTGGAGGCGAAGCGGTCGGATTCGACGCCGAGGCGCTGGAGCATCGTGACGAACAGGTTGGCGAGGGGGGTGTTTTTGTCGCGGTTGAAGGGGAGGTGTTGGCCGTGTTTGAACCCGCCGCCGGCGAGGAGTACGGGGAGGTTTTCGTTGCTGTGGCTGCTGGCGTTGCCGAGGTTGGATCCGAGCAGCACCATCGTCTGGTCGAGCAGGGTGCCGGCGCCGTCGCCGGTGGAGTGCAGCTTGGCGAGGAAGTCGCGGAAGGCTTTGATTTGTTCCATTTCGATGAGCGTCAGCTCGGCGATCTTGCCGGGGTCGCGGCCGTGGTGGGTGAGGTTGTGGTAGCCCTGGGTGACGCCTTCGACGGGGGGGACGCCGGGGGGCACGGTCTGGTTGAGGGTGATGATGCGGGTCGAATCACTTTGCAGGGCGAGGTGAATGACGTCGTACATGAGGCGGGTGCGACCGACGACGTCGGAGAGGCTTTCAATGTCGGTGGGGATTTTGGCGGCGACTTTGGGCTTGGGCTTGCTTTCCCACTCCTCGGCCTTGTGAAGGCGCTGCTCGGTTTCGCGGACGGCGGTGAAATACTGATCGAGCTTCTGGCGGTCGCGTGCGCCCAGGGATCGTTCGACGCCGCGCGCGTCCTCGGCGGTGAGGTCGAGGATGCTGCGGCCTTCGTGCAGCCAGCGTTTGGCGGCGGCTTTTTCGGCGGCGTTGCCTTCCAGGAACAGGCGGGTGAACACGGCGGAGGGGCTGGTGATCGGCGGGATCTCGACGCCGCCTTGCGACCAGGAGAGGCCGGTGTTGCCGGTTCCCAATACGAGGCTGGAGTAGCGGGTGCGGAGGCCGATCTGCCTAGCGGCAACCTGGTCCATGGAGATCGAGTTTTTGAAGCTCGGGCTGCCGGGGTGTGGGGCGGCGGTGAGGAAGGATTTTTCGGCGTGGTGGCCGCCGTCCACGTTCGGGTGGGACGTGCCGGAGATGACGGTGAACTGGCGGCGGAAGTCCCTGACGAGTTCGAGGTACTTGGTCAGCTCGAAATCGGCGCCGGCCGTGGTGGGCATGAAGTTCGGCTCGAGGACGCCCAGGCCGAAATTGATGGCGACCATGCGGCGCGGCGACTGGAGCGCGGCGGCGGCGGAGAGGCCGTCGAGGAACGGCAGGGCCAGGGCGACGCCGCAGGCGCGCAGGCACTGACGCCGCGTGATTGGATTCGTGCCGCCCGCGAGTCGTGATGCGTTGAACATGTGCCTGCACTCCGGTACTGGGGCTAAGGTGTGCGAAAGGCCTCGCTCGCGGCCACTTCGCGTACGAGGGAGCGGAAACCGTAGTTCCCCGTCCTGGTGCGTTCGACGATGTCGCGTATGGCGGGGCGGTCGGAGAAGCCCATGCCGCGGCCGAGGCCGTAGGTCAGCAGCTTTTCGGTCGCGCACCGGGCGACGCGCTGTGGGTCGCGCTTGAGCAGCGCCTTGAACTGGCGGATGCCGTCGAACGATTCGCCGGTGGGGAGCGTTCCGGTGGCGTCCACGGGGAGGCCGAGCTTGTATGCGGGCCGTCCGTCGGCGGCGGTGCGGGGGTCGGTAGCGGCCTGGCCGGGAATTGGGATGCGGTAACGGTCGCGCCAGCCGCCGATCGGGTCGAAGCTTTCCAGCGCGAAGCCGGGCGGGTCGATCTTGCTGTGGCAGGTGGCGCAGGAGGCGTCGTTGCGGTGCTTGTCGAGCTGCTGGCGGAGGGTGGTGGCGCCGGTGAGGTCGGGCTCGACGGCGGGGACGGGCGGCGGCGGGGGGACGTGGATGCCCAGCAGGTTTTCGATCGCCCAAGCGCCGCGCGTCACGGGGGAGGTGGTCGTGCCGTTGGCGGTCACCTTCAGGACGCTGGCCTGCGTCATCACCCCGCCGCGGACCGAATCCTTCGGCAAGGGCACCCGCCGGAATCGCACCCCTTTGATGCCGGCGATGCCGTAATGGGCGGCGAGGCGGTCGTTGAGGATCGTCCAATCGGAATCCACGAATTGCATCACGCCCAGGTCGTGGCGCAGCACCTCGTCGAAAAAGCGGACGGTCTCCTCGACCATCGAGTATTCGAGCAGGCTGTCGAATTCCGGGTAGAGCGCGGTGTCGGGCTCGGTGACTTTCATTTCGCGGAGCTTGAGCCATTGGCCGGTGAAGTTTTTTGTGAATGCCTCCGCCTTGGGGCTGTCCAGCATCCGTTCGACCTGGGCGCGCACCGTGTCGGGCCGGCCGAGTTGTCCGCGGGCGGCCAGGTCGAGCAGCTCGGCGTCGGGCATGGAGCTCCAGAGGAAGTACGACAGGCGCGACGCCAGGGCGTAGTCGTCGATCCGCCCGCCGGCTTTGGGAGGCTGTTCGCTGAGGAAGAGGAACTCCGGGGAGCACAGCACGGCGCGCAGGCCGACCCGCAGGGCGGCGTCGAACGTCAAACCCTCGTCGAGCATGCGCTTCACCAGGGCGACGTAGGCGGCGACCTGGGACTCGGACGCGGGACGGCGGAACGCGCGGGGCAGGAGGCGGGCGAGGATGTCGCGGGCGTCGGCGGGGGCGGCGGTCTTCAGGTCCACGTCGCCGAGCAATTCGCGCCGGCCGATGGTCAGGTCGTTTTCGAGAGGACCCTCGACGTGGTAATCGGTCAGCATCAGGCCGGGGCCGGGATAGTTTCGCTCCTTGCCGACGCGCACGTGGCCGATGCCGAAGGGGACGACGGAGAAACCGTCGCCGGCGCGGAACCAGTCCTCGAAGACGATTTCCGATCCTTGTGGAGCGGCTTCGAAGAAGCCGATGGTGTGGCGGCCGCGGGTGGCCTTGTGGACGTCGCCGCCGCCGACTTCCATTTTGACCGGCTCGGTGCTGTGGTAGGCCCTGGCGTGAAAGCGCACCCGGTACGTTCCGTCGGCGGGGGCGGCGAAATTGCGGACCTGCACGCTCTTCTGGAACGAGTTGTACGCCACGACGCCTTCGGGCAGGAAGCGGAAGACCAGATTGGCGTTGCTGCGGCTCCGCCACCCTTCGGTGAACGTCGAGTGCTTGCTGAACTTGGACGGTTCCTTGTCGCGGGCCAGGACCATGTCGATCACGACGTCGGCGGCGCGGAGGTAGGCTTCGATAAGCTCCGTGGAGGACGAGAGGGCCTGGGCGTTGTTGTCGAAGCCGTAGGCCTTGCCGTCCTCGGGGAGCATGGCGGCGACCTCGGCGCGGACGTGGAACAGGTCGCGAACGGTGTTCTCGTACTCGGTGCGGTTGAGGCGGCGCTGGACCACTTGGCGCTGCGCGAGATCGGCGGATTCCAGCGGCGCTTGCAGCGCTGTGAGAAACGCCGTCACGTCAGCGGCGGCGGGGCGGGGCTTTTTTTTGGGGGGCATCTCGCCGGATTCAACGCGATCGTAGACGCGCACCCAGCGGCGCAACGTTTCGGCGTCTCTTGGTTCGCGGTCGAGGGAGGCCAGGTCCAGACCGCCCTTCTTGGTTGTATCGTCGTGACAATCGGCGCAGTACGCCTGGAAGAATGGGGAAAGCTTGTCTGCCGGCAGCGGCGCGGCGGGGGACTGGGCGGCGCACAGCAACACCGCGAGGGCGCAGCCGATTCGGATCATCGGACCTGGATGAATTACACAATCCATTGTCCTGCTTTCGTTGAGCGTGCTAATGCGGCTCCACTTTATCGCTTTCCCCGCTTGCTTTGAACGGGCACGGCTTTCACGATCGAGCCGTCCAGCGCGGCAGGCTTGGTCGGAAGGGACTTGAGGATGAAGGCGCTGGCATCGTTGTAGAATTTCAGCGCCGCGGCCGAGGCGCCTTTGGAAAACCCGTGCGGCTGGCCGGGATAGAGGATGACCTCCGGATTCTTTCCCGCCTCCTTCAGCTCGGGGATGATGATGTCGTCGTTGATCTTGTTAATTTGCGACGTACCGCCGAGGGCGATGAAGACGGGGCAACTGATCCGAGCGATCTTGTCTTTGGTGAATTTCTGAAGCTCCGGCGTGTAATACTTCTTCGGGTCGGCCATGATTTTGCGGCTGTTGCCGGAACTTGACGTGAACGGCGGTTTGCCGCCGAGGCTCTCCCTATTGAACATACCGGTGAAGAGTACGGTGGCCGGCTCTTCGACGACGATCGAGCTCAATTGCGTTTGTCCCGCCATTTCCAGCGCCAAACTCCCGCCGCCGCTGTTTCCCCAGACGACCACACTGTTGGGATCGACTTGCGGCATTTTCTTGACGTAATCGACGACCGCCAGACAATCATTCAGTGCATCGGTCGTTTGCGGGTCTTGCGAGCGGGGGCGGAACGTGGGGATGACGATGACGTAGCCGGCGGCCAGAAATCGGGCGGTCGTGGGCATCTTCGTCGCGTCGTCCTTCAGGCGGCTGAGGGGCCAGGTTTCGAGGCCGCCGTGGAGGTGCACGATGGCGGGGAACGGCCCTTCGCCGGGCGGCCTGCGAATCACGGCCGGGGTGTTGGGTGCATTGGGCACGGGGATCGACACCACCTCAACCGGGCAAGCCGATTCGGAAACCTCCGGCCGGGTGATCTGGTCTTCACCGCGGGCCAATGCCGCTCCGAAAATCGCAATCCCGACGACCGCCGCAAAGCAACCGCGGATGGATGACATGGATCCTCCGTCCTTCGCTTCCTCGTAGCGGGGGTACTCGCTCGAGCCGGAAATCGGCGGTTTTATTCCTGCGCGGCTTTCTTCTTCTTTCGCGCGGCCTTCTTTTCCGCCTTAGTATCGCCGAAGTCCTCGGCGCCCTGACCCTTCTTGCCGCCGATGTCGGGGTGGTTCTTCTCGGGCATGTACTTGGCCAGCTCGGTCTTCTTATCGGCGTACTGGGGGAGGCCGGCGAGGTTGGTCCACTCGTTGGGGTCCTTGGTGTGGTCGTAGAGCTCTTCGTCGCCGTTGGCGTAGCGGATGTAGCGCCAGTCCTCCGTGCGCACGGCGTGGTTTTTGAAGCGGTAGGTCGTGAGGGCGGGCTGGTCCCAGGTGGACGTGGGGTCCATCAGAAGGGATCTGATGCTCTTGCCCTCAACGTGCTTGGGGGTTTCGATGCCGCACAGGTCGCAGAGCGTGGGGTAGATGGACATGAAGTCCACGGTGCGGTCGCAGGCGACGTTGGCCTTGGTCAGGCCGGGCACCACCCAGATCAAGGGCGAGCGCGTGGATTCCTCCCACAGGGCGAACTTGCGCCAGTGCTCCTTTTCGCCGAGGTGCCAGCCGTGGTCGCACCAGAAGACGATGATGGTGTTGTCGCGGTAGGGGCTCTTGTCGAAGGCGTCCATGAGCCGGCCGATCATCGTGTCGCAATAGGTGATGGCGGCGAGGTAGCCCTGGACGGCGTCCTTCCAGCGGCCGGCCTCGAGGATGTTCTTGTGGTCGGTCCAGGGGTGGGCCATCTGCACGCCGGCGGGGGGGACGTCGGCGAGGTCGCTGTCGATGTGCGGGGGGAGCTGGATGTCCTTGAGCGGGTGCATGTCGTAGTACTTCTGCGGGACGTTCCAGGGCATGTGGGGCTTGTGCAGGCCGCAGGCGAGGAACAGCGGCTTGTCGTGCTTCGTGTTGAGCTGCTTGATGGCGTAATCGACGATCTTCCATTCGCGGAGGTCTTCGTCCTTTGCATTAGGCAAAGGGGCGAACTTGATGCCGCCGACGCCGTCGTTGCCGGTGGGTTTGGGATCGCCGCCTTCGTTGACGAGGTAGTCGTCCCACTCCTGGGGGCGCTTGTAGGATTCGTGGTAGATCTTGCCGGAGCCGCAGACGTAGTAGCCGGCCTTGCGGAAGGTGGTGGTGAGGGGGAGTTCCATGGGGATCACTGTCCGCCAGTCGTTGCCGTTGTCGTAGACGCCGGAGGTGAAGGGGCGCAGGCCGGACATGAGGGCGGCGCGGGAGGGGTTGCAGACGGGGGCGGCGCAGTAGCTGCGGGTAAAATATGTTCCGCGTCCGGCGAGCTTGTCGATGTTGGGCGTGATCGTCTGCGGGTTGTGCTTGAGGTAACCGACC
>Ga0308176_10000343_pt1 | contig 30488 bp, 27 predicted proteins | sample PhyCR2_3_FD_203890 | JGI IMG/M metagenome (GOLD analysis project Ga0308176, IMG submission 203890) | Soil microbial communities from UC Gill Tract Community Farm, Albany, California, United States - DLSLS.C.R2 | ecosystem: Environmental > Terrestrial > Soil > Agricultural land | place: USA... | reverse complement strand
GAGGACTCGAAATTAAGATGAGCAAAGTAACCGCAAAGAAAGTAGCGCTTGCCTATTCGGGCGGCCTCGACACGTCCATCATCATCCCTTGGCTGAAAGAGAACTACGGCTGCGAGATCGTCGCCGTCTGTGGCGATATCGGGCAAGGTGGCGAGGAACTGGACGGGCTCAAAGAAAAGGCTCTGAAGACCGGGGCTTCCGAAGTCTACGTAGAAGACATGCGCGAGGAGTTTGTCACGGACTACCTTTGGAAACTGGTCCGCTCCGGTGGCGTGTATGAGCACAAGTATCTGCTTGGTACCTCTATAGCTCGCCCGTTGCTCGCGAAGCGGCAGGCCGAAGTTGCCCTGAAGACCGGGTGCGATGCCCTCGCCCACGGGTGCACCGGGAAGGGGAATGACCAGGTCCGTTTCGAGCTGACCTATAAAGCGATTGCGCCGCACCTGAATGTTATTGCGCCGTGGCGCGAATGGGACATCGTTTCCCGTGAAGACGCCATCGAATACGCGAAAAAGCACAATGTGCCGATCGCTCAATCGACCACGAAGATCTATAGCCGCGACCGCAACATCTGGCACATCTCGCACGAAGGCGGCGAACTCGAAGACCCGGCCAATGCTGCTCCCGACGGGATCTGGATGCTCAGCAAGAGCCCTGCGGAAGCCCCCGATAAGCCGGCGGAAGTGACTGTCGGTTTCGAACACGGGATTCCCGTATCGTTGAATGGCAATGGGAATCTAAGCGGTTTGGCGATGCTCGAAGAGCTGAACCGGGTTGGCGGCGAGAACGGAATCGGACGTAGCGATCTTGTCGAGAACCGGTTCGTAGGCATGAAATCGAGGGGCTGCTACGAAACGCCGGGCGGAACTATCCTGATGGCCGCGGTGCGCGAGATCGAATCCCTGACGCTCGACAGAACCACGCTTCACTACAAGCAGAAGCTGGCTCTCGATTATGCCGAGATGGTCTACAACGGTCTGTGGTTTACGCCGCTGCGTGAATCTCTGGATGCATTCTTCGAGAACGTCTCGCAGCCTGTTACCGGCGAGGTGACCATGCAACTCTACAAGGGCAACCTGCAGCCATTGAGCCGCAAGAGTCCGAACTCTCTCTACAATCTCGACATTGCGAGCTTCACCATGGGTGCAAGCTATGACCAGAAGGACGCTCTCGGCTTCATCAACCTCATCGGCCTTCCTATCAAGGTCGAAGCACTGTTGAAGAACAAGTAGAGAGCTAGATGAAACTGTGGGGCGGTAGATTCGAAGCGGGCCCGTCGGAGGTCTTCGAGACCTTCTCGGGCTCGCTGCACTTTGACGGCAAACTGATCTTCGCCGATGTCGAGGGGTCGCAGGCGTTTGCGCGCGCTTTGCGGGCCCAAGGCATTCTGACGGACGAAGAATGTCAGAAGCTGATTGACGCGTTTCGCGAGATCGGCGAAGAAGCAAAAGATCCCAACTATCTCGCAGGCGCCAACGACGAAGATGTCCACACGTTCGTCATCCGGAAACTCGGCGAAAAGGTTGGCGGGCTCTCTGCCAAAATCCATACGGGCCGCAGCAGGAATGAGCAGGTATCTCTCGACGTTCGGCTCTACCTTCGGGCGGCAGTCGATACGCTTTTCGGCGACATCGCCGGTCTGCTTGAAGCGTTGCTGGCTCTAGCGGAAAAGTACCCGGAGGTCGTGGTGCCCGGGTACACGCATCTGCGAAGGGCCCAGGCCGTGCTATGGCAGCACTATCTGCTGGCCTATTTCGAGATGTTCTCGCGAGATGCAGAACGCCTGACCCAAACGAGAGCGCGCATCAACACTCTTCCGCTGGGGTCGGGTGCACTGGCGGGCAGCGGTTTTCCGTTTGATCGCGAGGCAATGGCACGGGACCTGAACTTTGCTGCTATCACTCGAAACAGCCTCGACGTTTCCGGTGATCGCGACTTCGCGTTGGATTTTCTGTACAGTTGCAGCACGGTGATGCTTCACCTGAGCCGGCTCGCGGAAGACTGGATCCTGTATTCGAGTGAAGAATTCAACTGGATGGCGCTCGGGGACGGCGTCACCAGCGGATCGAGCTTGATGCCGCAAAAGAAGAACCCGGATTCTCTCGAACTTATTCGGGGCAAGTGCGGACGAGTCTGGGGAGATCTCAGCGCGCTATTCGTCACCATGAAGGGTCTTCCCATGACCTACAACCGCGACATGCAGGAAGACAAAGAGCCGCTATTCGACGCCTTTTACCAGACTTCGGGTTCGCTGCGCATGGCCGCGGTTGTCGCCTCGTCCATCACGCTGAAACCTGAAATCCCGATCGAAGCCGCCGAAGAGAGCTGGGTAGTGGCAACGGACCTCGCGGAAGAACTTGCCCGCGGTGGTGTTCCGTTCCATCGCGCCCATCAGATCGTCGGGAAGCTCGTTCTCGAGAGCACGAAGCAGGGGAAAAAGCCTTCGGACTGGACCGCGCGGGAGCTGGCTGCGTTTGCGCCGGAGTTTACGGGGAAGATGGCGCGCCTGCTACAACCCAAAGAAGGCATGAAGAGCCGGAATCTTCCCGGCGGCACCGGGCCGGAAGCTGTCCGCGAGGCCATGGGAGAGGCACGGCGGCGCCTCGAAGATCTTCGCCGACACTCCCGTTAAGGTATGAACAAGAGTTTTCGCCAAGGTCAAATCATTAAGACGATCCGGGCGAAACCGGTCTTCACGCAGGAGGAGTTGGCCCGCGAACTGGGCCAACTCGGGATTCAGACCACGCAGGTCACCCTGTCGCGCGATATGCGAGAGCTGGGTTTAGTGAAAACATCAGACGGTTATCGGCAGCTGTCGAGAGATCCTTCGGGATCGCGCTTGTCGGATATTGCGAACGAATATCTGCAGGATATCCGAACAGCTCAGAACCTTGTGGTTCTGCGAACTTCTCCGGGCCATGCGAGTCCTTTAGCGGTAAGCATCGATCAGCAGGAACTGCAGGAAGTAGTCGGGACCGTGGCAGGCGATGATACTGTTCTTGTCATCACACCCAGTCCGCAGTCCGCTGAGGAGTTTCGGAACCGGATGCTTCTTCTCATTTCCGGCGAGAGCTAGCCGTGATTGTGCCCGGCGTGACGGTGATCCGCAACCATGTGGCACCCGCTGTCTGAGAGTACACAAGGCACGTGCTCAAACTGAATGGTCGAATGGTGGATGCCCAATTCACACAGCGCTTCGTTGATCCGCTTCAGAATGTTTTCGCTCGCTGAAGGAGGCATATCCTCGATCAGAATGTGCGAACTGAGAGCGTGCGTGTTCGAACCCAGGCTCCAGACGTGTAGATCATGCACATCGAGAACGCCGTCAATAGCTCCGATGGCCTTCGCAATCTGAGGCAATTCGAGTCCGCGCGGCAGCCCCTCGAGGAGTATGTTCAGCGATTCTCCCGCGATGTCCCAACCCGTGTATACGATGAAGATCGCGAGAACGATGGAAAGGACGGGATCAACGTAGCTGACTCCCGTGTAGTGGATGGCAACCGCTCCGAGTATGATGGCGACCGCACCAACAGCATCGCCTGCCATGTGGATGACCGCCGCCCGGATGTTCAAATCATGTTCGTGTCCGCGATGGAGGGCGGCGACGATAGCGCCATTGACGAGCAGTCCCACACCGGCAACCCACATCATCGTAAGGTCATCTGGGAGTTCGGGATGGATCAGCCTTGAAACGGCTTCCCACGTGATACCAATCGAAATCAAGATCAAGGTTGACGCATTCAGAAACGCCGCAATCACACCCGCGCGCTGATATCCATACGTCTTGACGCTGTTCGCCGGTTTGCTCTGGAGGTAATACCCAAAGGCGGCAAGTATTAACGCAAGCGCGTCCGTGAAGTTGTGTCCGGCATCCGAGAGGAGCGCCAAACTGTGAGACCGAAAGCCGGTCACCACCTCCAACACAGTGAAGACGAGCGTGATGGCGGTGGACGCATATAGAATCCAGCCAGTACTCGGGACATGGTGGTGGTGAGCCAAACGGAGTCTTCCTACCTTCAGGGTACGACTATTGCGGTTGGTTCTGCGGCTTTTCGCCTGGCCGGTACAATGACGGAATCTTCTTCTTCTCGGCGTCGCCGGAGGTCTTTTCCGCTTCTTTCTTCCGCGAAGCAACCTCCTTCGTGCTCATCACAGACTCGCGCTCAGTCTTATCTTTCGTATCCTTGGCGCTCAGTTCGTTCCCCCGTTTCGCCGAATCCTCCATGGACAGTTCCCGGCTGTCGCGGGTAGTATCGATTGCTTCCGCGAGTACAAATTTGTACCGCTCAAAATCACGCGGGTTGGAACCCTCGATCTTGTCCAACTGGTCCAGGAACTCTTTTTCAGCATTGAGCAGGGCTATCATGCCTTTGTCCACGGGCCGGTTGTGGCGCAGCGCGTCGTCCGTTACTGAGTCGATCGCTTCGATGATCTTCGAATAATCCTCGAGCGCGTTGTGAATAAAGATACTCCGCCCCGGTTTGTCCTGACCGAGATAGTGCTGAACGAGATCCATTCGCGTTTTTGCGAAATGTATGTACAAAGCGATTCGATCGTTCGGCTCCTGAGCCATCCGGATCTGATCGACCTCGTTCGGAGTGAGGAAGTCCCGATCTGCCGTTTGAGCGCCCAGGCTCCAAACGAAAGCCGGCAGGAGAAGGAAGGCGAGCGGCTTCATTTCTTCATGGCTCCTTCCAAAAGCTTATCGTGAATATCCTCAAGCTTCCGGCCCGTCTGTTCCGCCCACCCGCGCTGGGTAATTGAAATCTCGTCCAGCAGACTTTGCAGCCGCCGTTGCAAAGAAGCGACCCGCATCTCGGCCCTCTTATAGAGCCGGCTTTTGTGAACCGGTTGGAGCGTGGACAGGCAGTTCTGGAGAGCGGTGATCATTTCGTCCAGTTGCGCGTCGCCGGTGTGCACGTCATCCTTCGCATAGGCCGAGCGGGCGTTATCGAACGCCGCTTCCGCGCTTTCGAGGAACTTTTCCGAGCGCTTGGCAGGATCGTGCTCGTCTCTCGGGTCTACCTGAGCGGCCGCAGCTGCCGTTGTCAACGGAGGGAGGACGCCGGACGACAGCAAGCTCGTACCCATTACGAACCGGACGATCAGCCGTTCGAAAAGTTCAGCGGTTCGCCTCTTTTGCAAGGATTCTACTCCTTTGGCGCGCAATAAACTCCTGGTCAGGAAACTTTCCCGAGCTTGATTGGAGGAACCGTTCATAGCTCGCGAGCGCCTGCTTTACCTGGTGAAGCTTATCGTAAACGATGGCTCTGTAGTAGAGGTCTCCCGGGGTATCACCGTTCAGGGTATGCACCTTGTCCAACGCTGCGAGAGCTTCGGGATACTGGTTCGATAGTACGAAAGCGGTAGCCGCTTCGTTCCATGCCTCCACCGAATCCGGTTTGATCCTGGCCGCGGTAGTGAATTCTCTGGCCGCCTCCACATAGCTGTGGCGGTCGCGGCGGAGGCGGCCGATCACCATATGTAGCTCATAGTCATTTGGATTGGCGGCCAGAGCCTGTTGCAGGATCGGCGCTGCGAGATCAGGCTGGTTGTTCTTCAGGTAGGCTGTTGCCAATGCAACGCGGTTGGCGGGCGTCGGAGAAGCCGCCACGCTTTGCTGGAACTCCGTAACCGCATCGCCCGGCCGATTGAGATTCAGATACAGCCTGCCGAGTTCTTCATGGGCAGCAACATCGGACGGAAATTCCTTGAGTAGCTGAACCGCGTCGGCCGGACGATTCGCCTTTTCGAAGGCCGTCGCAAGCTCAAGTAAGTATGACTTCAGGTTCCCGTCTAGCGTCGCCGCCTGGCGATAGTGGGGGGCCGCTTCGTCCAAAGCACCCAGCGCAACCAGGCTCTGGCCTAATCCCAACTCCGCAGCGGCAATTTTGGGGTCGCTTTGCAGCGCCTGTTTATAGAGGTCACGGGCTTCGGCCGGTTTGCCCGAAGCGAGCAGGGCATCGGCAAGGTAGCCCTTGGGGCGCGCCTGGTCCGGCTTCTGCTTCACGGCGTCTTCGAGCAACGGAATCGCATCCGCGCTTTGCCGGCTCCGGAGGTAAAGGATGCCGAGGTTCAGTTCAGCTTCAAAGAGGTTCGGTTTCAGCTCGAGCACTTTGCGGTAATGGGTAACCGCCGCGTCTCTCTTCTGCAGACCGCTTTCAGCTAAGGCCAGATTGAAAAACGCCGTGTAATCTTTCGCGTCTTGCTCGGTGAGCTTCGTGAAGATTTGTTCTGCTTGCGCGAATTGCTGACGATCAAGCGCCTGTAATCCTTCAGTCTGAAGATCGCCCGCCTGAAGAGTCGATACAGCCAAAAAAATCAGTGAGCCGAGCAACGAGCAACTTTCCCCACCCACATTCTAGCGGTATGTTGACGAGAGGCTCAGGCGTCGTGACGACGCTTAGCGGACGCAGTAGCTTCCTTGTGGAGATGACTCAGGTTGACTCCCTCAATCGCGAGAGCAACAAATCCCGTGATGATGATCGGCAAAGTCAGCGCGGCCCAGAGGAGGAGAGAGAAGCGTTTCGCATGGGCCGACACAAGGCCATACATCATTAGCGTTTTAGCCGTGACCCATTGGAACGAACCCAGGTTGCTGGGCGCTTGGGGAACAACGCCGCTTAGCCGCAACAGAACGAGAATGAGGAACGAAGCCATCCACGGCACGTCCAGGTCGCTTGCGCGCACGATGGCGTAAATGGGGATCATTTGCGAAAGCATATAAACCCCGCTCACGATAAACGAGAAGTACAAATATCGCGAGTGCCCGATGAGGTGAAGATCCTCGATCAAAGTGTTCAGCCACTTGGGCCAGGACATCCCGAAGAATGAGGTCAGCGACTGCTGCTTGGCATACATCGCGTAAGCGAGGATCAATCCGAGAAGCAGGATGAGCACGCCCAGAATATAGCCGCCCTTGACCAGAACACCCGGAAGCGTTCCCATCTGGAGACAAAGAAAAAACGCGAGCATCAGCCACACGCCGTCGAGAATTCGTTCAATCAACGCAGAAGCAAAGGAAACGGAAAGCGGGAGTCCGCTCGACTTCGAAAGGAGGAAGCATCGGATGAGTTCTCCGGCCCTCAGCGGGATCGTTTCATTCGCGAACATGCCGACGTAAATTGCTTCGGCACAATGAGAGAAGGGAACCTTCTTGACGGGAGTCAGAAGTAATTGCCAGCGAAGGGCGTGAAAAAGATAGATCAGGACATCGGAGACAACAGCAAATGAGACCCAGCGCCAATCCATGTGCCGAGCCTCTCCCCAGATGTGTCCCAGGCCGGCGCCATTCAGCGCCCACGACAGACAAATCAGCGAGAGCAGGTTCGTGGCGATAATAAGCGCCCACGATCTCAACTTCTTGCTGCGATCAACCGCCCGTATCGGTTCGACCTGCGTACCCAAGCAACCCCATGATAGCGCCGGAAAACGAATGACTGATCACACCAGCGCGACGAGTGCGGTTACGTCCGAATCGCTAAGCGCCTGACGATGTCATGTATAGAGTCCCATGGCGGTTTTCGTCCGGCGCACGGTGTCCTCCGCTATCGGGAGCACTCTCGCACGCCCGTCTAAGAGCACGGAATCAACGTACGACGGATCAGCAATCACCTGGCGGTAACGCTCCTGGATCGGGTCCAGACGGGAAATCAAGATCTCTGCCACACGCTTCTTGAAGTCGCCATAACGCATACCCGCTGCACTCTCCTTGGTGAAGGTCGGATCGCAGGCTTGCGCGATGCTAACGAGGTTTGCGATGCCCGGCCCCATATGGTCCGGATCCACGGCGGGAAGAGAATCGGTCGTCGCCCGAGCGATCTTCTTGATAATTATTTTCGGATCATCCAACAACGCAACGGCGTGGTTCGCCCCGGCGACGGACTTGCTCATCTTTTGGGTCGGATCATCCAACCCCATGATGCGCGCTCCCACAGTGGGAAGATGAGTAGCGGGCATGACGAAAGTCTCTCCGTAAAGAGAATTGAATCGTTGCGCAATGTCGCGGGCGAGTTCGAGATGCTGCGATTGATCCTCGCCCACGGGAACGATTCCCGCCTGGTAAAGGAGGATATCGGCTGCCATCAGGACTGGATACTGAAGAATGCCATCGCCGATGACTTCCTGTTTTTCAGCCTTTGCCTTGAATTGTGTCATGCGCTGCAACCAGCCTAACGGCGTGACACAGGTGAGGAGCCAGGCGAGCTCAGCGTGGCCGGAAACGCTGGATTGGACAATCACCGAGGATTGTTTGGGATCAATACCCGCAGCCAGGAACAGGGCTGCGGTTTCACGTATCTTCGACAGGAGTTCTTTAGGGTTCTGATGGACCGTGATGGCATGCAGATCGACGATGCAGAAGATGCTCTCGTACAGGCTCTGGATTTCCACCCAGTTCTTAAGGGCTCCCAGATAGTTGCCAATGTGTAGGTTGCCACTGGGCTGGACGCCCGATAGGACACGTGCTTTCATTCGTTTGGGTGAATCTTAATCGTAAGGGATGAGGAAAGAATTGCAGGAACAGGAAAGCGGCGGGAGCAAAACTCTGCGAATCGAAAAACTCGTCTACGGTGGTGATGGATTGGGCCGTTTAGATGGGCAGGTTGCGCTGGTTCCCTACGTCAACCGGGGAGACCTGGTGACTGTACAAACGCAGCGGGTCAACGCCGGCTTGCTACGAGGCGGAGATCCTGAGTTGCTGGAATCCTCGCCGGGACGGGTCGTTCCCAAATGCGAATACTTCGGCTTCGGAAAATGTGGCGGATGTCATTATCAACATCTCGATTACGCTGTCCAGGTTCTCGAGAAGAAGGCCATTCTTGCCGAAACTTTACAGCGTCAAGGCGGATTCACCTACGGAGGCGAAATCAGGACGCTCACCGGCGAGCCATGGTATTACCGTAATCGCATCCAGCTGCATTTCGGCGAAGGAACTCTGGGCTATCGCCGGTCGGCCTCGCACGAGATCTATCCCGTGGCCCATTGCGAGATCTCATCACCTGTGCTCAACGAAGTGATCCGAACGCTGCAACGGGCTGTCAAACAGGATCCTTGGCCGAAGTTCCTGCAATCCCTGGAAGTATTTACAAACGAAGAGCAGATTCAGTTGAACGTCGTCGAATCGAACCGCCCGATTTCGAAGCGCTTCTTCGATTGGTGCAAAACGCTGCTCCCGAACGTTGCAGACGGGCCGATCACATACGATGCCGGCGGTATCCGTTTCCGCCTGAGCGGTGGGTCGTTCTTCCAAGTGAATCGCTTTCTGGTTGAGCCCCTCATGCACGAGGTTCTCGGTTCGGCTGAAGGAGAGACCGCCGTCGACCTTTACTCCGGAGCCGGTCTCTTCAGTATTCCGCTCGCAAAGCGCTTCAAAAGCGTGACATCCGTCGAGCGTGGTGGTTCGGCATTTCGCGATCTGGAATTTAACAGGCGGGAGAACGGTGCGGATGTGAAGGCCTTCAAGAGTACGGCCGAAGATTTCTTGCGTGACTTGCGAGGCAGTCCAGACCTCCTGATCGCGGACCCTCCGCGGTCGGGGATTGGGAAGGAGGCGACAGCCGAATTGCTTCGCCTGCTGCCCTCCAGGATGGTCATCGTGAGTTGCGACCCCACCACGCTCGCACGCGATCTACGTGCACTGGTACCGAGGTATGAGGTTACAGATCTGACGTTGGTTGATTTGTTTCCGCAGACCTATCACATCGAAACGATAGTCAAGCTGCAAAAGCGCGAGGTGACCGCCGCAATCTAGCGAAAATCTAGCTCTACCTGATCTACGAAGCACCAACCCCAATCTTCGCCGGGCTCCAGAGATCGCATGATCGGATGGTCCGAAGCATGGAAATGCTTGGTTGCGTGCTTGTTCTTTGAAGAGTCGCAACATCCCACGTGGCCACACGTCATGCACAGGCGGAGGTGCACCCAACGATCACCGCTTTTCAGACATTCTTCACAACCCCGCGTATGCGGTTTCACATCGTTGATTTGGTCCGTATGAGTGCACTGTTTCACTGTTGTATTTGCCTTTTAAGCCGCGGCCGCAGCTTCCGCTCGTATGGCGGAGATTTCCAATTCTATCTTCAAATCATCGCCCACGAGGATGCCGCCGGTCTCAAGGGCGGCATTCCAGGTAAGGCCGAACTCGCTGCGTTTGATCTTGGTGGTGGCAGATGCTCCAATCCGTACGTTTCCGAACGGATCCTTTCCTTCCGCAGTCGGGCCCTCGACCTTGAGAACGACTGATTTTGTAACGCCATGGATCGAAAGATCTCCGGTCACCTTCCATTCGCCCTCGCCGGCGCGCTCTACCTTTGTGCTTTTGAATTTCATCGTCGGATAGGCTTCTGCATCGAGGAAATCTGCGCTTCTGAGATGCGCGTCCCGATTCTCGTCGAGAGTGTTGATCTTGGCGGTTTCGATCACCGCTTCCACACGAGCGTCCGTGGGATTTTCAGGATCGAACTCGATAGTTCCTTCCACTCCGCTGAATCCTCCCCGGACGTTCGTAATCATCATGTGGCGGACGACAAAGTGCGCGCTGGAATGTGCTGGATCGATTTTGTAAGTTGTCTTCACTCGTGTTCCTACTTTCTCCTGGAGATGTGTCACAGTATATCTTGACATCAAGGTAGATGTGAAGACATTAACGCAGGATTCAGGCGAAGAACGAAGACGTGTTGCGAGCGGGGAGCGAATAGAAGGTGCAACTCATATCTGGCTGGTGTTATCCAAGGCGGCTAAGTCTGTGGAACAGAACGCAATGGCTAGTATCAGCGGATTGGGATTAGGCCTGTCCGACTTCGCGGTATTGGAATTGCTGCTGCACAAAGGTCCGCAGTCCATCAACGTGATCGGAAAGCGGGTTTTACTGACGAGCGGGTCCATCAGCACCGCCATAGACCGGCTCGAGGCAAAAAACTTCGTCATCAGGACGCCGCATCCCGAAGACCTTCGGGCGCGGCTCGTGCAACTGACAGCGAAAGGCCGCCGTGTCATCGAATGTGCATTCAGCCGGCACGAAGCAGATATGGAACAGATCATGTCTGCGTTAACGCCCGCTGAACGGCGGGAGCTGGTTTACCTGTTGAAGAAACTAGGCCTCTTTGCGGCAGCGCGTTTAGAAGCGGAGAAAGGTCAAAGTTAGATGCGGTGATGCCGCGAGCCTCATAGCTCGGCCAGATTCCTGTGGACCATGTGAACCGCGATCGCACCTTCGCCAACCGCCGATGCAACTCTCTTCACATTTCCCGATCGCACGTCCCCGACCGCGAAAACGCTGGGAAGGCTGGTCTCGAGCATCTGTGGTGAACGATTCAAAGGCCAGCGCTGGCCGTTTCCGTTTCCGTTTCCGTTGAGCAGTTCCAGGTCGCGACCCGTTAGAATGAAGCCCTTGGCGTCCAGGGCAAGACATCCGCGGAGCCAGTCGGTCCTGGGCGAAGCGCCGGTCATGAGGAAGATGTGCTGGATGGGGTGAGCGGAAATCTCTCCTGTCCGTTTGTCTTGCCACTTTACCTGTTCGAGACGGTTATCACCTTCGAGTGCGACGATCTCAGTGCGGAAATGGAGTGCTATCCGGGGATTTTCAACCAGCCGCTGTATCAGATAACGCGACATGGTGCTGCTCAGCTCACCGGACCGGACAAGCAAATGGACCTTGCGTGCGGTTTGCGAGAGATACACTGCGGCCTGTCCTGCTGAGTTGCCGCCTCCGACAACAATGACCTCCTCATCTCCGCAGAGTTGGGATTCGATGTAGGTGGCTCCGTAGTAAATGCCGTCACCCTCGAACCTAGCCAGGTTTGGCAGGTCTGGCTTTTTGTACTGCGCACCGGTCGCAATCACGACGGAACGAGTGAGCATCGCTTCTCCGCCATCAAGAATGACCCGATACGGATGGTTGTCGCAGTCCAATTGAACGATAGTGCGCGCGATCATCATATTGGCACCGAACTTTTGAGCTTGCGTCGTCGCACGCGCTGCAAGTTCCTGGCCTGAAACTCCGGTGGGGAATCCGAGGTAATTCTCGATCTTAGAGCTGGATCCCGCCTGCCCGCCGGGCGCAAGCGTTTCCACCATGACCACGTCCAAACCTTCGGAAGCCGCATAGACCGCGGCTGCCAGACCCGCCGGTCCAGCACCCACAATGACCAGGTCGCGAATGTGTGTCGCATCAATCGTGCTGTTAAGACCCAGACATTTTGCGAGACCCTGGACCGATGGATTCCTCAGCAGATTTCCGGCGTTGCAAATGATGACAGGTACCTCCGACGGCTTGACGTCGAAGCGATCGAGAAGGGCTTGCGCCCCCTCATCGGTATCCAGGTCCATATATGTGTACGGATGAGCGTTGCGGGTCAGGAATTCGCGCAGCTGTAATGTCTGAGCAGAATGTCTGGAGCCGAGGAGGACAAGATTCCCAAATCCCTGTTTGATCAGGGCCACACGGCGGAGAATGAAAGCTCGCAACAGGATCTCACTCAGCTCGGCATCGCGGGCCACGAGCACTCGCATGGCATCATTGTCGAGTTCCAGGAAGTCACCCGGTTGCGTAACTAAGCCGCGCACGAGGGAGCGTTGCCCCGAGATCATAGAAATCTCACCCGAGAATTCACCGGGCGGGTGAGTAGCGATGTTCCGCTCTCCATCCAGCGTGGTTTGCAGGATGGTCAGCTCTCCCGAAAGCACGACATAGAACGGTATGGTTTCTCCGCTTGGCTCAAACAGAATTTCGCCGCTCTGCACGCTCCGTACTCTGCCAAGCGTACGGATGCGATCGATCTGAGCGGGCGTAAGAGTTGGAAATGCCTGAGTATTTGGGTCGAGTGCGCTGGGAATGATGGCCGAGGACATGTCCCATTCTCGCCGAGATTCTCCCCAACTAGAAACTTTGTGTAACTGTGTTTTACGGCACAAAAAAATACAATTTGTTATCGTCGCCGCCACCCGCGATCGATTTGCCGTCGGCCGAGATCACCATGGGCCAGTTCATCTTGGGGGTAGGGCACTGCCAGATTTTCCCCGTCTTCGCATACAAACAGAAACTGCCGGGTACATCGTCCGGGTATCCGTCCGCGAGCGTGAAGTAACGGGTAGCTTTATCCGTCGTCGCACTGTTTGGGTTGTGAGTGGTCGGGAAACTCCAAGCCGGCGTGAACCCCTGTGGACCCACGTTTAATGCAAACAGAAGGCCCGCAGTTCCACGGTTTGCCACCGCAATCGCGAGTTTCCCGTCAGCGGACATAGATACGAATCTGATGCTCTTGCCTGAACTCGCCGGGAGTTTGTATTGCGCTACGTATCCCGTTCCTGCAGACTTTTTGTTGAAGAGGTAGACTACGCTTCCGCCCGCGACGGCAAAGTTGTCGCCCGCTGCGGGGATGGCTACCGAAACGAAATGAGTGTGTGACGTTTCCGTCCAGAGGACCGGATTGTTCACACCTCCGGTTTTCACTTCCCCCGTGTAAACACAGCCGTTCTTTCCACACGCCGCAAACCACTTCCCATTGGGAGCAACCGCGATGGAATCGACGGATTGCGTTACCCCAAACGGGGCGACAGGAGTGCTCGGAAAGCTGCCGCCAACGACGGAAAAAACGTATAACGACTTCTTCGTTCCGGCAGCGAGAACATCGCCATGCTTCGAGATTGCTACAGAATTCACAATCGTGTTGAAGTGTGAATCCTTGAAGTCGAGTAGTATCTTACCTTTTGCCGCATCATATGCGCGAAGAAAGCCCAGGGTCGGACCGCTGCGTCCGTATTTCCCGCCCTGACGAAGTCCGCCCGCAACGGCGATCTTCCCGTCGTTCGAAAGCGCTACGGAATAAACGCCCTCATCACCCTCGAACTCGTCAGCCCAGTGGCGATCGCCTTTCTTGTCATAGCAGTAAACGCCAAAGGTTCCATCAGTTTGCATCCGCTGCGTGCCGTCGAATGGATAGTAGTAGGTTCCCGCAATGATTCGGCCTCCGTTATCCGAGATAGCGACGGAATTCACCATGTAATCGTCAGTGGTTGTCGCTCCGTCTGTGCTGGGAGGAAGTGGCGTGGCCGAGAGCGGGCGAGTCCACTCGGGCGTCTTGTTCATGGTCTTTTCTCCGATCCGAAGGGCAGCTTATTGGGTCCATACGGGCAGCCCGAGCTTTGCCAGGAGTTTCCGGAAGCGCGGGCTGCTGTGAAGAGCGTCAAAATGAGATTCAACACCGAGGTACTGCAGGAGCTGGTCTCTGGACGATAGAGCTTGTTCGAGTAAATCGAGCGCATGATCATTCTCGCCGAGGCCGACGAACAGGATGGCGAGCGCTGTCAATGGCAGATACTCCTTCGAAGCTTGCAGTTGCTTCAAGATGTCCCGGGCTTCTCTCTGTCGCCCGGCTTTTGCGAGTGAGTAACCATAGCTGCAACCTGTAGCGGCGGTTTTATCGCCAAGCCGGAGCGCTTTTTCGTAGGCATCGATTGCCTGCGCGTACCGCCCGCTCCCACCGTTAATGATTCCTATCCAGGTCCACAAAGCGGAAGCCGAGGGGTCCAGAGATAGCGCGCGCCTCAGTTCGCGGAGGGCCTCGTCATATTTGCGGCAGTTGTAGTAAACGGCTGCGGCATCAATGGAGGTCGGCACTCCGATTGGATCGAGATCACGCGCTTTCGAAGCTTCGGCGATTGCGCCGTCCACTCTTCCAAACAGCGAAAGGTAGATAGCCAGCCCCGTGTGTGCCGAAACCAGGTTCGGATTTAGGTGGAGCGCTCGCATGTATTCGCTTTCCGCTGCAGACCAATCCCATTGATCCCTTCTGATGTCAGCCAACACCGCATGAGCTTGGGCTAATTGGCCATCCTTTCCGATCGCGCGAAGTGCGGCCGCTTCGGCGAGCGGCATCGCTTCGGAAGGCGGAAGGATGCCCGCCCCGCTCAGGAGCCGATATGAGTTCGCCAGTTCCGCATTCGCCAGGGCAAAACCGGGATTGACAGCGAGCGCCTCGCGATAGTAATCGACAGCTTTTTGCGTACTCTGAGGATTGTAGAGGCGCATCTCATATCTGCCCCGCAGAAGCAGTGAATACGCTTCTGGAACGACGCCGGACGACTCGCTCGCCGGCGGCTCAATTGTGGGCTTTTGACGCGATCCGATCAGCTTGGAGACTGCTCGGACAATCTGTTCTTCCACCTTGTTGAGATCGTCTGCCGTCGCGTCATACTGATGCTGCCAGAGAATCGCACCGTCCTTGCCGTTCAGCAACTGGACATCTGCCTGAAGTTCTCCGTCCCACTCCGACACTCGCCCCGCGATCAGGGCTCGTACTCCCAAAGTTTGCGCAATGTGCCGTGTGTCCGATTGCTCTCCCTTGAACTGAAAGCTCGAGGTCCGGGCCACTACCTTCAGATTCGGCAGTTTTCCCAAGGCATCGATCAGTCCTTCACTGAGGCCGTCCGAAATGAAGGTGATCTCGCGGGTCGCATTGCCGTTTGTGAAAGGCAGCACAGCTATCGATGTAATCTCGCTCAAGGAACTCTGCGGGCTGGTGGTGGATCCCGATCCAAGGTAAGAGACCAGCGCCGCGCACGCCACAAGCGTTAGAACGAGCAGGCTGCCTAAAATCCAAGTGTTGCGACGGCTTCTCACGCCGGACAAGCTGTTTCTGTCCACTTGTTTCGTGACCGGCGGCTGCGGCGACTCGGGCGCTTGAAGGAACCTTTGTAAGTGGTCCCTGACTCCTGCGAGACTGGTCCCGCGTTCGATCGGGTCCTTGGCAAGGCAAACCGTCAGAACTTCCTGTAACGCGGCGGGTGCTGGATCTAAAAACTCGCTGAGCTTGGGCGTCGGGTCGTAGAGCAACTTGTGCATCGCGCGGATGGGATTTGTGTCCCAAAATGGAATCCGATGCGTCGTGGCCTCGAATACGATACAGCCGAAGGAGAAAATATCGGTACTCGCGGTGAGCGGCTCCTTGCCCTCCGCCTGTTCCGGTGACATGTATCCCGGCGTCCCCTGGATCAATTCGCCTGAGCGGAAACCAGTGATCGTTTGCGTTTGCGCATCCGTGAAACAGCGCGGGTCTTCGCGTCTGTTTGTCCTCACGAGCCGAGCCAAACCAAAATCCAACACCTTAGGGATGCCGTCCTGGGTGACGATGATGTTTGCAGGTTTCAGGTCACAATGGATCACACCTCTCGAGTGCGCGTGCTGTAACGCATTCGCAACTTGCAAGAGATCGCCGACTAATTCGGGAAGGGGTGTTTTCGAAGCGATCTTCTGCCGTAAGGTTTGCCCTTCGACAAACTCCATTGCGATGTACCAGACGCCATCCGCTTCGCCCGCTTCGTATACGTGCGCGATGTTCGGATGATTCAAGGATGCCGCCAGCTTTGCTTCGCGCAGGAGTCCTGTGCGGAACGCGCCGTCCGTCATCGCCTTCGACATTAGTTTGAGCGCAACAGATCGCTCGAGCAGGAGATCCTGCGCTTTGTAGACCACGCCCATACCGCCTTCGCCCAGTTTTTCTAGGATCCGGTAGTGCGAGATCGTTGTACCGACCATGGATGGTGGGAACCAGTGCTGCGATCTATATCGTAGCGGCACTCCGGCGCGCTATGCCAGTCATCGCGCCTGGCCGAACCGCCAGGCGGGGAACAGCCGTTGCGGGTCTCCCGGAAGCTACTTCATTGTCCAGCCGCCGTCTACCACGAGGCTGGTGCCTGTTACGATCTGGCTGGCTGGAGAAGCGAGATAAACGACTGCTGCCGCAACCTCCTCGATTTTCGCCATGCGCCCAAGTGGAATGCTCCCTTCCACGTAGTCTTTGAACTGCGGGTTGGCGAGAAAAGGTGTTGTCAACGGGGTTGCGACAAAGGTCGGCGCCACTGAGTTGACCCGTATTCCGAACTTCGCTAAGTCCAGAGCGATCGACTTCGTCATGCCTTCCATGGCGAATTTGGTCGAGCAATACACGCTACGCTCGGGAAGCGCCACATGGCCGGATTGCGACGAGATCATGACGATGGAGCCGCGTCGGCCCGTCTCGATCATTCGCGAAGCTGCGGCCTGCGCACAGAAGAAGCTGAGTTTCACATTCACGTCGAAAACTTCGTCGAACGTCGACGTATCTACGTCGAGAAAATGCTGCGGCTTGTTCATCCCGACGTTGTTCACCAGGACGTCGAGGGCCGGCAAGGTTCCGAGACGCTGCTTGAAGTCGTGAACGGAGCGAAGGTCCATGGGCCAGTACTCGGCGGTTCCACCGCCCCGCCGGATTTCCTCGGTTACTCTCTCGAGGTCGCTTCCCTGACGGGCAATCAGAACCACGTGGGCGCCACAAGTCGCGAGCAGCTTTGCACAGCCCTCGCCTATGCCGCGTGACGCGCCGGTAACGACCGCCGTTAAGCCATCGAGACGAAATATAGACTGCACGTCAGGTTCGCTCTTTCTTGCGATTCGCTGCCATGTTCATCAAAACGCGGTCTCTCCATGCCCGGCGCTCCCCCAGTCTCTCCAAGGGCAGAAACTCGCGGCGTTGCCGTTCCACTTCGTCCATCAGTTCCGGGGACCAGGCCCGAGTCTGATCGCGAGAGCGCGCGATCGAATGATAAAGCGGACCGAGACGGAGCGCGTAGTCTCTGATGCCGCCCGGTGCATTCAAGTCGATCGTCTCGAACGGACCCATGAAGGACCAGCGCCAACCCAGCCCGTCCCGCAGCGTCTTGTCAACGTCTTCGCAGGTTGCGACACCGTCTTCCACAAGCGCCCACGCCTCGCGTAGCAGCACGCCCTGCAAACGGTTTAGAACAAATCCCTCGATTTCTTTGCGAACGTGGACGACACTTTGGCCGAGCGATTCCATCAGTTCGCGGGCAAACTCGATGGCTTCGGGCGCTGTTTCGGGCGATGGCACCAGTTCCACGACCGGCACGAGATAGGGCGGGTTGACTGGATGCACAATCAAAACTCGTGGGGCAATCGCCAGGCCTGAGGCGAATTGCGAGGCTGGTATGCCCGAACTAGAGCTGCCAATGATGGTTTGTGACCCGCAGACCCGGTCCAGTTCTTCCATGGCATTGCGCTTGATGTCCGTACGTTCAAACACAGATTCCTGAACGTAGGCGGCTCCGTCTACGGCCTCGTCTAACGTGGCGGCGACCGTGATGTTCCGTAACACGCTCCCGGGATCGTCAATGAGTCCGGCAGAGTGCATTACGCCGAGTTGTTCTTCGATTAGGCGTAATGCCGACGTGGCCACGCCGGCTTGAGCGTCGAACACTTTGACCGGCAAACCGCCCCGGGCAAAGACGATTGCCCAGCCGCTGCCTACAAGCCCCGCGCCGACTACAGCGACCGCTTGCCCGCGGGTGATTTCTGCCGGGCTTCGCGTCAACGGCCGGCCTCGATCGGATTTATCTCGCCCATACCTGTCGATGGATTGTATCCGGTGCCCGGTAGTGTCGAAAGGCAGCTCGCAGCCGCCCTGCTTGTTCAACTCGTATTTTTGTGTTATTCCAGATGAATTACCGTTTCATTGGTAGAAATGGAGTGTGTTTTCTGGAAAAGCAGAGGTTATGGCGGCGATACGCGCCAGCCATCCTGGTCGCGTTCATCCTTGTAAGCACCGTGTCCGCGCAGCAGATGGCTGACTCGGCAGTACGGCAAATTAACGACATTTTGACCATTAAGCGTTCGCTTACTAAGGGCCAAAAAAAGTTATCCTCTCCTTTAATTCTAGGCGCAATGGCAGCCCGCAATCAGACTGCGGTCGGGCTGCCGCACACTCTTTTCCGACGGCTCGAAAGTGACCGGAAGGGGCTGAGCCTTGTCGACCTGAAAACAACCTCGGTAGGGGCCACCGAGCGGCAGATCCTCGCGCTTGGGGGAGAGGTCGTCTACAGTTCGCAACGCAATGGCGCCATTCGCGCCAGGTTATCGGTATCGAACCTGGAAGCGCTGGCTCAAACGCCGGAGGTCCAGTCCATCCGTCCCGCAGCTCGAGCTCACACGAACGCGTTGTTCTCCGGGCGCAGATCGCCAGCGCGTGCCTTTCAACCGTTCTCTTTGCTGAACTCGCTGCATCTCGCCCCTTTTATGGGCGCCCTTACGAGCCAGGGATACGTGGCTCACGCGGCCAACCAGGTGGTTTCAGGCGGTATCGACGGAACCGGTGTGAAGGTGGGTGTTCTATCCGATAGTGCTCTGCCGGACCGCGTCGCTGCCCTGATCGCTTCCGGCGATCTTCCGCCGGACGTCACGGTTTTGCCGGGCCAGGAAGGGCCGTCGGAAGGTACAAACGAGGGCACCGCGATGATGGAGATCATTCACGATCTCGCCCCAGGTGCGACACTCTTTTTCGCAAGCGGATCTGGTGCTGAAGCCAGCTCCGCTGACAACATCCGGGCGCTCCGGTTCGTTTATGGCTGCGACATCATCGTCGATGACTTCGCGTACCCCAACGAACCTGTCTTCCAGGACGGTATCGTTGCGCAAGCCATCAACGACGTGACAGCGCATGGGGCGCTCTATTTCTCGGCCGTGGGGAACTTCGGCAATCTGACGTACGGTACCTCGGGAACGTGGGAGGGCGACTTCAAGGAGGCTGGCGACAGTTTCTCGACTCCGAATAAAGGACTGCTTCGGGTTCATGATTTTGGAGGTCCCGGCGCGGTGCGGCCTTACAATGCATTGAAAGCACCTGGCGCTTGGCTCGCGCTTCAATGGTCAGACCCGGTGGGCCACAGTGATAATGATTACGACCTTTTCGTCTTGGACGCTCAGGGCAAGACCGTGAAGGGAGCTTCGTTCAACACTCAGTCGGGAGCGCAGGACCCCTTCGAATTCATCTACGAAACCGATGATTGTTCAACCGCCGGCTACTGCCCGGCGGCGGGCGACCGTTTGGTAGTTGTACTCTCGAACGGTATAACCCGGGCGTTGCACGTCTATACAGGAGGAGGCGTTCTGGAAATCGGAACGAATGGCGCCACCTTCTCGCATAAGGCTGGGCCAAACACGATATCGATAGCGGCCACGGCCTGGAACAGCGCCCACGCCGGCACCAAGCCGTTCACCGGAAGGGCGAATCCGATCGAGATCTTCAGTTCGGACGGACCCCGGAAGATGTTCTACAATCCGGACGGATCTGCCATTACGCCCGGGAATGTTCTGTTCTCGACGGGCGGTGGAACGACGTTACAAAAACCTGATTTGACGGCGGCGGACGGAGTCTTCACGAAGACTCCGGGATTACTTCCGTTTTTCGGCAGTTCGGCAGCCGCGCCCCATGCCGCCGCGATCGCTGCGCTCGTGAAATCAGCGAATCCGTTTCTGACGAATTTTCAGATTCGCCAGATCATGGCAAATACCGCGCTGGATACAATGGCGCCTGGCCCGGACCAGGACTCCGGCTATGGCATCACCATGGCTAATGCGGCGGTGCGGGCCGCGAAGACGCCGCAGTAAGGAATCTTCGGACGCGTGACGATCTCTGCCTAGGCGCTCTTTCTTGCAGGCTTCTGCGCTCTGAACCGGAAGTCATGCCGGCGTACGTCCACGTGTACGTCCCGAAATCCGGCCGCGCGCAGACGCCCGGAGAATGTTTCAGGGTTCACCGGTGTGACTGTGTCAAACAGATGAAACAAACGGAATAACCTGCTGTTCACACTGTCCGTGCCAAGAAAAACGCCTCCCGGTCGAAGCACACGCATTGCTTCGCTAAGCAACAAGCCCTGCTGAACGCTGGACGGAACATGATGCAACATGGTGAAGCAGACGACCGCATCAAAACTACCGTCCGCAAGCGGCATTGCCGCGCCGTCTCCAGCTATGACTCGGATTCCGAGGCCCGTCATTCTACGCGCCAACGAAGACGCGTAGTTGGCATCGATCTCGATGCAGGTCAGATCAAGCGGTAACGTGCCGAGACACGCGGTCGTGACACCCGGTCCTGGTCCGACTTCGAGAATCTCCGATCCGAGTTGCACGCCGTCGAGAGCCCAGGGAACGATATGCGTCTCGACAGCTCTCGCCCACATTCGAGAGGTGCATAACCACCGATGAGCGAGATTCAAGTTGACTCCTTTGGGTCGAAGTGAGTCCTGTCAGGCAGTTCGTAACCCGAGCATCTGTACGAGCACAGGCCTCTTACGCGTCACATCTTCGAGCGAATAACAGTCGAGAACTGCCATGAACGCTTCGACCGCTTCCTTCAAGACGGGTTGTAAACCGCAGCCGCGAGAAATCCGGCACTGATTGCTGGCACTCTGGAAACATTCGACCAAGTTCCAGTCCTCCACTGTTCGTAACACTTGTCCGATGTTGATCTCGCTCGGCTTTTTGGCTAGTTTGAGCCCTCCCGCACGTCCACGGACTCCCTCTACGTACCCGGCTCGCGTCGCTCCATTTGCCACCTTCATCAGGTGGTTGCGCGAGATGCCAAATCGATGGGCGATTTCCCCGATGGTTGTGGCGCCCGGCTGAACGGCCAAGTGAATCAGGAGCCGCATGGTGTAATCCGCATGGCGCGTCAGGTACATAGCACGATTCTTCCTAAAGATGTATTATAAATACATCTTTACTGCTGGCGCATGTACTACACCGTAAATGAAGAAAGCATTGCCGACATGGTCGATACCTTCTACCTTGAGATCCGGCGCGATCCATTGCTTGGGCCGATTTTCGAGAGCGCGATTGGTAACCAGTGGACACCGCATCTGGCAAAGATGAAGGCCTTCTGGTCCTCTGTCCTACTCGCTTCGCGTACATACAAAGGGAATCCGATGATTGCGCACCTGCGGCTGCCGCTCCTGACAGCGCGTCACTTCGAGCGCTGGCTCGAATTGTGGCGGGCAACAGCCGTCGTCCTGTGTTCTCAGGAACTGGCGCAGGTCTTTGTGCAAAGAGCGGAGGGGATCGGCGCTCGTCTGCTCTCTACGATTTCGCAGTTCCACGGCCCGGCAGTTCGCGAAGCAGCCGAAGCGATGAGCGAAGCTCTATGACGGGAGTCGATCTGCAGGATTTTCTGAGCAAGCCGGCCGCTTCCTTACCGCGCACCACAACGCTGCTCCATGAATCAGGGGTTCGTACGCTGCTTCTGCACCTGAACGCAGCGGAACACATGCCGGAACATCAAACGCGTGGGGCCATTGTGGTTCATTGCCTCACAGGCAAAGGAGCGTTCCTCATCGGCAGCGATCGGCTTGAGTTGCGCCCGGGCTTGCTCATCAGCGTGCCGCCAGCCGTCTCTCACAGCGTCATTGCTGCCGAAGACGAAGATCTGTCCTTGCTCGTCACCGTGTCTGAGCAGATCGCACCCGTGGCGTGAAGGACCTCAGAAGCACAGCTCGCATTGTTCTTCTGATTCTAATGATGGTGTGGGCGGGGATGATCCTTGGCATTTCATTCATAGCCACTCCGGTTAAGTTCCGGGCGCCGTCGCTTACGATGCCTGTGGGGCTGGAGGTCGGCCGATATACATACCGCCTTTTCACCGCGGTCGAACTCTGGTTACTGATCGCCGTGATAGTCTCGGGTGCTATTGCGCAACCACGCTGGATAAGTGTTCTGGCCCTTGCCTTTGTGGCTCTTCAGTTGCTGGTTCAGCACTATTGGTTGCTCCCGGCTTTGGACGCTCGCGTTTCTCAGATCCTTGCCGGAGGACAGATTCTCTTCTCCACCTCCCATTGGGTGTACGGAGCGTTTGAAGGAGTAAAGGCTACTCTCCTCATCGCTGCGGCTTCCATTGAAATCGCCAAACGATAGCGATCACCGAACCCTTTTCTTCCATCCGATAAGTAAGCCTGCTCCGGCCGCCGCAAGGACAAACGCGAACGTAGCGGGTTCTGGAGCCTCACTGAAGTTTGTATCCGTAAATCCTTCGGCGATCAGACGAAATGGCTGTCCAATGCCGCTGCCCGCCGGCGAAATTTCGTTTACAGCTAAGATCAATCTGCTCCCGACGGGCACCACAACTTGAAATGCTCTGGGATTCCCGGCCAAATTGCCCGAATACCCCTCATCGCCAAGGTAGTTCACGTCCAACCCGTAATTCGGAGGTGCGCTGTCCGGAGTGTACGTATTCAGATATGCGGAAACGAAAGTCTGTGCCGTTTCGCTTACATCGTCGACGGAGATCTGAACGAACGGGTACAGAATCGTCGGCAGGGCAAATGCCTGGTAATGATAGGAAATAGTTGTATTCACCACGCCTGGGAAGTCTTTCGGCGCGGACCAGTCGCTTAACACGTTGTCTCTGCTCAACCTGCCTAGCTGTACCGGGTCTGCAGCTGATAAGACCACCATTCCGCTGTCATAGAGAGTTGCGGCCGAGGAGATGGAGGCCGCGAGGAGAGTCAGCAGGGTGATTTCCCGTCCGGCCAGCGTCAGTTTCCTGGAGAATCCGAAGCCGACTTTCGCAAAATCACGACAAATTAGCATAATCTATCCAGACTATGCTAAAAAGCCCGCCAAATTCTCTTCGAAATGGCGGGCTTTCTGGTTTATTATTTCTCGAAACTACTCAATCTCACGAGGGCGCTTTTTGCGATTTCGTTTCCGTGCAAGCGCCTCTTTAGTCCGGCGCTTCTCGCCCGGCTTCAAATAAAACGAATGCCGTTTGATTTCCTTAACGATATCTTCTTGCTGCACCTTGCGCTTAAATCGGCGCAGGGCACTTTCTAGGGTCTCGCCCTCTTGCAGATGTACTTCTGCCAACTAGAAATTCACCACCTTCCAGGAAGTCCTATTCTACAATGCTGCGGCCCAGGCAGCCGTTTTCGGCCGTTTGCCGGTACCGTAACAAGGCCTTGGCCCTTGCTACAGTGAAAATTCACCTCAATGGAAATCGTAAAAGTTGTGGGCCGGGAGATTCTGGATTCTCGCGGAAATCCTACGGTAGAAGCTGATGTTCATCTGGCAGACGGCACAATCGGCCGCGCTGCCGTTCCGTCCGGAGCATCCACGGGCGAGCACGAGGCCGTCGAACTGCGGGACGGAGATAAAAAGCGATACCTCGGGAAGGGAACCCGCAAAGCTGCGGAGAACATTTCGGCCCAAATCTCGCCTGCTCTCGCCGGGCTCGACGCTGCCGACCAGACCCTGATCGACCGTAAGATGCTGTCCCTCGACGGCACGCCGAATAAAGGTAAGCTCGGCGCGAACGCAATTCTGGCGGTGTCCATGGCGGCAGCCCGGGCCTCTGCGGAATCTGAGATGACTCCGCTCTACCGCTACCTGGGTGGTGTGGCGGCCCGCGTTCTCCCCGTTCCGATGATGAACGTGATCAACGGCGGCGCACACGCCGACAGTTCGGTTGACCTGCAGGAGTTCATGCTGGCGCCCATCGGTGCCTCCAGTTTCTCCGAAGCGCTGCGCATGGGCGCCGAGACCTTCCACACATTGAAGGGTGTACTCAAGAAGCGCGGGTATTCAACTGCCGTTGGCGATGAAGGCGGCTTTGCGCCGAGCCTGAAATCCAATGAAGAGGCTTTGGAAGTTCTGACCGAAGCGATCTCCGGCGCGGGCTACAAGCCAGGCGAGCAGATCTCGATTGCACTTGATCCCGCCTCGAGCGAGTTTTACGACAAGTCCAAGAATCGCTATGTCTTCAAGAAGTCGGATAAGAGCGAGAAAACTTCGGACCAGATGGTCGAGTTCTGGGCAAACTGGGTTCGGCACTACCCGATCCTTTCAATCGAGGACGGCATGGCCGAGGACGATTGGGACGGCTGGAAAGCCCTGACGGATGCGCTCGGGAAGAAGATCCAGCTCGTCGGTGATGATTTATTTGTTACGAATTCCGAGCGCCTCCAGCAAGGGATCGATCGCGGTATTGGCAACTCCATTCTCGTCAAGGTCAACCAGATTGGTTCCGTGACGGAAACCCTGGAGGCTATGCGTCTCGCTGCCAGCGCGAACTATACCGCTATGGTTTCGCATCGCTCAGGTGAAACAGAGGACGTGTTCATTGCCGACCTTGCCGTTGCCACCAACGCGGGTCAAATCAAGACGGGGTCTGCCAGCCGGACCGATCGCATCGCGAAATACAATCAACTGCTCCGAATCGAAGAAGAGCTTGGAGACGCAGCCGTCTATCTCGGCAAGAGAGCGTTCCGGCAGTAGCAAGCTGAATGGCAAAAAAGAAACCGCTGGTTCTGACCATTCTCGACGGCTGGGGCTACTCTCCAGCCGTTGAGGGTAACGCCGTGGCTCTCGCCAGGAAGCCCACCTACGACTCGCTCCTGGCAAGCTTTCCCAATACACTGATCAACACTTCCGGTCCGTCCGTTGGCCTACCCGAAGGACAAATGGGCAACAGTGAAGTCGGCCATATGAATATGGGGGCCGGCCGCGTCATCCACATGGACGTGACCCGGATCGACATGATGATCAGTTCGGGTGAATTCAGCTCCAACGCCGTTCTTCAGAATGCAATGAAGAAGGCAGAAGGATACCGGCTTCATCTGCTGGGGTTGTGCAGTGACGGTGGAGTACATGCACAATTGAGCCACTTGTTCGCTCTGCTTGAGATGGCGAAGGACCGGGGTCTGCAGGAGGTATACATCCACGCCTTCATGGATGGACGGGACACACCTCCAGAGAGCGGCATAGGCTATCTGGAACAGGTGGAACGAAAGTGCGCCGAACTGGGCTGTGGCCGAATAGCTTCCGTCTCAGGCCGATACTACGCCATGGATCGTGACAAGCGCTGGGAACGTGTGGAACGCGCGTTTGGCGCTATTGCGCTCGGCAACGGAATCAAGGCCAAATCGGCGGTGGCTGCGGTCCGGGCCTCTTACGAGAAGGGCATTACGGACGAGTTTGTTGAGCCCATCACAATCGTCGACGAACGCGAACAGCCTGTTGGCTTGGTACATGATGACGACAGTCTCATCATGTACAACTACCGGGCTGATCGGGCTCGTGAAATCACGATGGCCTTCACTGACCCGGCTCTCGAAAGGCCAGCCCGTTCGCTGGTTCCGAAAAATCTGACCTACACGATGATGACCCAGTACGACCGGAGCTTTGGTCTGCCGTTTGTGCTGCCGCCCGAACACCCGGACAACATACTCGCCGAAGTCATGGAGCGGGCGCAATGGAAAAATCTCCGTGTTGCCGAAACAGAGAAATACGCGCATGTGACTTACTTTTTCAACGGTGGAAATGAGCGTCCTTACGGCGGAGAAGACCGTGAGTTAGTGGCGTCGCCCAAAGTGGCCACCTACGACCTACTTCCGCAAATGAGTGCTGCGGGCATCACGGACAAAGTAGTCGTGGCGATTGAGAGTGCGGACTTCGATGTCATTGTGATGAATTTCGCGAACGCCGACATGGTGGCGCACTCGGGCAAACTGGCGCCGACGATTGCGGCCTGTGAAGTGGTGGATGCGGGGCTCGGCGAGATCTATGCTGCTTTAAAGCGTTCGGGCGGAAGCTGGCTGGTCACTGCCGATCACGGTAACGCGGAGATGATGGTCGACCCCAGGAACGGCGGCCCGCATACTTATCACACCACCAACCCCGTACCCTTCATCTACATGAGCGACGATGCTGTCACGCTGAAGCCCACCGGCGCTTTGCGAGATGTTGCTCCGACGGTGCTCGGCATCCTTGGGTTGGAACAGCCCAAGCACATGACAGGCGAGGACCTGCGAATCAGGCATTAGATACTTACTGCGCTTCCGTCGCAGGCTTGGACGGCGTGCCGGTTGAATCTTGTGCCTGTCCTCCCTTCGCTTCGGCAGGGGCGCCGTTTGCTGGTCGAAGGTAGCGAATAATCCCTCGGGAATCCCGAAGGGCGTGGTGCGAGATCAGCTCGATTTTGACATTGTCCGATGTTGGATTGATCTGAATCTCGCCCGAAGTCTTTTGTTGTTCCGTGAGCGGCATGGCTTGGCCATCGTCGATACGGAGGGCGGCAAGATTCGTTCCTCGCGTCTGCTCTGCCGGCCAGCGGACGAGAACCGCGCCCGGCAGCTTTTCCACTCGCAACGCGATGATGGGCGGCGGAAGTTGCAGGTAAGCCCAATATCCGGCCGCGCACCCGAGGAGCGACGCGAATACCAGCACCAGTGCGAGGCTGACATTCGCCGGTTTGCCGGTCAGGTTCGCCTTTCGTTTCGCTGCGACTTCGGTTCTCCATTCCTCTTGGGCAATGGAACTGCGTAAATGCTCGGAGCGCCGCCGTCGAATGTCGTCCGGGGCGGCCGCAGATTCAATCTCGAGCTTCGGCGTATCCTTCAAAACGGCTGCGGCCGAAGGCGCTTGCGGAATGTCTTTCGTTTCTGTATCCGCCAGGGTCTCCGGAGCGCTTTGCTTCTCTCGCATCTGTACCGGATCGACATGCCGTGGTGCCTCGGGCAAGCTCTGCCGACGTGATATTTCTCTTCTGTCAGGCGCAGGAATCGATTGAACAGGAATTGCCGAACTTGCTCGTCCAGGGAGCGGGAGAATAACCGCGTGCTGCGTATCCCTCTTCGGAGTTTGGCCATCCGGTTTCCGTACTGAAAACACAAATCGCGTGGGCTGGAAGCGCTCCGGCCTGATCAGGAGAGTGATTCTGGATTGTCCGGGGAAATAGCGATCGAAGATCTCACTTTCCCGTGAGGTCATCTCCGGAGCGCTTCGCGTATGAGAAGCGAACCAGCCGACTCGCTCCAAGCCTTTCAGTTCGGAGTCGGACTGAGCTTCCCCGAAGCTTTCTGACATCCTGGCGAGATCTTTCTCGGAAAGAACGAAGGAAGGCCCGAACGCATGCTCGCATTCAATCGGCCGGAAGGCCTCGATCGTGGTACCCGTTCCTTCGAACCGGCCGTAAAGAACTCCTCCAATCTCTATACCGCCGTGCGGAATACGACGGTACGCTTCATTCACCTGGAAGTCCAGGTCATGAAACAGCGATAGCGAGTATTTGACTGTGCGAGAGGTTTCCGGATCGGTCCAGATCGCGTATTGCCCCTCAACAGAAGTCAATCTGCTCTCCTGAATCTGGAGAGTCTTAGCCGGGGCACGGAAGTGGCCGCATCACGCATGAAGTTCTCTCATTCTACGATGAAAAGGATAATCTTAGGTCTAGGCTCCGCGCGCGGTGCGGCGCTTGGAGTGACAGGAAACTTGAGATACGCGAACACATGAAAACTGTCGTCGAAGGTGTCGAACTTCAATTAGCTCATCCTGATGAACTGGACGTGCACTGGATCGGTCAGGAAGAGCCGTTACGCCAGTTACTCGCTGCCTGGATGGTGATCCATGAGCGTGACATCCCCATGACTCCGCGACTTCTCGGAAAGCCTGGTGTGGGTAAGACTACCTTGGCGTATGCCGCCGCCAAACGCCTGGCCCGGGAAGTCTACATCATGCAGGCGACGGTGGACACCCGGCCGGAAGATCTCATCATTACACCTGTTATCGAAGGTGCCTCGCGATTGAAATATGTCGCGTCTCCCCTGTTAACGGCTATGATTCGCGGCGGCGTCGCGATCCTGGACGAAGGAAACCGGATGAGTGAGAAGAGCTGGGCCAGTCTGGCTTCGCTTCTCGACAGCCGCCGGTATGTTGAATCCGTTGTGGCTGGAATCAAGATCAAAGCGCACGCGGATTTCCGGCTGGTTACCACCATGAATGACGATGCGTCCACGTTCGATCTGCCGGAGTATATTCATTCCCGCCTGCAACCGCAGATACTGATTGACTTCCCGGAACGGGAAGAAGAACTGGCCATTCTGCGTGAGAATCTTCCTTTTGCTCCGGAAGAAGTTCTGCACTATGTGACTGATTTCCTGCAGCAGGCGCATGCTTCCGATGAGAGCTACACCGTTCGCGATGGCCTGAACATTGCCCGATACCTGCTCAAGCTTGCTCGGGAAACGGGAAGTTCTCATCGGGTGCTCTTCCAACCCGTAGTGCTCGCCGTGCTGGGTGCTGAAGCGCAGCGGTACAGCTTCCGGCGCTGAGTGAACCGCCGCTTTTATGTTCGATGAGCCGTTGACCGCCGGTACCCTCGTTCGCGGGAATCTGACTTACCTTCCCGTGGTGCCCGGCCGCATTGAGTTCGCCCGCCGAGTCCGCCAGTTTCTGCTTGCCCACCGTCCCGAAGTAGTCGCGGTAGAGTTGCCCGGCCCGCTCGAACCGCTGTATCGCCGGGCCATCGATCGGATGCCGCAATGGTCGGTCGCTGTCATTCAGTCGGACGAAGACGAAGAATCGGCTCAATACATTCCGATCGAGCCTGGTGACCCCTCCATCGAAGCTCTCCGCACCGCAGCCGAGATCGGCGCCGAAACAATCTTCCTCGAGCCGGCGGTCCGCCCCGGATCTCAAAGCCTGGGCAGATATCCCGACACCGCGTCCATTGAGTACATCGGCTTCGGACGGTTCGTGGATGAGTATCGAGTTGCAGGAAGCGGGAAACATCAGGCTGCCGAAGTAGATGCGAACGGAATGGCGTGGAAACTGCAAGGTGCGGTTCCATTTGCTTCCGTTTGTGTTGTCGTGTCTCTCAGTTCGCTCGACGCATTGCTGGACGCCATGGATCTTCCGCAGGAAGAGCCGACCAAGCCTCGGACGCGTCTCTTCGAGAATGCAGACTTGTTCAATCTGCACCCGGATTGTCTGGCGGAAGTTGGGACTGAGCCGCCCTTCTATCAGGAGATGTATGAGAATGCCCGACACGATTTGGACGGATTTGTCTCCGACCGCAGGATCTGGCAATCCGCATTGTTGAAAGATGCCGAACGCGAGTACGGAATCAACACGGGCGAAAGCATGCGATCGTGGCAACGCATCTCCGTTGCACGCTTCAGCAGGAATCTCGCGGCCCTGGACGGTGACTTACTTCCGGGCACCTACGACCTGACGCTCGCGGCCCGTTCGATTGTTGACGACAATTATGGCTACGAAGTCTGGCAAACGGCCAATCGGTTCAGCGTGCAACAAACGGAAGACGACGCGCTCGAAACGGTTAACATCAGCGGAGATGACCTGTGGCTTCGCACGCGCAAGTTGCGAATTCGCCGCAGATTGCCCCGCGTCAAGCAAATGCTCCAGCCCGCGGGTCTAAAGCGCCGCAAACGTGAGGAATACGAAGGCGAGTGGGCGAGTCAAACGGACGGGACATCCATCTGTTCCTATCCGCCCGAAGATCTTGTGATCGAGAATTTCGGTCTCCAATTGAAGGGTTTTGCGAACCGGACAATCTCCGAAGAGCGTTCGCACACGGAACGGTTCAGCACCTCCATGCTGGATGGAATTGATCTTCGTGAGACAGTACGCAACTGGCACGAAGGAGCGCTGTTCGTGCGAGAGACTGCGAAGCATTCGGGGGACATTGGCGCGGTGGTCATCATCTTCGACGAAGATCGCGAAGATAAGTACAGCTATCTGACCACCTGGCTGGGAGAACACCAGAACGAATCGGACATGGCTTTCTACTCTACAGCGCCCTTCGACCACATCGTTGGTCCGGGGATCGGGAGAGCGGAATATGGTGGATTGTTGATGACGCTTCCTCCCAGGC
>Ga0308176_10000340_pt1 | contig 30714 bp, 32 predicted proteins | sample PhyCR2_3_FD_203890 | JGI IMG/M metagenome (GOLD analysis project Ga0308176, IMG submission 203890) | Soil microbial communities from UC Gill Tract Community Farm, Albany, California, United States - DLSLS.C.R2 | ecosystem: Environmental > Terrestrial > Soil > Agricultural land | place: USA... | reverse complement strand
GCCGGAGGCAGAGCTGCTCGCCGGCTGGGGCGGCCAGGTCGTGGTCGTGCCCTACCTGGCCGGCCGGTCGACGACCCGGCTGGTGCAGACCGCGCAACTGACCGAGATGACGACTGCTGGGAGGCAAGATGGGTGAGCGTCCACTGGGGACGGTGTTGGTGACCGGAGCGGCGTCCGGGCTGGGCGCGGCGACCGCGCTGGCCGTCGCGGACCGCGGCGGCCGGGTGCTCGCCATCGACCGGGTGCCGCCGCCGCCGGAGGTCGAGGACGCGGTCGCCGACGTCGAGGTGGCGGACCTGGCCGACCCGCGGGCGGCCGAGGCCGCGGTGCGTGCGCTGGCCGACCGGGCCGGCGGCCTGGACGCGGTGTTCACCCCGGCCGGCACGGACAAGTGCGGGACGCTGGCCGAGGTGGACGGCGCCGACTGGGACCGGGTCGTGCTGGTGAACCTGATCGGCACGGCGGCGGTGGTGCGGGCGGCCCTGCCCTACCTGACCGCGTCGAACGGGACCGTCGTCACCTGCGCCTCGACGCTCGGGTTCCGGGCGCTGTCGGACGCCACCGCCTACTGCGCGTCGAAGTTCGGCGTGGTCGGCTTCACCCGGGCGCTCGCCGCGGAGCTGCAGGGCAAGGTCGGCGTGACCATGCTCGTCCCGGGCGGCATGCAGACGGCGTTCTTCGACGACCGGGACGAGAAGTACAAGCCGCCGGTGGACGCGAAGCTCAACGACCCGGCGAACGTGGCCGAGGCGGTGCTGTTCGCGCTGCGCCAGCCGCCCGGCTGCGAGGTGCGCGAGCTGGTGATCACGCCGTCGGTGGAGAGCTCGTGGCCGTAGCCCTGGTCCTGCGGGCGCTGGGGCTCGGGGACCTGCTCACGGGGCTGCCGGCGATGCGGGCGCTGCGCCGGGCCCGGCCGGCCGACCGGGTGGTGCTGGCCGCGCCGGCGGCGCTGGCCCCGCTGGCCCGGCTGTCCGGGGCCGTCGACGCGGTGCTGCCGCACGCCGGGCTGCACGAGGGTCCACTGCGGACCGATCGGCCGCCGGCGCTCGCGGTGAACCTGCACGGCCGGGGACCGGAGTCGACCGTGCTACTGCGGGCCACGGGGCCGGGGCAGCTGTGGGCGTTCGGCCTCGGTCCGCCGTGGCGGGACGGTGAGCACGAGGTGGACCGCTGGTGCCGGCTGGTCGGCCACTACGGCGTCCCGGCCGACCCGGCCGACCTGGCCCTGCTGCCGCCGGACCGGCTGGGCCCGGCGCCGGGTGCGGTCGTGATCCATCCCGGCGCGGCGGCCGGGTCCCGGCGCTGGCCGGTGGACCGGTTCGCCGCGGTGGCCGCGGCGCTGGCGGCCGACGGGCACCGGGTGGTGGTGACCGGCGGTCCGTCCGAACGCGACCTGGCCGGCGCGGTCGGCGCCGAGACGCTCGCCCCCGACCTGCTCGGGCTGGCCGCCCTCGTCGCGGACGCGGCGCTGCTGGTCTGCGGCGACACCGGGGTGGCCCACCTCGCCACCGCGTACCGGACGCCGTCGGTGCTGCTGTTCGGGCCGGTCCCGCCGGCCGAGTGGGGCCCGCGTTCCGGCCCGCACACCGTGCTCTGGAAGGGCAGCGGCCACGGCGACCCGCACGGCACCCGGCCCGACCCGGCGCTGCTCGCGATCACCGTCGACGAGGTGCTGGCCGCGGCGAGGAGGACGGCCCGTGCCCCGGCTGCGCCGTAGCGACCCGCACCGGCCCGGCTACACCCGTCGCCGGGCCGGCCGCGGCTGGGTCTACCTGGACGCCGACGGGCAGCGGATCACCGACCGGGCGACGGTCGAACGGATCCGGTCGCTGGTGATCCCGCCGGCCTGGCGGGACGTCTGGATCTGCCCGTACCCGAACGGGCACATCCAGGCCGTCGGCACCGATGCGGCCGGCCGCCGGCAGTACCGCTACCACGACGTCTGGCGGGAGCACCGGGACCAGCTCAAGCACCTGAAGGTGCTGCAGGTCGGCGAGCGGCTGCCGGCGATGCGCCGGCGCTGGGCCCGCGACCTGCGCCGGGACGGCCTGGACCGGGACCGGGTGCTGGCCGCCGCGGCCCGGCTGCTCGACCTCGGCCTGTTCCGGGTCGGCGGCGAGGAGTACGCCGAGGAGAACAACACGTACGGGCTGGCCACGCTGCGCCGCGAGCACGTGACGATCCGGCAGGGCCGGCTCGTGTTCGACTACCCGGCGAAGGGCGGGCTGCGCCGGCAGGAGGTCGTCGAGGACCGGCGGGTGGCCGGGGTGGTGACCGCGCTGCGCCGGCGCCGGGACGACCCCAACCCGGAGCTGTTCGCCTACCGCACCGGCGACTCGTGGAACGACGTGAAGAGCGCCACGGTCAACGACTACCTGCGCGAGGTGTCCGGGCTGGACATGTCGGCGAAGGACTTCCGCACCTGGCACGCCACCGTGCTGATGGCCGCGGTGCTGGCCCGTGGCCCGGTCCCGGCCAGCCGGCGCGGCCGGGACCGGACCGTCCGGTCCGGGTACGTCGAGGTGAGCGAGGCGCTCGGGAACACGCCGGCAGTCTGCAAGGCGTCGTACGTCGACCCGCGGGTGGTCGAGCTCTACCACGACGGCACGGTCATCCCGCTGCCGCCGGCCAAGCGGTCGGACGATGCGATGCGCACCGCGCTGGAGCGCGAGGTGCTCGACCTGCTGCGGGTCGATCCCGACTAGCGCAGGTCTCCGACTGTCTGGCGGCTCCGGTCGACGGACACGCCGTCAGCGGTCGAGCCAGCCGACGACCTTCTTGCGCCGCAGTGCCTTCCGCGCCGCCGGCAGCCTGGCTTCGATGTCCTGCGCCGCCGCGGTCTCCGCCGCGGACAGCATCCCGTAGGTGAAGCCGTTCTCGCCCGCCCCGTGCGCCTGCATGCCGGCCGTACGCAGCAGCTGCCGGGTCACGACCGAGTCGTGGTGGTCGCCCAGCAACTCCTGCAGCTCCTCCATCGCCGCGGCCAGCGCGGTCGCACCGGAGCCGCCGACCGGTACCGCCGCCTCGGCCGCATACCGCGCCTGCTTGGCGGCCTTGCGGGCCTCGTGCAGAGCGGTGTCGCGGTCGAGCACGCCCGGCAGCGGCGGCCCGCCGGCGCTGCCGTGCTCGGCGGTGTCGAGCAGCTGCTCGACCGTGCCGACCGTGCGCCGGACCCGGCGCGGTATGAACTTCCTGGCCGGCCGCAGCCCCTTCTCCGTCGGCGCGGCCGCGAGCAGCGCGTCGAGCTCGTCGAGCAGCACCGCGTAGCGCCGGCCGTTGAGCGCGCTGACCAGGGCCTGGTGGTCCTTGGTGCCCTGCGCCCGCAGCCCACCGGTCAGGCGGTTGGCGACCGGCCCCACCACCTGCTCCGGCGGCAGCTCGCCCAGCGCCCGGCCCAGCCGGGCGGCCATCACCTCGGCGTCGCGGACCTTGCCGAGCACGTCGGCCAGCCACTTCAGCTCCGCCCGCAGGTGGTCGGTGGCGTCCCGGTCCCACAGCGGCCGGTAGGACTTCATCGTGCTGCGCAGCCTCCGGGTGGCGACCCGCATCTTGTGCACGGCGTCCGGCTCGTCGCGGCGGACCCGCGGGTCGTACTCGACGATCGCGTCGCGCTGCGCCCGCACGTACTCGCCGATGACCGCGGCCGCGCTGCCGGGCGGGCCGGCCGGCGCGGGCGGGTCGGGCCAGCGCCCGTCGAGCGCCCGGACGATCTTGGCCGGGTCGGCCGAGCGGGCCACGCCGGCCTTGCGCAGCCGCTTGTCCACCGCCCGCAGCAGCGCGCGGTCGCCGTCGACGAGCTCGACCTCGAGCTCGCGCCAGTGTTGCGCGGCCGCCGGGTCGGCGATCAACTCGGTGGACACCTCGTCGTCGGCGACCAGCGCCAGCACGGCGCCGTCCTCGGCCAGCAGCGGCCACTCGGTGCGCCGGGTGATCATCCGCACCGCGGGTCGCAGCGCCTCGCCCCGGCTGATCGCGCGCACCTCGGCGTTGACCGCGGCCGGGATCGAGCCGCCGCGGCCGGCCGGCAGCTGCACCTCGTCGCGCTCGCCGGGGCCCCGGTAGCGCTTGACGTGCCAGCCGGCGTCGTGCCCGCCGGTGCGCCGGCGCAGCGCCACGTTGTCGGCCGCCAGCCGCAGGTCCGCTGTGTCGTAGTAGGTGGCGGACAGCTCGTGCCGCTGCGGCTCGCCGAGCCGTACCCCGTCCACGGCCAGCCGGTCATCGACCGAGAAGTCCGCCGGGACCTGGTATTTGTTCTCGATCTCGGTGGCCACGGTGTTCCCCTTCCCCGACCCCCTCGTCCCACCGAAGGCTACCGGCCGCTCACCTTTCGGTCAGGATCAGAACCGCTCGGTCTCCTCGTGCAGTCCGAGCGCCTGGACGACCGCGCCGAGGTGGTCGTACGTCCGGCCGGACGGTAGCTGGCTGACCAGCTGCCGCAGCCGGTCCGGGGCGTTGGTGTCGACCAGGTGCGCGAGCAGGCCGGACTCGTCGGTCGGGAACACCGAGCGGGGCAGGTGCTCGCCGAGCTCGCTGCGCAGGTCGATCTCCTCCTGGGTCATCCCGCGGGGCACGCCGGGCTGCTGGCCCGCGGGCTCCTCCAGCCGGCCGGGGTCGGGCTGGTCCTCGCCCGCGGGCTCGGGCTCCAGCCACTCCTCGGCCCTGGTCGGCCGCTCGGCCGTCATCATCCCGTCGACCTCGTGCTCCATCTCGTCGTCGAGACGGGGCGAGTGCTTGTTGCTTCCGCGTTCCATGGTCAGTCGTCTTCCCTCAGTCGGGCCTGCACGGAACCATCGGGGTCGACCCTGACCTGCAGCACGGGCTGCGGGTATGTCGTCGGGCCCCGCTGCACCTGGCCGTCCCGGAGCCGGAAGGTGCTCCCGTGCCATGGGCAGGTGATGCACATTGCGTCGCCGGCGCCGGACAGCTCGCCCTCGGACAGCGGACCGGACAGGTGCGAGCACAAATCGTAGAGCACGTCGACCTGCCGGCCGCGGCGCAGCACGAAGACCGGTACGTCGCCGAGCGTGCGGCGGGTCGGCCGGCCGTCGGGCAGCTCGTCCAGCCGGCCGACCGGCGTCCACTGCTCCGGCAGGATGTGCGGGGCCTCCTCGGCGTGGTTGACCATCGCGCCCTGCCGGTAGGCCAGGTGCCCGCCGAGGTACGCGGCGGCGCTGCCGAGGCCGAGCGCAGCCAGGCTGAGGACGACGCCCCGGGTCTGTCGGCCGCGCCGCCGGGCCTGCCAGGAGGCGAACTGGAGGCCGATGGACATCACGTTGGCGGCGGCGTGCACGAGGCCGGTGCGCTGCTGCTGGGGATGCAGATCGGACCAGTCGGCCCAACCGGCAGCCGCGGCCGGCAGCGCGCTGGTCACCCCGACGCCGACCAGGGTCCGGGCCGCGTCGCGGCTCCGGCCGGGGAACAGATCGAGCACGGTGGCCGAAATCCAGCTGCCCATCGGGACCAGGATCAGTGCCGGGTGCAGCGGATGGCCGAGCCAGACGCCGTGCAAGGCGTCGCGCACGGTGGCGTTGGGCAGGGCGGTGTCGACCGCCTTCTTGACCAGCTGGGCGGTGGGGTCGAGGGCTTTGGCCCGCTCGATCTCCTCGGCCGACCGGTCCAGCTGCCGCAGGGAACGCATTCCTGAATCGTGACCCGCAACGGCGCCGGCAAACAATGATCGGGGTACGGATCGGGAAACCGCACCGGTGATCGTCGAGGAGCGGGAGGTCGACCGGCCCGGCTGCGCGACGGCGCCCGCCAGCGCTCCTAGGGATCAGACCGTGGGTCGGTCGACGGTGCCGCGCCAGCCGCCTTCCGCGGTCCCGCGGGACTCGATGAACGCCTTGAACCGCTCGAGGTCGCCGGCGATGCGGTGACCGAGGACGCCGAGCTTGTCGCCGACGGTCTCCAGAACGCCCTCCGGCAGGATGTCCAGCTGCAGCATGACCCGGCAGGTGGTGGCGTCGACCGGGTGGAAGGTGACCAGCCCGGCCTGCTTCGGCCCGGTCACCGAGGTCCAGGCGATCCGCTCGTCCGGGCGCTGGTCGGTGATCTCGGCCTCGAACTCGCGGTGCACCCCACCGATCGAGGTCACCCAGTGGGTGGTCGTCGGTGAGGTCTGGTCGACCCGCTCGACGCCGTCCATGAACTGGGGGAACGTCTCGAACTGCGTCCACTGGTCGTACGCGGTGCGCACCGGGACGCCGACCTCGATCGACTTCTCGACCGTGCTCATGGGTGCTGCCCTCCGGTTCGGGGTCGTTGCTGACCACCTGCCCGGCGGCGCCGGTGGCAAACGGTCGGGTTGCGGGCGAGCCCGGCCGGGTACCGGACCGGGACGTGAGCGCAACTCCGGACCAGGTGGTCGGCGCGGCCGAGCACGCGGTCGATGCCGACCTGCTGGAGACGGTGAAGAAGGCTGCGGTCGAGCTGAAGCGTGCCGACCTGCGGTTCGCACTGTGCGGCGGCTGGGCCGTGTACGCCCGCGGCGGGCCGCGGTCGGAGCACGACGCCGACTTCGCGCTGCTGGACCGGGACGTGCCCAGGGCGATCGACGCGCTCACCGCGGCCGGGTTCACCGAGGATTCCGGCTCGCCCGAGGACTGGCTGGCCAAGCTCTACGACCGGGGCAACCTGGTCGACCTGATCTTCCGGCTGTCCGGGGAGCCGGTCAGCGAGCAGATCCTCGACCGGGTGGAGACCATCGAGGTCGGTTCGGTGCAGATGCCGGTGCTGGCGGCGACCGACCTGGTGGTCACCAAGCTGCTCACCTTCCGCGACCACTACGCCGACTTCGGCAGCGCGCTGCCGATGGTCCGCGCCCTGCGCGAGCAGGTCGACTGGGCCGAGGTCCGCCGGCGCACCGAGCACTCGCCGTTCGCCGAGGCGTTCCTGCTGCTCTGCGACCGGCTCGGGCTCACCGACTGAGGGTGGACGGGGCGGGCGACCGCGGGTCGCCCGCCCCTCGGAGATCCCCCAGCGGGATCACGCCGTGACCCGCCGCCCGGACAGCGGGGTGCGCGGGACCAGCACGGGGCTGCGGTTGCCGGTTCCGTCGGCGAGCGCGGCCAGGAACTCCCGCAGCACGTCGCCGGTCGGATGCCGCGGCGCCCAGCCGAGCGCCCTGGCCTTGCCGGTGTCGAGCACCGGCGCGTTCATCGCCATGTCCAGCCAGCCGGCGTCGGTGGGTTGCAGGTGCAGCCGCCAGGCCCCGGACACCAGCGCCCGCGGCAGCCGCGCCGGCACGTCGACGCCGCGCGCCCGCAGCAGGTCGGCCACCAGCGGCCTGGTCAGCAGCGGCTCCGTCGCCACGTTGAGACCGCCGGTCGCCTTCGCCAGCAGGCCGCGGACCAGCGCGTCGGCGAGGTCGTCGGCGTGCACGATCTGCCCGCGCAGCCCGCGCGGCCACGGCAGCACCGGCAGCAGCGCCGGCCGCAGCAGTGACACCGGGACGAGCGGACCGAGGAAGAACCGGGCGATCTCGCCGGCCGCCGCCGGTTGCAGCACGATCGCCGGCCGGACCCGCAGCACGGCCAGCCGGCCGGCGTCGAGGCCGTCCAGGAACTGCTCCACCGCCGCCTTCTGCCGGCTGTAGGTCGAGGTGGCGATCCCGGTCGCCGGCCAGCTCTCGTCCCGCGGCTGGTCGCCCGGCGACGGCGCGTACGTGCCGATCGAGGAGGAGTAGACCAGCTGCGGCACGCCGGCGGCCAGCGTCGCCTCGACCACCGCCTGCGTCCCGGCGACGTTGACCCGCTCCAGCGCCGCGGTGTCCCAGCTCGGCTGCAGCCGCCAGGCCAGCGAGACCACCGCGTCCGCGCCGGCCATCACCTCGGCCAGCCGCTCCCGCGCGTCCGGCCCGGCCACGTCCACGGCCGCCCAGCTCGCCAGGTCGTACGGTGCGCCGGCCCCGGTCGGCGGCCGGCGGGCCACGCCGACGACGCGGTCCACGGCCGGCTCATCGAGCAGCCGCCGCAGGACCGCCGTACCGACGTTGCCGCTCGCTCCGACCACCACCACCCGCACGGCCGCTCCCTACCCGGACAGGCCGCGATCACGCCCCCCGGCGTTCACCCGACCGACTTAGGTTGCCGCCAATCGGGTAGGTGTTCCTCACACCGTTCAGCGCCGTGCGGTGTCGCAACGAAGGGGGTTACGGCAGGTGCCTGCCGCCGCGCTGACCGTGTTCGTCAACGCCGGCCCGTGGCTGCCGGTGCCGCCGCCCGACTACGGCGGCATCGAGAACGTCGTCGCCACGCTGGTCCCGGAGCTGCGCGCCCGCGGCCACCGGGTCGTCCTGGCCACCGTCGGGGACAGCACGGTCGAGGCCGACGAGGTGGTCAGCGTGTTCCCGCACGGGCAGTTCGCGGACATCACCGGCCCGTACAACGCGATGATGGGGATCGCGCACGCGCACATGACCGGCGTGCTCGACCGGCTGGCGGTCGGCGACGTCGACCTGGTGCACGACCACCTCGAGGTGGTCGGCCCGGCGCTGTATGCGGCGGCCGGCGACGCGGTCCCCCCGGTGCTGCAGACGCTGCACTGGGACCTGGCCAAGCACCCGGACTTCTACTCCCGGTTCGACGGGCGCGGGCGGGTGTTCTTCGCCGGCGTGTCCGGTTCCCAGCTGGCCCGGGCGCACCCGACGCTGCGCCGGCAGGCGCTGGGTGCGATCCCGCTGGCCACCCCGATGCCGCACGGGCCGCCGGCGCCGCCGGCCGGGCACCTGCTCGGGCTCGGCCGGCTCACCCCGGTCAAGGGGTACGACCTGGCCGCCCGGGTGGCCCGCCGGCTCGATCTCGAGCTGGTGCTGGCCGGGCCGGTCGCCGGCTGTGCCGGGCCGGACGAGCTCGCGGCGGCGCCGTCGCTGCCCGACGTGGGCTACTTCCGGTCCGAGGTGGAGCCGCACCTCGGCGGACCGGTGCGCTGGATCGGCTCGGTCGGCGGGGCGGCCAAGGCCGAACTGCTGCGCACCGCGCGGGCGGTCGTGTTCCCGCTGCGCTGGGACGAGCCGGGCGGCACCGCGGTGGTGGAGGCGCTTTCGGCCGGGGTGCCGGTGGTGGCGATGCGGCGCGGGGTGCTGCCCGAGCTGGTCGACCACGGGGTGACCGGCTGGCTGGCCGACGACGAGGACGAGTTCGCCGGTTACCTGCAGCGGGTGGACGAGCTGGACCGGCAGGCGTGCCGCGCGGCCGCCGAGCGGCGGTTCTCGCCGGCAGCGATGGCGGCCCGGTACGAGACGTTCTACCGGCGCGTGCTCGGCCTGGCCGGCCGCCGACCGAGCCGCCACCGCGCCCTCTCCACCGCTGCGGCGGGCTGACCCGGCCGGCCGGTCGGGGGTCCCCGGGTGGGCCGCTCAGGGGGTGAAGACGGCCTGGAGGACGTGCCGGCGGCGGGCGGCGAGGTCGGCCAGCAGGGCCGGCGCCCCGGCCAGCGGGAGCCGGTCGGTGACCAGGTGGTCGGCGACCGCGGGACCGTGCGCCCGCAGCAGGTCGATCGTCTCGGCCGACAGCCGGGACCGGTCCCACAGGTGCCCCTGCCCGCGCGGCACCCGACCGATCTGCGCGCAGCGCAGGGAGAGCCCGTTGTGGTGGAACTCCTCGCCCAGCCGCACCGCGTCCGCGCCGCCCTGGTAGAACGCGAGATCGATGACCGTCGCCTGTGGACGGACGGCGGCCAGCGCGAGAGCCAGTGCCGCCGGCTGCCCGCGGCACTGGAACGCCACGTCCGCGCCGTGGTCGGCGGGACCGTGCCGCCACCGTCGCTTGAGGACGGTCGGCACGTCGTCGGTGATCGGCAGCGCGGTCAGCCCGAGCGCCTCGGCGACCGCCAGCCGGCCCGCGGTCGCGTCGACCACGGCCACCTCGGCCGCGCCGTGGTGGCGGGCCAGCAGCCCGGTCAGCAGCCCCACGACGCCGGCGCCGACGACCAGCACCCGCCGGCCGGCGACCCCGTCGGCGAGCGACCGCACCGGCCCGCCGACCGCGTCCGCGGCCGCGTGCAGCACGCCGTTCGCGCAGATCGGCCCCATGTGCGCGACGTACACGCCGAGCACCGGGTCGAGGTCGTCCGGCAGCGGGACGACGTGCTCGGCGGCCGGGTCGGCGACGTACCCGCTGGCGTGCCCGTACGGCGCGGCGACCCGGGTGCCGACCGGCAGCGCCGCGGTCCGGCTCTCCACGACGGTTCCGGTCTCCATGTAGCCGAGCCGGGTCACCGGGTACGGGCTGGCCGGTTCGCCGGGTGCGAAGACGCCGAGCTCGGCGTCGAAGTGCCGGCCCAGGAACGGGTTCGTCCCCTTGTACCAGGACAGCTCGGTGCCGGCCGACAGCCCGCTGAACGCGGTGGCGATCCGGACGCCGCCGTCGGGCAGCTCGCCGTCCGGCTCCTCGACCAGCTCGGCCCGGCCGGGTCCGGGCAGCACCAGCCGCAGCGTCACGGCCGGACCAGCTCGCCGGTGTCCGCGGCCGCGGTCATCGCCAGCCCGAGCCGGTGGGTCGCCAAGGCCTGCTCGTACGGTGCCCTGGTCGACGTTCGCTCGCCCGCGACCGCCTCCAGGAACTCGCGATCGACCGCCTCGTGCCCGTCCACCGCGGGCGTGAGCACCTCGGGCTCGGCGCCGGGTCGCTCGACGACCAGCTCCCGTTCGGACAGCTCCAGCCGCAGCCCGTCGGCGGACACCGTCTCCAGCGAGGCCCGCCGCTTGGCCGGCAGCAGCGAGCTCGCGGTGAACGTGCCGACCGCACCGGAGGCGAACCGGGCCGCGATCGCGCTGGCGTCGTCGACGTCGCCGGGGGAGTCCGGCGCCCGGGAGCCGGCGCCCCAGACCGCGTCGACCTCGCCGACCAGCACCCTCGCCAGGTCGAGGACGTGGGTCAGCTGCTCGACCAGCTGCCCGCCGGACCGGTCCCGCCGCGGCCACCAGGGTGGCGGCGGGACCTTGTCCAGCCAGGCGCCGGCGACCAGCCGGGCCGGCGAGGCGGCCAGCAGCTCGGTGGCCTTCTGCACGGTGTCCAGGCAGCGCCAGTGGTAGCCGGTGCCGGTGACCACGCCCGCCGCCCGCACCAGCGGGGCCAGCTGGGCCGCGGTGGCCAGGTCGGCGGCCAGCGGCTTCTCCACGAACAGGGGCAGCCGCCGGGCCAGCACCGCCCGCTCCGGCGCGCCGTGCGCGAACGGCGGCACGCAGACGTACGCGGCGTCCACCGTCACGGCGTCGAGCAGGGCGTCCGCGTCGGGGTAGGGCGCCGCGCCGCAGTCGGCGGCCAGCCGCCGGGCCGCCTCCGACACCGGGTCGGCCACCCCGACCACCCGGGCGCCGAGACCGGTCAGCACCCGCACGTGCCGGGCGGCCACCGCACCGGCGCCGATCATCGCGATGCGTGCGCTCATGGGGTGGCCCTACCCACCGTCCCGGTGGGTTCACAGGAATTTATCAGCGTGGTACGGCACGCTGACCGTATGGGCCTGTTCAGCCGGCGCGGCCGGCCACGACGCGGCGATGCCGGTGCGGGCGGTGTCCGGACCCTCCTCGACCGGGAGGGAACCAAGGAGGACCTCGCCCACCTCCGCCAGTTCGCCACCACCCGGCAGGGCGTCGAGTTCTACGTCGAGCCCGAGACGACCGCGACCGACACCACCGCGGTCGCCGTCGCCGCGGACGGGGAGTGGACCCGCCGGCGGGTCGGCTCGCCGGCCAACATCGGCAAGCTGGCCCGGGAGCTGCGGCTGCCCGTGTACGAGGCGGCCGTGGTCGGCTACCCGCAGCGGATGCGCGACTGGAACGCCCGCCGCAAGCGCGAGAGCGGCCTGTAGGGCGAGCCCTGAGTACCTTGGGCCCCATGCATTCGTCCAAGCGGATCGGTCTGGTGCTGCACCCGCGCCGCGACTCGCGCGAGGCGGTCCAGGCCATCATGGAGTGGGCCTACCGGCACGACGCGAGCCTGGTCGGGCTGCCGGGGGAGGTCGACCGGATCGGGTGCGACATCCAGGAGGTCGAGCCGGACGAGCTGTCCGGACTGGACCTGCTGATCAGCCTGGGCGGCGACGGGACGATGCTGCGCGCGCTGCGGTTGTCCCAGCCGACCGGCGTGCCGGTGCTCGGGGTCAACCTCGGCCGGCTCGGCTTCCTGGCCGAGATCGACGTCCCCGAGCTGCCCGACGCGCTGGCCGAGATCGACGCCGGCCAGCTGACCGTGGAGAGCCGGGTCGCGGTGCAGGTCGAGTTCGACGACGCCACCGCGTACGCGTTCAACGACGTCGCCGTGGTCCGCCACCCCGGCCAGCCGGTCGCCGCGGTCGAGGTGAAGGTCGAGGGCCAGCCGTTCGTCCGGTACGCGGCCGACGCGATCGTGGTCGCCACCCCGACCGGGTCCACGGCGTACAGCTTCTCCGCCGGCGGGCCGATCGTCTCGCCCCGGGCGGAAGGGCTGCTGGTGATCCCGGTGGCACCGCACTCGGTGTTCAACCGGGCGATCTTCCTGTCCGCCGGCGAGCCGGTCGGGCTCGACCTGCTGCCGACCAGCGGCCGGCTCGCAGTCGAGGTCGACGGCCTGCTGGCCGGCTCGGTCGAGCCGGGGCAGACCGTGCGGGTGTTCCTGTGCGCCCGCGCGGGCCGGGTGGTCCGGCTCGGCTCGACCACGTTCTACCAGCGGGCCCGGCGCAAGCTGCGTCTGGCCGACCCGGCCGAGCTGGACGAGGTGGACATGTCCCGTACCGGCTGATCACCGGCTGACCTAGCGCGAGAAGCTGGTGATCAGCTGGTCCACCGGGGCGTGCGCGTCGGTGAGGACCTGCGCCCGGCCGGCGAACGCGGCGGTGGCCCGCTCGTCGGCGACGACCCACGGGTTGCGCTCGGCCAGCCGGTCCCGGATGCCGGCCAGCGGCAGCGGCCGCCGGGACGCGACCAGGATGTGGTTGCCGCCGCCCTCGCCGGCCACCGTGACCGGCGCGCCGAGCAGCACCACGTGCCCGAACACCGACCGCAGCGTCGCCGTCTCGGCCCGGGCGAACCGGTCCGGGGGGTAGTCGATGACGTTCACCGCGTACACGCCGTCGCCGCTGAGCACGTCCCGGACCTGCTCGGCCACCTCCCGGGTGGTCAGGTGCCAGGGCACCGCCAGCCCGCCGAACGCGTCGCCGACCACCAGGTCGAACCGGCCGCGCGGCTGCTCCCGCAGCCCCGTGCGGGCGTCGCCGACCCGGACCGCCAGCCCGCGGATCGCGTCGACGCCGAGCTCCTGCCGGCCGAGCGCGACCACGCCGCCGTCGATCTCCAGCACGGTGCTGCGGGTGCCCGGCCGGGTCGCCGCCAGGTAGCGCGGCAGCGTGAACCCGCCGCCGCCGATGTGCAGAGCCCGCATCGGGTCGCCGGCCGGCCGGACGGTGTCGGCGACCGAGGCGATCGCCTTGGTGTAGTCGAACTCCAGGTACTCCGGGTCGGTCAGGTCGACGTACGAGTGCCGCAGCGTGTCCAGCTCCAGCGTCCGGCCGCCGGGGCGGTCCGGGTCGGCGACCACCCGCGCGCAGTGGTACTCGGTCTCCTTCTGGCACGGGTTCGGCGCGACGACGACCAGCAACAGCGCGACCGGCAGCAGCGCGGCCGCGGCGCCCGGCAGCCGACCGGCGCCGCCGCCCCAGCGGCCGGTGCGCCGCCGCTCGTAGCCGAGCACGAGCGCGCCGACGACCGACACGACGACGGCGGTGGCGATGAGGATCGTGCTGGTGGCGAACGCGGCGACCAGCACGAACCCGGTGGCGAAGGTGGCCACGATGCCGCCGAGCGTGCCGATCCCGGACAGCTTGCCGACGATCGTGCCGGTCTCGTGCAGGTCGCGCAGCTGCAGCTTGGCCACCACCGGCGCGACCGCGGACAGCAGCCCGGCCGGCAGGATCACCGCGGCCATCGCCAGCAGCAGGGTCGCCGAGGCGTCGCCGGTGTCCTCGGTCGCCTGGCCGACGTACCGGACCGCCGGCAGGGTGAGCAGCGTCAGCGCGGCGCCGGCCAGCAGCATCGGCCCGATCAGCCGCAGCGGGTCGGCCACCCGGTCGGCCGCCCGCCCGCCGGACCACGCGCCGGCCGCGATCGCCAGCAACGCGGCGCCGATCACCGCAGTGTTGGTCTGCAACGTCACCCCGACGTACGGGGCGATCAGCCGCAGCGCCAGCGTCTCCAACACGAGCACGGCAGCCGCGGCGACGAACACGATGACCGCCGCGAACGCGTCGGGCAGGGCGAGCGGCCGCGGCTGCACCTCGGTCGTCCGGTTGTCCACCCGGCCAGGATCCCGGACCGGGCTGTGCCGACCGCTGCGGGGCCTACTGGCAGCGGGGGGACGACGGGCCGTAGCGCTCCAGCCGGATCCGGGACCGGGCGTAGCCGGCGCCGGCCAGCAGCACCGCCGCGGTCTCGACGAAGCCGGACGAGCCGCACGCGTACGCCGCGCCGCCGTCGAAGGCGACCGCCGCGATGTCCGCGGCGGTGATCCGGCCGGCCGGGCGCGGGTGCCCGTCCGGCGCGCGGCGGGTGTAGACGACCGTGGTCTCCTCGCCGAGCTCGTCGGCGAAGATCAGCTCCGCCGGCGAGCGGACGGAGAACAGCAGTCGCGCCGGCACGTCCGGCCGCGACAGCCGGCGGGAGCGCAGCATCGCCATCACCGGCGCCACCCCGGACCCGCCGGCCACCAGCAGCAGCGGGCTCTCCCCGCGCCAGGCGAAGTAGCCGCCGATGGGGCCGCGCAGCTCGACCTGGTCGCCGGGGAGGAGGTCCTCGGTCAGGTAGGGGGAGACCTCGCCGTCGGGCAGCCGGTCGACGGTCAGCTCGACCACGCCGGTGTCCTCCGGCGGCGAGCTCACCGAGTATGACCGGCTGGCGCGGTAGCCGTCCTCGGCGGTCAGCCGGACCACGTAGTGCTGGCCCGGCAGGTGCGCGCGCCACTCCGGCACCTTCAACCGCAGCGTGACGACGTGGGCGTTCTCCGGCCGGATGGCCTCCACCGTCGCCCACTGCCAGGGCCCGGGCGCCGGCGCCGCTTCGACGTCGCCGCCGACCAGCGGTTCAGTCACCCTGGTACCGCTGCTCGCGCCACGGGTCGCCGCGGTCGTGGTAGCCGCGTACCTCCCAGAAGCCCGGCTCGTCGTGGTCGAGCAGCGTGAGCGACTCGATCCACTTGGCGCTCTTCCAGAAGTACAGGTGCGGGACGATCATCCGCACCGGGCCGCCGTGCTCGATCGGCAGCGGCCGCCCCTCGTGCTCCCAGACGATCCACGCCTTGCCGCCGGTGATGTCGTCGATCGGCAGGTTGGTGGTGTAGCCGGTCGTGCTGGTGGCCACCGCGAACGTCGCCTCCGGACGCGGCCGGACCGCCTCCAGCAGCGTGTCCACCGAGATCCCGGTGAACGAGGTGTCCAGCTTCGACCAGGTAGTCACGCAGTGGATGTCTCCCCGGTAGACCGAGCCGGGCAGCTGTTGGACCTCCTTCCAGGTCCACGTCAGCGGCGTCTCGACCCGCCCGTGGACGGTGATCGTCCACGAGTCGAGGTCGACCCGCGGGGTCAGCTCGGCCGTGAGGACCGGCCAGTCTGCGCCCACGTCGTACTGTCCTGGGGGAAGGCGGCCGGGCTCGGCGATCCGGCGCCGCCCGGCGAAGCCCCGCGAAACTCGCACGGGCTGAATCTACCCGGCCGCGACGGCGGGCGGGCGATCGCGCAGCACCCGGCGTACTCCCGCGGCCAGCAGCAGGCCGCCGACCGGGGCGACGAGTGCGCCGGCGATCAGCAACCCGAGCCCGAGCCGGCGCAGGAACGGCGCCCGCACCGACAGCGCGGCGGTCACGTCCACTCCGGCGCCCGCGTCCGCGTTCATGATCACCAGCCGCTGGCCGCCGGCCCGGACCGGCACGTCGATGGTCTGCTCACCGGCGCCGGACGCGCTGACCGTCCACCTGGGACCGTCGGCCGGTGGAGCCGGCGCCCCGGTCCCGTCGCTGGGCACCAGCGTGGCCCGCAGCGGCGACAGCCGGACCTCGACCAGCTCGTCGTAGGCGGTGCCGGCGAGGTAGCGGTCGACGTCCCCGGCCGGCGCGACGCCGACGAACACCGGGCCGCCCCGGTCGGAGCGGACCCGCACCCGGACGGTCGCGTCGAGCCCGCCACCGCCGAGCCCGGCCGCCTGGGTCACCAGCGCGTACCGGTCGGTGGACAGGGCGGACTCGGCGCCGCCGAAGGTGGTGTCCCGGCCGGTGAGCAGGAGCAGGACGACGCCGACCGCGGCGAGGGCGAGGCCGAGCAGCGCGCCGACGGCGCCGAGCGCCACCAGCAGCACCCGTCCGGCCACACCACGCTCCGCCCACGCCTCGTCGGGACGGCCGCCGGGACCGCCGGCGCGCCGTTGCCCGACGACCCTAGTGCGGGGCCCTGAGGGCGGCTCCCGGGGATCTTGGCGGGCGCCGGACCGTGCCGTCGAGGATCCCCGGGACAGGCCCCAGCCAGGCCGGATCCGCTCGATTAGTTGTGGCCCCCCGAGGGCAGGCCTAGGGTCGGCGCGGGCCAGCGGTGGCCCGCATCCAGACTCGACGAGGGAGGCTGCGCCGATGGCGTTGGACGACGACGACATGATGACGTCCGGACCGGGTGGCGAGGGTCCGGCGGACGGGGGCGCATCCGGCACGCCCGGCGCCCGCGACGGCGGCGCCGACGGCGGTGCCGACGGCGGAGCGGACTCCGGTGCCGGTGGCCCGCTCGACTCGGGCGCGGCCGACGGGACCGCCGGCATGCACGACGGCGGCGCCGATGGCGGTGCCGACGGTGGTGCCGACAGCGGGGCCGAGGGCCCGGCCGACTCGGGCGCGGCCGACGGGGTCGCCGGCATGCGGGACGGCGGCGCGGACGGCGGCGCCGGTGGCATGGACTCCGACGGCGGGGCCGATGGTGGGGCGGACCGCGGTGCGGGCGGGGGTTCCTCCTGAGCGCGGAGCACATCGCAGCAGCGCCGGGCGGGTCCGCAGACGACCGCCCGGCGCTGCGCCGCTGCGTCGGCGTCGACCCGGCCGAGTTCGCCGCGTCGTACTGGGCCACCCGGCCGCTGCTCACTCCGGGCGCCGGTGACTTCGGCGACCTGTTCAGCTTGGCCGCGGTGGACGAGCTCACCTCGACCCGCGGCCTGCGTACCCCGTTCCTGCGGGTGGCCAAGGACGGCAAGGTCGTCGAGCCGGTGCGGTTCACCCGCGGCGGCGGCGCCGGTGCCGAGATCGCCGACCAGGTGGCCGACGACCGGCTGGCCGAGCTGTTCGTCGACGGCTCGACGCTGGTGCTGCAGGGGCTGCACCGGACCTGGCCGCCGCTGGTCGGGTTCGGCGGCCGGCTCGCGGTCGAGCTCGGGCACCCGGTGCAGATCAACGCGTACGTGACACCCCCGCAGAACAAGGGATTCTCGGCCCACTTCGACGTGCACGACGTGTTCGTGCTGCAAGTGGCGGGCGAGAAGCGGTGGACCATCCACGAGCCGGTGCACCCGGCGCCGCTGCGGGACCAGGAATGGACCCGGTACCGCCCGGCGGTCCAGCGGCAGGCCGAGGGCGAGCCGGCGGTCGACACGGTGCTCCGCCCGGGTGACGCGCTCTACCTGCCCCGCGGCTGGCTGCATGCGGCCGAGGCGCTCGGCGACGTGTCCGTGCACCTGACCGTCGGCATCCACTCGGTGACGCGGTATGCGCTGGTCGAGGCGCTGGTCGCGCTGGCCGCCGAGGAGCCGGAGCTGCGCACCTCGCTGCCGCTCGGCGTCGACGTGGCCGACCCGGACGCGATCGGCGCCGACCTGGCCGCGACCGTCGAGGCACTGGCCGGCTGGCTCGGCAAGGCCGACCCGGCACAGGTCGCCGACCGGCTGCGCCGTCGCGTGTGGACACAGACCCGGCCGGAGCCGGTCGGGCCGCTGGCCCAGGCCGCGGCCGCCCGGTCGGTGACCGACACGACCCTGGTACGGGTCCGCGCCGGGCTGCGGCACCGGCTGCGGCCGGCCGACGGCGAGTCGGTCGTGCTGGACCTGTCCGACCGCACGCTCACGCTGCCGGCCGCGACCGCCGACGCGCTCCGCGCGTTGCTGTCCGGACAGGTGCGGTCGGCCGGGCAGCTGCCCGGGCTGGATCCCGCCGACGGGCGCACGCTGGTCGCCCGGCTGCTGCGCGAGTCGATCGTGGTGCCGGCGGACGCATGACGGCCGGGCCCGGCGGGCCGCAGCAGGTGGGCGATCCGCTGGAGCGGCTGGTGGCCGGCCGGGCCGGAGTGCCGGACCGGTGCGCTCCGGCGGCCGAGCGGCGCGGCGACGTCCGGTTCGGTACCGCGTCGCCGATTCCGCGCTGGCTGCTGATCGAGCAGCCCGGCGGCTGGGGTCCGGAGGCGCTGCTCGACTCGGCACTGGACCGCGCGGTGGGCACCGAGCTGATCCGCCGCTGGGAGCACGGGGCCGGCATCCGCGTGGTGCTGATCCGCCGTCCGGGCCGGTCCGCCACGCCGGCCGGCAAGGCCTGGGCTGTGGTCGACTCCCGGGCGGGCCGGGAGCGGGTCGGCTGGGGCCGCTGGACCGACCCGGCCGAGCTGCTCGACCTGCCGGTCGGCGCGGCCGCGGGGGAGCCGGGCGGCCCGCTCTACCTGGTCTGCGTGCACGGCCGGCACGACCCGTGCTGCGCGATCCGCGGCCGGCCGGTCGCCGAGGCGCTGGCGGCGGCCCGGCCCGGCGGGGTGTGGGAGTGCTCGCACGTCGGCGGCGACCGGTTCGCCGCGAACCTGATCGCGCTGCCGCACGGCTTCTTCTACGCGCACATCAGCACCGACACCGCGGTCGAGGTCGCGGCCGCGTACGAGCGCGGCGAGGTGCGTCCGGACCTGCTGCGCGGCCGGTCGGCGTTCGCCCCGCCGGCCCAGGCCGCCCAGCACTACGCCCGGCTGGAGCTGGCCGACCATGCGGTGGACGCGCTGCGCCCGCTGGGCATGGCCCGCCTCGCCGAGCACGCCTGGCGGGTCCGGCTGGCCCGTCCGCCCGGAACGCTGCTGGTCACCGTCCGGGCCGGGCTGGCCCCACCGGTGCGGCTGACCTGTGCCTCCACCCGCGCGGAGCGCCCGCGGTCCTGGGAGCTGGTCGGTGTCGAAGCCGGCTGATCCGCGCTAGGCCGGCGGGTCGCGGGACAGCAGCCGTTCCTCGTGGTCCAGCTCCCGCTGCAGGCCGCGCAGGTCGGCGTCGCGCAGCTGGCCGGAGTCACGCCGGCGCAGCAGCTCGCGCCGTTCCGCCTCGAGCAGGGCCCGGCGCAGCTCGGCCACCGCCGCCGCCGGTCGGACGCCGTCCTCCTCGCTGACGTCGGCCCGGTCCAGCAGCCGCAGCCGCTCCTTGCGCCGGCGCAGCCGCCGCTCGGAGTCCTCCCGCACCCGCTGGACCACGTCCGCGTCGAACCCGTCTTCGGCCATGTCGTCGAGCTGGCGGAGTGCGGCCTCGGTCGCCGCCACCCTGGCCTCGCCGCGGGCCCGCAGCCGGCCGGCCCGGTCGTCGCGCAGCCCGAGCATTCGCAGCAGCCGCCCGAACGTCAGCCCCTGGCCGACCAGCGTCACCAGCACGACCAGGTAGGCGCAGAGCAGCAGCAGCTCCCGCCCGGGCAGCGGCTCGCCGCCGTCGACGGTCAGCGGCAGCGCGAACGCCGCCGCGAGCGTGATCACCCCCCTGGTGCCGGCCCAGCTCAGCGCGACCAGTTCGCGGCCGCCCAGGGTGGGCGCGTCGTCGCCGAGCAGCCGGCCGGGCAGGTGCACCATCAGGTAGAGCCAGACCGGCCGGACCAGCAGCACCGCGGCCAGGGTGAGCACGCAGGCCAGCACGGTGTGGGTCGGGTCGACGTCGTCCAGTCCGCCGAGCACGACCGGCACCTGCTGCCCGATCAGGAGGAACACCAGGCCCTCCAGCAGCAGCGCGACCAGCCGCCAGACGCTCCGTGCCTGCAGCCGGGTGGCCGCCGAGATGACCGTCGGCGAGGAGTAGCTGATCCACAGGCCGGCGACGACGACCGCGAGCACCCCGGAAGCGCCTACCTGCGCGGCCAGCAGGTACGCCCCGAACGGGGTGGCCAGCGACATCGCGGTCTCCAACAGCGGATCGTCCAGCCGCCGGTAGAGCTGCCGGGCCAGCCAGGCGACGGCCAGCCCGGTCACGACGCCACCCAGCGCGGCGAGCGCGAACTGCCCGGAGGCGTGCAGCAGGGAGAACCCGGCACCGGTCGCCGCGGCCACCGCGACCTGGTACATCGTCAGCGCGGTCGCGTCGTTGAGCAGCCCCTCGCCCTCGACCAGCGTGAGCAGCCGCGGCGGCAGCCCGGCCCGGCGGGCCACCGCGAGCGCGGCGATCGGGTCCGGTGGCGCCACCGCCGCACCCAGCGCCAGCGCGACCGCGATCGGGACCGCCGGCACCACCGCTTCCAGCACCCCGCCGACGGCGAACGCCGTAGCCAGCACCAGCCCGACCGACAGCGAGGCGATCGGCCGGCGGTTGGCCCTGATATCGACCAGGCTGGCCTCGATCGCCGCCGCGTAGAGCAGCGGAGGGATGACCACGAACAGCACCACGTCGGGGTCGAGCTCGACGTTGCGGCCGGGCAACAGCGCGTACCCGAGACCGGCGATCACCAGCACGACCGGCACCGGCACGCCGAACCGGCGCGCCAGCAGCGAGCCGGCCACGACGACGGCCACCGCGGCGAGGACGAAGCCTACTTGCTGCTCGATCACGAGGTCGCTGTTCCCTGCTGCTGACGGAGTAGGGCTGGCCCCACCGCTGGGCTGATGCTGGCCACCGCGAGGGGTTCCGGGAGAACCCCTACCCGGTTCGGGGGCGGTCCCCGATGTATCGCAGCGGCTGGATCGCGATCGTACGAAGCATGGTCCTCCTCGCGCCCGCACCGGTCCGGGTCCCGCCGGCCAGCTCGATCGAGCCGGCCCCGTGGACGGTTCCGGCTCGCCCGGCGCACCGGATCCAGCCGCGTCACGTCGGCCGGCTGGCCGGCGCCGTCGTGCTCGCCGGTGCGCTGACCACGCTGGCGCTGCAGCTGCGCGACGCTGAGCTCGGTGCGGCGTTCGCGGCCGTGGACCCGGCCATGCTAGCCGTCGGGATGGGGTGGTTCGCGCTGTCGCTGGTGGCCGCGGCCTACACGGTGACCGGCTTCTCCCCGCTGCCGCTGCTGCTGTCCACCACGGTGCTGGCCCAGCTCGCCGTCGGCGGGCTGCGGCTGCTGGTGCCGTCGGCGGCCGGGATGCCCGCGGTCATCGGCCGCTACCTGCACCGCTCCGGTGCCTCGGTCGCGGACGCGGCGGCCACGGTCGCCGCCGGGCAGGCCGCGCAGCTGGTCGCGACCGCGGCGGTGGTGGCCGCGCTCGGCGCCGGCTCGGGCACCGGGATCGCCCGCCCGGACGGCCGGACCACGCTGGTCGCCGTCGCGATCATCGCCGGTCTGGTGCTGGTCGGCCTGATCGGTGCCCGGTGCAGCAGCCGGGTCAGGGCCGGGATCGCCGCCACCTGGCGCGGCCAGGTCGCGCTGGTGCGGCACGCCCGGGAGCACTCGGCCAAGGTCGCGCTGGGCGTGCTGGCCTCCGGCGCGCTCACGCTGTTCCACGTGCTGGCCTTCGCCGCCTGCGTGTCGGCGGCCGGCGGCTCGCTGCCGCTGGTCACGCTGGCCGCGGTCTACCTCGGTGCGGCCACCGCGGGCTCGCTGGTGCCGACGCCGGGCGGGATCGGCCCGGTGGAGGCGGCGCTGGTGGCCGGGCTGACCGCGGCCGGGATGCCGCTGCCGGCGGCCACCGCGGCGGCGCTGCTGTCCCGGCTGGTCTCGGTCTGGCTGCCGGCCGTGCCCGGCCTGGCCGCGGCGGGCGTGCTGCGCCGGCGCGCGCTGCTCTGAGCGGGCGTGCCGGCGCTCAGGTGCCGTCGGTGACCAGGATCACCGTGGAGCCGGCGCGAACCACCGACCCGGGCGTGGGCCGCTGGGCGACGATCCGCCGGTCGTCCCGCTCCGGGTCGAGCACGCCGCCGATCACCTGGACCCGGAAGCCGGCCGCCCGCAGCACCGTGCCGGCCTGCTGCACCTTCAGCCCGACCACACCCGGCACCGCGACCAGCGTGCCGACCGGGACGGCCAGGGTCGGGCTGGGCACCGGGCGGGTGGTCGGCGCCGGCCGCTGCGTCGGCACGGTCCGAGTCGGGGCGATCGTGGCCGGCGACCGTACGGGGCCGGCCGTGGTCGGCGCCGCCGTCGCCGGCGGCACGGTCGGGGCCGGCGGCGTGGTGGCCTCCGGCGTCGGGGTCGGTGCCGCGCTCGTCGCCGCGGCCGGGCTCGGCGTGCCGGCGGCGTTGACCGCGCGGCCGCGGTCGGCCAGCGAGGCGACCAGCCAGAACACCGCGCCCACCGCCACCAGGGCGACCAGGATCAGGCCAGCGAGCACGAGGCCCAGCGGCCGCTGCGGCGGTGGGGGCGACTGCTGGCCGGGCAGCAGACCGAATTCGTCGTCCACCGGCACTCCCTCGACAGGTCGGCGAGGACGATAACCCACCCGGCCGCCGTCCGGGACCCCTCCGGGCACCGCGGACGGACCGGGACAAGATCACCGCAAGGCCAGGTACGGCGCCAGCAGCAGCAGGACCACGACCAGGACGGTGCGCAGCGTCCGAGTCGGCAGCGCCCGGGCGATCCGCCAGCCGACCACCACGCCGACCAGCACGGGCAACCCGATCAGCAGGACGAGCGCCCAGTCCACGCTGCCATGCAGTGCGTACCCGATGGTGCCGACGGTGGCGATGACGATCGACTGCACCTGCGCGGCGGCCAGCGCGGCCAGCACCTCCACCCCGAGCGCGAGCAGCAGCGGCACGCTCAGCATCGGCCCACCGAGCCCGAGCAGGCCGCTGACCACGCTCACCCCGGCCCCGACCGCGACGACCACGGCCGTCCCGGGGTGCCGGGTGCGCACCAGGCCCGCAGTCGCCTCCCGCCGGCCGCGCTGCCACACCAGCACCGCGACCACCACCGCGAACACGCCGAGCAGCACCCCGAACAGCCGCTTCGACACGTGCGTGTTGCCCAGCACCCCGAGCGGCGTGCCGACCACGGCGGCCGCCGCCAGCAGCACCGCCGTACGGCGGGTCGCCGGTTCCCGCAAATGGCCGGACGAGGCGAAGGCGACCGTGCCGGCCACCCCGGCCCCGATGTTCGTCGCGATGGCGGTGCCGGCCACCGCCGCCGGCGACAGCGGGGTCAGCGCGAACAACCCGATCGTGGGCAGCACGCCGCCCGGGCCGACCGCGCTGATGCCGATGCCGCCGACCAGGCCGATCACGGCCAGCGCCACCAGCACACCCGTCGACAGACCGCTCACGTGCTCACCTTAGGAATGACGGAATGACCACCGCCGGGGTGGTCTTTCCCCGGAGGACCATCGGCGTAGCGCGGGAGAGACGTGACCGGCGAGGCGACCAGCAGGCCGGCGACCGGCCGACCCAGGAGCGGCGGCGTCGGCCTGCGCTCGGAGCGCGGGCCGATCCTCGGCGCCGTGATGCTGGCCACCGGCCTCATCGCGGTCGACTCGACGATCATCGCCACCGCGGTGCCGTCGATCGTCCGCGACATCGGCGGGTTCGCCCAGTTCCCGTGGCTGTTCTCGATCTACCTGCTGGCCCAGGCGGTCTCCGTACCGGTCTACGGCAAGCTCGCCGACCTGTTCGGGCGCAAGCCGGTGATCCTGTTCGGGATCGGCCTGTTCCTGCTCGGCTCGGTGCTCTGCGGCGCGGCCTGGAGCATGGGCGCCCTGATCGGCTCGCGAGCCCTGCAGGGACTCGGCGCCGGCGCGATCGCCCCGGTCGCGATCACCATCGTCGGCGACATCTACTCGACCGCGGAGCGGGCCAAGGCCCAGGGCTACATCGCCAGCGTCTGGGGGATCGCCGCGGTCGTCGGTCCGACGCTCGGCGGCCTGCTGTCCGAGTACGCGTCCTGGCGGTGGATCTTCTTCGTCAACATCCCGCTGTGCCTGCTGGCCGCGGCCATGCTCGGCCGCAACTTCCACGAGCAGGTCGAGCGCAGCAGGCCGCGCATCGACTACCGCGGCGCGACCCTGCTCACCGGCGGGCTGGCGCTGGTCATCCTGGGCGTGCTCCAGGGCGGTCAGGCGTGGGCCTGGGACTCACCGCAGAGCATCGCGATCTTCTCGGCGGGCGTGCTGCTGCTGGTCGGCTTCGGGATGGTCGAGCGGACCGCGATCGAGCCGGTGCTGCCGCTGTGGGTGTTCCGCCGCCGGCTGCTGGTCGCCAGCAGCCTCATCGCGGCCGGGGTCGGCGCGATCGTGCTCGGGCTCACCTCGTACGTGCCGACGTACGTGCAGGAGGTGCTCGGGCGCGGGCCGGTGGTCGCCGGGTTCGCGCTGGCCACGCTGTCGATGGGCTGGCCGATCTCCGCCTCCCAGGCCGGCAAGGTCTACCTGCGCATCGGCTTCCGCAACTGCGCGCTGATCGGCACCTCGATCACGGTGGCCGGCACCGCGCTGCTGCTGCTGTTCGGCGAGCACACCAGCGTCTGGCAGGTCGCCGCGACCTGCCTGGTGATCGGCGCCGGCATGGGCCTGACCGTGAGCCCGACGCTGATCTCGGCCCAGTCCAGCGTCGGCTGGCAGGAGCGCGGCGTGGTGACCGCGAACAACCTGTTCCTGCGCTCGCTCGGCAGTTCGCTCGGCATCGCCGGCTTCGGCGCGCTGGCCAACGCGGTGGTCGGGCGGGCCGGCGGCCAGGTCGACCCGGTCGCGCTCACCAGCGCCGTGCGGCACATCTTCGTGGCCGTCGTCGTGATCGCGGTGCTCATGCTGGTGACCGCGCTGGCGCTGCCCCGGCAGCCGCTGCCCGGGCCGGGATAGGGCCGGCCGCAGTCCCGATGGGGCCCGGCCGCAGCCCGGATGGGGCCGGCCGCAGTTCGGGTGGGGCTGTCCGCAGCGTGGGTGGGGCTGGCCCCACCCGGGATCTCGGGTGCTGGCCGCATCGTCCGCGACCCCCTCGCTGGCTAGCGTCGTAAGGCGTGCGCTTTCCCGCCGAACCCGCCGTTTCCCTCCGCGACGTCCATCGCACCTACGGCCGCGGCCCGGCCGCCGTCCGCGCCCGGCCGACCGCCGGCACGGTCCGACTCGCCGGCGCCGACCTCGCCGAGCTGTCCGAGACCCAGCTGACCAAGCTGCGCCGCGCCAGGGTCGGCTTCGTCTTCCAGGCGTTCAACCGGTCTCGGCGCTGACCGTGCGGGAGAACGTGCTGCTGCCGTCCCGGCTGGCCGGCAGCAGGGTGGACCGCCGGCGGCTGGCCGAGGTCGTCGCCCGGGTCGGGCTCGAGGGCCGGCTGCGGCACCGGCCGGCGCAGCTGTCCGGCGGCGAGCAGCAGCGGGTGGCGATCGCCCGGGCCCTGTCCGTACGGCCAGCGGTGATCTTCTGCGACGAGCCGACCGGCGCGCTCGACTCCGGCACCGCGGCCCAGGTGCTCGGGCTGCTGCGGGAGGCGGTCGACCGGGACGGCGCCACCGTGGTGATGGTGACCCACGACCCGGTCGCCGCCTCGTACGCGGACCGGGTGCTGCTGCTGGCGGACGGCCGGATCGCCGACGACCTGCCGCCGGCCGGGGCCGAGGCGATCGCCGAGCGGCTCGGCCGGCCGCTGGTGTCGGCCGGAGACGTGCGGTGCTGAGGATCGCCCTGCGCATGATCGCGCAGCGGCCGGCGGCGGTGATCGCCACCGCGCTGGCGCTGTGGATCGCCGTGGTGATCGTGACCGCGTGCGGCGTGCTGCTGGAGTCCGGTGCGCGCTATCACGGCACGCTCGCCCGGTACGCGGCCGCGCCGGTGCTGGTCGCCACGACCTCCGTCCAGGTCGTCGAGGGCTCGGGCGAGGACCGGGAGGCCGAGGGCACGCCACTGGCCACCCGCGGCCCGCTGCCGGCCGGATTGCCGGACCGGATCGCGGCGCTGCCGCAGGTGCGGACCGTGGTGGTCGACGCCGCCGTGCCGGCCCAGGTGCTGCGCTCGGGTGAGCCGGTCCCGGTCGAGCTGCACCCGTGGGCCGCGGCCGCGCTCGCGCCGTACCGGCTGGTGGCCGGGCAGGCGCCGGCCGGCCCGGCGGACGTGGTCGTCGACCGGCGGCTGGGTGCGGTGGGGGAGCGGATCGCGCTGCCCGGGCTGGGCACCCGCACGGTCGCCGGCACGACCGGGCCGACCGGCTCGACGCCGACCGTGTTCACCGCCGGCCGGCCCGGGCCGGCGCAGGTCGTCGGGGTGCTGCCGCGGGCGGGGGAGTCCGTCGACGCGGTCGCGGCGGCGGTACGCCGGGTGCTGCCACCGGCCGACGGCGCCGGCGCGTACCCGCGGGCGTTCACCGGGTCCGGCCGGGGCAGCGTCGAGTCGCCGGCCGTGGACGACGGCCGCGAGCTGGCGATCGCCGTGTCCAGCGTGTTCGGCGGCTGCGCGCTGCTGATCGCGCTGCTGGTCATCGCCGGCACCGTCGGGCTGTCGGTCCGGCAGCGGCACCGGGACATCGCGCTGCTGCGGGCGATCGCGGCCACCCCGCGGCAGGTCCGCCGGATGGTGGTCCGCGAGACCGCCGCGCTCGGCCTGCTCGCCGGCGCCGCCGGGGTCCTGCCCGGGCTGGCGGCGGCGCGGTGGCTGCGCGACCAGTTCGCCGACCGCGGCATGGTGCCGGCCGACTTCGCGCTGCGGGTGTCCTGGCTGCCGCCGGTGGTCGCGGTCGCCGCGGCGCTGCTCATCGCGGTCGTCGCCGCCTGGGTCGGCAGCATCCGGTCCAGCCGGATCCGGCCCAGCCAGGCGCTGGCCGAGACCGCGGTCGAACGCGGCCGCCCGGGCATGCCGCGGCTGCTGCTCGGCGTCCTCGCGCTGGCCGGCGGCGTGACCCTGTGCGTGGTCTCGGCCCGCGCGAGCGGCGACGACGCGGCCGGGATCGCGGTCGGCACGGTGTTCACGCTCGTGGTCGCGGTGGCGTTCCTGGCGCCGGTGCTGATCCGGCTCGCCGCCGCGGTCGCCGGCCCGCTGCTGCGAGCGTTCGGAGCGCCCGGCCGGCTGGCCGCGGCCACCACCGGCGCCTCCGCGTACCGGTTGGCCGCGGTGCTCAGCGGGCTCGTGCTCGCGGTCGGGCTCGGCGGGTCGCTGTGGTTCGTGCCGGCCTCGCAGCAGCACGTCGCCGCCGCGCAGACCCGCGCCGGCCTGCTCGCGGACCACGTGGTGACCGGACCGGCGCCCGGCCTGCCGCCGGGGGTCGCCGCCGCGGTCCGGGCCACCCCCGGCGTGTCGGCCGCGACCGGCCTGGCGCGGGGCACGGTGTTCGCCGACGCCGCCGGCCCGGTCGGCTACCCGGCGCAGGGTGTCGACCCGGCCGGCCTGCCCGAGACCCTTGACCTCGACGTCGCCGCCGGCCGGCTGGCCGACCTGCACGGGCCCGCGGTCGCCGTCGACACGCTCACCGCGGACACCCTGCATCTTGGCGTCGGCGACCGGTTCCAGGGCTGGTACGGCGACGGCACGCCCGCGGACCTGCGCGTGGTCGCGGTCTACCGGCGCGGGCTCAGGTTCGCCGCGATGACCCTGCCGCGGGACCGGCTCGCCCTGCACACCGCGGCCGGCCGGGACGACGTCGTGCTGGTGCGGGCCACGCCGGCCGGCGCGGATGCCGTCCGCTCGGTGCTGCCGCCCGGCGCGCAGCTGCTGCCGCGCTCGGCCTACCAGGTGGGGCTGGACCGCGACCTGGCCGAGAACGCCTGGACCCAGCGGATGGTGACCGCGGTGCTGGTCGCGTACGCGGTTGTCGCCGCGGTCAACGCGCTGGCCCTCTACACCGCCGGCCGCCGCCGCGAGCTGGCCCTGCTCCGGCTGGCCGGCGCGACCCGGTCGCAGGTGGTGCGCACGGTCCGGCTGGAGCGGGTGCTGCTGCTCGGGCTGGCCCTCGTCCTCGGCGGCGCGGTCGCGGCCGGCACGCTGGTGCCGATGGTGCGCGGGACCACCGGCGCGTCGGTCCCGTACGTGCCGCCGGCCGGCTGGGTGGCCGTGCTCGGCGGCACCGTCCTGCTCGGCGTCGCCGGCACCACCCTGCCGCTGCGCCGCGTCCTCCGCACCCGCCCGGCCGATGCCGCCGGCATCCGCGAGTGAGCCCGCGCGGCGCCGGGTCCGCCGGGTCAGGTGGTGGCCCGGACCCGGTCGGCCAGCCGGAGGAGGGCGGGGGAGGCGGCCGCGATCGCGGCCCGGTCTGCCGCCGGCAGCGCGCGCAACGCGGCGACGATCGTGTCGATGCGCGCCTGCTGGGCCGCCCGCATGACCTGCTCGCCCTCGGCGGTCGCCGCCACCAGCACCAGCCGGCCGCCGTCCGGGTGCGGCCTCCGCTCGGCCAGGCCGAGGTCGCACAGGCCGTCGACGATCCGGGTCATGGTCGGGCCGGCGACGTCCTCGGTGCGGGCCAGCCGGCCGAGCGGGCTCGGGCCGCCGAACACGAGCACCGACAGCGCGCTGAGCCGCGCCGGGGTCAGCCCGGCCGCGCGGTCGGTGGCCCGCAGCGCGCGCAGCAGGTGGATCGCCGCCGAGTTGAGCTCCGAGGCCGTGCCGGCCCACCGCTTGCCCGTTGCCACCCGGACTGTATAGCATCCCTATCCTGGCGTAGGGATGCTATCAAGGGGGCCGCGGTGCAGCTCGTCCAGATCGCCCAGCACGCCGAGGACCTAGACCGGGCGGCCCGGTTCTACGCCGACCTGCTGGGCTCCGAGCCGGTGGCCCGGTACGACCCGCCGGGGCTGCTGTTCTTCGACCTCGGGGGAGTGCGGCTGCTGCTGGACCGGGCCGCGCCGAGCGCCCTGCACTACTACCCGGTGCCCGACATCGACGCCGCGGTGCAGCGGCTGCGAGCCGGGGGAGCGACGGTGGAGAGCGAGCCGCACGTGATCTTCAGCCACGAGGACGCGACGCTGGGCCCGGCCGGTACGGACGAGTGGATGGCGTTCGTGCACGACCCGGACGGCAACCTCGTCGGCCTCGTCGAGCGCCGCCCGCGCGGCTGACCCGGCTCAGCTGCTCGGCGACGGCGAGAGCGACGGGCAGCTCGCGCTCACCGCGGCGAACAGGTTCTGCGCCGCGGTGCGGACCCCCAGCAACGCGGTCTGGACCGCCGCGACCGTCGTCGTGCCGGGGTTGCTGGCCAGCTGCTGGATCGCGGTCTGCAGGGTGGTCAGCGACGCCTGCAGCGCGGTGATCTCGTCCTGCCACTCGGTGCGGGCGCTGTCCACCAGCGTGGTGAGCGAGCTCTGCACGGCCGCGAGGTCGTTCCGCAGCTCGGTCACCGCGTTCGGGCCCACGGTGATCGTCACCAGCCGGTTGAGCGCGGCCTGCAGGTCGGCGGCGTCGGCGCACAGCTCGGCGCTGGCCGTGGACGAGGAGGCGGGCGTCGACGGCGCGGACGTGGCGGGGGACGGCGCCGGCATCGGGGTGCCGGCGCCGCCGCCGCTGTCGCTCGACCCGCAGCCGGCCACGAGGAGCCCCGTCGCGAGCAGAACGGCAGCCCACCGGGTCCTCATGCCGGCCAGCGTCGCGCCGCCGCCGTACGCCCGTCTTCACCCGGCACGGATGACCCCGCCGCGCGGCGGCCGGCTGGTCAGCCGCCGGTCAGGCGCCGGTGAGGATGACGAGCTGCTGGGTCGCCCTGGTCATCGCGACGTACCGGTCGACGGCACCCTCGACGCCGTTGCCGAACCTGTCCGGGTCGACGAGCACGACCAGGTCGAACTCGAGCCCCTTGGCCAGCTCCGGCGTCAGCGACCGCACCCGGGCCGACGCCGGGAACGCGGGATCGCCGATGACGCAGCCGATCCCGTCGGCGTGCCGGGCGAGCCAGCCCTCGACGATCCCGCCGAGCTCCGCCGCCGGCCCGTGCCGGACGGGCACCCCGCTGCTGCGGACCGACGTCGGCACGTTGGCGTCCGGCAGCACCGCCCGGATGACCGGCTCGGCCTCGGCCATGACCTCCTGCGGCGTCCGGTAGTTGATGGTCAGCGAGGCGAGGGTGATCCGGTCGAGCCCGATCCGCTCCAGCCGTTCCGGCCAGGACCCGGCGAAGCCGTGCCGGGCCTGGGCGCGGTCGCCGACGACGGTGAAGCTCCCGGACGGGCAGCGCAGCAGCAGCATCTGCCACTCGGCGTCGGTCAGCTCCTGGGCCTCGTCCACGACGATGTGCGCGAACGGTCCGGCGAGCAGGTCCGGGTCGGCGGTCGGCAGCACGCTCTCGTCAACCAGGGCGCCGCGCAGGTCGTCGCCGCGCAGCATCGACATCACCAGCATCTCCGAGTCGTCCGCCGCGATCAGGTCGTCCACGACGTCGGTCATCTGCTCCCGCTGCGCGGCGACCGCGGCGTCGTGCCGGCGCTGCCGCCGGGCCGACTCGGGGTCCCCGACCCGCTGCCGCGCCGCGTCCAGCAGCGGCAGGTCGGACACCGTCCACGCGGTCGGGTCCGCGCGCTGCAGCGTGCGCACGTCCTCCGGGCTCAGCCAGGGCGCACAGGCACGCAGGTAGGCGGGCACCGACCACAGGTCACCGACGACGTCGGTCGCGTCGAGCAACGGCCATGCCCGGCTGAAGGCCGCGCGCAGCTCCCGGTTCTGCTGCAGCGACCGGCGGAGCAGGTCGGC
>Ga0308176_10000338_pt1 | contig 30840 bp, 26 predicted proteins | sample PhyCR2_3_FD_203890 | JGI IMG/M metagenome (GOLD analysis project Ga0308176, IMG submission 203890) | Soil microbial communities from UC Gill Tract Community Farm, Albany, California, United States - DLSLS.C.R2 | ecosystem: Environmental > Terrestrial > Soil > Agricultural land | place: USA... | reverse complement strand
CCGAAACTACCGGCCTTCTTGCCTTTGTACGCTGCCGTGACGGATTGTGCCGCATCTTCAATCACAGGAATCCCGTGGCGATTCGCGATGGCCATGATCGCGTCCATATCAGCCAATTGACCGAACAGATGGACGGGCATAATCGCCTTCGTCCGGCTGGTGATTTTCTCTTCAATGAGACGCGGATCGATATTGAACGTCAGCGGATCGATATCGACGAACACGGGAGTTGCGCCGGTGCGGGCAATACTTCCCGCGGTCGCGAAAAATGTGAATGGAGTAGTGATGACTTCGTCGCCCGGTTTTAGATCCAGGCTCATCATCACGTTGAGAAGGGCATCGGTGCCGCTCGAGCAGCCCACGGCGAAGCGGCATCCGCTGGCCTCGGCCACTGCCTTCTCTAGCGCAGCCACTTTCGGGCCGCCGATGCAGACCTGCGAATCCATCACCTCAACGACAGCGTCGATGAGCTCCGAACGCACGGTCGCGTATTGTGCTTTCAGATCAAGAAGCGGAATATTCATAGTCTTTTGCCCCGGCGTTCTCGCGTGCGATTTGCTTGTACTCGTCGTATGTCTTGGTACCGAGCGCAAGGTGCGCCGGAAGCAGAGAGTTCTCGTCCAGGTCCACGCACCGCAGCGTGCCCGGTTCGGTCTCGCGGTAAGCAAGCCCGCTCTCAGGGCAATACATCAACCCCTGAGCATCAGGCTCGGAGAGACGATGGCCATGGCGGCTCATCCATCCGATCTGGCGAGCGGGAACTCCGGCTACCAGAGCGTAATCGGGTACGTTCTTGGTCACGACTGCACCTGCAGCCACGAAGGCGTACTGGCCGATTTCGGTTCCGCAAACGACTGTGGCGTTGGCCCCGATCGTAGCGCCGCGCCGGATCAGAGTACGTTCGTATAAGTTGCGCCGGTTTACTTGCGAACGTGGGTTCGTCACGTTGGTAAACACGCAGGACGGGCCGAGGAACACGTCGCTCTCAACCACGGTGCCGGCGTAGAGTGAAACGTTGTTCTGAACTTTCACGTTGTCGCCCACAATGACGCCGTCGGCTACATGTGTGTTTTGACCAAAGCTGCAGTTTTGGCCGACCGTCGCGCCTTTCATGACATGTGAGAAGTGCCAGATGTTCGTTCCGCTGCCGATGCTCGCGCCTTCGCCGATCACGGCGGAAGGATGCGCGCTGAATGGCTGCGTCTTTGCGGCCGCGGCCGCGGCCGGTGTTCCCAGCGAAACAGGTTTGCTGCTTTCTAACGATTGCTGGCAGGCGTTGAGCACGCGCAGCACGCGAACGCCCTCGCGTCCGTCTGTAACTGGTGTCCGGCGTGACCGCACGCATTCGATGAAGTGGCTGCACTCTTCGCGGAGCGGCTCATAATTATCGAGCAGCACGATCTCCGCATCGCCTTTCACGGCAACCGGAGTCCGGCTCTTCCATTCGAGCTTATGTGAATAGAGTTGCAGCTTGTTCGGATCCATGTCGTTGAAGACGGCCATCTTTTCAGACCCGACCACGACCATCCGCTGCTCTTTGAACGGGTGGAGCCAACTGACGAAGATATGTGCGCGCACGCCGCTCGGGAACGTCAGCGAGCTCAGAGTGACGTCAGCCACGTTCTGACTCAGGTACGTGCCGCCGCTGCAATGCACTTCAGTGGGAAGCTCATCAAGCAGTCCGAGCGTGACAGAGATATCGTGCGGCGCGAAGCTCCACAGAATGTTCTCCTCCGTTCGAATCTTTCCGATGTTGAGGCGATTCGAGTATAGGTATTCGATCCGGCCAAGTGTTCCCGCCGTGATCAATTGCTTCAGCTTCCGCACGGCCGGGTGGTATTGCAGAATGTGCCCGACCATCAAAATTCGTTTGCGGCGATCTGCTAATTCGACGAGTTGCGCGCCTTCTGACTCGCGCAAAGCCAGCGGCTTCTCGGCGTAAACGTCCTTGTCGCATTCGAGGGCCTCTTTGGCCATGCGGTAATGTGTAACGGCGGGTGTCGCGAGGACCACGGCATCAATTGCCGCATCCTGCAAGACCTGGTTGTATTCAGTCGTGAAGGCTACGCCGGGGTACTTAGCTGCGATCTCCAGTCCAGCTTGGGGATTTCCGTCGCAAACTGTAGCGAGGGCACCCAGATCGTGGAAGTTTCTGACCAGGTTCTTCCCCCAATACCCGTTTCCGATCACTGCAATCTTCACGCTTTCACCTCAAATCTGATCTTTTGCAATCGCTTTGCTCCGGACAAGCGGGGGCTTCGGTTTGAGTACTTTGCGCCCCGGTCCTGATTACTGGTGCCGAAACGGAACACCTCGTCTCAGGATTTTGCTTAGAACTTCCCGTGGAGGGGGCCAGCCGGCGGTGTACCTCAATGCGAGCTTAAAGGGAGCAAAGCCAAAGGTTTACGGGGAAGGGGCGGTCAGAGTCGCTCAAACGCGCACGCGACGGACGGGGTAACCAGAGCTCGTACCCAGCGGTTCGTCTCGGGTGCGTAAACCTGGTACCCCTTACACCGGCCACACCGGGCTTTAGGCATACTGAGGCAACTTGAGAGGCCGATTAGGAGCGTACGGTCACTATGCCATCCTTAACGACCAAGATCACACGCTTTGCCGCTCTTGCCTTACTTGCGGCTTTCTCCGCTCCTGCCAAAGAAGCCGATTTCGCTGAACCAGAGAATCGCACGGCTCCGAGCGGAAGGGTTTGTCAACCCGAGCGGGTTGAGAACAACTCGCTCGTGCCGTTCCGAGACATCGCGGCTGACATGGCATGCCAGCAATTCCGGATCTGGACCTTCCCGAAGCAACTTCGGAAGCGGAATGTTCTGCTGCCCTCGCTCGCCGTTGCGGGCATCACGGCCGGGCTGGTCCTTTCTGATCACTCGGTTGCAAATTCATTCCGGGGGACAAACACCTTCTCACAATTCAACGATGTGTTCAGGAGCAACTATACGAAGAACGCGATCCTCGCAACGCCGTTTGCGTTTTACGGACTGAGTCTCATCCGAAGGGACCGTTATGCCCAGCAGACCGCGATCGAAGCCGGCGAAGCCCTTCTTCAGGCGGAACTCGTCGCCGCGGCTCTGAAGGCCATCACACAAAGACCTGGCCCGGGCGGCTTCGCACCCACCGCGTACAACCATGGAACTTGGTTCAGCGGGCACAGCGGTGCTTTCCCCTCCAGTCATTCGGCAACAGCGTTTGCCGTAGCCTCCGTATTCGCCAGGCGCTACAGCAATCACAAGTGGGTGCCATATGTGGCATACGGGTCGGCCTCTCTCGTGGCGTTCTCCACACTTACGCTCGTAGGGCATTATCCATCAGAAGTCTTCCTGGGATCTGCAATCGGCTTTTCCATCGGGAACTTTGCCATTCCAAGATCCAGGCATGTCGAATCCGCAGGGAATTGAGTCGCACAGCGGATGCAGGGGCGCCCGCGGCCCCCGACGCGACCCAATCGGCTGTGATTGCCTTGACTTCGCTGCCACCGGTTGATACGATCCTCGGAGGAAAAGACGCAATTCTGGTTTCGTAATGCGCAATGTCCTGCCGAGGTCGTCCGATCCCTCCTCGCCGCACTGTAACTACGGACTGGTAGTGCGAAAGTGTAACAATGACCGTCCTGGAACATACCTCGAACGTATTGCCCAATTTCATCGGCGGCGAGTGGCGGAAGAGCAACTCCTCTGAACTGGTCGACGTCTTCAACCCCGCAAACGCAGAGATTCTTGCCAAAGTCCCGCTGGCGCAGGCGGAGGATGTTGACGCAGCGGTCAAGGCTGCCGCGGCCGCATTTCCAGCTTGGCGCAGAACGCCTCCACAGGAGCGGATTCAATATCTCTTCAAGTTCCGGCGGCTCCTCGAAGAGCACGGGGACGAGATCGCGCGGCTCACCGCCCAGGAAAACGGAAAAACATTCGCCGAAGCGCGCGCTGAACTGCAGCGCGGCATTGAGAACGTCGAGGTAGCGTGCGGCATACCCACGTTGATGCAGGGCTACAACCTCGAAGATGTTGCTAGCGGCATCGACGAGATCATGATCCGCCAGCCGCTCGGGGTCACCGCCGCCATCACGCCATTCAATTTTCCCGCGATGATCCCGCTATGGTTCCTGCCTTATGCGCTTGCGTGCGGCAACAGCTTCATCCTGAAGCCGTCGGAGCGGGTGCCGCTGACAGCGCGCCGGATCATCGAGCTGCTGGATTCGACGGGCCTACCCAAGGGCGTCGTCAGCATGGTCGTGGGAGGCAAAGCCACCGTCGATGCTCTCCTGCACCATCCGGACGTGAGGGCGATCAGCTTTGTCGGTTCTACGCCAGTCGCCAAATACATCTACGCCGAAGGCTCGGCGCACGGCAAGCGCGTTCAATGTCAGGGCGGCGCCAAGAACTACGTCGTGGTCATGCCGGATGCGGACCTCGAGATGAGCGCCAAGATCGTCAGCGACAGCGCCTTCGGTTGCGCCGGCCAGCGATGCCTCGCGGTTTCGGCGGCGATCACGGTAGGCGATGCCGTCAAGCCGTTCACGGACCGGATCTGCGATATCGCTTCCAACCTTAGGGTAGGGAACGGACTCGACAAAGATGTTCAGATGGGCCCGGTGATCTCGCCGGCCAGCAAGTCACGCATTGAGAGTTTGATCGATCAGGGCTTGAACGCCGGTGGAAAAGCCATCGTGGATGGCCGTAACCCGAAAATCGCCAATGGTGAGAAGGGCGCCTTCCTCAGGCCGACGATCCTGACCGGAATCGACCAGAACAATGCGCTCACCGGGACCGAGGTGTTTGGCCCGGTTCTAGCGCTGCAATCGGCAAACGATCTGGATCATGCGATCGAGATCCTGTCACACAGCGCCTACGGTAACTCTTCGGCTATTTTTACGTCGAGCGGCGTTCATGCCCGCAAATTCCGGTACGAGGCGCCGACGGGCAACGTAGGCGTGAATATCGGAGTGGCGGCGCCGATGGCTTACTTCCCGTTTAGTGGCTGGAAAGACAGCTTTCTTGGAGTGCTCCACGGCCAGGGCCGGGACGGAGTTGAGTTCTATACGGACAAAAAGGTTGTGATCGAGCGCTGGCCGAAAGAGTGGTCCCGCAAGTTCTAGCGGGGAGAGTCACGATGAATCGACGAGTCTTCGCCGGCACCTTAGGCCTTGCTGCTGGCGCCGCTGCGTTGCATCTTGAGGCCGCGCCTTCGAAGAGGAGATTGAAGGCCGGTCACACGGGCATAACCTGGGACAACAATGTTCCTCAGGCGCTCGAAGATTGTGGCAAGCTCGGCTTTCACGGCTTTGAAACCTTCGGCCAGGTATTGGAAGCGTGGGATGCAAACGGAGGCATGGAGCGGGTTCTCGAGCCGAATCACGTCCCGCTCGTCTCGGCCTATTGCACATTCAATATGGTTGACCCATCCAAGCGCCAGGACGAGATGGCGAAGATGACGCGTTGGGGTCAGTTGCTGAAAAAGCACAACGGCAAGGTCATCGTAATGGGACCGAATCAGGTAAACCGGGACAGCTATGTCTTCGCTGACCACAAAGCCGACATCGTGACCAGCTTGAACGAAGTTGCAAAAGCAATCACGGATCTCGGGCTCACTCCCGTGTTGCACCAGCATACGGGAACTTGTGTGATGACACGCGAAGAGACCTATGGTGTGCTGGAAGCAGTAGATACGAAATACGTGAAATTCGGACCCGATGTCGGCCAGCTCGCCAAAGGGGGAAGTGATCCGGTCAAAGTGGTTTCCGACTTCACCTCGATTATCCGGCACGTTCACCTGAAAGATTTCGATGGTGGCAATGCATTTATCGGTTACTGTCCGCTAGGCCAGGGAAAAGTGGAACTGGCGAGGGTGCTGGATCTTCTTGAACAGTCCGGAAACGATCTCACGGTTATGGCGGAGTTGGATTCCGCGCCATACATGCCGGTCAGCGCGACTAAAGCAGCAACCGCGAATCGCGACTTCCTTCGCAAAATGGGATACAGCCTGTAAGATATCGGCTCCTTCGCCAGCAGGTTTTTAAGTACAGGGTTTATCAGGAACACACAATGGCAAAACGCACGACGGTAGGTGTTGCGCATAGCGATGCTGATTTGGGCCGGCCGGCCGAGCACTCCAGGGAGCAGTTGGACCTGGTCAAGGGCATGATCCGCGACATCGCCGACCAGACGATGGGCGGTATGAAGAACATCGTCAAGGCTGGGGACAAAGTGCTGATCAAGATCAACACCGTTATCCCTTGTCCTGCAGACGCCGGCTTCACCACCGACCCGCGTATGCTCGAGGCCTTGATCGAATTGGTCGCGGAGCAGAATCCTTCACGCATCCAGATCGGTGAGCGCTGCGCCATGGGTGGCGATACCGCCAACGCAATGGAAGTTTGCGGCATTGGCGCTGTGGCGCGCCGTACAGGTGCGGAGCTTTGCCCGTTCGACAACGTGCCGTTCGACATGTATAAGATCGACCGGCCGATCGCGTTCAACGAATTTCCCGTGCCCCGTCCGGTACGCGAGGCGGATTGCTATATCGGGCTCCCCAAGATGAAGGTCCACCTGCATACCACCTTCACGGGCGCTATGAAACTGCAGTTCGGAAACCTTCCGAACTATGACTGGATGGTCCGCTGCCATCGCGACGATATCTATCAAAAGATTGTGAACCTCACGCGGGCTGCCAATCCGAAATGGTTTGTGATGGACAGCCTCTACGCGTGCCAGGGCAATGGCCCGTTCAGCGCTTTCAGTGATGATTTGATCAAGGACTTCAACACCATCTGCGGCGGTCCTGATCCCGTGGCAGTGGATACGATCTGCGAAGCTCTGATGGACTGGCAGGATCCGGGCACCAACGTCGCTTCCACGGTGCTTGGCGCGTCCGAAGGCCTGGGCACCAACCGTATGGACGAAATCGAACTCGCCGGAGTGCCGATCGACAAAGTGAAGCGGCGGTTCCGGCGGCAGAACACCGTTTTGACCGGACAGTTCCCGAACGTCCACGTCACCATGGGCAACACGTGCGAAGCAGGTTGCAAAGCGATCGTACGAATTCAACTTGACCAGTTGCACGCCGACGGAACACTGGACAAGCTGAAGCGGCCGCTGCATGTGTTCACCGGCCTGCAGTTTCACGACATCAAAGAAGTTGATGGAGACGTCATTGTGGTCGGAGACTGCGCCAAAGGGATGCTGGAACGATTCCCCGATGCTCAATATTGGGGCAGCTCAGAGCATTATCCGAACTGCACTCCCATCTGGGCCAATCTGCCTGACCAGGGCATCGCGCATTACGTCAGACACTTGCAGCAGGTTCGGGAGGGAGCGGCGAAGGCCCAGCTATGAGCTCCAGTGCCGTAGATCTTCCGGGTCTCGCGGTTCACGACCTGCTTGCTCCCGAAGAGTATCTCCTTCGCAAAGCAGTCATTAAGCTTCTCGAGGTAAAAGACTCGGATGTTCGCATCTGCGACGTGGAACAAAGCCGGGACGCTGTCGATAAAGGGCTGCATTCGGGTGGCGCTTTCTCGGCTGTTGTTCCTCTGACCACGCTCTTTTACGGCGGGTTTATCAACGTCGATGTCGCGGACCCTACCCGGCGCGGGCAGGATCTGTTCACGCTCAGCAAAGGCCACGCAGTCGCGACCCTCGCTTCTATCTATGCCGACCTGGGGTATTTCGATCCGGCGGTTCTGAAGAACTCCCGCTCGTTCTCGAGTATCCTCAATGGCCATCCCGGTCCCGTTTTGCCGGGCGTGCAGATTGCGACGGGTCCCATGGGACAGGGCTTCTCAGTTGCCCAGGGATTCGCTATCGCCGGCCGCACGAGCCCTCATTTCGACTCCTACGCCATGGTCGGCGATGGAGAACTCCAGGAAGGCAACATCTGGGAAGGCGTAATGTACGCCGGCACTAAGCACCTGGATAACCTTTGCGTGCTGGTGGACCAAAACAATGGTCAACTCGACATCGCGACCAAGACGATTTTCCCCATGCCCCGCCTCGAGACTGTTTTCGAGTCGTTTGGATGGCAGACTTACGGTGTTGATGCCAGTCAATATGAGGGCGTGTACGCCGCACTGGAGAAGTTTCGGTACGGTCCGCGCAACGGCAAGCCGACTGCAATCGTGTGTCACAGCACGAAAGGGTACGGCGGGTTCTCGGACTTCCTCAACAAACACAAAGTCTCAGTTCCCGATAACCTGATCGATCAGGAACTGGCTATGCATCGGGAACTTCGCCGCGCCCGGGTCGAAGAAGTGAATCAATTCTTCCGCAGCCTCGACGGCCATCCCAAGGGGAAAGCGATCCAGAGCGCGATCCTTGAACTCGCACAAAGAATGCATCTCAAGCCCGCCCGCAGCACTCCGGGGGACCTTGAGCCCTCGATGGGACCGGTTTTGACCAGCCGTGTTCCGCCGCGGGACAAAAGGATACGGTACGAAGCTTCTCAGCTTCCGAAGATCGACCGCAGCAAGGAATACGCCGCGAGCGACATCGTGACGCTCGCCATGAAAGTGTTCGCTAAGGATCCCAGGGTAGTTTCGGTCGATGCGGATCTGGCGAGCACCAGCGGATTGGAAGCAGGCATCGCCGCTGTCGACCAGAAGCGAGCGTTGAACGTTGGCGTGGCGGAAGCCAACATGATGTGTCTCGGCGAGGCCTTTGCGGCTCTCGGGTACAACACCTGGATCAGCACTTTTTGCCCGTTCTTCCACTGGGAAGTTCTCCGCAGGATTGCGGTGGGTGCTCAGGAGAGAGTCGAAGCCATGGAGTCAACGAGTGGCTGGCTCAGCGAAGGGCACGGGCTCGATCTGACTCTGCTTGCGACGGGTCCCAACTTTGAAACCCGGACGAACGGGGCCACCCACATGGGCAACGACGACATCACGATCTTCGATGGCGTTGCGCACCTGCGGATCATCGATGTGTCCTGCCCGCAGCAGTTGCTCTCCATCATGAAATGGATCATGGCGGGCAACCGCGGGCTCGTGTACCTCCGCGTCCTGCGCGCGCCGTCGGCCGTTATCTATGGACCCGATTACGTGTTCGAGTTCGGCAAGGGGCGAATTCTGAAGGAAAGTGCCGGTGATAAGGCCGTCATTATCTCGACAAGCCGTGGCGTGCATGAAGCGCTCCTTGCGGCATCGAAAGCCGCGGAACAGGGCCTCGGGATCGGCGTGGTGGACATGCCTTCAATCGATGAGGACCTGCTCTTGAGCCTCTACGATTCGGGCAAGCTGCTGTGTTTCGCGGAGCAGAACAACGGTTACCTGCTCCAGAACTTCCTGCGGATTCTCTATCGCCGCAAAGTGTCTTGCGATTGGGATCGCATAATGGCTGTCAATGCTCTGGACGCGAATGGCAAGCCGCAGTACATCCATTCCGGTACGTATGAAGAGCTCATCGAGGCATTCAAATTGACGCCCGCGCACCTCGTGAGTGCCATCCGTGATCGGATAGGAGCGCAGTAATCATGAGCGTACGAATCAACCACGAAGACGACGTCGAAGAACTAAACCTCCCCGGACGACGCTTGCGGTGGCTCGTGAACTCCGACCTTCTGAGTTCGCAATACATGTCGATCTGCATGATCCGGGTCGCTCCTGGAGAGAAGGTCCGCCCGGCGCATTCTCATCCCAAAGGAGAGGAAGCAATCCACATCATCGCGGGATCCGGGCGCGTAATGGTGAACGGCGAAGTATCGCCCGTCCAGGCCGGATCCACCATTCTGTTTCCCCAGGGCGAAGTCCACATGCTCCAGAACACGGGGCAAGAAGAGATGAAGGTGATCTGCTTCTTTGCTCCCGGCACTGATCTCGATAACTACAAATTCTACGAAGGCGTCGATTTCCCCGACTGAATTCCGTGTCCGATAATCCTGTTCTGAATTTCGAAATCGACAAGTCTGCCCTGCAGTACATAGGGCAGGATCTGCAGCGGCCGGAGTGCATCCTCGCGGAGCGGGACGGCACGCTGTGGAGTGCCGACGCGCGTGGAGGCGTGGTTCAGATAAGGCCCGATGGATCTCAAAACATCATTATTCAAGGCATGTCCGGGTTCTTTTCGAAGGCCGGCAGTGAAGCCACGCGCTATCTCGAGGGAACTCTTCCCAACGGCTTGGCGTTCGCGAGGAATGGCGATTTCCTGATCTCCAACTTCGGCACCGACCGCCTTGAGGTAATGACCCGCACGGGTGAATCCCGCGTACTCGCGGATAGTATCGACGGCCAGCCGATCGGTAAAGTCAACTTCGTGCTGCGCGATTCGAAGGACCGCATCTGGATCACCATTTCCACCAAAATCAAAAACTGGATGCACGCCCTTCGGACCGATCTGAAAGACGGCTACATCGCCCGGTACGAGAACGGGACGTTTCGGGTCGTTGCTGAGGGCTTCGGTTTTACCAACGAGATTCGTTTCGATGCCAAGGAAGAGTTCCTGTACATCGTCGAAACGACCGGTGGGTGCGTGACCCGCATGCGCTGTGACGAGAAGGGCAATCTAAGCGGGCGTGAAGTGTTCGGTCCTTCAAAGCTTGGCAAGGGAGCCTGGCCGGATGGAATCGCGTTTGATAGCTACGGCAATCTGTGGGGCACTACCGTCTACTCCGACAAGCTGTTTTTGCTCACGCCGGAAGGCGACTGCCGATATCTGCTCGACGAGGGCGACCCGCAGAAAGTGGACGCGCTCGAACAGGCTTTCTTCCGGAATAACGTGACCGAAGATGTTCTGTTCGCCACCGGGCAGGGAATTGCTCCCTGGATGGCCAGTGTCACTTTTGGCGGACCCGACCTCGGAACGATCTATATAGGTTCGTTGAAAGGCAAGCGCATCCCCTACTTCAAAGCGCCGGTTCCAGGATTGCCTATGGTGCACTGGAACGATCGCTATTCCTAAATCTCGATCGCCTTATTCGCGACCAGCGCCATCAGAGCTTCGCGAATCGCTTCGGCGGAGCGGTAACGCGGTTGATAGCCAAGTAGTCGTTGTGCCTTCTCAATGCTGCAGTTGGAAGACCGCGCGATGTGGCCCCAGGTGACCTGTGCTTCCTTCTCGGTGACGGACTGCTTCCACTCTTCCCATGGAACAAAGCGCAGCTTCGCTTCCACGCCGAACCAGGAAGCGACAGCGCGAGCGTACCCGTACAGAGTCAAGGCTGCGGGCGAGACAACGTGAAAGCTCTCCCCGACGGCTACTGACCAGTTCGCAAGCGCTTTGACGAATGCCTGTGCGACATCATCCGCGTGGACATGATGGACGCACTCGCGCCCCATGTTTGGCATTGCAATCTCACGGCCTTTTGCCAGGTCCACGAAGATCGACGGATTGAAGTTACCCACAGGATTGAGCGGCACCCACCCGCGTCCCACTAAGTGTCCAGGGTGCAGAATCGTTGCGGGAAAACCGTCGCGTCTCGCAGCTGTCAGGAGATACCGCTCAATGGCTTCCTTTGCGATTCCGTAATCTCCGAACGGCTCCCGCTTTGCAGCTTCGGTCGTAGGGACTTCCCTGCTCACGCCGTGTACCCAGATCGTGCCGCAATGGAGGAAATGGCTGATCTGTCCGTGCAAAGCTTCGGCCAGATGACGCGCGCTTTCGAGCGTGTAGCAGGTCAGATCAATGACTGCATCTGGTTTGGCGCTGAGAATCAGGCGGCCGAACGACCCGGCTTGTTCTTCCTTCGCCCGATCGGCTGTGAGCTGCTCGACTTCCGACCAGGTCGGGTGATCGCTGTAAGGGTTGCGCTGGGCCCTGCTGACATTCACGACAGCGTGCCCCGCTTCGATGAGCCGCGGGACCAGATACGTGCCGATATGGCCAGTGCCGCCGATGACTAGTACACGCATGATCGCGGTCGGGTCAGTCTTCCTGATTCTGGTAATTCAGCAAGCTCGAGATCTCGTCGGCCACCTTGGCTACCTGTTTGCCCGAAAGTTCGTACCGGCTGTCGGGAAATCGAGCCAGGGGCGCTGAAATACCAATTGCCCCGATGACTTGACCATCTGCGGCGCGAATGGGCGCAGCTACGCAACGTATACCTTCCAGATACTCTTCGTCATCCGTGGAGTATCCGCGCTTTCTCGTGTCCTTGCAAACGGCATCGAGCTGTTTGATCGAAATCACAGTCTTCTTCGTGAAGCGTTCCAGCGGCTCTTTGCTGAACACCGCTTCCAGCTCAGCGGCATCGTGATCACAGATAAGAGCTTTGCCGTGTGCCGTGCAATGAAGCGGCGTCAGTTCGCCGAGGCGCCCGGAAATTGTGATCACCTGATTCGAAACGGCGGAATCGATGAAAACTGCGTGATGGCCTTCGCGGACCGCAAGCTGAGCGGTTTCCTGCGTCTCCTGCGCCAGTTCCTTAAGCAGTTCGTGCGAGACCTTGATCAGCATGTTCCCCCAGTTGTACTTGTGCGACAAGCGCCACAGGGAAGGTCCAAGGATGAAGTCTTTCCGACCGGCGGGATAAGCGAGGAATCCTCTTCGCTTCAAAGTGCTGGCGAGCCTGAACACGCTGCTTCGGTCGATATCTAACAGGCCGGTCAATTCGCCTAAGGAAACGGGGCTGCTCGAGCGGGCAACCGCCTCGAGAATGGTCAATCCGCGGTCAAGACTCTGAATTGAAGGTGTTTGCTTTGCACGTGTTCCGTTCGTTTTCGGTTCCATTGATGACGTAGCGGCCGATCGTTGAATGATATCGGCATAACCAGCAGGTGTTCGCATTATCGCGCGTGGCGGCTTCAACAGCCCGTGTACGGCGCCATGGCGTTTGGCGCACTATTTGGCAGACGCTCGCTTGTCCCGCGAAAGTTACTGCATCACCTACACTAATGCTTGCACTCGATTCCGGAAATCAGAGTCAGCTTGATAGAAACGGAGTTCCGATGGTTAGAAACAAATTCAGTGTGACCGCTCCCCTAAGCGTGGCCTTATGGTGCAGCCTTTTATCGGCACAACAGGCATCTTCTCCCCAGGCGTGTCCCCCGGAAGGGTTTCAGGGCGGATTTACCAAGGGCTGTCCGCAACGGCAGTTTGCGAATCCAACCGATATATCGGGCATGATGGCGGCCCTCCCGGACAAGCCGCCGGCGTCACCCCAGGCTCTTCGCCGTGTGCTGGTGTTATGCAAGGCCAATGGCTGGGTCCATACCTCCATCCCTCTGGCCGCAAAAATGGTGGAGTATCTGGGCGATAAGACGGGGGCGTGGATGACCACGATCAGCTATGACCCGGCCGTGATCACAGCGGACAATCTGAAGGGCTACGATGCCATCTTCCTCGACAGCACCACCGGCCAATTCCTTGACGACCCGAACGATCAGACGCTGACACAGTCGCGGCGCCAGGCGCTTCTGGACTTCGTCAATGGAGGCAAGGGTCTGGCCGGCATTCATGCGGCGACAGATTCCTACCACACGAGTCCGCGCCCAACGTCACCCGGTAGTCCGGCAGCTGCACCCACAGGTACCTGGCCCGAGTTTAATCAGATGATCGGCGGATTCTTCAAATTCCATTGGACGTATCCGACACTGATCCCCGTAAAGATCGACGATCCGAAGAGCCCGCTGACCGCGATGTTCCCGGCCCGCGGTTATGAGATCGTGGACGAGACCTACACGTTCGCCCAGGATTCGTTCAGTCGCAAACGCGTTCACGTGCTGACCAGCATCAACTATCCGAAAATGAGTGCGGAAGATAAGGCCAAGGAGCCGGCCAGTACGCGACGGACAGATGGTGACTATGCCTTGAGCTATATTCAGCGCGTCGGCAAGGGCCGCGTTTTTTATGAGGCGCATGGGCACGATGAGAAGGTTTACTACTCGCGGCCGTTTGTCGCGCACATGCTAGCCGGCATTCAATATGCACTCGGCGATCTGACGGCAGATGATAGCCCCAGCGAGAAGTAGCGCGCACCGACGCGAACTAGCGTGCGTTACAATCTTGTTCTGCCCGCCAGAATGGGAGCGGTCGCTTGAAAATCTATCTCGCCTTGACCCTAACCGCTATCTGTGGAGTCGGCGTCGCATCAGCTGATGTCCTGACGAACGTGACATGCCAGGTTGGAACGAATCCACCCGTCTCAAATACTTCTAACTGTTCGATTAACGCGACGAACTCGCAGCCTTCGGCTCGGGCCAGTATTGCTGTCAATCAGGTGACTGCCATTCCGGGCGGAGGACTGTCGGCACCCCTTGTCGTCAACTTGAGTGGATTGGCAGCCGCAACACCGCTCTCCAACATTGGGAGCGGTCCCAACGTTGGCTCCAGGGCCACGGCGAACGCGTCAGTGACTGACCAGATCTCTACCCTTGGTCCAGTTCGCCAAGGTGTCCTCACCTACTTCGGGTCCTTTTCGAACTGGCAAGTAGGACCGGGAGATGACTCTGCTCAGTTCTCCGTCTCGCTGGGGTCGCTCTCAGGATCCTGTGCGGGAGTACAGCCATTCTGCAGTGGCCCGCTCCTGGGTTCACCAGTGCCGCGGTCTGTACCATTTACGTTAGGCAATCGCTTTTCGTTCAACTTCTCAGAGATCTTCACGGCCTCTGGGGATCCCTTCGTGCAGGGGCCGGGCTTCGCAAGCGGTACAGCGTCTTTCGGCTTCCAGTTTTTTGAAGCGGACGGAACAACGCCAGTGGCCCTTTACGCCGCCCCCGAGCCGGGCACGCTAGGATTGCTCCTCATTTCATTTGTTGGGTTGGGGATAGTTGTGATTCGCGCACATCGTGTGCGCGCCGGGCACGGTTCCTAAGAGTTCACACCGGAAGCAAGATAACCCCCGTCCACTGCGAGGCAATGGCCGGTGATGAAGCTGGCCCCATCGGACGCGAGCAGCACGGCTGCCCCGACCACCTCATGGGCTTCGCCAAACCGGGCCATCGGAGTACGGAGGAGAATTTCTTCTCCGCGCTTCGTGCCTCGTAGCAGATGCGAATTCAGCTCGGTCGGGAAAACACCGGGTGCGATAGCATTCACGCAGATACGGTCTGGCGCCCATTCGCAAGCCAGGCTTCTGGTCAGAGACAGGACTCCAGCTTTCGTGGCAGAGTACGTCGCCACTTGATGAAATGCCAGATAGGAGCTGAGGGATGCAATGTTGATCACCCGTCCCGCGCCGCTCTCCTTTAAGGGCTGATAGAACTCCTGGCAGCACTGGAGGACTCCCGTCAGATTGACCCGGAACAGCCCCTCCCATTCGGAGTCCTTCACCTCTATCGTTGGCTTCTTCAACGTTGTGCCCGCCGCGTTAACAAGAATGTCGACGCGCCCGAAATCCCGCAGCACGCGGTCTCTGAACTCACGGATAGATGATCGGTCGGTGACATCGACGGCTTGCCGTATCGTGCGCCGGCCGCCGCCTTCGATCTCTTTGCAAGTCGCCTCGAGCAGTTCCGCCCGCCTTCCACCCGGGACCACATCGGCCCCGTGCTCTGCCAATCCGATCGCGATACTCTTCCCGAGTCCGGACGTGCCCCCGAAAATGACCGCTACGCGGCCCGTCAAATCAAGACAGCTTTTACCCACAGTTCTTATTCGCCGAGCTTCCCCTGGACGAAACCGTCGCCAGTCCATGCTTTCACGGGTTGTCCGCCACCTACGCTCACGAAACTCTTACCCCGCACGTCGGCAGTTTCCACGATGAAGTGCACCGGCTTCTTTTCTCCCCGGCGCAAGTGAATTCGCTCAAACCCGCGCAGGAGGGGCTCTTTGCCTTCGGGACCGCTCAAGTAGAGCTGGATGACCTCGTCGCCGTCGACCTTCGAAACATTCTTCACCGTGGCACTTATGTCGTATTTCGAGCCCTCTGACTTAACGGAGAGATCCGAATAGCGAAACTCGGAGTAACTCAATCCGTAGCCAAATGGATAGAGCGGCGTGCCGGTAAAGAAACGGTACGTTCGCCCCTTCATCGAGTAATCGTCGAAGGCGGGCAACTGATCGGCTGATTCGTAGAACGTTACGGGAAGGCGTCCGGCAGGGTTGTTTGTGCCTGCTAGCGTGTTCGCAACGGCCGTTCCGCCTTCCTGCCCTGGATACCACGCCTCAAGAATCGCCGCAGCTCGCTCCTTGGCCATCTTCACGTCCAATGCACTGCCGTTCACCAGCACCACGACGGTCGGCTTGCCGGTGTCGAGTACGGCCTTCAGAAGCTTCTCCTGTGATTGGGGGAGACTGATGTCAGTGCGATCGCCTCCGCGGAATCCAGGCACCTGCACCCGCGATTCTTCACCTTCGAGATGCGCGTTCAGACCGATACACACGATCGCCGCATCAGCCTCTTTCGCAGCCTCAACAGCATCTGCAAGCGTCGCTTCGGCGGGCGGCTTCCAGACGAGTTGCAGTCCGCCGCCGCCGTTCTTGGCTTTGTACTCGACCCGGATCGAATACGGCTTGCCTGCATCGAGGTGGATACTCGCCGTCTTCGGGAACATCTGGTCACGCGCCTGAGCGCTGTCGTCCACTTGCAGCTGATCGTTGACATAAACCCTGGCTGAATCCACTCGACCGCAGCTATGGCACTCAGCTCGTTGGACACCGAAGACGTATTCACCCGGCTGTTTTACCTGGACTGTGCCGGTCCAGCGGAGCGAAAAGCCCTGACGCGGAACACTCTTGACGATTGCCGGATCTTCCATGTCCCACAGGAAATAACCGCGGGAATCCATACGCGATACCGCGGGGCTTCCGGACATGCTGTCGTCCGCGAAATATTCAGCCGTAAGCCCATGGCCGCTCCCGCCGCCCTTCGGAGTTAGAACATTCTGGGGAACGAGCGCGGTGGCCGAATCGACATACGTGGCACCGAGTGCAAACTGGATCGCTGCCTTTTTCCCGAACCGCTGCTCGATTCCCTGCAATGGCGTGATGATATGCGCAGGAATGCCATTGTAATTAGCGAGCAATGCATCAGGGTCGTCCGCCGCAGGGCCAACGACCGCAATCCGTTTCGGGATCTTACGAAACGGCAGCAGTCCGCCTTCGTTCTTTAGAAGCGTGATCGACTTCTCCGCAGCCTCAAGCGAAAGTTTCTGGTGAGCCGGTGATTGCACCTCGGTCATCGAGATACTCGAGAAAGGAACGCGTTCCGGCGGATCGAACATACCGAGGCGAATGCGGGCCACAAACAGCCGTTGCACGGATTCGTCGATTTGCTTCTCTGAGATGAGGCCGCCACGCACGGCTTCGGGAAGGGTCCGGTAGGTCCGCCCGCAATCGAGGTCGGTGCCCGCCTTAACCGCCAGAGCAGACGCTTCAGCTGCGGATGCTGCCGTATGATGGCCCCGGTAGATATCGTCGATCGAGTCGCAGTCGCTCACGACGTAGCCCTTGAAATTCCACGCACTTCGCAGCCTGTCTTTGAGCAGCATGTCGCTCGCGCACGCAGGCGAGCCGTTCACGCGGTTGTAGGCGCACATGACAGAATCCGCGCCGCCTTCAATAACCGTCGCTCTGAACGCATACAGATACGTATTGTCCAAGTCCTCTTCACTCACCTGGGCATCGAAGTGATGACGCGTGCTTTCCGGGCCGCTATGAACGGCGTAATGCTTCGAGGTCGCGACCGTCTTGAAGTAATGCGGGTCGCTTCCCTGCATGGCCTTGATAAATGCAATCGCCATGCGAGACGTAAGGTACGGGTCTTCCCCGTAAGTCTCCTGTCCGCGGCCCCAGCGTGGGTCCCGGAAGATATTGATGTTCGGCGACCAGAACGTCAGCCCGTAGTAGCGCCCGTGATTGTCATGCTTTTGCGCATCGTTGTACTTGGCCCGCGCTTCCGTCGAGATCGCATCCGCCACACGGGATTCAAGGCCGGTGTCCCACGTGGCTGCCAGCCCGATCGCCTGCGGGAACACGGTCGCTAAGCCGGCCCGGGCAACGCCGTGCAACGCCTCGTTCCACCAGTCGTACGCCGGGACGCCGAGGCGCGGGATCGCCGGCGCGGAGTTCTGCATCTGCGCAGCCTTCTCCTCGAGGGTCATTCGAGAAACAAGATCTGCGGCGCGCTCTTCCGGAGAAAGAGACGCGTCTTTATAGTTGGTGCTCGGCTGCTGGCCTGCCGTAACGGTCATCGCAGCAAATAGGAACCCTGTGATCCAAAGCGAGGGTGCGCACAATCTCCATACGAACATGGCTGATTCTCCGTAGGATGTCCTCACGTCATTTCCCGGCGGAACTCGCTGAAACAGGACCGGAGGTGTTGAAGTAGCGGCTCGCGAACTCGATAAACGGGGGCCAGTTTGGTGCTGGCGTGTGTCCCTCTTTGTGCTGGCGAAAGCCGATGTCTCCGCTAATGAGAGCCGTTTCGATCGGCGGAAACTCGGAGGTCGGTAAGCCTTTCTTTCCAAGAAGCTCGTAAACAGGACTCGCCGCCGCGCCAGCCATGAACATCCCCTTTGCGTCTACCCAGCCGTCCCCCTTGTCAAGCGAGCCTGCGCTTATGAAGACCGGACGAGGTGCGCACAACGCAATGAGTTCGTGGGAATCGACGGGCAAGTCTTCCCATTTCAACGGGCCGGCGTATTTCAGGAAGTTGCCCGCCATCCAGTGATATTCGTTCACCGCCGCGACGTTCTCCACAAGCTCACCCCAGTTGCGCCGATAGAGCTTGACTCCGCCTTCTCCGGACGAGCTGATGAACGCAACAGCGAAACGAGGATCGTACGCCATTGCGACTGCGGTCGCTTTGCCGTATCTCGAGTGGCCTTCGAGAGCAACGCGTTTCGCATCAACCGACTTATCGGTCTCGAAGTAGTCGAGAGCACGACTCGCACCCCAAGCCCAGGCCCGAAGTACACCCCAGTCGTCCAGTTTGCGCGGTTGCCCTTTATTGACCAGCCCGATAATGCCTTTCGTCAGCCCCGCTCCATTGTCGGATTGCACCGTCGTGGGGTAAATAGTGGCATAGCTCCAACCTTTGGCAAGAACCTGCTGCTGCCACGTCGGTCCGGGCGGAGGAGCCATTTGGGGCGGCCGCGGAACTCCCGGCCGGAAGAGAATCCCGAACTCCATCACGACGGGCACGGGACCAGTGGCATTTGCCGGAGTCGATAGATTCATTTGGATATCGACCGTAACAGGAGGGTAGGAAGAATTGTCGACGTGACCAATAAGATGCTTCGTCACCACTTCGACGCCGCCGTTCGTTTCCTTTGCGGTGCTTGTCACCTCCCAATTCACCTTCGGGGTGTTCTTCGGCATTCGACCGTAAATCTCACGGTCAAAATCCTCGACAATCTCAGGCCGCCGTTTGGTCCACCAGTCTTTTGCAGTCTTCACTCTGGTCCCATTCTTCAGAGTTAAGACTTCCGGGAGGGCCGGAATCGGATTTGCTTTCGATTCGTCGTAGTTCGCTGCGTTCTCCGCCTGCGGATTACGGCCGTCTGCACCCCGGCGAAGAGGCGTCTTAATCCCCAGCAGTTCCATCGTGCGGGCGTGATCCTGTTCAGACGTAAGCTCGACAGGTGGCGGGAAGGCCGTTTGCCCGGAGCTCAAAACAGCTTGGCTGCACAGGAGGAAAACGGCGAGAGGGGATGCCCAGACTGGGCACTCGGAGATACGCACGGCAGTAATTCGCTCCTATCCTGCACTATTGAATCAGAGTCGAAGCTGCAAAGCGCATAATTGTTGCATGACAGTTGCGGAGTTGATCACCGTCCTCCAGAAGCTCGACCCTGAAGCAGTGGTCGTCGCGCCTTTCTCTCCGAACCCAAGCGAGATCAATGTGGAAGAAGTTGGTGGCGCATTCAAGCGGACAGATACGCCGTACCCGAACGGAATCGAGCTTACTCGAGTTCACGATCGGAGGGCGGAATTTAAACCTGCTTCTCACGGGGCGCGTGTTTCGAAAGAAGATCTCGAGACCATACGGGTAGCAGACACGGACGCGCCCGTCTAATCTCGATCAGCTCAGATGACCAGAGTTTCAACAGTCCCGGGTACGCCCCGGATTGAGGACGTGACGGTCGTGCCCGTTGCCGGGAACGACAGCATGCTGCTCAATCTCAGCGGAGCACACGGTCCGTTCTTCACTCGCAATGTTCTGATCGTCAAAGACAACGCGGGACATGTTGGTGTGGGCGAAGTGCCGGGAGGCGAGCGCATCCGGACAACGCTCGAAGATGCCAAGCCATTTCTCATCGGGCAAAGCATTGGCTGCTTCAAGGACCTGATCAGTGCAGTCCGTACCAGATTTGCGGATCGGGATGCTGCCGGGCGCGGTTTACAGACGTTTGATCTGCGGATCACGATTCACGCCTGTACCGCGATCGAATCGGCCCTGCTGGACCTTCTGGGTCAGCATCTCGGCGTTCCTGTGGCCTCGTTACTCGGTGAAGGGCAGCAGCGGGACGAAGTCGAGATGCTCGGCTATCTCTTCTACGTCGGTGACCGGAAGAAGACAGATCTTCCGTATTCGAGCGAGGACGCTGCGCGGGATAACTGGCTTCGAATCCGGCATGACGAAGCTGTTACGCCGGACGCGATCGTACGCCTGGGAGAAGCCGCTTACGAGCGCTACGGGTTTCATGATTTCAAGTTGAAGGGTGGCGTTTTCTCGGGCGCTGAGGAGATGGAGGCGATTGGTGCGTTAGCAAAGCGCTTTCCTGATGCCCGGATCACGCTCGATCCGAACGGCGCATGGTCACTCGCGGAAGCGATCCGGCTATGTTCGAATCGCCGCGACATTCTGGCTTATGCCGAAGACCCGTGTGGCGCTGAGAACGGCTACTCAGGACGCGAGATCATGGCCGAGTTCCGCCGCGCTACCGGTCTGCCGACTGCGACGAATATGATTGCGACGGACTGGCGCGAGATGGGCCATGCGGTTCAGCTGCATTCGGTCGACATCCCGCTCGCGGATCCGCACTTCTGGACCATGGCAGGAGCAGTTCGCGTCGCCCAGATGTGCCATGAATGGGGTCTGACGTGGGGCTCTCATTCGAATAATCACTTCGATATCTCGCTCGCGATGATCACGCATACGGCAGCAGCGGCACCGGGCAAGATCACCGCCATCGACACACACTGGATCTGGCAGGACGGGCAACGGCTTACAAAAGAGCCTTTCCGAATCGTAGACGGAAAGGTGCAGGTCCCGGACCGGCCGGGTTTGGGCATCGAGATCGATTGGGAACAGCTGGAGGCGGCCCATCAGCAGTATCAGAAGCACGGGCTAGGCGCGCGGAACGATGCAGTTGCGATGCAATACCTGATTGCGGGTTGGGCTTTCCACAACAAGCGACCCTGCATGGTTCGTGTTTAGTGATGCGCTACCGCCTGCCAGATGAGCAGGATAATGATTCCTAAGACGCCCATGATGATTTTCATCACGGTCCAGCTACGCAACGTCTCGCTGACGCTCATGCCCATGTATTCCTTCACTAGCCAGAAACCCGCGTCATTGATGTGGGAGACCATGGTCCCGCCGCAGCAGACCGAAAGCACAAGCATCTCCGGGCTATAGCCTGGTATCTGCTTCAAGAGTGGCGCCAGCAGGCCAGCGGCTGTCACGATCGCAACTGTTGCGGAACCTAAAGTCGCGCGCAGAACCGTTGCCGTGACGAAGCATACCAGCAGTGGAGACAGCGGGCTGGCGGCCAGTTCCTTGCCGAGGTAAGGCCCGATGCCGGAGTCAACCAGGACCTGTTTCAATGCGCCGCCACCGCCAATGATGAGGAGGAGCGTGGCTAAAGGCGCCATGGATTCCGTGACGAGCTTGGTGACGCGGTCTGCTCCGAGTCCCTTTCGCCGGCCGAGAAAATACATGGTCGCTAGGGCTGAAATCAGCAATGCTGAGAATGGGTGGCCGAGGAACTTCAGGAACTTGGTCCCGGGTAGATGGGCCAGATCCGTTAGCGTGCCAGCGAAAATCAGCGCGACGGGAAGCAACAGAAGCGAGATCGTTGCGAGCAGGGAGGGAGGCTCGGCAGCTGTTTCGGCTTTCATGTCCTTGTTCCCTGCCAGCTCTGGAATGGGCGGAGAAATACGGCGCGAGATCCATCCGCCGTAGAAGATGCCGCTCACGATGACCAGAGGGATGGACAGCAGCGCTCCGAAGATGACGGTCCGCCCCACGTCCGCGCCCATCAATTGCGCCGCAACAGCTGGTGCGGGATGAGGCGGAACGGCGGCGTGAGTCATGGTGAGCGCCGCTGCAATGGGCAGCCCGAATACCAGGAGGGAGCGTTTCGATTCCCGGGCCAGACTCCACGCAAGCGGCGCAAGGATGATAAATCCGACTTCAAAGAAAACCGGAAGACCAATGAGAAAGGCTGTCGTCAATACGGCCCATTGCGCGTGGCGCGGCCCTGTCTTCGCCAGTAGCCAGTCGGCAAGGACACGGCCGCCCCCGGAAAATTGCAGGAACCGGCCGATCACCGCACCTAACCCGACGACGATGGCAATGAAGCTGAGCGCATCGCCAAACCCCGCCTGAATGGAACTGATCACCTTGGCCGGTTGCATCCCGGCACTCAAGCCGAGTGCAATGCTTACGACCAGCAACGCAAGAAACGCATGCAGTCGCGCCACGAGGACGAGGAGAAGGAGAAACCCAATCGCCGCGGCTGTGATCAGGACAAAGTAAAGGCCGTGGTTCAACGGACGAGTATATAACTAGGCTTGCGATTTCAGGCTTTTGATTTCGACGCAGCGTCGTACCGCGCCTTTGTTTCTTCGTTCGGCGGATAGAGTCCCGGGAGCGGTACACCCTTCTGTACCTCGCCCATGATCCAGGTCTCCAGCCTTTCCTGCTCGGCGGCCGTGGCAACCACCTCTTCGAGCAGGGCTGCGGGGATGACAACCGCTCCATCCGCGTCGACGACGATCGTGTCGTCCGGAAATACGGCGACACCGCCACAGCCGATTGGCTCCTGCCAGTTGACAAACGTCAGGCCGGCAACGGAGGGCGGGGCGGCTGCGCCTTGGCACCAGACGGGCAACCGGGTCTCGAGAACGCCGGCAACGTCCCGCACCACGCCATCCGTGACGAGAGCTGCAACGCCGCGCTTCTGCATGCGCGCACAGAGAATATCGCCGAAGATACCCGCGTCCGTGATTCCCATGGCATCGATCACAGCGATGCAGCCCGCCGGCATGTCTTCGATGGCGCCGCGAGTGGAACGGGGAGAGGCCCATGATGCCGGTGTGGCAAGGTCTTCGCGCGCAGGCACAAACCGCATTGTGAACGCGGGGCCAACCAAACGCGGCTGATCCGGACGAAGCGGACGCGTACCACGCATCCAGATATTCCGCAGGCCCTTTTTGAGCAGAACGGTTGTGATGGTTGCGGTCGAAATGGAGGACAGTGCCTGGATATGTTTAGAATTCATTCTTTTTTCAGTGCATCCGGGATTAAGCAAAGCCGTATAGCTTCGCGGGATTCTCAACGAGGATGTGATGCCGCTCTGTTTCGTCAGGCGCCCATTGCAACAAGAGATCGAACAACACAGCGTCGTCCGGCTTCTCATCGGCGGTTGGATGGGGCCAGTCGGAGCCCCAGACAAGCCGGTCGGGAGCTTCCTTCACGTACGCCTGCGCAGTCGGGACGCTTTCGGGATAGGTCGGTCCTTTAGTGTCGATGTAAGCTCCGGACAGCTTCAGCCAGCCTTTGTTTGCCCGCAGAAGTTTGACAATCACAGAAAAGGCGGGATCTTCGCGCCCTCTGACCGTTGTGTGCCCGAAGTGGTCGAACACAACAGGGCAGGGTAGCGCATTGATAGCGGATTGCGCGGCAACGATCTGTTCGGGCGATACATTCATCTGCACGTGCCATCCAAGCGGTGTAATCCGCTTCGCTAAGGTCGCCAGCATATCGATGGAAGTGGCGCCCGCCTGCTGAAGATTGAATCTGATTCCCCGTACTCCCGCTGCATCGAGCTCTTTGAGCTCCGCATCCGTGACGCTCGTATTCACGACTGCGACACCGCGGGTGTTTTTCGTTCCAAATTGGCGGAGGGAATCGACAAGGCAGCGATTGTCAACACCATACGTCGAGGGCTGCACAATCACGTTTCGCGTGGTGCCAATTCGCTTCTGGAGGAGCCGGTAATCGGGAACGGTAGCCGGAGCCGGTTTCAGAACCGCCTTGGGATCTGGCGGAAAACGCGCATCGTAGATGTGATGGTGACAATCTGTGGCGTGGAGCGGCGCCTTCAGCTTCGGGCGTTCGGTTCCCGCTGACCACGGTACTTTCACGGACTCACCCGACCTCGTATTTTCCTGTGCCTCCAACGTATGCGACACAGCCAGGCCGGACATAAGTCCAAGAACTGAGCGGCGCGTCCGAAGATCACCGTGCGGCATTCTTCTCCTTAGCGGACGGATTCTTCACCAAGAAATCGAAATCACATCCCTCGTCGGCCTGCAATACGCTATCCAGAAAGAGCTTAGCGTAGCCTCGAGAAGCGTCCCAATCGGGATGAACCGGTGCCGTACTTTCGCCCGCCCGCAAACGTAATTCCGCGTCGTCCACGAGCAGGTCGATGCGGCGATTCCCTACGTCTAAACGGATGAGATCCCCTGTCCGCACTAGCGCGAGTGGACCTCCCGCCGCTGCTTCCGGTGCAATGTGCAGCACGATTGTTCCAAAAGCCGTCCCGCTCATGCGCGCGTCAGAAATGCGGACCATGTCTTTAACGCCCGTGCGAGAAAGCTTCTTTGGGATTGGGATATAGCCGGCCTCCGGCATGCCCGGAGCACCTTTCGGACCCGCATTCCGCAACACCAGAACGCTATCTGGTGTAACATCCAGGTCTTCGCTGTCCAGCTGCTTCGTCATGGCTTCAACGGAATCGAACACCACGGCGCGTCCTGTGTGTTGGAGGAGCGACTCCGTCGCGGCGGACTGCTTGATCAACGCTCCATGCGGAGCCAGGTTCCCGCGGAGTACGGCGAGCGTGCCTTGTGTTCTTAACGGGTTGCTCCGTGGCCGGATGACGTCCTGGCCCGGTACTTCTTCCGCCGCAGCCACCGCACCCGCCACTGTTCCGCCCACCGTTCTTGCATCCAGCGCAAGCAGGTCCGACAGTTCTTTCATCACGCGCGGAATGCCGCCCGCCTCGTGAAGGTGCTCCATGTAGTGCTGACCGGTGGGCTTGAGGTCCACCAGAACCGGTACCTCCCGGCCCAGGCGATCGAAGTCATCGAGGTCAATGCGGAGGCCCATGCGTCCCGCGATCGCCGTCAGGTGAATGAGTCCATTCGTTGATCCGCCAATAGCCTGGAGGATCACGAGTGCGTTCCGAATGCTTTTCTCGCTCAGTATCTCGGACGGTGTCGGACCTCCGGCGATCGCCATCTCGGCCGCGCGCTTTCCGCTCGCCTCGGCCAAACGCCGACGTTCTGCATAGACCGCTGGAATCGTGGCACTCGTGGGTAGGGAGAGCCCGAGTGCCTCGGTGACACACGCCATCGTACTCGCCGTACCCATCACCATGCACGTCCCAACAGATGGGGCGAGGCGCGCGTTCACCACGTTGATCTCAGCGGCATCCATTTGCCCGGCGCGAAACTTCGCCCAAAGCCGCCGGCAGTCTGTGCATGCTCCCAGCACTTCGCCTTTGTAGTGCCCGACGATCATAGGCCCGGTCGGCAGCACGACCGCCGGTAAATTTGCGCTTGCCGCTGCCATGATCTGCGCGGGTAGCGTTTTGTCGCAGCCGCCGATCAGAACCACAGCATCCATCGGCTGGCAACGAATCATCTCCTCCGTTTCCATCGCCATGAGGTTGCGAAGATACATGGCCGTCGGATGAATGAAACTCTCGTGCATCGTCATGGTCGGGAAGACCATGGGCAAGGCGCCGGCTAACATTACGCCGCGCTTCACAGATTCGATCAGGTCCGGAACATTGCCGTGACACGGGTTGTAATCGCTGTAAGTGTTCGTGATTCCGACGATGGGCCTTTCCAGCGCGTCGTCTGAGTAACCCATTGCCTTAATAAAGGCGCTGCGCAGAAAAAGCGAGAACTCATCGTCGCCGTAACTGGTCAAGCCCTTGCGTAATCCGCGTGCCATGGTGCTCTCCTCGTTGATTCCTCGTCCCCATCACGCTGCCCGGAAGTGCGGCTGCCAAGAGTTGGGGGTGACAAGTATCAGCATACCGGCGGCTGCTATAAAGGACGTGGAGAGCGAACCGGAAAGCAAATGGAACTCGGTTTAAAAGGTAAGACGGCATTAGTTCTGGGCGGCGGAAGCGGTTTGGGAAAAGGCATTGCGCTCAGCCTTGCCCGCGAAGGTGCACGCGTCGCCATTGCTGGAAGGACGCAAGCCACACTCGACGCAACCGTCAAGGAGATCGAAGCCGCGGGTTCAGAGGGGCTTGCGCTCGGGTGGGACATCACAGACTTAACGATCATTGAGACGCAGTTTGGTCTGATCGAAAAGCGGTTCGGTACGGTAGACATCCTGGTGAACAACACCGGTGGCCCGCCTCCCACACCCGCCGCCGGTCAGGACCCTGAACTGTGGGGGAAGAACTTCCGATCCATGATTCTTCCCATATTCGCTATCACTGATCGCGCGCTCCCGGCGATGCGGGAGAAGAAGTGGGGCCGGATTATCACGAGCGCCTCTTCTGGCGTGATCGTGCCGATCCCGAATCTGGCCATCTCGAATACGCTGCGCATGTCGCTGCTCGGCTGGTCGAAGACTCTTTCGACCGAAGTCGCGAAACAAGGCATTACGGTCAACATGATTCTTCCCGGACGTATTGCAACGGATCGACTCCGGTTCCTCGACGAGAACAAGGCGAAGCGCGAGGGGCGCCCGGTAGAGGAGGTCCAGAAAGACAGTATGGCCTCTATTCCCCTCGGACGGTATGGTGACATCAAAGAGTACGGAGACACCGTGGCCTTCCTGGCGAGTGAACTTGCTTCCTACATCACGGGCACAGTAGTTCGCGTCGACGGCGGAGCCGCTCCGTGTATCTAAGCCTCCGAAATGCCACTCACCTCTGAAGCGCAAGGCGTTTTCGCCATCACCGTAACGCCGTTCCAACCCGATGGCCGGCTCGACGTCGAGTCTGTCGATCGCATGGTCGATTTCTATCTCGGATGTGGCGTAACGGGACTCACCATTCTCGGGATCATGGGAGAAGCCCCAAAGCTCGAGATGAACGAATCGCTTGCGTTCATCAAACAAGTAGTCTCGCGCGCGGGCGGAACTCCGGTGGTCGTGGGCGTGTCCTCACCGGGCTTCGCTGCCATGCGTGCCCTTGCGCGCGGTGCGATGGATTTGGGTGCTGCCGGGGTGATGATTGCTCCGCAACCGAGTCTGCGCACCGATGACCAGATCGTGACGTATTTCGGTCAGGCGGTCGAGGCAGTTGGTACTGATATCCCCTGGGTGCTGCAAGATTATCCCCTCACCCTTGGTGTGATCATGACGCCGAAAGTGATTCGGCAGGTCGTTGTTAACCACCCGTCATGTGTGATGTTGAAGCACGAAGACTGGCCGGGACTCGAAAAGATCACTGCGACGCGCGGCTTCGAAGCGGACGGATCCATGCGGCACATCTCCATCCTTTGCGGCAATGGCGGTTTATTTCTCGATTTCGAGATGGCTCGAGGTGCAGACGGGGCCATGACTGGATATGCGTTTCCTGACATGCTGGTCGACATCGTAAAGCTTCATCAGGCCGGCAAAAAGGACGAAGCGCACAACCTGTTCGACGCCCATCTCCCGTTGATCCGCTACGAGCAGCAGCAGGGTGTGGGCTTGGCGGTTCGGAAATATGTTCTCCAGAAACGTGGTGCAATCGGATCAGACGCACAACGCAAACCCGCGAGTGCGCTGAGTGCAAAGGCACGCGACGAGGTTGACTTTCTTCTGAAACGCCTCTCGAAGTACGATGTGCGAGCTACTCTCTGATGTGTAAATTCGTGTTCGCGGCTCTGCTTTGTTGCTCGGCTCTTGCCGCTGACAATCAGAAGCCCGAGCGCCAGGTGCAGGCGAACGTACTCACCTCTGACCGGGACCCGAAGATACGGATCACGCTACCATCATCGGTCCAGTACGTCGGAGGGGACCGATGGCCACTGTACGACATCGCCGATTGCGAACTGCATGTGTTTGTTGAAGCGACGGCGCAGAAGAGAGTGGAACGGCTGTATTGGTTGCAGTTCGAATCTTATCTTCCTTCCCGGCCGGACTTGCATCATACGTATCCATTCACAAAAACCGATACCTTGAGCGGTTTGCTCTTTGACGTGCGTGCCCGATTCGGACCGGGCAACGAAACTCCGAAACCCGGTTCAGATGGCGAACATGTGCAAGCGCTGCTTCGGGCGAAAGACTACAGGATGCCCGATGCCACCATGAACGTCCGTTTGGTTCATCTTCTGGATGATCAGAAACGGAAAGAGCTGATGATCATCTATGCGGAAGATCTCCAGTCCACAGGGGTGTCGGTGAGCGATTTGCTGCCGGGAGGCAAGCACACGAGCGAGTGGCCCGCCATCGAAGCGGGCCTCATCCAAAGAGCCGAGGCCGCGGTCAAACTGTCTACGGAATGAAGCGAGGAGCCCTACTTCTCTGCGATTAGATTTATCTTGTGGATGACCGGGGGCTCGGTGAAATACTCTTCCGCTTTGGCCATCAAAGCCTCCGCGATCTCACCGTTCAGGTGAGCGTCGCGTCCAGCCTCGTCGTTGAAGGTGTCGAAGATCCCGAATACACCAGGTTTGTCCTCTTTAAATCCATACCAGTTCACCGTACCGCTTTCACTCTGGACCATGGCGCCCCCTTGCTTCAGGAACGCCTCGACTTCGGCTTCTTTGCCCGGTTTCGCCTTCAGCTCCGCATAGAGCGCATACTTCGCCATTCTGTTTCTCCTTTGTGGGACGGTTTCGTCTCACTATATCCGCTGCAGTTTGGGACAAAGTTACGTCGCGGCCGGCGATTCCTCCTTGTTTGAGCAACGATACGATAATCGCCAGCATGAAAATTGCTTTCGCTACTTCCATTCTTCTGGTGTTCGCTGCAACCGGGCACGCAGCCGAAACGGTGCACTGGATAGGAACCTGGGGCGCAAGCCCGGCGCCTCAGCTCGCAAACCCTGCGTCGATGCTCTCCGAACATCTTCTGTATGAGAATCAGACGATTCGCGAAGTTGTGCATACGAGTGCAGGAGGAAGAGCTGTCCGTGTCCGATTGTCGAACGCGTACGGTCGAGAGCCGATCACCATTGGCGCCGCGCACATTGCTCTGCGGAAGAGTGAATCGGCGATTGCTGCGGGATCTGATCATCAGCTTACTTTCGGCGGCCAGAAGTCCGTGTTCATCCCATCTGACGCAACCGTTCTCAGTGACCCGATCGATATGGATGTACCAGCATTGAGCGATGTGGCGATCAGTCTGTTTTTGCCGAAAGCTGCAGCCAGCGCCGGCATTCACTATTCGGCGCAACAGACTTCTTACATCGGAGGGGGAGATCTGACGGCTGCGGAATCGATCTCAAATCCCGTCAAGATCACGTCCTGGGTGTTCGTGACTGGTCTCGACGTTTCTGCACCTGCTTCTGGCGCCACAGTTGTAGCGTTTGGAGACTCCATCACTGACGGTGCGAAATCCACAGTGGATGCAAATCGCCGCTGGCCGAACGTCCTTGCGGAGCGCCTGGCCCCGGCGAAAACGGGTTCGCCGATCGCGGTTTTGGACGAGGGAATTGGAGGCAACCGGCTTTTGCATGATCCCGCCGCCAACATACGTTATGGGGTGAACGCACTGGCTCGCTTCGACCGTGATGTTCTTGCTCAGCCGGGCGTGCGGTACGTGATCGTTCTCGAAGGCATCAACGACATCGGGCATCCCGGGCAATCAGCTCCTGCCGATGAGATAGTCACACCCGAAGACATCATCGGCGCGTACAAACAAATCATCGAACGCGCGCACGCAGCAGGGATCAAGATCTACGGCGGGACGCTGACACCGTTTGCAGGAACCACGATTCCTAATTACTTCACGCCGGAAAAGGAAATGAAGCGGGAAGCAGTGAACAACTGGATCCGGACCAGCCACGCATTCGATGGTGTAATCGACTTCGAAAAGGCTGTCCGCGATCCCCAACATCCCGACCGCATGCTTCCGAAGTACGATGGCGGCGACGGGCTTCACCCCGGCGATGCTGGTTATCAGGCAATGGGCGACGCGATCGATCTCAGTCTGTTTCGGTAGTCGTACTAGCTACCCTCAACGGAAAGCAGAGCCGCTAATCGGGCGGCAACGCTCAGCAACTCCGCACGGCGAGGCTCGTCAAACAGTTCCGCAGCTAATCGGCAATCGGCAAGGGTCGTTTGCAGCTTCCACATTGCGGCACCCTCCGCCGCAATAGCATCGGCCAATTCTTCCGCCTTGTCGACGTCACCCGCGTCAAAAGCCGCGGCCAGCAACGCTGAGTTCAGCCATTCGTCTTCAGAGTTGCGGAGTTTCGACCGCTCGCACGCTGTTAACGCGACAGCGGCCGCCACCCGCGCCCTGTCTTCGTCGCCTTTGCGCTTTCGTGTCCGATACAAACGCGCGAGATTCGAAGACGGGTAATAGTCGTTCAGGTCCAGCTTCATACCGGCCTCGTATTCGCGAATCGCCCGATCCAGGTCAACGAGGTTCCCGTTCCGGACCCACTTCTGTTTATATCGGCCGCCGAGCAATCCTCTTCGCTCCGCCGTATCGCCGTAATTGGCTATCAGTTCTCTGAGGGCGCCGATCGCCACATCATCATCTCCGGCCTTGGACCGCGCGAGCGCACGCTGTTCCTTAACGACCGGCAAGTCACGGAGTTCAGCCGGAAGGCTCTCGATGAACTGCTCCGTCGTTGCCCAATCCGTGCAGTCGCGCAGTGTGAACAGCAGT
>Ga0308176_10000337_pt1 | contig 30879 bp, 27 predicted proteins | sample PhyCR2_3_FD_203890 | JGI IMG/M metagenome (GOLD analysis project Ga0308176, IMG submission 203890) | Soil microbial communities from UC Gill Tract Community Farm, Albany, California, United States - DLSLS.C.R2 | ecosystem: Environmental > Terrestrial > Soil > Agricultural land | place: USA... | reverse complement strand
GACCACCACCACCGCCGGCAGCAGGGCCATCAGCGCCCGATCGGCCAGCAACGCCCGCCACAGGCTCGGTGCGCCGGGGTCCCGCATGACGTGCGGCTGGTCGCGCGGCAGCATCGGTGCGACCGCGAACCGCACCGCCAGCGTCATCAGGCCGTCGACCACGAAGAGCGCGTCGTAGCTCTGCGCCACGATCAGCGCGCCCAGCGGCGGGCCGATGACGAAGCCGGCGTTCGACGCGGCCCGGCTGATCGCCACCGACGTACGCCGGTCGCCGCGCTCGACGGCGAGCGCCGACAGCGCCCCGGTGGAGACGGCGGCGGAGGCCGCGAGGTAGGCCAGCAGCGGCAGGGCGACGGCGAGCACCGGGACCGGCAGCCACGGGACCGCGGCGACACCCAGGCCGGCCACGCTCGAGCAGGCGATCAGGGTGCGGCGGTGCCCGAACCGGTCGCCCCAGCGGCCGCCGGTGAAGTTGCCGACCAGCATCCCCACGCCGTAGCCGCCCGCGATCAGGCCGGCCGTCGTGACCGGCAGGTCGCGCGGGCCGGTCAGGTAGAGGGTCAGGAACAGCATCAGGAACGAGCTCGTCGAGCTGACGAACCTCCCCGCCGCCAGCACCCACACCAGTCGCGGCACGTCCCCGAGGTTCACGGGCGCGATTCCACCACGTCCGGTGACGTCCTACGAACGCGTTTCCCGGAAGACGGTCAGACCAGCGGCAGGAACATCACGTGCAGCCCGACGTACCCGTGCGCGGGTGAGCGGAAGGCGCCCGGCACGGTGCCGACGACGTCGAAGCCGAGCGACTGCCACAGGGCGATCGCCGCGGTGTTGGTCTCCACCACCGCGTTGAACTGGATGCCGCGGTAGCCGTGGTCGCGGTGCCACTGCACCACGTGCTCCCCCAGCGCGCGACCCACACCGCGGCCCCGCGCCTCGGGAGCGACCATGAACGAGGCGGTGCCGATGTGGTCACCGTGGCCGGGACGGTTGGGGCCCATCTTGGCGCTGCCGAGGACGGTCGGCCCCGTGCCCGGGAGGTCCTCCTCCAGGACGACGGCCAGCCCGGGCGGCGGCTCCAGCCAGAGCGCACGGCCCTGCTCGCTGGTGAGGTCCTGCGGGTAGGCGTAGGTCTCACCGGCAAGCACCGTGGCGTGGAAGAACGGCCAGATCCGCGGCCAGTCGTCGTCGGTGGCGCGCCGGATGCGCGGCTCGCTCACTCCCCGGACTCGCCGTCGATCGACTCGCGGATCAGGTCGGCGTGGCCGTTGTGGCGGGCGTACTCCTCGATCATGTGCGCCATGATCCAGCGCAGGCTGAACCGCTCGTCGGCGCGGCGGCGGCTCGTGCGCTTGGACAGGGCGCCGAGGTCGGCGGTCGCGGACAGCACCGCGTCGGACGCGGCGCAGGCCCGGTCGAGCATCGCCCGCAGCTCCTCGGGGGTGTCGTGGGTCGCGCTGTGCCAGTCCCAGTCGGCATCGTCCTTCCAGTCCACCGACGCCCACGGCTCGGCGTACTCCTCGCCGAGGAAGACGCACTCGAACCACCAGTGCTCGACGAACGCGAGGTGCTTGAGCATGCCGCCGAGCGTCATCGTCGACGGCGCCAGGGCGGCTTCCAGCTGCGCCGCGTCGAGGCCGGCCGTCTTCATCCGCAGCGTGTCGCGCTGGTAGTCGAGGAACCCGAGCAGGATCGCGCGCTCGTCGCCGGCCAGCGGCGGGTCGACGCGTTCGAGGGAGGTCATGGCGGTCACGCTAGGGGTCCCGTTCGAGGCAGGCCACCCGGTTTCGGGGGTCCGCGGGTCGGACGGGACCGCGACCTGGAGCGCGCGGGTGGACGTGACGACGCCCGGCTACCGCCTCTACGGCAGCGGCTGCGAGGTCGGCTGAGGCGACCCGGCGGGCGCGAGGTCGGGGACGCGGTCGGTGATGCAGTACGCCGGTCCGGCGGGTGGCTGCAGCACCGTCCAGCCGCGGTCGAAGGCAGCGAGGACATGGGCGCCGAGGTCCTCGTGCCGGGCGACCTCGGCGGCCAGGTCGGTGGTGGCGAGGTCGAGGTGGGCGCGCACCTGCCCGTCCTCCTCGCCGAGCCGCTGCAGCAGGACCTGGATGGCGACCCGGTCCTCACCGGTGAGCCGCGAGAACTCGTCGGTGCGGATCCGGTCGACCCGCGGCAGCCCGGTCAGCGCCTCCCAGAACGCGCACTCCTCGTCGTGGCGCGACGAGGGGATGTCGAGGCAGACCTGGTCGACGAAGGAGCTGTGCCCGCCCGGCCACGTCATCGGTCGGGGGCGCCTCGAGGAGCGCGCGCGGACGAAGCAGAAGGTGAGCCCGCCGGGCGACTCGAGCACGACGTACCCCTGCTCGGGGCGCTCGACGACCCGGGCCCCGAGGAGCTCGGCACCCTCGGCGGCCACGGCCGGGACGCCGACGTGCAGGTCGAGGTGGATCCGCGAGGGCCCGTCGCCGAGACGCTGCACCCGCAGGTAGTCGTCGCCGTCCGGCGGCACCAGGGTCGCGAGCTCGTCGTGCTCGCCGCGCGGCTCGGAGAGGCCGTAGCCCGTCACGCCCCGCCAGAACGCGACGGCGCGCTCGTGCTCGTCAGGCGCCAGGTCGAGGAACGCGCTGATCCAGAACGGCGTCACGGGCCGACGGGGTGGCAGTCCTGCCCGCAGGCCCCCGCGGCCGGACCGTCGGCGTGGGACGCGGGTCGGTGCAGCACGGCGGTGGCCGGGTCGATCCGCGCGGTGCCGTCCGGGCCTCCCTCCACGACGGCGGTGCCGTCGACCAGCAGGGTGAAGCCGTGGTGCTCGCGCGGCGGGAACAGCAGCGTGACGTCGGGGTTGGCGGCGATGTTGGCGGTCGAGCCCTTGCCGGGACCGGGCACGACGACCATGCCGTCCTCGACGCGCGGCTCGACGGTCACGGCCTTGACCCGTCCCTCGGCCGAGACGGTCAGCAGGTAGCCGGCGCCGAAGTCGTCGAGCGCCTTCGCCAGGTCGGCCACGCCCACGGGGATGCTCATGGTGCCGAGGCTACGCCGAGCGCCCATCGGGCCGGTCGACCCAGCGCTCCCCCGCCGGATGGGCCGTCGCGGTTCCACCGGTCAGCTCCGCGACCAGGGCGTGGAGGCGGTCGAGCTCGGCCGGGGGTACGCCGAGGCGCAGGGTCACGGTCGCGGCGTACACCGTGTCGAGAACGGTCACGCCGCGGGCGCGCAGCTCGCTCTCGACCCGGCCGGCGTCCGCGTGCCCGAGCTCGAGCGTGAGCTCGCGGACCCGGTCGCGGCGCAGCGTGCCGGTGGCGTCGAGACCGGCACGGACGGCGTCGCCGTACGCGCGGACCAGGCCGCCGGCGCCGAGCAGGGTGCCGCCGAACCACCGGGTGACGACGGCGACCACGTCGCTGACCTCGCGGCCCCGCAGCACCTCCAGCATCGGCGCGCCGGCGGTCCCGGCGGGCTCGCCGTCGTCGCTGGAGCGCTCGACCGCGCCGTCGGGTCCGAGGACGAACGCCGAGCAGTGGTGCCGCGCGTCGAAGTGCTGCTTGCGCAGCCGGTCGACGACCGCCCGGGCCGCGCCCTCGTCCTCGACCCGGGCGAGGGTGCACAGGAATCGGGACCGCTTGACCTCGATCTCGGCCTCGCCGCCGCGCGCGAGCGTCAGGTAGGAGTCGGTCACGACTCGCTCACCACAGGCCCACGAGGTCGCCGCCGATGCGGACGATGAATGCCGCGACGACCACCATGAAGAAGATCCGGACGAAACGGGTCCCGCGCGAGACCGCCGTACGCGCGCCGACGTAGCCGCCGGCGAGGTTGCAGAGACCCATGACGAGGCCGATCTTCCACAGCACCGCACCCTGCGGGACGAACACGCACAGCGCCGCGGCGTTGGTGGCCCAGTTGGCCAGGCGGGCCTTGGCCGAGGCCTCCAGGAAGCTGTAGCCGAGCAGGCCGACCAGCGTGAAGACGAAGAAGCTGCCGGTCCCCGGGCCCAGGGCGCCGTCGTAGAAGCCGATGCCGAGACCGGTGAGCATCGCCGCGAGCGTGTGCCGGTGACCGGAGAACCGCAGCGCGGTCGCCTCGCCCAGGGACGGCCGGAACAGCACGTAGGTGCCCACGACCACGAGGGCCACCAGCACGATGGGGTCGAACGCCGCCTTGGAGATGTGCGAGGCCACCAGGGCGCCGAGGACCGAGCCGGTAAAGGCCAGCAACATCAGCGGCCCGAACGTCTTCGGGTCCGGGCGCACCCGCCGGTAGTACGTCGCGCTGCTCACCGTGGTGCCGCAGATCGAGGCCAGCTTGTTGGTGCCGAGCACCTGCACCGGCGCGGCGCCCGGGAGCCCGAGCAGCAGGGCGGGCAGCTGGATAAGCCCGCCCCCGCCGACCACGGCGTCGACGAAGCCCGCCGCGAGCGCCGCCAGCCCGAGCAGCACGGTCACGGTCAGGGACGGATCGGCCACCGCGCGATCGTATGGGGCGGGGCCGGTTGCCTAGGGTGGTGGGCGTGCGGATCGTCTCCCTGCTCCCCTCGACCACCGAGATCCTCTTCGCGATCGGTGCCGGACCCGAGGTCGTGGGGGTGACGTTCGAGTGCGACCACCCGGCCGAGGCGCGCACCCGGACGATCGTGTCGACCTCGGCGTTGCCGGAAGGCCTGGCGCCCTCGGAGATCGACGCGTTCGTCTCCTCGGCGATGGCGCGCGGCGAGGACCTCTACCACCTCGACGAGGGTGCGCTGGCCGGCCTCGACGCAGACCTGGTGGTGACCCAGGACCTGTGCGCGGTCTGCGCGGTCGACGTGTCGGTGGTCGACGACGCGCTGGCCCACCTCGGGTGCACCGCCGAGGTGCTCACCATCGACCCGCACACGATCGACGAGGTGCACGCGTCGATCCTCACCCTGGGCCAGGCGACCGGCCACGGCCCCGAGGCGGCGGCCCTCGTCGACTCCCTGCGCGCCCGGCTGGACGGTGTACGCCGGCGCGTCGAGGGCCGGCCGCGCCCCCGGGTGATGCTGCTGGAGTGGACCGACCCGCCGTTCGCGCCCGGCCACTGGGTGCCGGAGATGATCGAGGCCGCCGGCGGCGAGCCGCTGCTCGGGAAGGCCGGCGCGAAGTCCGAGCGGGTCACGTGGGAGGCCGTGCACGCCGCCGAGCCCGACGTGGTTGTGGTGGCGCCGTGCGGCTACGACCTCGCCGGCGCCCGGCAGCTCGCCGAGGAGCTGGTGGCCTCCGGCGTGCTGCCCGCCGGCGTACCGGTGCACGCGGTCGACGCCAACGCCGCCTGGGCCCGCCCCGGCACCCGCCTGGTCGACGGCGTCGAGGAGCTCGCGGCCATCCTCCACCGTTGAGCTGGGCCCCGTTCGGTGTTGAGTTGGGCCGAACTCGGCTTCGAGCTGGGCCGGATTCCGGAATCAGGCCCAACTGACTTCCGAATCAGGCCCAACTCGACCATGAACAAGGCCCAACTCAACGAGCGTCAGTCGCCGACCCAGAAGCCGCGGCCGCCGAACCAGTCGCCGTAGCCACCGCCGCCGCTGGAGCGTGGGTCCCGCGAGCCGAGGTAGGAGCCGACCACCGCGGCCCCGAGGTCGTCGAGCTCGGGGGCGATCACCCGCCCGTCCACGCGCTTGGCCATCGAGTCGATGAACCGGGCCAGGCCGGGGTCCTCGCCGAGCCGGAAGAACGTCGTCTGCGCGCCCAGGCGGCCAGAGTTGTCGAGCTCCTTGACGGCGTACGCCACGGTCAGCGGGTGCGGCGGGTAGGAGAAGTAGACCTCGCCGTCCGGCTCGAGGTGGGAGGTCGGCTCACCGTCGGTGACGATGAGCAGCACCGGCTGGGCGTTCGGGTGCTTGCGGAAGTGCCGGTTGGCCAGCAGCAGGGCGTGGTGGAGGTTGGTGCCCTTGTCCCACATCGCGTCCAGCGCGGTGAGCTGCTCGATCTCCATGACCTCCGCGTGCCGGCCGAAGCCGATCAGCTGGAGGTGGTCGCCGCGGAAGCGCGAGCGGATCAGCGTGTGCAGTGCCAGCGCGGTGCGCTTCATCGGCACCCAGCGGCCGTCCATCGCCATCGAGAACGACGTGTCGACCAGCAGTGCTACCGCGGCCTGGGTGCGTGCCTCGGTCTCGGTGACCTCGACGTCACCGATCTCCAGCCGCACCCCGCCGCGGGCGTCGCGGCCCTCGGAGACGGTGCGTACGACGGCGTTGGTCACCGTGCGGGTGACGTCCCAGGGCTCGGTGTCGCCGAAGGCCCACTCCCGCGTCGCCCCGGAGCTCTCCCCCGCGGCGCCGGCCTGACGCAGGTCGCGCTGGCCCTGCCGTCCGCTCATCCGCTGGGCGACGTCCCGCAGCAGCGCCTTGCCCAGCTGGCGCATCGCCTTGGGGCTGAGGCGCAGCTGCCCGTCGGAGCCGCGCTTCATGTAGCCGGTGTCGCGCAGCGCCTTCTCCAGCTGCTGGAGGGTGCGGGCGTCCACGGCCGCCCCGTCGCCGAGCTGTTGCGCGAGCTTGTCGAGGTCGAGGTCGTCCATCCGGGCGCCGCCGTAGGACTGCGAGAGCTGCTCGGAGAGGTCGTCGAGGTCGGCGAGGTCCTGGAAGACGCCGGTGCCGTCGCCGAGGCCCAACCCCTCCTGTCCCTCCATGGACTCCGACCCGCCCCAGTCCTCGCCGGGCCGCAGCGCCTGGAGGTTGGCGTCGAGCTCTCCCAGCGACTGCATGAGCTCCGGGGACCCGAAGGCCTGGGCCGCGAGCGCGTCGAGCTCGTCGCGCTGCTCCTGGGTCATCGAGTTGCGCATCCGCTGGGCGGCCGCGGCCCGCTGGGCGAGGGAGTCGAGCAGCTCCTCGACGTTCTGCGGCCGCTCGGGGAAGAAGTCCCCGTGCTTGTCCATGAACTGCTCGAAGTCCTCCTGGGTGTCCTCGCCGCGGCGGTGCTTGTCGAGCAGCTCGTTGAGGTCGCCGAGCATCTCGTTGATGGCGGCGCGGTCCTCGTCGGTGGCGTTCTCCAGGGCCTGCTTCATACCGGCGAAGCGCTGGTCGAGCATCTCCCGGCCGAGCAGGTCCTTGATCCGCTCGTAGTCCTCGCGCGCCTGCCGCGAGGACCAGTCGTAGTCCGACAGCTCGCTGACCGCCGCCGCAGTGGACGAGGGCAGGTTCTCCAGCTGCATCTCGCGGAACGCCCGGTCCGCGTCGTCCATGTCGATGTCGCGGGCCAGCTGCTTGCGCTCCTCGAGCAGAGCCCGGTCGAGTAGCTCGCGCACCTCCTCGAGGGTGCCGTCGAGGTTGTGCCGCTGCAGCAGCTCGCGACGGCGCTCGGCCACCCGGCGGGCCAGGTCGTCGAGACCGGTCTGGTCCCGTCCGCCCCGGCGCAGGAACTCCCGCATCGCCCGCTCCGGGGAGTAGCCGGCCATCACGTCCTCACCGATCGCGTCCAGCGCCTCGGCGATGTCGACCGGCGGTGCGAGCGGGTCGGGCCCGCCGTCGTACCGGCCGTAGCGGGAGCGGTGCAGGTGCCTAGCCATAGACCGTCTCGCCGCCTCCGGTCTCCTTGCTGACCTTGCGGGCCAGGTAGAGCCCCTCCAGGGCCAGCTCGATCGCGCCCGCCCGCTGTCCGTCGTTGGTGGCCGAGAGCCGGTCGCAGATGTCGTCGTAGAGCTCCGACTCCCCCAGCACCGGCAGCCCGGTGAGGAAGTCGCGGGCGGCGACCTGCTCGCCGGTGGTGACCATCGAGCCGTTCTCGATGGCACTCACGAGCACTGCGAAGTCGAGGCCACGGAAGTGATCCCGCACGGCCTCGGCCGTCGCGGTGCGCAGCAGGTGCTCGAGGATCTCCCGCTCCCGGCCCTCCTCGCCCGTCTCGAACTCGATCTTGCCGCCGAGCACCTCGACCGCGGTCTCCAGGTCGACCGGGCGGGCCACCGCCTCCTCCTCCCCCTGCGAGGTGGCGCGGTGCAGCGCCGCCGCGGCGATGGTCTCGGCGCCGGCGATCGCGAACCGCGCCGAGACGCCGGAGCGCTGGTCGACGGCGCTGGACTCACGCAGCGCCCGGGTGAAGCGGGCCAGGATCTCCACGAGGTGGTCCGGCACGTCGGCGACGAGCGTCGCCTCCTGCCGGATGACCGCGACCTCGTCGTCGAGCTCGGTCGGGTAGTGGGTGCGGATCTCGGCGCCGAACCGGTCCTTGAGCGGGGTGATGATCCGCCCGCGGTTGGTGTAGTCCTCGGGGTTGGCGCTGGCCACGACCAGCACGTCCAGCGGCAGCCGGAGCACGTAGCCGCGGATCTGGATGTCGCGCTCCTCCATCACGTTGAGCATCGCCACCTGGATCCGCTCCGCGAGGTCGGGCAGCTCGTTGATCGCGACGATGCCGCGGTGGCTGCGCGGGATGAGCCCGAAGTGGATCGTCTCGGGGTCACCGAGCGAGCGCCCCTCGGCCACCTTCATCGGGTCGACGTCGCCGATCAGGTCGGCCACGGACGTGTCCGGCGTGGCCAGCTTCTCGGCGTACCGCCCGTCACGGTGCCGCCAGGCGATCGGCAGCTGGTCGCCGAGCGCCCCGGCCCGGTTGCGGCTGGTGACGGTGATCGGCTCGTAGGGGTGCTCGCCGAGCTCGCTGCCCTCGATCACCGGGGTCCACTCGTCCAGCAGCCCGACCAGCGTGCGCAGCAGCCGGGTCTTGCCCTGGCCGCGCTCGCCGAGCAGCACCACGTCGTGGCCGGCGATCAGCGCGCGCTCGAGCTGCGGGATCACGGTGTCCTCGAAACCGTGCAGGCCCGGCCACGGGTCGCGCCCCTCCCGCAGTGCCGCGAGGAGGTTGTCGCGGATCTCGTGGCGCAGCGTCTTCTGCTGGTGCCCGGATGCCTGGAGTTCGCCGACGGTGGAGATCGAGGGAGCTGAGGTCACGACATCGACGCTACTCAGGGGGACAACCGCCCCGGTGACGCTCGCGTTACGGTGCGCAGGTGGTCGGCCCCCTCCAGCAGTCCTGCCCCTGCGGCAGCGGTTCGTCGTACGACGCGTGCTGCGGCCGCCTGCACCGCGGTGCCGACCGGGCCGCGACCGCCGAGGAGCTGATGCGCTCCCGCTACTCGGCCTACGCCGTTGGCGACCTCGACCACGTCTTCCGCACCTGGCACCCCCGCACCCGCCCGGACGACCTCACCGGCGACCCGAGCATCACCTGGACCCGCCTGGTCGTCCTGCGGACCGAGGCGGGCGGGCCCGAGGACCAGCACGGCACGGTCGAGTTCGAGGCGCACTACGAGACGCCGCGCGGGGCAGGCGTGTTCCACGAGGTCAGCCGGTTCGAACGGCGGGCGGGCCGCTGGGTCTACCTCGACGGGGCAGCGGACGACCCCGGCCCGAGGTGACCTTCTCCTCTGACGGTCGGGCTGCGCCGGGCCACACCCTGTGCCTGTGGTCGAACAGCTGCACCCCTCGGCGGAGCCCGAATCGCGGGTACGACCCGAGGAGACCCTCGTCGCCGACATCATGTCGCGCCGGATCGTGGCGATCCGCTCCGACGCCGACCTGTCGGTCGCGCTGGACGCGTTCCTGCGCACGGCGCTGCGCCACCTCCTCGTCGTGGATCCCGACCGCTCCTGCCGGGGTCTGCTGTCGGCCGAGCACGTGCTCGCGGCCCTCGGGACCAGCGGCGCGCGCCACCACCGCGTCGCCGACCACGTGGCCCACGGCCAGCCCCGCGTCCACCACCTGGCTCCGGTGCGGGAGGCCGCCGCGCTCATGGTGTGCGAGCTCGTCGACGCGCTGCCCGTCGTCGACGACGACGGCCGGGTGATCGGCGTGGTCACCTGGTCCGACATCGTCGCCATGGTGGCCGGGCAGCACCTGCGTGGCGGCCGGCCCTGAGAGTCGGCCCTGGCGATCAGCGGGGTTCGGGCTCGGGCACCACGGCGACGACGCAGGAGGCGTGCTCCAGGACGGTCGACGCCACGGAGCCGTAGACCAGGCCGGAGACGGTGCCGGAGTGGTGGAAGCCCACCACCACCATCTCCATCTGACCCGACGCGCGGACCAGGCAGTCGTCGGCGAGACCGCGCGCCAGCTCGGTGTGCACGTGCACGTCGGGGAACTTCTCCGTCATCCCGCTCAGCGACTCCGACAGGACCATCCGCTCGTTCTCGAACCCCTCGGCCGAGTCCGGGATCGAGTGGGGGCCCGAGGTCGCCCCCTGGGCGTCCCAGAAGCAGTGCATCACCGTCAGCGGCAGCCGGCGCAGCGAGGCCTGGCGGTAGGCGAACTCCAGCGACGCGCGCGACCGCTCGGTGCCGTCGGCTCCCACCAGCACCCCGCGGCGTACGACGCCGGGGTTGTGCGGGCGCAGGATCACCACCGGGCACGAGGCGTGCCGGGAGACCCCCACGCTCACCGAGCCGAGCACCAGGCTGCGGACCGGTCCCCGTCCGCGGGAGCCCAGCACGAGCATCGCGGCCCGGTGCGAGAGGTCCAGCAGCGCCTCGCGCGGGTCGACGAGGCGGAGCACCTCGTGCACCTCCACGTCCGGGGCCTTCCGGGCGACCCGGTCGCGCGCGGTGTCGATCAGCGACTGCCCGTCGGCGCGCATCGCGTCGAGGATGTCGCGCTGGTTGACGCCGGCCTGGTCGAGCCAGGCGGTCCCGCTGGTACCGAGCGGTCCGAGCGCGTGCACGAGCGTCAGCGGGCGGTGCTCCAGCGCCCCCTGCTCGATCGCCCAGTCGATGGCCTGGTCGGCGGACTTCGAGCCGTCGACGCCGACGACCACCGTGCCCGGGGGGACCAACGACTCGTGGGTGCTCTCCATGGACGTCACGGTGGCCCCGAGGGGGCATGCCGGGGCAGGGCGAAACGGGCCGGGACGTCGGGACCATCGACCCTGACCGCCCCTCGGACCCACCCGGACGATTGGGGGGAGCAAGGGGGACACGACCGAAGGGAATCTCGTGCAGGACATCATCGATCTCGACCACGACGAGTGCGAGCGGCTGCTGCGCGCGGGCGTGGCGGGTCGCATCGCCATCGCCACACCCACCGGACCGCACATCATCCCCGTCAACTACTCGGTGGTGGACGAGGCGATCGTGGTCCGCACCTCGCCGTACAGCCTGCTCGGCAGCTACGGACGGGACACCACCCTGGCCTTCGAGGTCGACCAGTTCGACTACGAGAACCAGCGCGGCTGGAGCGTCGTGGCGCGCGGCCGCGGGGACTTCGTCACCGACATCGACGAGATGGACCACATCCGCGAGGTGTGGTCGCCGAGGCCCTGGGCCGGCGGGTCGCGCACGCTCTACCTGCGGCTCCGGTGGACCGAGCTGTCCGGCCGCCGGGTCGGCGCAGGCTGGGACGCGCTGAGCACTATGCACGTGCGTCGGACCGTCTGATCCGCCGATCGGGCTAGCCGCGGGGAGCGCGGCGCCTGCCGAACCGGATCCCGACCACGCCCTGCACGGTGCCGACCAGGACCCGGGCCATCTCCTGCTGGTGGGTCTCCTCGGGGCCGCCGAGGACGACCACCCCGTCGGCCACGTCGACCTGCACGTTCAGGCCTGCGGACCTCAGCAGCTCGTCGACCTCGGCCTCGATCCGCTGGTCGCTGCGGGCCAGGACGGCCACGATGTCGCGGCGGCTGATCATCCCCACCACGACCCCACGCTCCACCACCGGCAGGCTCTTGACCACGGTGCCGGTCATCAGCTCCGCAGCTGCGGCCAGGTCGGCGTCGGTGCGGACGCTGAGGGGGAAGTGGCTCATCACGTCGCGGACCCGGGTCCCGAAGGGGCCGTCCGGGAGGTGGACGGGGCGCTCGTGGGCTCGCTGGTCGGGCATGACGGTGTCCCGGATGAGGTCCGCCTCGCTGACGACACCGAGCAGGGCACCCGCCTTGTCGACGACCGGCATCGCGGTGATCCCGTGCTCGGTGAGCAGCCGGGCCGCCTCCTTGATGCTTGCATCGGGGCGGACGGTCACCGCGGGGCTGCTCATCAGCTCGCGCACCAACATCGGTCCTCCCCGGTCTGGATCTGTGCCTCTGCCTGGCTCCAGCACACTCCGTGGACCCCTGGCCGGGCAGGGCCCCTCGGCCTTGCGCCCGAGGCACATCGGCCCTGTGTCCGGGCGGCCCCCGGCACGGACGATCACGGCATGGTCGCCCTCCCCGCGCCTCCCGGCACGCGCGTGCCGGGCGGCCTTCCCGCTGCCGACGTCCTGCTCGCGGACGGCACGGTGGCCTCGATCCGCGGGGTCCGTCCGACGGACCGGCCGGGCCTCGAGGCGCTGCACGACGAGGCGTCCGCGGCCAGCCTGCGCCTGCGGTTCTTCGCGACCAGCCGCCGGGCCGGGCACGACTACGTCGCGCACCTCTTCGAGGGCGGCGGTGCGGAGACGACGGGCAGCCTGGTCGCCACCGTCCAGGGCCGCATCGTCGCGCTCGCGACCGCCGAGCGCGTCGGGCCTGATGCCGCAGAGGTCGCGTTCATGGTTGCCGACTCGCTGCGCGGCCGCGGCGTCGGCAGCCTGCTGCTGGAGCACCTCGCGGCCGCCGCCCGCGACCAGGGCGTACGACGCTTCGTCGCCGAGGTGCTCGCGGAGAACACCCGGATGCTCCGGGTCTTCCTCGACGCCGGCTTCGAGATCTCCCGCGAGACCGAGGAGGGCACCGTCCACGTCGAGTTGGGCACCGCTGCGTCCGCCCGTGCGGTCGCGGCCGCCGACGAGCGGGAGTTCCGCTCCGAGGCGCGGTCCCTGGCTCCCCTGCTCTACCCCAGGGCCCTCGCGGTCACCGGGGCCCGCCGCGACGGGACCGGCGTGGGCGCCGCGGTGCTCCGCTCGATCGGCGCCGGTGGCTTCACCGGCGAGCTCTGCGTGGTGCACCCGCAGGCGGACGCGGTCGACGGGGTCAGGGCGTACCCCCGGCTGACCGACGTGCCCTTCCACCTCGACCTCGTCGTGGTCGCCGTCCCGGCCGGGCGGGTGCTGGACACGATCCGTGATGCGGCGGCCGCCGGCGCGTCGTCGGCGGTGGTGATCTCCTCGGGCTTCGAGGAGCTCGGGGGCGCCGGCAAGGACATCCAGCACGAGATGCTGCGCGTCGCGCGCGACCACAGCATGCGCCTGGTCGGGCCCAACTGCCTCGGGCTGATGTCCAACCACCCCGACGTGCGGCTCAACGCCACGTTCAGCCCGTTCGTGCCGCCGCCCGGGGGGCTCGCGATCGCCTCGCAGTCCGGCGGGGTGGGCATCGCCCTCATCGACGTGGCCCGCGACCTGGGCCTGGGCGTGGGCTGCTTCGTCTCGCTGGGCAACAAGGCCGACGTCTCGGGCAACGACCTGCTCGCCGCCTGGCGGGACGACTCGCGGGTGGGCGCCGCCGCGCTCTACCTGGAGTCCTTCGGCAACGCGGCCAAGTTCGCCCGGGTGGCCCGTCGGTTCGCCGAGCGCAAGCCGCTCCTGGCGGTCGTGGGCGGCCGCTCGGCCGGCGGCCGGCGGGCGGGCGCGTCGCACACCGCCGCGGCGACGACCCCCGCGGTGGGCGTCGACGCCCTCTTCGCGCAGGCGGGCGTCATCGGGTGCCGCAGTGCCGAGGAGATGGCCGACACCGCCCTGGTGCTGACCGAGCAGGCCCTCCCGGCCGGGCAGCGGGTGGCGATCGTGAGCAACGCCGGCGGCCTCGGCGTCCTGGCGGCGGACGAGGCCGACAGCGGCGGGCTCGTGGTCCCGGAGCTCTCCGCCGCGCTGCGCGAGCAGATCGCCCGGCACGTCACCGGCACCGCCGGGACCAGCAACCCCGTCGACGCCGGCGCGGGTGCCACCGGCGCCGACCTCGCCGCGATCACCGCGGCCCTGCTCGACTCCGACGAGGTCGACGCCGTGCTCGTGATCCTCGTGCGCACCAACGTGACCGACCCGGCACCGGTGCTGGAGGCCCTGGCCCGGTGCCGTGTCGAGCACCCGGCCACGCCCCTGGTCCTGGTCCCGATGGGCGGGCTGGACGTCCGGCGCGAGGACCTGCCGGGGATCACCGTGCTCCGCTCCGCCGGTGCGGCGATCCGGTCCCTGGGGAAGGCGAGCGCCTACTCCGCCTGGCTTCGCGTCCCCCACGAGGACGCTCCGGCCACCGACGAGGACGTGGCCGCCCGGGCCCGGCGTACTGCCGAGCGGCTGGTCGCGCAGGCCGCCGACGACGGAGGCTGGCTCGACGTCGAGCAGATCACCGACCTGGTGGCGGGCTACGGGCTGGTGCCCGTCGGGTCCCTGGTCCACAGCCCGCTGGCGGCGTCGGCCGCGGCCGCCCACGCCGGCTTCCCGGTGGCGGTGAAGGTCGCCGACCGGCACGTCGTCCACAAGACCGACCGGGGCCTGGTCCGGGTGGGGCTCCGGTCCGGGATGGAGGTGCTGAACGCGGTGCGCGCCTTCGAGGAGGAGCTGGGCCACGACGACGTGCCCGTGCTCGTGCAGCCCGTGGTCGCCGGTGTCGAGGTGGCGCTCGGGGTCGTCCGCGACCCCGGCTTCGGCCCGATGGTGATGGTCGCCGCCGGTGGTGTGGCGACCGACCTGTGGAACGACCGCGCCTTCCTGGTGCCGCCGATCAGCCGGGCCGACGCGACCCGTGCCCTGCGGTCGCTGCGGATCTGGCCCCTGCTCGAGGGCTACCGGGGGTCCCACCGCGGCGACGTCGACGTCCTGGCCGGGCTCGTGGTCTCCCTCGGCGCGCTGGCCACCGACGTGCCCGAGGTGGCGGAGCTGGACCTGAACCCGGTCGTGGTCACGCCCGACGGCTGCGCCCTGGTCGACCTCAAGGTGCGGCTCGCCTCCGGGCTGCCCGTGAACGCCGGCGTCCCCCGACAGCTGCGCAGCCCCCGATGAAATCACCCGATCGGGCTGGACTGGTCCCCGCCGGGATGGTGGAGACTGGGCCGGTGACGATCGAGACCGAGCCGGCGCTCCCCGGGGCGGCAGAGGCACTCCTCGAAGCGGTCGTGGCGATCTCGTCCGACCTCGACCTGCACGCGGTCCTGACGCGCATCGTCGAGTCCGCGACCGAGCTGACCGGGGCGACGTACGGCGCGCTGGGGGTCATCGCCGCCGACGGCAGGACGCTGGTCGACTTCGTCACGACGGGCATGGACGAGCAGCAGCGCCTGCTGATCGGCGACCTGCCCCGCGGGCGGGGGATCCTCGGCATGCTCATCGAGCACCCCGAGCCGATCCGCCTCGACAACCTCGCCCAGCACCCGAGCTCCTTCGGATTCCCCGCCAACCACCCGCCGATGGGCACGTTCCTCGGGGTGCCGATCAAGATCCGGGGCACGGTCTTCGGCAACCTCTACCTCACCGAGAAGGCCGGCGGGATGTCGTTCACGGCGCAGGACGAGCTGCTCGTGCGCGGCCTGGCCACCGCGGCGGGCTTCGTGATCGAGAACGCCCGCGCCTACGGCCTCAGCGAACGCCGCCGGCAGTGGCTCGAGGCGACCGCCGAGCTCGCCGAGGACCTCCAGCCGCCCATCGACGTCGACGGGGCGCTCGTCCTGATCACCCAGACGATGCGCTCCGTGTCCGGGGCCCTCGCCGCGGCGACGCTCTGCCTCGGGCCCGAGCGGCACCGCACCATCTCGGTCGACCCGACCGACGCCGATCGCGTGTCCGGGGCCCTGGACGACGTGACCCAGACGCTGTCGGCCACCCGCGGCGAGGAGCCCGTGGAGCTGCGCGTCCGGGGACTCAACGTGGTCGCCGTCCCCCTGCGCGCGCACCTGGCCCATCGCGCCGTCCTGGTCGCCGTCTTCGAGCGCGGCCCCGGGCCGAGGGACGTCGAGGAGCACCAGCTGCTGGTGTCCTTCACCGATCAGGCCGCGCTCGCCCTGGACCGGGTGGTGGCCTTCGCCGACCGCGAGGAGCTCGCCGTCATCAGCGACCGGGAGCGGATCGCGCGCGACCTCCACGACAGCGTCATCCAGCGCCTCTTCGCCACCGGCCTCCAGCTGCAGGCCACGGCGATGATCGTGCCCGAGCCCGAGGTCCTCAGCCGCATCGAGCAGGCCGTCACAGACCTCGACCTGACGATCCGCGACATCCGGGGCACGATCTTCGAGCTCCAGCACCGGCCGGGCGGCTCCCTGCGCTCGGAGGTCCGCGCCCTGGTCCGGGAGTACGAGCCGGTGCTCGGGTTCACGCCCGAGGTCCGCACCACCGGCCCGGTGGACCACGCGGTCCCCACCCCGGTTCGGGAGCACCTGATGTCGGTGCTGCGCGAGGCGGTCACCAACATCGCCCGCCATGCGCGGGCCCGACGCGCGGCCGTCGAGGTGCAGGCCGTCGGCAGCGAGCTGCTGCTCGTCGTGAGCGACGACGGCGAGGGCATGCCCGACGACACGGTCCACAGCGGGCTGCGCAACGCCCGGGAGCGGGCCGAGGACCTCGGCGGCTCGCTGGAGCTCGGGCCCGACGGCCCGCGGGGCACGCGGTTCGTCTGGCGGGTGCCGCTGGCCTGAGCCGGGGCCGAACAGCCCGGGCCGAACAGCTCGGGCCGCACAGCTCATGCTGGACAGCTCGGGCCGGGCAGGCCAACGGCCACCCGCGTCCGCGTGCAGGTGGCCGTGGCGGTCCGTGTGCTCCGGTCCGGGTGCCGGACCGGGGGCGTCAGGTCAGGACGGGGTACTTCCGCACCAGGGCCGTCGACCTCCACCAGCGTCCGAGGCCCCAGGCGTTCCCGGCGTTCAGCAGCACGAGGGTGACCAGGCTGATCGCGCCCAGGATGTGCTCGTCGATGATCGGGTTGTTCTGCGGGGGCAGCACGACGCTCCACATCAGCACGTACATCAGCGCGCCCGCGGCGGCGCCCAGGCGCATCCCGGCCCCGAGGGTCATCGTCACCCCGACGCCGAGCAGGCCGAGCATGAACAGCCAGTCGGCCCAGGCGTCACCGGCGATCGAGTGGTAGAAGCTGTCGAGGGGACCGTCCGCGCCGAACGCCAGGAAGCCCTGGGTCGGGCTGCCGCCATGGATCCACGCGGCGTCCCCGAAGCGGTCGACGTGGCCCTGCGGGTCCACGCCGGTGGCGTACCCCAGCGCGAGCAGCTTGTCGAAGAAGGCCCACAGGAACGTGAAGCCGAACGCGATGCGCAGCGTCGCGACGGCGCGGCGTGCCGCCGCCGCCTGGCGACGACCGGCCGCCTCGACGACGGGTGACCCGGACCCGAGCGACGCCGAGCCGGCCTCGGCTGCCGGTGCTGCGGGACGGGACTCCCGTCGGTGGTGGACGACGCTCATGTGCCTGGCCTCCCGGGGTGAATGAACTTCCACCCCGAGGATGTCGTCCCGGGCACCCTGCGGTGCAGGGCGCTTGGTCACCGGGGGCTCGGCCCATGGTCCCCGCTGCGGAGGACCTCGGGCCGAGCGCGCCGCTACCGCTTCTCCGGAGTCGGGTCGAGCAGCTTGGCCGCCAGCACCGCGGCCTGCGTGCGACGCTCGAGGCCGAGCTTGGCCAGGATGCTGGAGACATAGTTCTTCACGGTCTTCTCCGCGAGGTACATCCGCTCGCCGATCTGGCGGTTCGTGAGCCCCTCGGCGATGTAGCCGAGGAGCTTGAGCTCCTGGTCGGTCAGCTCGGCCAGCTCCGGCGCCGTGGCGGGCCCGTTGCGCACCCGCTCGAGCACCCGGGAGGTCAGGGTGGGGTCGATCAGGGAGTTGCCCCCGGCGACGTGGCGCACCGCGCTGATCAGGTCGGAGGCCTTGATCTCCTTCAAGACGTAGCCGGCCGCGCCCGCCATGATCGCGGCGAACAGCGCCTCGTCGTCGTCGTACGACGTCAGGATCAGGGCGTTGATCGACGGGTCGACCGCCCGGATCGAGCGGCACACCTCGATGCCCGAGCCGTCGGGCAGCCGGGCGTCGAGCACGGCGACGTGCGGGCGCAGGGCAGGGATGCGGTGGGTGGCGTCCTCGGCCGACCCGGACTCCCCCACGACCTCGATGTCGCCGGCCGCCTCGAGCAGGAAGCGCAGCCCCTGTCGGACCACCTCGTGGTCGTCGAGAAGGTACACGCGGATCGGGCTGGTCTCCGTCATGTCGTCATTGTCTACCCCCATGGGTCACCTGTCCTCTGTCTTCCGGAGAGTGCCGACGGTGCCCCGCCGCACTCGCTGATGTCCAGGACCCGGTCCACCAGGTCCAGCCCCACGTCGGCGTGGGTGATCCACAGGACGCTGCGCGCGTCGGCGACCGGCCCGAGGAGCTCACCGGCGAGCTCCTCAGCGGTCGCGTGGTCGAGATGGGCGGTCGGCTCGTCCAGCACCAGCACGGGCTGGTCGGCGAGCAGCGACCTCGCGACCGCGATCCGGGCCCGCTCGCCACCCGAGACCAGGGCGTTGCCGTCACCCAACCAGGTGTCCAGGCCGTCGGGCAGGCTGTCGAGCCAGGGGCCCAGGCGGGCCTGCCGCAGGGCCGCGTCGACCTCGTCGTCGCCCGCCGTGGGCCGTGCGAGACGGACGTTCTCGACGAGCGTGGTCGCGAAGACGTGGGGGTCGTCGTCCACCAGGCCGACCACGCGGCGTACGTCGTCGAGGGCGAGACCCCGCGCCGGCCTCCCGCCGATCGCGACCCGACCCTGCCACGGGTCGACGAAGCGCAGCATCAGCGCCGCCAGCGTGCTCTTGCCCGACCCGGAGGGCCCGACCACCGCGACGTGCTCGCCCTGCTCGAGCCGCAGCGAGAGGTCACGCAGGGCCGGTACGCCGTCCCAGCCGGCTGTCACGGCCGTCAGGTCCACGTCGTGCCCGCGTCCGGCCGGGAGCGGGTCCGCGGGCTCGGTGACCGCCGGAGGTGCGGCCTCCAGCTGCCGCAGCCGTTCCTCGGCGGCACGTGTCCGGGCCGCGAGGGCACCGGCCTCGGCCAGCGGGAGCACCACGTCGCCCAGGGCCAGCGGCAGCAGCACGAGCAGCGCCAGCACCGGCCGGCTGACCGAGCCCGCCGCGGCGGCCGGCGCGGCCACGAGGGCCGTCGCGGCCACGCCGACGCCGACGGTGAGGAGCACGGCGACCCGGGCGCAGGCCAGCCAGGAGGCAGCCCGCACGGCGCAGGCGCCGAGCGTGGTGCTCTCCGCGACCACCACCTCCGTGGCGGCCTCCTCCGCCTGCCACATCGCCAGCTCGGGTGCCACCTGGGTGACCTCCAGGACGCGCTCGGAGAGCAGGGCGCGGGCCTCGACAGACGCCAGCTCGGCCCGCGCGGCGCCGGAGCGGGCGAGCAGGTACGCCGCTCCCCCGCTGACCGCGCAGGTGCCCGCCACGACCAGCCCGGCGACCGGCAGGAGCACGGTGGCGACCAGGGTCACGACGGCCGCCACGACCAGGAAGCCGCGCACTGGCAGCCGCACCCGCAGCTCCCGGTCCACGACGCCGTCCACGTCGTCGACGACCGAGGCGAGCACGTCCCCGCGGCGCCGGCCCAGGCGTCCGGGGGTCAGCGGGACGAGCGCGTCGTACACCTGGACCCGCCGGTCCGCCAGCAGCCTCAGGGCGACGTCGTGGGAGCGCAGCCGCTCGACGTAGCGCAGCGCCGGTCGCGCGAGGCCGAACGTGCGGACGGCCACGACGGCGACCAGCAGCGTCAGGACGGGCGGGTGGGACGAGGCCTGCACGATCAGCCAGCCCGCCGTCGCGGTCAGCGCCACCCCGGAGGCGGACGCGAGCGCGCCGATGACCGTGCTGGCGAGCAGGCCGGACCGGCTCGCGGGCGCCTCCGGCCTGCCCGAGGTCGGCCCCAGCGGCTCCGGCGGCTCCGACCGGTCCGGCACCGGGCGCGCCCGGTCGTCGGGTCGCCGCGCGGCGACGGAGGCCGGCCGCGGCGTGGCCATCACGAGGACCTGGTCGGCCAGCTCCACCAGGGCGGGGCGGTGCGTGACCACGATGACCCCGCTGGTGCGGCCGAGCTCGACCACGGTGTCGGCGATGATCTGCTCGGTCAGGTCGTCGAGGTGGGCGGTGGGCTCGTCGAGGAGCACCCACGGGCGCTCGGCCAGGACGACGCGGGCCAGCGCCAGGCGCGCCCGCTCCCCCGCGGACAGGGTGGCCCCGTCCTCGCCCACCGGCTCCTCGAGCCCGCCGGGCAGGGCGCGCACGCGCTCCTCGAGGGCGACGCTCCGCAGGGCCTCCCACAACCGCTCGTCGCCGGCGTCGGGCGCGGCGATCCGCAGGTTGTCGGCGATGCTCCCGGCGACGAAGACCGGACGCTGCGGGAGCCAGGCCACCCGGCTCCGCCACGCCGCACCCCCGACCTCGTGGCCGCCGGCGCGGACGTGGCCCTCGGTGGGCCGCGACAGCGCGGCCAGGACCGAGAGCAGCGTCGTCTTGCCGCACCCGGACGGCCCGGTCAGCAGGGTCACCCCCCGCTCGGGGAAGCGCGCGCTGAAGGGGGACAGGGCCGGGGTCGTGCGGCCGGGGTGGACCACGGTCAGCCCACTGACCTCGAGCTCGCCGGACGCCGCCGCGCCGACCCCCTCCCCGTCCGTCCGGTGCGCCTGCTCGACGACCTCGTCGACGGCCTCCAGGGTCGCGGCACCCTCGGCCGAGGCGTGGAACTCCGCGCCGACCCGCCGCAGCGGCCAGTAGGCCTCGGGGGCCAGCAGGAGCACCAGGAGCGAGGTGTGCAGGTCGAGGTCGCCGGCGGCCAGGCGCACCCCGACCACGACCGCCACCAGGGCCACCGACAGGGTCGCGACCAGCTCGAGCACCGCGGAGGAGGCGAACGCGAGCCGCAGCGTGTCCAGCGTGGCCCGGCGGTAGCGGTCGGTGACCTCCCGGATCGTGCGTGACTGCGCGGTGGCCCGGCGGAAGGCGACCAAGGTCGGCAACCCGCGCATCACGTCGACGAAGTGACCCGACAGCGAGGTCATCGCCCGCCACTGGGACTCCGCCCGGTCGCGGGTCGCGAGCCCGACGAGCGCCCCGAAGACGGGCACCAGCGGCAGCGTGCACGCCACGATCAGGGCGCCCAGCAGGTCCTGGGACGCGAGGACGAGGATCGTCAGCGCGGGCAGGAACGTCGCCAGGACGAGCGCGGGCAGGTAGCGGGTGAGGTACGGCTCGGCGGCACTCACCCCACGCGTCGCCAGCACGGCCACCTCCCCCGAGGAGCGCTGCGCGTCGCCGCCCGACAGCACGGCGCGGACCAGCCGCCGTCGCAGGTCGGTGCCGACCACGGCGGCGGCCCGGGCCGCCATCACGTCGACGCCCCAGCCGGTGGCGGCCCGGGCCGCGAGCACCGCCACGACGAGACTGGCCCAGCGCAGGACGCGCGAGCTGTCGAGCGGGTCGGCCACCGCGGCCACCACGAGGCCGGTGACCGCCCAGGCCTGGACGATCACCAGCACGCTGGCCAGCGCGCCGCCGGCCACCACACCTCCGAGCTGCCGGCGGGCGGGCCGGAGCTGCCGGCGTACGCGCGGGTCGCTGGGTCTCATCCGCCTGCCCTCGTCCGGCCTCACGCGGCCGGCAGCCGGGTCGGCTGCTCCGGGATGTGGTGCACGGCGATCCGGCGGCGGAACACCCAGTAGGTCCAGCCCTGGTAGGCCAGCACCAACGGGGTGAACACGAGGGCCACCACGGTCATGATCTTCAGGGTGTACGACGTCGCGGCGGCGTTGGTGGTCGTCAGGCTGGTCCCGTCGGCCAGGGACGTGGGCATCACGTCGGGGAAGAGCGCGACGAACAGCCCGGCCACCGCCAGGGCGATCGCGACGAACGTGCCCAGGAAGGCATATCCCTCCCGGGCCGCGCCGATTGCCACCAGGCCACCGACGAGCGCGGCCGCGGCCGCGACGAAGAGCAGCGCGGAGCCGAGGTTGCCCGAGTCGACCTGGGTCCAGAACAGGAACGCGACCGCCACGGCCGCGGTCAGCACCCCGAACCGCGCGGCGAGGCTGCGCGCCTCGTGCCGGACGCGGCCGTCGGTCTTGAGGGCCAGGAACATCGCGCCGTGGGTGAGGAACAGCAGCAGGGTCGTCGCGCCGCCGAGCAGCGCGTAGGGGTTGAGCAGGTTGAAGAAGCCGCCCGTGTACTCGCCGTTCGCGTCGATCGGCACCCCGCGCACGATGTTGGCGAAGGCGACGCCCCACAGCAGCGCGGGCACGTAGGAGCCGATGATGATCGCTGCGTCCCACCGCGCCTTCCAGCGCACGTCGTCGCGCTTGGCGCGGTACTCGAACGCGACGCCCCGCACGATCAGGGCGACCAGTATCAGCAGCAGCGGGAGGTAGAACCCGCTGAAGAGCGTCGCGTACCACTCGGGGAACGCGGCGAACGTCGCGCCGCCGGCGACCAGCAGCCAGACCTCGTTGCCGTCCCAGACCGGGCCGATCGTGTTGATCAGCACCCGGCGCTCGCGGTCGTCGGAGGCCAGGATCGGCAGCAGCATGCCCACCCCGAAGTCGAACCCCTCGAGGCAGAAGTAGCCGATCCACAGCACGGCGATCAGGCAGAACCAGACGGTGGTGAGCTCCATCGGGGCGCCTCCTCAGTACGCGAACGCGAGCGGGCGGTCGGGGGTGTCGGTCGGCCCGGTGTCCGCGGGCATCGGATCGGCACCGGCGCGGACGTACTTCAGGACCAGCCCGATCTCCACCACCGCGAGCACGGCGTACACGACGGTGAAGGTGAGCAGCGAGGTGAGCACCGTGCCGGCGCCGACGCCCGGGGAGACGGCGTGGGCGGTGGTCATCACCCCGAAGACCACCCACGGCTGGCGGCCCATCTCGGTGAAGATCCAGCCGAAGGAGTTGGCCGCCACCGGCAGCAGGGGCATCGCGATCGCCAGCCAGACCCACACCCGGCCGGTCGGGACACGGCCCTTGCGGGTCAGCCACAGGATCAGGGCGGCGCCGGCGGCGGCGAGCAGGCCGAGGCCGATCATCAGCCGGAAGCTCCAGTAGGTGACCGGGATGATCGGGGTGTAGTCGCCCGGGGAGTAGTACGTCGCGCCCGGGTCGCTGCCGTACGTCTTCTCGTACTGCGCGCGGAGCTGGTTGATGCCCTCGACGGTGCTGTCGGTGTGCCCGGTGGCGAGGAACGAGAGCAGGCCGGGCACCTTGACGGCGAACTCCTCCTGGTTGCCGCTCAGGCTGCCGATGGTGAAGATCGAGAAGCCGGCTGAGCCCTCGGTGTTGTACAACGCCTCGGCCGAGGCCATCTTCATCGGCTGGACCTCGGTCATGATCTTGCCCTGGACATCGCCGGTGACCGCGACGCCGAGGCCGGCCACGAGCGCCACCGTCGCACCGGTGCGGACCGCCCGGCGGTGCATGCCCCGGTCCTCCTCGCTCGCACCCCGCCGGACCATCGACCAGAACGCCACACCGACCACGAAGGCGGCACCGGTCAGGTAGGCCGAGAGCACCACGTGCGGGAAGGTCACCAGCTGCACCTTGTTGAACAGCACCGCGGCGAAGTCGTGCAGCTCCGCCCGGCCCGTCGTCGGGTTGTAGCGGTAGCCGACCGGGTGCTGCATCCAGGAGTTGGCGGCGAGGATGAAGTACGCCGAGAGCAGGGTGCCGACGTGAACCACCCAGATGCAGGTCGCGTGCAGCCGCGGCGAGAGCCGTTCCCAGCCGAAGATCCACAGCCCCAGGAAGGTCGACTCCAGGAAGAAGGCGAGGAGGCCCTCGATCGCCAGCGGCGCCCCGAAGATGTCGCCCACGAAGCGGGAGTAGTCGCTCCAGTTCATGCCGAACTGGAACTCCTGGACGATGCCGGTCACGACCCCGATGGCGAAGTTGATCAGGAAGAGCTTGCCGAAGAACTTCGTGAGCCGCAGCCAGTGCGGGTTGCCGGTGCGCACCCACGCCGTCTCGTAGCCCGCCACGATCGCCGAGAGCCCGATCGTGATCGGCACGAACAGGAAGTGGTAGACGGTGACGATGCCGAACTGCCACCGGGCGAGGTCGAGAGGGTCCACGGATGCTCCTGGGCCGGACGCACGGGTGAGATTGTCTCGACGTTAAGAGAATCCGGCGGCGACCCGGGACGGTCGGAGGCAACCTCCGCCCGGGACCAAGGTCCCCCGGGCGCCGGTGACGTCGGGGGACCTGGACCGGCGGTGAGGACTACTTGATGAAGCCCTGCTGCTGGAGCCACTCGTGCGCGACGTCGGCCGGCTCCCGGCCCTCGACGTCGATCTCGGCGTTGAGCTTGAGCAGCACCTTGTTGGTGAGCTTCGCGGTCACCGGCGCGAGGAGCTCCTTGATCTGCGGGTTCTCGTCGATCAGGCTCTTCTTGACCACGAAGGAGACGTTGTAGTTCGGGAAGTACTGCCGGTCGTCCTGGAGGACCTCGAGGTTCAGCGACACGATCCGGCCGTCGGTGGTGAACACCTCGCCGAAGTTGCACTTGCCCGACGCGGTCGCGTCGTAGACCGCACCGGTCTGGTAGGTCTGGATGTTGCTCTGCGGCACCCCGTCGGACTTGCCCTGGGGCACGTCGTAGGTCTTGAGCATGCCGTTGAGTCCGTCGGGCCGGTTGGCGAACTCGGACTCGACGCAGAAGGTGCGGTCCTTGACCGGGACGTCCTTCAGCTGCGACAGCTTGGTGATGTGGTACTTCTTCGCCACCTGCTGGGTGACCGCGAACCCGTAGGTGTTGTTCATCGGGGCCGGCGGCAGCCACAGCAGGTCGTTGGTCTTCAGGTCCTCGTCGCGCACCGCGACGTACTGCTTGTGCGGGTCCTTGATCGGCTTGTCGTGGCCGAGGTAGGTGATCCAGCCGGTGCCGGTGTACTCCCACATGGCGTCGATCTGGCCCTCGAGGTGGGCCTGGCGGGCCGAGGCGCTGCCGGGGATGTTGGTCAGGTCGGTGACGTCGGCGCCGTCGGACTTGAGCAGGATCAGCGCCATCTTGCCGAGCAGGATGTTCTCGGAGAAGTTCTTCGAGCCGACCGCGACGCTGACGCCGTCGAGCGGCTTCACGCTGTCGAGCGGCCCGGAGAGCTCGGCGCTGGGCACGTAGCCACCGGCGGTGCCCAGGCCGCAGCCGGACAGGCTCGCCACCAGCGTCAGGGAGGCGGCCGCCGTCAGGGCTGCCAGCGATCGGGGTGAGCGGGGTCGGCGGAAGGCCATCCCTCAGATTCCCTTCGGTCGGGTCAGCAGCTCCAGCAGTCGCCCGAGCCATTCGATGAGCAGGGCCAGGAGGGCGATCAGCAGCGCCCCCGAGACCATGAGGGAGAAGCGGAACAGCGAGATGCCGGTCGTGATCATCTCGCCGAGCCCGCCGGCACCGATGAAGGTGGCCAGGCTTGCCGTGCCGACCAGCAGCACCAGCGCGGTGCGCACGCCGGCCATGATCACCGGCACCGCCAGCGGCAGCTCGATGCGCACCAGCACGGACGCCGCGGACATCCCCATCCCCCGGCCGGCCTCGACGAGCGTGCGGTCGACGCCCTGCAGGCCGGTGATGGTGTTGCGCAGCACCGGCAGGATGCCGTAGAGCACCAGGGCGATGATCGCGGTCCAGAAGCCGAAGTCCAGCCACAGCGCGAGCAGCACCACGAGGCCGACGGCCGGGGCGGCCTGGCCGCCGTTGGCGATGCCGACCACGAGGGGGGCGGCCCGGCGCAGGCCACCGCGGGTCAGCGCGATGCCCAGCGGCACCGCGATGGCCACGACCAGGGCCGCGGCGACGAAGGTGAGCTCGACGTGCTGGAAGATCAGCCGCCAGATCGTCGGCCAGGCCAGCTGGCTGCTCTCGACGGAGTCGAGCTCGGCGGTCTGTCGCCACACGACGAAGCCGGCGAAGACCAGCCCGACGAGCAGGGGCGGCAGGACCAGCATCAGGAGGGTCTCCTGGTCCGGGCGCCAGCGCCGGAGCTTGCCCCGGGGTGGCGCCTCCGCGGAGGCGCCCTCGGCGACGGCCTCCGCAGGCGGGCGCGGCTCCCGGGTGACGGTGTCCTCAGCCATGGTCCCCACCGTCCGCCGCGCCGGCCTCCTGCTCGAGGTGCCGCATGTGGTCGGTCACGCTGGTGAAGTCGATGACGCCCAGGAACTGGTCCCGGTCCCCGGTGACGACGGCCCCGCCGTGGCTGGAGGTGAGCATCGTGTCGAGGGCGTCGTTGAGGGTGGCGCGGGAGTCCAGCGTGTTCAGGCGCTCGGGGTCGTAGTCCGGGATGGCGGACTGCGACCGGAGCTGGCGCAGCCACGGCCACCCCAGGGGGCGGCCACGGTTGTCCAGCACGACGACCGCGTTGTGCCCGGCGCGCTCGGCCCGGGCGATCGCCTCGCCCGAGTCGTCGCCGACCCGCGCCGTCGTCCACTCGCTCAGGTCGATCTCCGAGACCCGCGCCAGGGAGAGCTGCTTGAGCGTCGAGCCCGAGCCGACGAAGTCGCTGACGAAGTCGTCGGCCGGCGCGGCGAGGATGTTCTCGGGGGTGTCGTACTGCGCCACCTCCGCGCCCTCGCGCAGGATCACGATCCGGTCCCCGAGCTTGATCGCCTCGTCGATGTCGTGGGTGACGCAGACGATGGTCTTGCGCAGCTCGCGCTGGATGCTGAGCAGCTCGTCCTGCAGGCGCTGGCGGGTGATCGGGTCGACGGCGCCGAACGGCTCGTCCATCAGGATCACCGGCGGGTCGGCGGCCAGGCCGCGAGCGACGCCGACGCGCTGCTGCTGCCCGCCGGAGAGCTCGCGCGGGTACCGCTTGCGGTACTTCGCCGGGTCGAGGCCGACGAGGTCCAGCAGCTCGTCGACCCGGGTGGAGATCCGCGACGCGTCCCAGCCGAGCAGCTTGGGGACGATCGAGATGTTCTTCTCGACACTCATGTGCGGGAAGAGGCTGCCGCCCTGGATGACGTAGCCGACGTGGCGACGCAGCTCGTCCTGGCCCTGCTTGCGCACGTCCTTCCCGTCGATGCTGATCACCCCCGAGGTGGGCTCGATCAGCCGGTTGATCATCTTCAGGCTGGTGGTCTTCCCGCAGCCCGACGGGCCGACCAGCATCACGATCTTGCCGGCGGGGATCGTCAGCGACAGCGAGTCGACGGCGGGCGTCTTCTGCCCGGCGTACCGCTTGACCACCCCCTCGAGCCTGATCTCGGCGCCGCTGACCTCACCGGAGCGTGCCGCGTCCTGCTGCGCGGTCGGAGTCTCGTTCGTTGCGGTCATGTCAGGCCCGGATTCCCTTCGAGATGGTGAGGCGCCCCAGCAGCAGGAGCAGCAGGTCGGCGAGGAGGGCGACGATGACGATGCCCACGGTCCCGACGACGGCGTAGTTGACGGCGTTCGCGCCGCCGATCTGGGCGAGGCCCGTGAAGATGTAGCCACCGAGCCCGGGACCGAGGACGTACGCCGCGATCGCGGCGATGCCCATTGACATCTGCATCGAGGTCCGGACCCCGGCGAGGATCACCGGCCAGGCCAGCGGCAGGCGCACCCGCCACAGCGAGGTCACCTCGCTCATCCCCAGCCCGCGTGAGGACTCCAGGAGCGTCTTGTCCACGCCCTGGAGGCCGACGACGGCGTTGCGCAGGATCGGGAGCACGGCGTAGAAGGTCACCGCGATGAACGCCGTGATCGCGCCGATCCCCGCGAAGGGCAGCAGCAGCCCGACCAGCGCGAAGGACGGGATCGTGAGCCCGATCGCGCTCAGGGCGTTGGCCAGGCCGCTCAGCCGCGGGACCCGGGTGATGAGCACGGCGAGGGCGACCCCGATGAGCGTCGCCAGCGCCACCGCCTGGATCACCAGGTTGGCGTGCTGGAGGGTGTTGTAGATGATCTGGTCACTGCGATCGGTGATGAACTGCCACACGGTCGAACGCACACTCCACGGCTGGTGGGCGGCGCCGCCGGCGCCCGGTCCACCGCCTCTTACCCACCTACGCCCAGATCATGCGGATCGCGGCCCGGGGACCGCGATCCGCACGGCTCAGCCCTTCGCGAGGAAGGCGAGCAGGTCCTGCCGGGTCAGCACGCCCACGGGCTTGCCGTCCTCGTGGACGAGGACCGCGTCGTCGGACTCCAGCAGCGTGACCGCGGCGCTGGCCGGCTCGGTGGACCCGATCGTCGGCAGCGACGGCGACATGTGCTCCTCGACAGGGTCGGTCAGGTGCGCGGTGCCGGCGAAGAGTGCGTCCAGCAGCGCCCGCTCCGAGACCGACCCCGCCACCTCGGCGGCCACGATCGGCGGCTCGGCGCGGACCACGGGCATCTGCGAGACGCCGTACTCCTGGAGGATGTGCACGGCCTCGGCGATGGTCTCGGCGGGGTGCGTGTGCACGAGGTCGGGCAGGCGCCCGTCCTTGCCCCGCAGCACGTCACCGACGGTCTGGGCGTCGTGCTCGCCGCCCTCGACCGGGAAGCCGTACTGGGCCAGCCAGTCGTCGTTGAAGATCTTGGTGAGGTAGCCGCGCCCGGAGTCGGGCAGCAGCACCACGATGACGGCGTTCTCACCCTCGGGGGTGCCGGCCAGCTCCTCCGCGAGCTGTCTCGCGGCGTACGCCGCCATCCCGGAGGAGCCGCCGACCAGCAGCGCCTCCTCGCGCGCCAGGCGGCGCGTGAAGGCGAACGAGTCCGCGTCGGAGACCTCGATGACCCGGTCGGCGATGCCGCGCTCGTAGGTCTCGGGCCAGAAGTCCTCGCCGACGCCCTCGACGAGGTAGGGCCGGCCGGTGCCGCCGGAGTAGACCGAGCCGGACGGGTCGGCGCCGATCACCCGGATGTCCGGGTTCTTCTCCTTCAGGTAGCGGCCGACGCCGCTGATGGTGCCGCCGGTGCCCATGCCGCACACGAAGTGCGTGATCTTCCCGTCGGTCTGCGCCCAGATCTCGGGACCGGTGGTCTCGTAGTGGGAGCGCGGGTTGTTGGGGTTGGAGTACTGGTCGGGCTTCCAGGCGCCCGGCTGCGAGGCGAGTCGGTCGGAGACGTTGTAGTAGGAGTCGGGGTGCTCGGGGGCGACCGCGGTCGGGCACACCACGACCTCTGCGCCGTATGCCTTGAGCACGTTGCGCTTGTCCTCGCTGACCTTGTCGGGGCAGACGAAGACGCACTTGTAGCCCTTGGCCTGCGCGACCATCGCCAGCCCGACGCCGGTGTTGCCCGAGGTGGGCTCGACGATCGTGCCGCCGGGCTGCAGCGCACCCGAGGCCTCGGCCGCCTCGATCATCCGTGTGGCGATGCGGTCCTTCACCGAGCCGCCCGGGTTGAGGTACTCGACCTTGGCGAGGACCATCGGCGCGGACGGGCTGGTCAGGTCGGGTCCGTCGGGGGTGGTGAGGGACCGGGAGAGCCTCAGCAGCGGGGTGTTGCCGATGAGGTCGAGGAGCGAGTTCACATACTGCATTCCGCCAATCTAGAGGTCCCTGTGCCCAACCCCACAAACTCGGTGATCTCCTGCCGGCGGAGGCTCGCCCGCCGAGACCGCTCCGTAGAGTGAGTGCGTGGGGAAAGCAGGTGCCGCTCGCAAGCTCGCGTCCGCCGCCGCCTTCGGTGGCGGCGGCCTCTCTGCGCTGGGCGCGGGGCTGTACGGCGTCCTGACGCTGGAGGCGAAGCTGGCACGCCGGGCGATCGGGACGACCCGGGACGAGCCGCCGCCGGACGCGACCGGGTGGTACGGCCGGGGCCGTCCGGGACCCGCCATCAAGGTCGCCCTGCTCGGTGACTCCAGCGCCGCCGGGTACGGCGTGGGCCGGGTCGAGGAGACACCGGGAGCCCTGCTGGCCAGCGGCCTCGCCGAGCGTGCCGACCGCCGGGTCCACCTGCGCGAGTTCGCGGTCGTGGGTGCCCAGACCTCCGACCTCGCCGCCCAGATCGACCGTGCCTTCCCGATCGGGCCCGACGTGGCGGTGATCCTGATCGGCGCCAACGACGTCACCCACACCGTCCTGCCGTCGCACTCGGTGCGCCAGCTCTCCGAGGGCGTTCGTCGGCTGCGTGAGGCCGGCATCGCCGTCGTGGTCGGCACCTGCCCCGACCTGGGCACCATCAAGCCGATCGCTCCCCCGCTCAAGCAGGTCGCCCGCGCCTGGTCGCGGCGGCTCGCGGCCGCCCAGACGATCGCGGTCGTCGAGGAGGGCGGCCGCACCGTCTCGCTGGGCTCGATCCTCGGCCCGGAGTTCGCCGCGGCCCCCGCGATCCTCTTCGGCCCCGACCAGTTCCACCCCTCGGCCGACGGCTACCGCTCGCTGGTCACGGTGCTGCTGCCCTCGGTCCTGGCCGCGCTGGACCTCGAGCCCGAGGACGAGGCGGCCCCGGAGGCCTTCCGCGGCGAGGGCGTGCTGCCCATCGTGACGGCCGCTGTCCAGGCCGTGAACAACCCCGGCACCGAGCTCGACGGCACCGAGGTCGCGGGCTCGCGCCGCGGCGTACGCGGCCTGTGGGTGGAGCTGCGCCACCGCCGCCGTCACCCGCACACGGAGGCCGAGGCGCCCGTCGACCACGACGACGAGGCCGGTGGCGCCGGTGGGGGCTCCTCCTCGGAGGCGGCGACCAACGCCTGACCCACTCCCCTCGCCCGACGACAGGACAAGACGAAGGCCCCGGCAGTGCCGGGGCCTTCGCCTTTCCGTGGCCGACCCCGAATGGGCCGGAGGGGGTCAGTTGTCGCTGAAGATGGCCAGCAGACGGAGCAGGTTGGTGTAGATCCAGACCAGGCTGACGGTCATGGCGAACGCCGCCCGCCACGACTCGCGCTCGGGCAGCCGGTTGGCGATGCCCTGCTCGACGAAGTCGAAGTCCATCACCAGCATGAAGACACCGAGCACCAGGCCGGCGATCGCGGTCAGCAGGCCGAGCGTGCCGAAGCCGAAGAGACCGAGGCTGGCGCCGAACATGCCGAGCACCAGCTCCATCAGGCTGAGGCCGACCATGCCGAAGACGGCGGCCATCACCATCATCCGGAACTTGTTGCCGACC